>Ga0224497_10002212_pt1 | contig 11665 bp, 13 predicted proteins | sample SF_Jul11_sed_USG_4_FD_167970 | JGI IMG/M metagenome (GOLD analysis project Ga0224497, IMG submission 167970) | Sediment microbial communities from San Francisco Bay, California, United States - SF_Jul11_sed_USGS_13 | ecosystem: Environmental > Aquatic > Marine > Sediment | place: USA...
GCGGTTTTGGAGCAGATACGCAATGTGCCGCGGCACCTGTTTGTGGACGAGGCCCTGGCAAGCCGAGCGTATGAAGACACGGCACTGCCCATTGGGCTCGGCCAGACGATCAGCCAGCCGTGGGTCGTTGCACGCATGACAGAAGCGCTGCTCGACAGTTTCGAAGGTGAGACCGTACTTGAGATCGGTACCGGTTGTGGTTACCAGACAGCAGTAATGGCGCCACTGGTGAATAAAATCTACACGGTTGAGCGAATTCGTGAATTGCAACGAAAAGCCAGGCAGCGCCTGCGTGACCTCGACATCTACAATGTTGAGTTTCGGCCCGGTGATGGCTGGGAAGGCTGGCGGAAATACGGCCCCTACGACGGCATTATTGTTACCGCTGCAGCCAACGAACTGCCCGAGAAACTGCTTGAGCAACTCGCGCCAGGTGGACGAATGATCATTCCGGTCGGTCCGACGGGTTGCCAGGACCTCTTGCAGGTTACGCGCAGGAATGACCACTTCGAGCAGGTATCGCTGGGCGCCGTCAGTTTTGTCCCGCTCGTGCACGGAACATGAAGCTATTCGGACCGCTATACGACCGGGTACTCGACTGGTCACGCCATAAATACGCCGAACGTTACCTTGGCGCGCTGAGTTTCGCTGAGTCGTCGTTCTTTCCCATTCCGGTCGATGTCATGCTGGCGCCAATGTGCATTGCCAAGCGCGACAAGGCCTGGCGTTACGCGATTATCGCGACAGTTTATTCTGTCCTGGGTGGGCTGGCCGGCTACGCGATCGGTATAGGAATATTTGATCTTATCGAACCCTGGCTGGCAGATTCGCATTACTGGGGTGCCTATCAAACAAGCCGCGAGTGGTTTGACACTTACGGTGTCTGGGCTATTTTCGTTGCCGGGTTTTCACCCATTCCGTACAAGGTTTTTACCATCGCTGCGGGTGTGGCGGCATTGAACCTGCCAGGCTTCTTCCTGGCGTCCGTTGTTGGTCGTGGTGCGCGATTTTTTCTGGTATCCGGCCTTGTTGTCCTGGGTGGCGACAAACTTGATACGACTCTGAAGAAATACGTAGAGGGTCTCGGCTGGGCAGTCGTTGTTCTCGCTGTGGCCATAATCGGCTGGCTCATGGTCCGTGGCTGATGCGCTGCGGGCGTCGACAGGGGCGTGTTCGATTCATGGCTGCGCTCGCCGTTTTATCGCTTGTTGCCGCTTGCAGTTCGCAACCTGCGTGGGAGCCTGATCAACACATCGTCAGGAGCGGTGAAACGCTGTATTCGATCGCCTGGCGCTACGGCAAGAACCCGGCCGATGTTGCACGCTGGAATCGACTCGGCAGCGGCTCACTGATTCACCCCGGGCAAGTCATTTTATTGTCCCCACCGGCAGGTGGCGTATCGCAACCGTCGCAACCGTCGCAAACGGCTCAGCGTCGAAGCACAAAGCCTTTACCGAAAATCCCGGCACAGGCTCCGCCGCCATGGGTCTGGCCGACGAGGGGCAGGATAAATGTCGCATACGGCGGAAAACCGGGTACCGGAACCGGTGTGCTCATAAACGGGAGAATTGGGCAGCCCATTCAGGCTGCGGCGTCCGGGAGAGTGGTCTATGCGGGCAGTGGACTCATCGGTTATGGGCAGCTTATTATTATCAAACATAACGACACCTACCTGAGTGCCTACGGGTACAACGCGTCGCTGCTGGTCAAAGAAGGCGACAAAATTAGAAAGGGCCAGCGCATAGCGACTATGGGGGAGGGGCCGGAACGCAAGGCGCGACTGCATTTTGAAATCAGGCGCAACGGTAATCCTGTTAATCCGCGACAATATCTGCCTGCGCGATAACACGACTTATCCCCCGAGATCACGGGTCGACCCTTGCGAGATGAGGAGTCTTTGTGGGCCAGTTACGGGATCAAACCGGGCAGTACCTGAGCGAAATTGGTGCTTCGCCTTTGCTAACCGCTGAGGAGGAAAAGTCCTTCGCGAGGCGGGCCTTGCGCGGCGATGAAGCCGCACGCCAGCGCATGATCGAAAGCAATCTCCGCCTTGTCGTCAAGATCGCGCGTCGGTACATCAACCGCGGACTACCGTTGTTGGACATCATAGAGGAAGGCAATCTGGGACTGATTCATGCTGTCAAGAAATTCGACCCCGAGCGCGGCTTCCGATTTTCGACCTACGCCACCTGGTGGATTCGGCAGAATATTGAACGCGCCATCATGAACCAGGCCGGCACGGTGCGTTTGCCGGTGCATATCATCAAGGACATCAACTCCTGTCTGCGCGCCGCGAGGACAATTCGCCAACAGCAGAAAGGCGAACCGACAGCGGCCGAAATAGCAGCGCACCTTGATCGTGACGTCGCCGACGTTGAGCGGCTACTGTCCTTGCACAATCGAGTGACAATTCGTGCCGGCGACGCTGATGACGAGGGCGGTCCCGTCAGAAGGCTGAGGGCGAAGCGCGATGCTGAACCATCGCGGTGTGCGCATAAAGACCGTGTTAACGCTCTTGTAGATAGCTGGGTCAATGACCTTGATGACATACAGAGAGCGGTGGTGGAGCGGCGCTTTGGTTTGCACGGCCATCGTCGTTGCACACTCGAAAAGATTGGCGACGAAATAGGCGTAACACGCGAGCGCGTCCGTCAGATCCAACTCAATGCTTTGCGAAACTTGCGAACGATGATCGAAAGCCACGGTCTTTCGGGCGACGTCATTCTTGACTAGGCAGTTACAAAAACAAAACTGCAGCAACCTGGCGATCTTCACCCACAAGAACGTTGAATGTACGGGCAGCGGCTGTGGTATCCATAACTTCCAGGCCTATACCGCGGCGCGCCATAGCGAATACCAATTCTCGAGGCGGGAAAATGTTTGTTGCACCGGTGCCGACTATGATGACCTCGGGATTGGCATCCAGCAGCTCGTCGAAATCGCTTTCGTTCAACTCATGCACCGCCGTCTTCGACCATTCACCGATGATCGTAGTGGCAGTTAGTGCGATCGAATGCTCGTAGCTATTTTCGCCAATACAAATTCTGCCATCAGAGACACTGCGTATCGTGAGGGATGAGGATGTTTCGCGTGTGAACTTCAATGGGCGTTTCCGTTACTATCTGACACTGAGAAGCGTCATCATACAAAGCCCCCAATATTGAGCAACTCTTGACCACCGCAAACGAAAATTCGGCTGCAATCATTGTCTTGCCGGCAGTCGGTGGTGGACGGTTGCGGGACGGCGGTCTCAAGCGCTGGTTGTCGCGGGCCACGCTGACCAAGAACGACGAGCCGACGGAACTGCTTTGTGACATTCTCGCGTATCTAAAGCTGCCGTGCCCTACGCAAGGGCAGGGTGCTCTGCGAATGTGGGGGCAAACCGGTGATCGGCCAACAGTGTGGATTGCTGCGGCAGATCCCGTGAATCTTGAGCCGAGGCTGGATCGTGTTTTCCTGCATGCTCTCGGAGCGGCTCGGGCGTCCGCGTCGGATCTGCGGCCGCTATTCGACCATCTGCAGAGCAAGCTCGAAGATGACGCAAGTTTCGGCTTCGCCCGGGTAGGATCCTGCGGCTATTTGCGCGCTGACGAACCGATAGCGACGGCGTCAGAGCCGGCCTACGTGCTAAACCTCCAAATACCGACGGAGTACATGCCATCGGGTGATGGCGCCGCCAGTTACCGTAATTTGAGAAGCGAGATTGAGATGGCGCTCCACGATCACGAGGTCAATCGTCGCCGCGAGGAGCAAGGCGAGCTGGCCGTCAATTCATTGTGGCTGTGGGGTGGCGGTTACGCTCCCGAGCAAGAGACGATTTCGCTACCACCGTTGTATGCGGACGACCCGTTAATAAAAGGGTATTGGTTTTGCAAGACCGGGGTTGTCGACTCATGGCCCGGCACAATTGCGAGCTGTATTGAATTGTCAGGCGCCGGCTTTGTTGCCGTAGCGAGTGAGGACAGCGACAGCGAATTGCTTGAAGCGTGCCTGCATGAGGCGCGTGCCGCGCTGCGCTCGGGTCGTTTGAGTCGACTGACGCTGATATTTCGGGACGGTATTCGTGCTGAGGTGCGTCGCGCGAACGCTCTGCGAGTGTGGCGTCGAACGTCGGTGTTTCTCAATTGACCACGTCCAGGCCCGCACGCCCAATTGTTTCGAGAAGCGAACCGGCTGCCGGTGTCATCGAAGGGCTGACGGGTATCGATCCGTTGTTCGCGCGTCTGTATGCGACGCGCGGTGTAACGGCGGCAATGCAACTTGACTACGGGCTCGCTGCACTCGCGCCAGTCAGTTCACTCGACAACATCGACGCCGCCGTGGCTTTACTGTGTGAGAAGCGCGACCAGCGCATAACCGTTGTTGGTGATTTTGATGTCGATGGCGCAACCAGTACGGCGCTCGTACTCCGCTGCCTGCGCGCATTCGGTTTTGCAGAAATCGATTATCTCGTGCCCAATCGATTCGAGTTTGGTTACGGGCTGAGCCCGGAAATCGTTCAAGTCGCAGCCGAACGATTCCCTGCGCTACTCGTCACAGTCGACAACGGTGTATCGAGTATTGCGGGCGTTGCCGCTGCCAAAGCAGCCGGCATCGCGGTGCTTGTTACTGATCATCATTTGCCGGCCGACGAACTGCCGGATGCCGATGTAATCGTTAATCCCAACCTCACGGGCAGCGAATTCTCGAGCCGCAATCTCGCAGGTGTCGGCGTCGCGTTTTACTTGATGGCAGCACTTGGTCGCGAGCTTGAAAAGCAAGGCCAGGCGGGTGCCGCGAAAGTGCCGGCGCAGTATCTCGATCTTGTAGCCTTGGGTACGGTGGCCGACGTCGTGCCGCTTGACCACAACAACCGAATCCTGGTGCAGCAGGGCTTGAGCCGAATACGTGCCGGTAAGACCGTAGCCGGCATTCGCGCATTGCTTGAGCAATCGGGCAAGCAGCTCGCGCGCACAGTAAGTACCGATCTTGGATTTGTCGTTGGCCCTCGCATCAACGCAGCCGGCCGGCTCGAAGATATGTCGGTGGGTATCGAATGCCTGCTAAGCGACGATCAGTCTGTTGCCGGGCAGCATGCGGTTGTGTTGGATCGAATCAACAAAGATCGGCGCGAGATCGAATCAACAATGCGTGAGCAGGCGTTTGCCTACGTCAAGTCGCTCGATTCACGCAAATGGCCATCTTGTGTTTGCGTTTACGAGAAGTCCTGGCATCAGGGTGTGGTGGGTCTGATTGCGGCGCGTGTAAAGGAACGATGCCACCGTCCTGTAATCGCATTTGCGCGAGAATCGGTGGGTTATCTGAAAGGGTCCGGTCGATCTGTTGCAGGCGTGCACATGCGTGATCTCCTGGAGGCAGTTTCAAGCACGCACCCGGGCCTCGTCACCAAGTTCGGCGGGCATGCCATGGCGGCCGGGCTGTCGATCGCCGAATCCGACTACGCGAAATTCAAAAAGGCTGTTGAAACGCAGCTCGACAGACTGTACCCAAACGCTGATTTCTCCGGCGCCATCGTTTCTGACGGCGTGCTGGATAGCGCGGCGATCGCCCGCTGGGGCGGGCTCCTGCAGACTGCGGGGGCGTTGCGAGAAGCGGGTCCATGGGGTTCGGCGTTTCCCGAGCCCGTGTGGAATGGCGATTTCAAGGTCATTGAACAGCGGACTGTCGGCGAAAATCACCTCAAGATGCGAGTCCGCTCGGCGAGCGGTGGCGATGTGATTGATGCGATAGCATTCAACCAGGCGGGCGCAGCCTATCGCGGCGTCGTGCAGCTTGCCTACCGTCTCGACGTTAACGAGTATCGCGGCGCACAAACGCCGCAGCTGATTGTCGAGCAAATTGAAGCGTTATAGTCAGGCGCTGCATGTTAAGATCGCGCCGCCTAACACCTTGAGTTCATGATGGAAACGAGTCAGATCAAACAGACAATAAGTGATCTTGCTGAACGCACTTCTGCGTTGAGGAGGTATCTTTGACTACGATGCCAGGTCAGAGCGCCTGACTGAAGTACAGCGCGAACTCGAACAACCTGACATATGGAACGAGCCTGAGCGCGCGCAGGCGCTCGGGCAGGAACGTGCGCAACTCGAGCAAGTGGTGCATTTGCTCGACGATCTGACGTCGGGACTCAGTGAAACCGCAGAGCTCTTGCAACTCGCTGAGGAAGAAGACGATGCTGACACGGTTGCCGAAGTTGAAAGCGACCTCGGCAAATTCGAAAAACAACTCGCCGGGCTGGAGTTTCGCCGCATGTTCTCCGGCGAAATGGATACGAATAACGCGTATCTTGATATTCAATCAGGCGCTGGCGGCACGGAAGCCCAGGATTGGGCCGAGATGATTCTGCGGATGTATTTGCGCTGGGCTGAATCACACGGCTTCAAGGCCGAGGTTATTGAAGCATCTGCGGGTGAGGTTGCCGGGATAAAAAGCGCGACAGTTCATGTCATCGGCGAATACGTTTATGGCTGGCTTCGTACCGAAACCGGCGTGCACAGGCTGGTGCGAAAATCGCCGTTCGATTCCGGTAATCGACGACATACGTCGTTTGCTTCGGTATTCATTTCACCGGAGGTCGACGACAACATCGACATAGAGATAGACCCATCTGACCTGCGTATTGATGTTTATCGTGCCAGTGGTGCAGGTGGACAGCACGTTAACCGAACGGAGTCGGCTGTGCGCATCACGCACTTGCCGACGAATACTGTTGTGCAGTGTCAGAATGATCGATCGCAGCACAAGAACAAAGCGCAGGCAATGAAGCAGCTCAAGGCCAAGCTTTACGAACTCGAGCTACAAAACCGTCGCGCTGAGGCATCCATCGTAGAGGAAGGAAAAGCCGATGTCGGTTGGGGTAGCCAGATCCGTAACTACGTACTGGACCAGAGCCGTATTAAGGATTTGCGTACAGGCATCGAAACCGGTAACACTCAGGCTGTCCTCGATGGCGGACTTGATGATTTCATTGAAGCCAGTCTCAAGCAAGGACTGTAATTACACCACAGCAGACACGGAAGATACGTGACAGACGAAAACACACAGGACGAAGGGAAACTCATTGCAGAGCGGCGTCGCAAGCTCGACGAACTGCGTGAGCATGGTCGTGCGTACCCGAACGATTTTCGGCGCAATGCTACGGCTGATGAATTGCACAAAACTTTTCATGGCCACGATGATGAGACGCTACGCGAGGAAAACATCGAGGTAGCTGTTGTCGGGCGGATGATGGTCAAACGCGTCATGGGTAAAGCGAGCTTCATCAAATTGCAGGATCGCTCCGGCCAGATTCAGATACGACTGGAACGTGATCGCTTGCCCGAAGGCGACTATCAAGCGTTCAAGAAATGGGACGTCGGCGATATCGTTTCCGCAAGAGGCTCGCTATTCAGAACCAAGACCGGCGAGTTGACAGTCATGGCAGAAGAAGTGCGGCTGATAACCAAATCTCTGCGTCCGTTGCCAGAGAAATTTCACGGCCTTGCCGATCAGGAGACACGTTACCGCCAACGCTACGTTGACTTGATTATGAACGCAGGCAGCGCCGAGGTCTTTCGCATACGATCTGCCGTGGTTTCCTATATTCGAGCCTTCCTCGATGCGCAGGATTATCTCGAGGTCGAAACCCCAATGATGCAGACCACGCCAGGTGGCGCCATCGCACGACCATTTACGACGCACCATAACGCCCTCGACATGTCTTTATTTCTGCGCATAGCACCGGAACTTAACCTCAAGCGACTTGTGGTCGGCGGATTCGAACGTGTCTACGAGATCAACCGCAACTTCCGCAACGAAGGTGTTTCGACGCAGCACAATCCCGAGTTCACAATGCTCGAGCTGTATCGTGCCTACGCAGACTACGAAGACCTTATGGACATGGTCGAAGCACTGCTGCACGGCATGGCCGACTCCGTTCTGGGTTCGAACATTGTCAAATATCAGGGCGAGGAATTCGATTTCGGCAGTACCTATGCGCGCATGACAGTGGAAGACGTTATTCGGCACTTCAATCCCGACATCGACGCGACCAGGCTTCGCGATCGTGATTACCTGGTTGGCATTTGCGAGAAACTCGGGATTCCCGTCAAAGACAGCTACGGAGCCGGCAAACTGCAGGTCGAAATTTTTGAAAAGACCGGCGAAGACAATCTCCGCCAGCCTACATTCGTTACTCAGTACCCAACTGAAGTCTCACCGTTGTCGCGCTGCAATGACGAAGACCCGTTCGTGACGGATCGGTTCGAGTTCTTTATTGCCGGACGCGAGATTGCGAACGGCTTCTCCGAGCTCAACGATCCCGAAGATCAGGCGGAGCGATTCCGTGCGCAGGTCGCGAATCGCGATGCAGGTGATGACGAGGCCATGGCCTTCGATCACGACTACATCCGGGCGCTGGAATACGGCATGCCGCCAGCAGCGGGTATCGGTGTGGGTATCGACCGCCTGGTGATGCTGCTGACCAATTCACCGTCGATACGCGATGTGCTTCTATTTCCGCACATGCGACCCGAAGTATTCGAGTAGCGAGCGTCACACGGCCGTCTAGCGTGGCATCATTTTTTTCCGGAATGGCTCGCTGCGCTGCGCTTTATTTCCGGAAATAAAGATCCCACGCTCCCGGCCCTACGACCATCATCGCTGCGCCGTCCGCCGGCCGTGTGCCTACTCGTCTTTCTGGCTTACCAGTAGCCACACCAGCGCGAGCTGTGTTGAGTACCAGAATGATCCCTGTAATGCGTTGTTACCGGCTTCGGTTTGCCATATCTGGAAATAGGGACCGGCTATTGCGGAAAACAGCCCGAACCAAACCAGGATACCAACACCACAACCGGCAATCGCGTAGGTTTTGGCACCATTAAATACTTCTGCGCTCGCTTTTCGGGCCATAAACAGGTCAATCGCACCTTTAGCTGCCAGCAGGCCAGCAGCGATTTCCAGCGCAATGATGATCCACAGCATTATCCAGTGAAACGCGGAGGATGTAACCGCCGGTCCGAAGTGCGAAGCATATTTCTCGTGGCCCTCCATGCTGGTCGTATAAGAAACAAACCAATGAGCTGCCTCGAGATTCACGACGTTTTGCAGTGCGTAAGCCAGGCAGAATACCGAGACAGACGCGATCATCGCGATTTTTATGTATCGAATCATGGGATATCCCCTTCGTTATTTTTCTGTATACGGGAGCGGCAAGTGTAGCAGCGCCGCGCCGTTCACCGTGAGGCGACTGTCCGCCTTGTCGACGGGAACCACGGCCAACAGGTCATTACCGATCGCATTCAGGACCTCGCCCACATCACGATCGCCAGCGGATACCTTGTCGCCGGGTGAGACGGGTTCGCTGCTCTCGAATCTGAGGCAACGGCGTTTGCTCGCCCCGCGATAGTGTGTTCGTGCCACGATTTCCTGGCCTGTGTAACAGCCCTTGTCGAAATCCACGGCCCCGATCAAGTCGAGGTTCAGCATGTGCGGCGTGAATTTCTCAGATTGTGCTTTCCAGATTTCCGCTACACCGTCACGCAGCTTCTCTGCCCGGTGGCTGTCGTCAGTTTCGCTCTGCAACTCAAAATCGACTTTGGAGCGAAACCGGAACATCGTCATGCGTTTCAGGACGTCGTCGGCCAGTTCAGTCGGCAGGCGCAATGAGAAGCCCTCGTCTGTGGCCGTAACATCGAACAAGCAGATGACGCGTCCTTTTGGGTTGCACCATCCGGCCCGTCGGCTATCGGCCACGCCAATTTTCTGCAAATCGATGGTCAATTGACCTTGCAGGAACTCGAGCGCGTCAGCGCCGCTTACCACTAGTTTGGAGTAGGGGGTGTCTGTCATACTTCCGCCATGGCTGCCAAGGATACAGACAATAAGACCGAAACGGAGATTTCCAAGGCCGAAAAGCCCGCGAATAGCTCTGATACAGAGGCGAGCAAGGATAAGCCGCAACCGAAAGAGATCGGCGGTCGCGGTGGCCTCGATCCCACGCGTTACGGGGACTGGGAAAAGGCCGGACGCTGCATCGATTTTTGATTAGAATCAGTAAACGACAATAAGAAGTCATCGCATGAGCAAATCCGACAGGCCGCTGTCGCCACATCTCTCAATATACCGCTGGCCAATCACCATGACCCTTTCGATTCTGCACCGGGCGACCGGTGTAGCGATGTCACTGGGGTTTGTGGTGCTGGTTGCCTGGCTATTTGACGCCGCTTCCGGCGAGGAGAGCTACGCGACTTTCGTCGAGGCGATGGGGTCGACGATAGGTGGACTGATGCTCATTGGCTGGAGCTTCGCCTTCTTTTTTCACTTGTCGAATGGTGTTCGTCATCTGTTCTGGGATACGGGTCGAGGATTTGAGAAACAGCAGGCGAATGCCTCGGCATGGTTTGTGCTTGTTGCGGCGACTGTTCTCACGGCCGGCTTCTGGATGATGCTGCCATGAATTTGCGGGCGCCACTCGGTCGGGTATTGGGTCTCGGCACCGCGAAAGACGGCACGTCACATTGGTGGGGGCAGCGCGTCTCTGCTATTGCGCTTCTCCTCCTGGGACTCTGGTTTGTTATTTCGCTAACGACAATGAGCGACTTCGGTCATGCTGAGGTCGTCGCAGCTATCGAACGCCCCGTTAACGGCATCTTACTGTTGTTGCTGACAGTGACCATGGCCTATCACTCCTACCTCGGCATACAGGTTGTGATCGAAGACTATGTGCACGCTCCAGGCGTCAAAGTTCTCGCGCTTATTCTTTCTCGCTTTACACATGTTGTTCTTGTGACAGCGGCCGTTTTTGCAATTTTGAAGATCGGATTGAGCACATGAGCGACTACGAATTCATCGATCATAGCTACGACATTGTCGTCATCGGTGCTGGCGGCGCCGGTCTTCGTGCGACCTTTGGTTTGGCCCAGGGAGGGTTCAACACAGCATGCATCACCAAAGTATTTCCGACCCGCAGCCATACGGTCGCCGCGCAGGGCGGCATTAGCGCTGCATTGGGCAACATGGGCGAAGATGACTGGCGCTGGCACATGTACGACACTGTCAAAGGCTCGGACTGGCTCGGTGACCAGGACGCGATCGAGTACATGTGCAAAGAGGCGCCCGATGCCGTTATCGAACTCGAACACTACGGCGTTCCGTTTTCGAGAACCGAGGACGGCAAGATCTATCAGCGCCCATTCGGCGGCATGACGACGCGATTTGGTGAAGGCACGGCGCAACGAACCTGCGCAGCAGCCGACCGCACGGGTCACGCCATGCTGCATACCTTGTATCAGCAGTCACTTAAACATGATGCCGAGTTCTTCATCGAGTATTTCGCAGTCGACCTGATCATGGAGGACGGAGTCTGCCGCGGCGTTGTTGCAATCGAACTATCTACCGGGCGCATACATCGCTTCCGTTCACATCAGGTGATTCTCGCCACTGGCGGGTATGGACGGGCCTACTTCTCGTGCACGTCGGCACATACCTGCACGGGCGACGGCAGTGCCATGGTGCTGCGTGCCGGTTTGCCGGCGCAGGACATGGAGTTCGTTCAGTTTCACCCAACCGGTATTTATGGCGCTGGCTGTTTGATTACCGAAGGGTCGCGCGGCGAGGGCGGCTACCTTACGAATTCGGATGGCGAGCGATTCATGGAACGTTACGCGCCGAATGCGAAGGATCTGGC
>Ga0224497_10002214_pt1 | contig 11662 bp, 9 predicted proteins | sample SF_Jul11_sed_USG_4_FD_167970 | JGI IMG/M metagenome (GOLD analysis project Ga0224497, IMG submission 167970) | Sediment microbial communities from San Francisco Bay, California, United States - SF_Jul11_sed_USGS_13 | ecosystem: Environmental > Aquatic > Marine > Sediment | place: USA: California...
CGATAAGGCGGTCAGAGAACCGAGACGGACCGCTCTCGGTTTGCTATTCGAGGTCTTTGGCGAGGATGTTTTCGAAATGAGCGATCTCGAAACGGTCCGCACTTTTGATGAACGAGAGATTCCTGTAATGCGAAAAATGCTGCGGAACAAGCTCAACGCCCCAGTCACATCGAGTGCAGGAAGATTATTTGACGCTGTCGCTTCGATTATCGGTGTCCGGCAAAGGGTCGGTTTCGAGGGCCAGGCGGCGATGGACTTGGAGTTTTCGATCGAAAGCTTGGAAACGGTGGATGATTACTCGTTCGATTTGAAAAGGTCGAAAACCCGTGCGCTGGAAATCGATTGGGAGCCGATGATCCTGGAAATCATTGCGGAGCACGCGGAGGGTGTATCGAGGTCAAGGATCGCGACCAAATTTCACAACACGCTTTCTGAAATGATAGTCACGATTGCCGGGTTGGCCGGTGAAAAGAGCGTCGCGCTAACCGGTGGCTGTTTTCAAAACAAGTATTTGACCGAATGTGCGGTGCGCCGTTTGAGTGAAGAAGGATTCAGGCCCTATTGGCATCAGCGCGTTCCGCCGAATGATGGCGGAATCGCCCTGGGACAAACATTGGCGGCAATCAGAAGTTACAAATGAGGTTTGTATGTGTTTAGCGGTACCCGGAAGAATAACCAGCATCGAGGGTGACGACCCGATCTTTCGCAGCGGAAAGGTCAACTTCGGCGGGATTGTCAAAGAAGTCAATTTGAGTTACGTGCCCGACGCAAAGATCGATGACTACGTCATGGTCCATGTCGGATTCGCACTGAGCATCGTCGATGAAAATGAGGCGAAAAAGGTGTTTGGATATTTGAAGCAAATGGGAGAACTCGAAGAACTGAAAGAGGTTGCGGAATGAAGTATATCGACGAGTACCGTGACGCGGAAGCGGCGGAAAAACTGCGGAAGGCGATCAATGCGGTGACGACCAGGGAGTGGACCCTGATGGAGGTTTGCGGCGGTCAGACGCATGCGATCGTCAAGTTTGGGATCGACGAACTTCTGCCGGATGAGATCAGGCTGGTCCACGGTCCGGGGTGCCCGGTTTGTGTGACACCCCTCGAGTTGATCGACAAAGCGATCGCGATCGCCTCAAAGCCCAACGTAGTTTTTTGCTCGTTTGGCGACATGCTTCGAGTGCCCGGTTCGGAGAAAGACCTTCTGATGGTTAAGGCTGCCGGGGGCGATATCAGGATCGTTTACTCTCCGCTCGACGCCGTAAAAATCGCGCGAAACAACCCGGAAAAGGAGGTCGTCTTTTTTGCGGTAGGCTTTGAGACCACTGCGCCTGCCAATGCGATGGCTGTGCGGCAGGCGAAGGAACTCGGGGTTAAGAATTTCTCGATCCTTGTTTCGCACGTCCTTGTTCCTCCGGCGATCGAGGCGATTCTCTCGTCACCGCAATGTCTTGTCCAGGGATTTCTTGCCGCCGGGCACGTATGCACGGTGATGGGTTACGAGGAATACGCACCGCTTGCCGAAAAATACGGCGTTCCGATCGTCGTCACCGGATTTGAGCCGGTGGACATTCTGCAGGGCATTTACATGTGCGTCAAACAGCTGGAAGAGGGCCGCGCGGAAGTCGAGAATCAATATGCGCGCTCGGTCAGAAAAGAAGGCAATCTGCCGGCGATGGACCTTATCCGCGAGGTGTTCCGGATCGTTCCGCGCAAATGGCGGGGCGTCGGCGAGATCCCCGAAAGCGGTCTCGGACTGACCGAAGAATATGCCGGATTTGACGCGGAAGTGCGATTTACGGTATCGCACTACACGGCCGAAGAACCCGAGGAATGTATCAGCGGCCTGGTCCTGCAGGGAATCAAAAAGCCGAATGAGTGTCCCGCGTTCGGAACGCGTTGCACTCCCGAACATCCTTTTGGCGCGACGATGGTTTCGAACGAGGGAGCTTGTGCGGCCTACTACCGTTACCGCCGCCATTCCGCAAAGAAGAAAACCGTCGGCGAATCGGCCGGAGTATAAAAATGAAAGCAAAGACAAGTTTCAATCCCGTATGCCCGATCCCGATCAGTGAGTATCCAAATGTCCTCCTGGCTCACGGCGGTGGAGGCAAACTCATGCACAACCTGATCGGGGATATGTTTGTAAAGGAATTCGAAAACCCCCTACTGAGCGCAATGCATGACGGGGCGGTCTTTGGTGTCGGCAAAGAGCGGCTTGCTTTTACCACCGATTCATATGTTGTCGACCCCTTGTTCTTTCCCGGCGGAAATATCGGGACGCTGGCGGTCAACGGCACGGTCAACGATCTGGCGATGTGCGGCGCGAAGCCTCTTTATCTGAGCGTAGGTTTCATATTGGAAGAGGGTTTCGGGATGGAAAATCTCTGGAGGATCGTCCAGACGATGAAAAGCGAGGCCGTTAAGGCCGGCGTTCAACTGGTGACAGGTGATACAAAAGTTGTCGACCGCGGCAAGGGCGATGGGATATTTATCAACACGGCGGGTGTTGGCGTGGTCGAGCACGATCTTGAGATCTCGCCGGCGAGTGTTCAAGCGGGTGACGCGATCCTTTTGAGCGGTGACCTCGGCCGGCACGGGATTGCGATCATGGCAGCGCGCGAAGGGCTCGAATTCGAAACCGAGATCGAAAGCGACTGCGCCCCGCTAGCCCCGGTGATCATGAAACTGATCGACGAGGGCATTGAGATCCGGTGTCTCCGGGACCTGACAAGGGGCGGTTTGGCGAGCGCTTTGGTCGAAATCGCCGAAGGCTGCGGACACGAGATCAACATCGAGGAAAACGCTATCGCTGTCCGCGAAGATGTACGGGGTGCCTGCGAGATCCTGGGTTTTGATCCGATGTATCTCGCCAACGAGGGCCGTTTTGTTCTCTTTGTTGCCGAAACTGATGCGGAACACGCGCTTGAGATCATGAACCCGATGCTTGTGGATTCAGTACCCTCAAAGATCGGAAGGGTCTCCGAAAGCAACTCCGGCGATGTGATCCTAAAAAGCCGGATTGGCGCAAACCGCATCGTCGACATGTTCACCGGAGAGCAGCTTCCCAGGATCTGCTGAGCATCGAGATCATTGCTTCTGAGCCGCAAACAAGGACAGTCTGAAAAGCGACGGGATCCGAATCGGCCCGGATCTTGGGGCAACTATTTTTTTGCCCGCGAAACAAGCGAAAATTTTGAAATCCTTCACAAAATCGCCAGGTAATTAAAAGACCTTTCAGGCCAAAAAACCAGCGAAAGGGCAGCGGGATATATCGGAGACACATATTCTCCGGAGACCCGCCGCCTTTCAAGCTCAGCCATCACTAGACATAGCGGCCGCGACCTTGCCTTCAGATGCGAGCAAGAGTCCGCGATGGTAGGTATAGATCACCGAATCTTCCGATGAACATTGTTTGATTTTTTCAAGCTCGCCCGCCACCCGCGGAAGATCGCGCTGAGCCCGGTATGCTCGGAATAATCCGATGTGTGCGTCAAGGAAACCGGGATCCATGTCCGCGGCCGCCTTGAAATAACCTATAGATCTTTCAAAATCGCTCTCTTCACAGGCGTCCAGCCGAAAACCATCAAATTCAATAGTTGTCGACGGTTCCTCGGACATTCAATTGGAAATATGGCGATACTAACGCCGATTAACCAAAAAATTAACAATTTTGGAAGAGAATTAATATTTTTCTTGAGTTTTTTTCGGTGATTTTGTGACAGGCTTTCTCAACAACGCGCATTCATCAGTCGTATGAGTCAGAGATTTTAAGCAAGGAGAGCGCATCATGAAGGTTTCAAATTCAATCTGTTCGGTTATTCTGGCGTCGGTGTTGTTTTTTACTTTTGTCTGCGATGCGGGCGCTCAGACGACGGCATTCACATTTCAGGGAAGCCTGAACGACAGTTCCGCACCCGCCAACGGCGTTTACGATTTCGAGTTCCGGCTATTCGACGCGCTGAGCGGCGGCGCTCAACTGGGTCCCACGGTCGCTACAAGCGGGGTGCAGGTCTCGGACGGAACATTTTCGGTCACGCTGGATTTTGGAGATCAGTTTTTAGGAGCGCCTCGTTGGATCGAGATCAGTGTGAGACAGGGTGTGCCCCCGATGGCAACCGAGGAACCGGCCGGCGGTTTTACGATACTTACTCCGCGCCAGCAGATCGCTTCCGCACCCTATTCGGTAAAGAGCCTTAGCGCGGATGTTGCTGCAAGCGCCCTGAACGCCGACAACGCGACGCTTGCGCAGAACGCCCTGAATGCCGACAACGCTCAAAATGCAGTAAACGCAACAAACGCGACGAATGCGGCGACGGCAAGTAACGCACTGCAGCTCGGCGGCATAGCTGCCAGCCAGTTCGTATTGACCACTGACCCGAGACTCTCAGACGCACGTCTCCCGGCACCGGGAAGCGCGGATTATGTCCAGAACTCCACCGCTCAGCAGGCGTCCTCCAATTTCAACATCTCGGGTACGGGGAAGGCTGACACTTTTGACGCCGGCTCACAGTTCAGCATCGGCGGTGACCATGTTTTGAGCATAACCGGAACTGACAACGTTTTTGCGGGGGTCGGTTCCGGTTCATCAATAACGTTTGGAAGCGGCAACTCTTTCTTTGGAAAAAATGCCGGCAGCTCCACGGCCAACGGCGGTGCCAATTCATTTTTCGGAAATTTTGCCGGACAATATCATGTGAGCGCCATCGGCAATTCATTTTTTGGAGCTGAGGCCGGACGGAACACTACAAAAGGGTCCAACTCATTTTTCGGGGTTCGGGCCGGAGTGGCGAACCTGACGGGGGAATTCAATTCATTTTTCGGGGCTTTTTCCGGCGTCAGCAATACGAGCGGGATCCGCAACTCATTTTTTGGTCTTTTCGCCGGCTCAGGCAATCTTTCCGGAGAATTTAATACCTTTATCGGAAGTTCAGCCGGAAACGCTAATGACTCCGGCAGTGCAAACACTCTGCTGGGGGCGGGAACCAACCTGGCTGCGGGCGATCTGTCCTATGCCACCGCGATCGGCGCCGATTCCGTGGTGGGTTCAAGCAACACCATCGTGCTGGGCCGGGCCAACGGCGCCGATACTGTTCAGATCCCCGGGGGACTGAGCATCAGCGGAACGCTTACGGCGACCCTCCCTTCCGGCAGCGGCAGCTACATACAGAACAGTACGACCCAGCAATCGTCGAGTAACTTCAATATTCAGGGGACGGGCAAGGCCCAGTTCTTCGATGCTGTTTTTGAATATCAGATGGGAGGGAACCGCGTTTTGAGCCTTTACGGAGCGAACAATACTTTTCTTGGGTCGGGAGCGGGACAGCAAAATGCCGGACCTGACAACTCGTTCTTTGGTAAGAATTCCGGCAGTGCCATCACCACCGGATCCCAGAACTCCTTTTTCGGTTCTTTTTCAGGGAATCAGAACGCGAACGGCAACAGGAATTCATTTTTTGGAATGCAGGCGGGCGAAAAGAACACCCAAGGTTATGACAACGCCTTTTTCGGGTACCGGGCGGGAAAGGAAGCCATCGGATATTTTAATTCGTTCTTTGGCTCGCAGGCCGGGGAGAACAACTCGTCAGGTTATCATAACTCATTTTTTGGATATCAATCGGGCCGCGACAACACGAGTTTCAATAACACTTTTGTCGGGTTTTGGGCGGGGGTTGCGAATACTTCCGGATTCAACAACTCATTTGTCGGAAGCGAATCCGGTAAAAGCAATACCGGGGGATCTGAGAACGCTTTTTTTGGTGCCAGTTCCGGGGCGGGGAATACCACCGGGACAAAAAACTCCTATTTTGGTTTCGGCTCGGGGGCTCAAAATACAACCGGCAGTTCGAACGCGTTTTTTGGATATTTATCCGGTCTTGCCAATACGGCCGGCAACAACGCCTTCTTCGGCGCGGACGCCGGAGCCGCTAACACGACCGGCGCCGACAATTCCTTTTTCGGAAGCGGGGCGGGTCAGAACAATACGGCAGTCGACGCCGATAACGGCAACAACAACACCTTTGTCGGCCGGAATGCGGGTAATCTGAATACCATCGGACTCAGGAATACGGTTGTCGGAGCCTATGCCTTTGCTTCCAACCTGACGGGAAACACCAACACGATCATCGGAAGGTCGGCGGGAAACAAAACCGATGCCGACGACAATGTGTTTTTGGGTACTTTTGCGGGATTCGAGAACATAAGCGGGACCCGAAACACCTTTCTCGGAAGAAATGCCGGGAACGCGAATGTCGGGGGGAGCAACAACACTACGATCGGTTTTAATTCGGATGTCAGTACAGGAAACCTGGCCTTTGCGACGGCGGTCGGGGCTGAGGCGGTCGTTTCGACCAGCAATACTATTCAACTCGGCAGAACGAACGGGAGCGACAAGGTCGTAATTTACGGGCTCGGTGCGGCCGGAGCGACGACCCTGTGCCGGAACGCAGCGAACCAGATCGCATCCTGTTCATCCTCGCTCCGGTACAAAACAGATGTGGAGCCTTTCACTTCAGGCCTTGACCTGATCCGGCGCCTGACGCCCGTCTCGTTCAAATGGGCTGATGGAGGGATGCTCGACATGGGTCTCGTTGCCGAGGAAGTCGCGGAGATCGAGCCGCTTCTCGCGACGACCAACAAGAAAGGAGAGATCGAAGGCGTTAAATATGATCGTGTCGGGGTCGTGCTCGTCAACGCCGTGAAGGAACAGCAGGAAGAGATCGAAATTCAGAAACAGGAGATCGAGGAATTAAGGGCAAAAGGAAAAAGCCAAAAGGTAGAAATGGAAGGGTTGACCAGGAAGATTGAAGCTCTTGAGGCTTTAGTTTGCGAGCTCAGGCCGGAAGCGGCAGTCTGCAAAATCAATTGAAGATTGATGATCCAGGACGGATCAGTACCGCTTGCGGTAGCAAGTGGCGATCATTTCCAACGGGCAGCGGCCGCGGGCCATGTTGCTCATAGAACTTCGAAGCTCTCAACCGGGAGCGCGGACGGCCCGTCCGCAATGAGCGAAGCGAACTAGCGATGGTTGATTGATAATTGCGAATGAATCAGAACCGCTTGCGGTAGCAAGTGGCGATTATTTGCGAATGAATCAGAACCGCTTGCGGTAGCAAGTGGCGGTTATTTGCGAATGCTTCAGAACCGCTTGCGGTAGCAAGTGGCGATTATTTGCGAATGAATCAGAACCGCTTGCGGTAGCGAGTGGCGATTATTTGCGAATGAATCAGAACCGCTTGCGGTAGCGAGTGGCGATCATTCCCTCGGCGTAAGAAGGCGAACAAAACGTTCCTGCCCTTTCAGGGCCGGGGACGATCGAGGACTTTGATGGAGACGGAATGGACGACATCGCGATCTACAGGCCTTCTGTTTCGGAGTGGTGGCAGCTGAGAAGCACGCAAGGGGTCGTCGCGTTGCAGTTCGGTTCCGCCGGTGACAAAGCGGTCCCTGCCGACTTTACGGGCGACGGCAAGGCGGATATCGCTTTCTGGAGGCCCGCGACCGGCTTCTGGTTTATCTTGAGGTCTGAAGACCTTTCGTTCTACTCGTTCCCGTTCGGGGCAAACGGAGATACACCGACGCCCGTAGACTATGACGGAGACGGAACGGCCGATCCGGCCGTCTTCAGGCCGTCGAATAACACCCGGTTCAAACTGCAGTCGACAAACGGGTTTGAAGCTATCGCATTTGGTATTGCAGGTGATGTGCCGGTTCCGAGCGCGTATGTACCGTAGGATTCGGAGTTTCAAGTTTCAGGTCCCAAGTTTGCATATCCAGGTTCGGAACCATTTTTATGAACCGCAGGTTGCAATTCGTAATTCGACTAGAGCCGTACTTCGCACGTTGCGTCGGGGAAACTCGGTCCAGAAAACCACTACCTTCAATTGCCGCCAGCTTGAGCTACTGGTTCAGGCTAATTCAGATTTTTGGGCTTTAGCCCCGGTTAGGGTCTAAGGCATTCCGATACCCCGGCGAAGCTAGGGGCAATTTTCAATCGAGTTTTCAGACTGCCGAATTGCACTTTTCCCGGGGGTTTTCCCGCAATCCCACAGGTTGTGCCAATACGCTACTGTTCAGAAAACGGCCTATTACTCCTTGGTTATGTAACAGGCTTTTTTCGCAACCATAATTCCCGAAGTCCTGTCGGTTTTTGCGGAATCAGATACATCTCAGCCTCATATATGACCCCGTAAACCTTGTAACCGATTTTGTTGAGATTCTCTTCAATCGGGATGGCTTCCTTGCCGTCAACATAACTCCTGAAAAAACCGGAAATGTCTTCTCCGGCTACCTCACTTGCGGTCGCAACAAGATCTTCATATTCATATGAGGTTTCGGTGTATTTCTCAAACATCTTTCTCATGAAATCATCGAGGTTTTTCCTTCCCTTGGTCTTCTCGATGATCAAGAGGTCCAGGGCAAGGGCTGCCGCCCAGCCCCCGTTGTAAACCGCAAATCGATTCTTCCCCTTGCTTTTGCCCGCATCTTTTAACGTCACATCAGCATTTCGCCACTTGAAATTCAGGTAGAGTCCGAGGATTTTTTCCGACTTGCTTCTGAATGTCGGTTCATCGATAAGTCCCGTTCTCAGGAGAGTGAGATTTGCATAGTACTCGGCAAAACCTTCCGAAAACCATTGCCGGTCTTCGTAGCTCGCCGCTTTGATCAGATCACTGCTCCAGTAATGAAAAAGCTCGTGGGCCATCTGGTTAGCCCAGATGATACTGCCGTCGGAATTTAGTCTCTTGCTCAAAGTAAAAGCATTGCTATTGTAAAAAGACTCACCGTCATCCTGAGTCGAATAGAACATTGTTACGAGAAACTTTGAGGGCGGCGTTTTTGGAAATATGTCCAGAAATTCCCGCACAATCCGGGTAAATGCTTCGTCAAAAAGCTTCGACGACTCCGCAGCTTCTCCCAACAAAGCAAATTCGAATTGGAATCCGTTTTTGATCACCGAGGAACGTGAATATTTGCCAAAAACCAATGAATTCTCAAGAAGGAACTCAAGGTTCGGAGCGATGAATGTATTTTTTTCCTTTGTTTCGAGCCACGGAACCGAGATTTCCCAGGTATCAGGGATGTCGAATCTTATTTGAAAACTTTCATCTTCGCCTCCATGTATGAACAGTGCCTTCGAGACTATATAGACAGCCCGGCCGTCAAAATGTCCGGCTTGTTCGTTGCCGACGTCCCACTTAATCTTTGTAAATGAAAGATCGACATTGTATTCGACCAGAACCATGTCAGATTGAGGACTTTCCAGCGTCCATTTTGATTTGGTTTCATATTTGTGAAGCAGATTTTTGTTTTGACTCGTGATTTTCAGATCTCTGACAAATGATGACCATCCTTCGGGATAATCGTAATTAGGACAGTTGGTGCTCATATACAGTTTGTCTTCGACGTTCAAGCGAGCCTTCACGTGGGCGGTTAGAGGGCTGTCCTCGCGAATGGTGATCTCGTAGCGCGACTCGTCTTTGTTGCGTGCCACCGAGCGTTCACTTGGTATTGCGGACGCATCATTGAAAGAAATCAAAACGATGAAAAGAAAGAGAATGTATTTCGAGTATTTTGTTCCTGTGCTTTTCCGTTTGTTGTTCATCGGTCTGTTCTCCGTGTTGCATATCCACAAGGCTTGGCCCGTTGCCCTTTCTTTCCCAAGTAGAGCGTTGCTTTTCCGGCTTGACGCATCGCAATTCGCTAAATGATTTCATCCGCGGCAACCAAATTTTTTTGAGAAGGCTCTAAACACCTGAATCCGCTTGTTTTCGTGAAGCTTGTTAGAACGCATGTGCTATAAACATTTGCATAGGACCGATTCAAAATCTTGAACGATTCGAGCATGTTGGAAGGATTAGAAGTTTATTAGTCGTCAGAATGTCGGGGAATACACATCAATACGAACTAAAGGCCGGCGAACATTTTGGGGATGTTTCCCAAAAACACCACAGTTCCTCGGCAGTCGTTTCTGAGTCTGTTTACAAAGAACAAGAGAGCCTTCCCAGACATTCTCACGAATTGGCTTTCTTTACCTTGGTGCTAAGCGGGAATTATTTCGACAAGTTCTGCGGCAAGGAAGATTCGTTTGACCCGATGACAGTTCTATGGCGAGAAGCAGGAAGCGCTCATAAAGACAAGATCGGAAAAAACGGAGGACATTTCTTTTTTGTAGAAATAAAGACGGAATTATTGGACAAATTACGTGAATATCGAGAACCTCCGCACCGATTTGTGGAGAGAAATGGTCCGCTTACATGGCTCAGTTCCCGGATTCGCCTCGAAATTCAAAACTGGCAGTGTTCTTCTCCTTTGATTATCGAGGGAATTGCTTTGGAAATGCTTGGGCAACTGGTATGTGATAACACGTCTTTGGAAAAATGCCCGCCAGGATGGCTTTTGCGAGTCACTGAAAAATTGAATGAAGAATTTTGTGACAATATAAGAATTGGCGAGCTTGCAACAGAAGCAAAGGTCCATTCAGCTCACCTTGCAAAAGTCTTCCGCCTGTTTAACGGTCAATCAATTGGCGATTATGTTCAGGAACGACGAATTGAAAATGCAGTTAGACTTCTTGCGAACAAAGATATTCCGATTGTGAATATAGCAATTTCATCAGGATTCTCCGATCAAAGTCATTTCACACGCATCTTCAAACGTCTCACCGGGATGACTCCGGCTGCTTTTCGCAAGTCTCTGAGCTAGCCTGATCTCTAAGGCGGTTCGAAAGTGGATCGCTATTGACGCTTTTATGAGATCGAACAACCATTTGGTAACAGAAAACTGCCCTACTCAGTTGTTCACGGGCCCCGATTTTCGAAATTGCTGGGATTGAGACCTGGCAGCTTCATTGCGTTCTTGTAACAGGACTATTTGAGGACGTCGTCGGTGAGTTTCGCGCGTACTTTTTCCAGATTGCATGGCGTTATCGAATTCTTCAACGGTTTCGAGATCAGCGTCAGACCTGATTTGTGGGTAATTCATGCAGCGTTGGATACCGCGATGACCGGACACCGTGACTGCCGGATTATCTCAAATGTTTTTTCACCAAGAGTCTCATCGCTGATTATTCCATGTTTCACGCCGATAATGATCAGGTCCGATTCACTTTCGGCCTGTTCGGCGATGATTTGTTTTATGAAATCTCCGTGCCGTACAATCTCCGTCAGGCTGCATTTACTGCGTGATTCCTCGGGCACCCAATCACATAGTTTCTGAGCTTCATCCTCTTGTTCCTGCTCTTCCACGACACGGAGAACCGAGAGCTCGGCGTCCAACATTTTTGAAAGTTCAACTGCGTACGCAAGCGCCTTTTCCGAATCAGGAGAGAAATCGACCGGACACAGAATTCGACTTATCTCGATCGATTCCGGCATTTCCACCTCAACACCGACCGTCAAAACCGGGCACTGTATTTCGCGCAGAACCGCTTCGGTAACCGATCCAAAGCGGAGTTTTTCGCGGCCGCCGATTCCATGCGTCCCAAGAGCGACCAGGATCGTGTCGTATTTTTCGGTTTCTTTGAGTATTGCCGACAAAGGCGATTCGTCGATAAAATGCGGTTCGAAATCACGTTCAGGATCGAGGTGTTCCGATGCAAACTCTGTTATCGCTTCAATGCCCGCGGTTGCCGTCTGCTGTTCTTCAGCCGATATTTCATCGA
>Ga0224497_10002215_pt1 | contig 11661 bp, 10 predicted proteins | sample SF_Jul11_sed_USG_4_FD_167970 | JGI IMG/M metagenome (GOLD analysis project Ga0224497, IMG submission 167970) | Sediment microbial communities from San Francisco Bay, California, United States - SF_Jul11_sed_USGS_13 | ecosystem: Environmental > Aquatic > Marine > Sediment | place: USA...
CGAGATGGCGGGATTTCGCATGCCGATCGAAAGCCACCCGCTGCAGGCGCTGGTGTCGGAGCCGATCAAGCCGGTGATCAACACGGTCATCATGTCGAACGCGGTGCATGGTTATATCAGCCAGTCGGACAAGGGCGACCTCGTCATCGGCGCCGGCATCGACCATTACAACGGCTACGGCCAGCGCGGCAGTTTTCCGACCATCGAACATACCATCGCGGCCATCTGCGAACTGTTCCCGATCTTCAGGCGCGTGCGCATGAACCGCCAGTGGGGCGGTATCGTCGACACCGCCCCCGACGCCTGCCCGATCATCGGCAACACGCCGGTCAAGGGGCTATATTTCAACTGCGGCTGGGGCACCGGCGGATTCAAGGCAACGCCGGGATCGGGCTGGGTATTCGCGCACAACGTCGCCACCGGCGAACCGCACGAACTGAACCGGCCGTTCTCGCTGGAGCGTTTCGTCACCGGTTTCCTGATCGACGAACACGGCGCAGCCGGCGTGGCGCACTAGGGGTAGCCGATATGCTTTTGATCGAATGCCCTTTTTGCGGCCTGCGCGACGAAACCGAGTTTTCCTATGCCGGCGAGGCGCATATCGCGCGCCCACCCGACACCGACAAGCTGAGCGACGCCGAATGGGCGGACTATTTGTTCATGCGCAGCAATCCGAAGGGAACGCATCGCGAGCAATGGTTGCACGCGGCCGGTTGCCGGCGCTATTTCAACGCCGTGCGCGATACCGTTACCTACCAGATATCCGCAACCTACAAGATCGGCGAGCAGCCCCCGGGCGGGGGTAAGCGATGAGCCAGCTTTTCAGAACCGCGCAAGGCGGTCGTGTCGACCGCGACCGCGAGATCCTGTTCACTTTCAACGGCAGGTTTTACACCGGTCTGGCTGGCGACACGCTGTGTTCGGCGCTGCTCGCCAACGGCGTGCACCTGGTGGGCCGCAGCTGGAAGTATCATCGTCCACGCGGCGTCATGAGCGCGGGCTCGGAAGAGCCCAACGCGATCTTCCAGGTCGAGAAGGGAAATCGCACCATCCCGAATGCGCGCGGCACCCAGGTAGAGCTCTACGATGACCTGTACGCCAGCAGCGTCAACTGCTGGCCGAGTGTCGATTTCGACCTGCTGTCGATCAACAGCATGTTCAGCCGCCTGATGCCGGCCGGCTTTTACTACAAGACCTTCATGTGGCCGAAATCGATGTGGATGAAATACGAGCATTTCATACGCAAGGCGTCCGGCCTCGGCGTTACCCCGCGCGAAAACGACCCGGACCGCTACGAACATACCCACGCGCATTGCGATGTGCTGATCGTCGGCGGCGGGGTGGCCGGTTTATGCGCCGCGCTTGCCGCCGGTCGCGCCGGTGCGCGCGTGATCATCGCCGACGAGCAATCCGAGTTCGGCGGGCTATCGCTGGACGGCAAGGCGCAGATCGATGGCGTCTACGCGAGCCAGTGGATCGAAAACGCGGTAACCGAGCTGCAGGGCATGGCGCAAGTCACGCTGCTGCCGCGCAGTACGGTTTTCGGTTACCACGATTACAATTTTCTGACGATCAACCAGCGCCTCAGCGATCACCTGCCGATAGCCGAGCGCCCCGCCAGCCGCGAGACACTGTGGCAGGTCAGGGCGCAGCAGGTGGTGCTCGCAACCGGTGCCGCGGAACGCCCGCTGGCCTTTGCCAACAACGATCGCCCCGGCATCATGCTGGCCTCGGCGGTATCGACCTACGCCAACCGCTACGCGGTCAAGCCTGGTAGCCGCGCGGTTATCTTTACCAACAACGACAGCGCTTACCAGACCGCCCTGGACCTGAAGGCGGCAGGGGTCGAAGTAGCCGCCGTGATCGATGCGCGCGCCAGTTCCGCCAGCGAAATCGCCGACACGGTGCGCAGCGCCGGCATCGAGGTCGTCAACGGCAGCGTCGTCGTCGATACCGCGGGCCGCAAGCGCCTGCGCTCGGTGCAGGTGATGCACCTTTCCGCCGGCGGCGGATCGGTCGGCGGCAGCGCCCGGTCGATCGCCTGTGACCTGCTCGCGCTATCGGGTGGCTGGAGCCCGGTGGTGCATCTGCACGCGCAGTCAGGCGCGAAACCGGTATGGGACGACACGCAGGCGATGTTTCGCCCGGGCGCACCGACGCAGGCGCAGTTTTCGGCAGGCGCGGCGAACGGCACGCTCGATCTGGCCGGATGCCTGCAGGAAGGCGTCGAGGCGGGCAACAGGGCTGCAAAGGCCTGCGGATTCGAAGCGGGCATGGCGGCCCCTGCCGCCGACGGAGCACGGTGCGAGCCGATATTGCCGTTGTGGAGGCTGCCGTCGCCCTATGACCGCGGCCGTGGTCCCAAGGCCTTTATCGATATGCAGAACGACGTCGGCGCCGCCGACATCGAGCTCGCCGTGCGCGAGGGCTACCACTCGGTCGAGCACGTCAAACGCTATACCGCGCTGGGCTTCGGCACCGACCAGGGCAAGCTCGGTAATATCATCGGCATGGGGGTGCTGGCCGAAACCATGGGGCAGAGTATCGCCGCGACCGGTACCACGACCTACCGGCCGAACTACACCCCGATCAGCTTTGGCGCATTCGCCGGGCAAAACCTCGGCGAGCGGCTGTTCGACCCGGTGCGCAAGACCGCGATGCACGGCTGGCACGAAGAAAACGGCGCGATGTTCGAGGACGTCGGCCAGTGGAAGCGCCCCTGGTACTATCCGCGCGCCGGCGAGAGCCTGCACGACGCGGTCAATCGCGAATGCCTCGCGGTGCGCGACAGCGTCGGCATCCTCGACGCGTCGACGCTGGGCAAGATCGAGATCAGGGGCAAGGATTCGGCGCGATTCCTCGAAATGATTTATACCAATAACTGGATGAAACTCGAGGTCGGCAAGGGCCGTTACGGCTTCATGCTGCGTGAAGACGGCATGGTGATGGACGACGGCGTCACGATCCGCCTGGCCAAGGACCATTTCTTCATGCATACCACCACCGGCGGCGCGGCCGGCGTGCTCGCGTGGATGGAGCGCTGGTTGCAGACCGAGTGGCCCGAATTGGAAGTCTTCCTGGCCTCGGTCACCGATCACTGGGCGACCGCCGCGGTGGTCGGGCCGAACAGCCGGGACGTGGTCGCGGCGGTGTGCGAGGGCATCGATTTTTCCGCCAGTGCATTTCCGTTCATGGCGTCGAAAACCGGCAGCATCGGCGAGGTCGAGTGCCGCGTGAACCGCATCAGCTTCTCCGGCGAGCTCGCCTTCGAAGTCAACATCCCGGCAAACTACGGCCGCTTCATGTGGGAAAAACTGATGCAGGCGGGGCAGAAATTCAATATTACGCCCTACGGCACCGAAACCATGCACGTGCTGCGCGCCGAAAAGGGTTACGTGATCGTCGGCCAGGACACCGATGGCTCGATTACGGTCGACGACCTCGGCCTCGGCTGGGCGCTGTCCAAAACCAAGGATGATTTTATCGGCAAGCGCTCGTTGAGCCGGCCGGACACGGTGCGCAAGGACCGCAAGCAGCTGGTGGGATTGCTGACCGAGGATTCGCAGACGGTTATCCCGGAAGGCGCGCAGCTGGTAAACGATCCTGACGCGCCGACGCCGGTGCCGATGGTCGGGCACGTCAGCTCCAGCTATTTCAGCGCCCGCTGCGGACATTCGATCGCGCTGGCGCTGGTCAAGGGAGGGCATCATCGCATCGGCGAAACGGTTTACGCGCCGCTCGCCGATGGCCGCGTCATCAAGGCAACGATTACCGAGCCGGTGTTTTACGACAGGGAAGGAGCCAGGGCCAATGTCTGACATGTTCCAACAGGAATCCCCGCTGGTACAGATAAAACTGGGCGAGCCCAGGGGCAACGCGCCGCGCATCGAGGAGAAACCATTCCTCGGCTACATCAACCTGCGCGGCAAACCCGGTAATACCCGTTTTGTCGCGGGCGTTCTCAAGGTGCTCGGCGTGGAAGCGCCGACCGCGGCCAACACCGTGATCGAAGCCGGCGATAACCGTATCTACTGGCTCGGCCCGGACGAGTGGCTGGTGGTAACGCCGGCCGGGCAGCAGGACAAGCTGAAAGCCGACCTGCTGGCCGCGCTCAAGGGCGCGTTTTGCTCGGTGGTCGACAATTCGAGCGGGTTGACGATGGTTCGTATCAGCGGCGCCAACGCGGGCGCGTTGCTCGCGACCGATTGCCCGCTCGACCTGCACCCGCGCGAATTCAGGCCGGGCCAGTGCGCGCAAACGCGCCTGGCGAAGGCCGGTATGATCGTGGCTCCGCTGGACGACGGCTCGGGTTTCGACATCATCATCCGCCGTAGCTTCGCCGATTACCTGCTGCAATGGCTGCAGGACGCGGCGCTAGCGTTCGCATAGGAGCCGGGTTATTCGGGCGCCTTCGTCTCTGCTGCCGGGTCGTTATGTATTACGGTGAAAGACTGAACAGCATCAGCCACCTCGTCGGCGCGGCACTGGCGCTGGTCGGGCTCGGCGCGTTGCTGACGGTGGGGATACAGTCCCGCGACGCGTGGATCATCGGCAGTTTCGGCACCTTCGGATTCACGCTGGTGCTGCTGTACACGATGTCGACGCTGTACCACAGTTTTCATCCTCCCCATCTTAAAAAAATCTTCAAGGTCCTCGATCACGTTTCGATCTACCTGTTGATCGCCGGAACCTACACCCCGTACATGCTGGTCACCTTGCGCGACGGCAACGGTTTCATCATTCTCGGCATCATCTGGGCGCTCGCCGGCGCCGGTATCCTGAGCGAGGTATTGCTGTCGGGCAGGGCCGTCAAGGTCGGGCAAATGGTCATTTACCTGGGCATGGGCTGGGCCTGCTCGTTCGATTTCGCGAGCCTCAGGGCCGCGTTGCCGGAGAATGGGCTGTGGTGGCTGACCGCGGGCGGCATCGCCTATACCGGCGGCGTGGTGTTTTACATACTCGATAAAATGAAGCGGCTTGACCATGCCCACGGCATCTGGCACTTCTTCGTGCTGGCGGGCTCGTTCTGCCATTTCGTTTCGGTCATCGGTTACGTCAGGTAACCGCGTCATGCACCCGACAGCACAATCTCGACCGGCTTGCGGTCGCCCAGCCTGTCGGCCTTGAGCGGATTGAATCCAAACAGGTTCACGGCGCGGCGAAAATCGCGGTCGAACAACCATTGCGATACCATGCCTGCGCCATAGGTCACGAGGCGTATTTTTGGAAAGTCGCTTTGCCATCGCGTCATCGGGATGCGCCGTGCCAGCAGCCTGCTTTTTTGTCGTGCCAGTTCCTGCCCGTCGAGTTCGCGCGCCAGGCGAGCGGCGCGCCTGGCACGCCGGTCGATCAGCCGCAGCAGGTTGCGCGCGCGCATCTCTGCGCGATCGGTAGACAGCAGACCGTAGCTGTACTCGTTCGGTAGTATGCGTTCGTCGAACTGCCGGGTGACATAATCGCAAACGTCGGGATTGCGCAGCATGAGCAGCCTGCCGTCGGGTCCGCGTCCGATGATCGGCGCATCGCCCGAAAAGAAGTCACTGTAAAACTCCACCCCTGCCAGGTTTGCCTCGATATCGGCGCGGCTGACAATGCCGGTGATCCGGGTGCCCATGTAGCTCCGCTCGAAAGCCAGCGACAGGTTACGGATATCCTCCGGGTCGAGGTTCTTGCGCCTGCTGCGCAAGGCGTTGAAATAATGAAAGCCGTCGTCGAAGAAATGCGTCAGTTTGTCGGCGCCCATGCGAATGCCGCAGACGTTCACGATCGACGCGAGATGAAACCTGGCAGGAATGAATCGCCAGCGCGCCGCGTGGTAGACGCTCTCTGCGGGAAACATCTGGATGCGCTCGAAACGTGGCCAGCCGGGGCAATCGTTGGTGCCGATGCACAGTTCGAACTGACCCCAGGTGACGTCGCGGATATACAGCGACCTGAATTCGGCGAAGAAGGCAAACTCGAGCTCGGTATCCCCCAGCATCCGCGGACTCGAGGGCTGCCCGGTGTTGACCCGTTCGATGGCCGACTGGATCGAAACGACCAGGCGTTCGCTGACCAGCGCGCCGGAATCGGCGAGCGGGATGTGCGCGTAGGTCCACGGATCGGACTCGCTCGCGCCGCCGAACTCGCTGTGCGCAAGCAGAACGCCTGCCAGGGCGATCAGGCGCAGGCAGGACCCGCCGCGTCTAGCCCAATGTCGTGCGAAATCCAAGATGGACCCCGGTAAATTCAAAATCGGAACTGGTATAGTCGACATACCTGAGCGACCAGGCTTTGTTGTCGCGCATGTTTCGCTGTATGCCAAGGCCCCAGGCGTAGCCCGAATCCTTGCTGCGATAGGTCGTATGCGTGCTGGTAACGATGAGATCTCCGCAAAACAGCAGGCAGGCGCTGATCCGTTCACTCTTGAGTTCGACCTGCGCGTAGCCGAGCATGATGAATGGCGTGGTGTTATCGCTGATTCGCCAGTTTCTGCGCAGGTAAAGCAGGGTCGAATTGGTCAGGAGGTCTTCGGCGTTCCCCAGTTCCGGTCCCCGGTCCAACGACGCGTTAAACAAAAAGTTATCGCTGATACTGAGCCCGATTTCGTAGTCAGGGTTTAGCCCGTAGGCGAGGGTTAAACCGAGATGGGCCGTATCGCCACCGAAAACCTCTTCCTCGAAAAAGGCCTTGGAAAAATCGAACTCGAATATAAATCCGGTTTCGGCCTGCGCGCGGACGTTGGCGCTGCAAGCCAGCAGCAGTAACGATAGCAATAGTGTCGGCGGTTTGCGGTATTGCCCCGATGGTCCGCGAGATATCGTGCCAGGTAGATCGTGAGACTGCATCGCATGGATTCACTGATTTTGATCGAGGTGACAAGAATGTTACGCCGTTACCGGTAATTCAATCGGGGATGTCGAAGTAGCGGTATGCATGACCAGCGGTTTCGAATACCGATACCGAGCCGCGACGACCAGGGAGTTTAATGCGGCGACGGTCGCCGGCCCGGGGTTAAAACAGGACGGTCATGCCGACGACGAACCAGCGCGTATCGAGTTTCGGGTTGGCCTGGCCGCTACGCGGGCCCTTGCCCTTGAACCGATCGCGATAGGCGACCGTGAACTCCATCGGCGTCGAGCGTTGCTGTCGATGGTAGGCGGCCAGCGTCGAGTAGGTCAACTCGACGATGATGATTTGTTCGCTGGAATCGGTGTCGGCTTCGAGGCTCGCGTAGTTGAAGCCCATGCTGCCGTCGATATCGTCTTTCGCCTTGAAGCCGTAAGTGTAAGCCGCGGCCAGTGCAAGCGCGTCGGTGGCGTGGTAGGTCGCGGCCAGTTCGATATTGACGAGATCGCCGAGCTTGCGCGAAACCCGCTCCCGGTTGCCGGTCAACACCTGCTCCGGGGTGTCGCCGATGCGCATCGTTTTGTCGTCGGGCAACATGTAGTCGTAACGAAAGGTCAGATTCACGACTGTATCCCCCGGCGTCGGCGCCAGCGGGTCCAGCGTCGAGCCGTCATCGTTCCACAGGTTGCTGAGCAGATAGTCGTAGTGCAGTCGCAATAACAGCGCGTAGTTGCCGTAGCTCCAGGCCACGTCGTCGAGCTGGTCGGCGTCATCCTCGTAGCCGGTCGGGATGCGCAGCCCGCCAGTCGCGGCGAAGGCCGAATCCCGGCGCAGGAAGAAACGGTACTTGCCGCCGAGTTCGATATCGCCGATGCCGTCGCGTCGCCAGCGGTCGATACGCTCGAAGCCGTACTCGTCCATGATCAGTTGCTGCACGTCGTCGATTTGCATCGGCGTCCCGCCCGGAATACAGCAGTCGCCCGTTGCCGGGTTCAGGCCGACATTGGCGGTACGGTTGTCCAGCGTGGTGGTGACGCTATTGGTAATCCAGTAATAGGGGGCGTGGAAACCGATCGACAACCGGTCCGTCAGCCCGTAGCTGTAGCCTAGATCGAGTACGTCGATATCGTAGACGTAGGCGACGGCGACGTCGCCAATTCTGGCGGTGCCGCCGACGAGTATATCGAGGGGCGCGAGGCTGGGCAGTACGTTGCTGTCGAGCGCGGTGTCGGTAAACGGGAAGGCCAGGTCCTCGCGCTCGCCGTCGGCGTTGTAACGTTGCGTGGTTGGCTGGTAGCGGTAAAAATCCCAGTAGCCGCGCGCAATGCCCTGCGGCAGCACCGCGGCGCTATCGGCGATAGCGGTGTTCGATGCGCCGAGCGCAAGCAAAATCGCGGCGATCTGGCCACCCCGTTGCCTCCAGTTGCAGTACCTGAACATGAGCCCTGCCCCGAGTCTTTATTTACCTTTCGCCTAATCCTACTTTTTTTCAGCAGTCGGTGCCTGCATTTACGGCAGCTTGTCGTTCGTAACGACGGGATCGTGGCGGGCTTGCTGCCTGAAATCGCGCAGGTGCCGCCTGACCTCGTCGACGCCGGCCCGAGTCAACGCACCCCTGTCGATCAAAGGTTCGATCGATTGTTTTGCGAGCGCCTTCCAGCGCGCGACCTCGTCGGGCTCGGGTTCGATAAACTTGATGCCCTGGCTGCGCAACGCCGCCGCGGCCTCCAGGTTGTCCGCGCGGGTTAGCCGATCGAGCCTGCCGAGCGCGCTTTCCATTTCCTGCCGGACAATCGACTGGTCGGCAACGCTGATTTTATCGAAGGCGCGCTTGTCGATCGCGAGCAACCCGACCAGGTAAGCCAGCGGCGTTGCCGTGACATACCCGGTACTGCTATGCCACTGAAACGCGATCGCCGCCGACGGCGTCGCGGTCACCGTTTCCAGCAGGCCGGTCTGCAGGCCGGTATAGACGTCCGAGATGGGCAGGGAAACCGGCGACAGCCCGAGCGAGCGATAGGTTTCCTGCACCATGACGTCGCCTTGCGGCGCCCATAGCTTGCTGCCCTGGATCGACGCCAGGTCCCTGATTGGCGTTTTCGACAAAAGCAGGCTAAAGCCGATCTCGGTGATGCCGAGCAGTACGAATCCGCGCTGCTCGAGGTTTGCTTTCATCTGCGGTTCCATTTTCGCGCGCACGTAGTCCACTTCGTCGAGCGAGTCGAACATCATCGGGATATTGAGGGACTGGATATCGGGATAGAGATGCGCGAGCCCGGCCGAACTGAATGCACCGCCGTGCAGTTGGCCGGCCCTGATTTTCTGATGCACGGTTTTTTCGCCACCCATGACCCCGCCCGGGTAAAACTTGAACTTCACCCGGCCATCGGTCTTTTCGTGGATCAGTTTGGCGCCATTTTTCATCTCGACCATCCACACTGTTCCGGCTGGCGCGAGCGTCGCGATCTTGAAGGTCATGGCTGTCGTTGGACCACTAAACCCGTAAAGGCAAAACGCGATCGAACAGACCTGGATGAAGCGTTTCATGACATGACTCCTGTCGTTGGAATATCGGTTGCGTGACTGATATGCGGTGTAATCGCGCCGGCCGTTTCGAGCGGCGGCGCAGCGGTTGCCATCGAGATTGTCTTCGATCGGGATGGGTGCCGGTTTCGATCCGGCTGGCTCAAGGTCGAAATCGCGAGCCTTTTGGTCAATCCTGCGAACCTGCATAGCGCCAGAATCGCAAGGTCAGGCAACATGAATGTCACCGAAACGACGATTGGAGCAAAAAATTTCCCATTACCGGTTTTCCCTGGCGCCACCGGGCGCGTTGGTTTCTGAGCATTGGTATGGCGCAAGGCTGGCGTCAGGAATTGTATTTCGCAACCTGGTGGTGCATAGTAGCCTTTGTCGAAACTCCGGGTATTACTTTTCGATACTATGACCCAGACAAGAGCGATCATCGACACCCTGAAAAAAGAATTGCGCAAGCAGGGTATTAACTACCGCCGGGTCGCCGAAAAACTCGAGCTATCCGAGGCGAGCGTAAAACGATTGTTTGCAGAGCACTCGTTTACGCTGGAACGGCTGGCCCTGGTCTGCGAATTGCTGCATCTCGAAATCTCGGACCTGGTGCATCAGATGGAAAAGGATATCGAGCTAACCACCCGGCTCACGCTGGAGCAGGAAACCGAGCTCGTTTCGGATGTCAGGCTGTTGCTGATGGCGCATTTCCTGATGAATAAGCTCAGCTTCTCGGAAATCATCGGCATCTACGATATCTCGGAAACCGAGGGAATTCGGATGCTGGCGAAGCTGGACCGCATGAAGATCATCGAGCTACAACCGGGCAATCGCGTCAAGCTGATGATCTCGAAGAATTTCCAGTTACTTCCCGGCGGGCCGATACAGCGCTTCTACGAAAAGATCGTGCAGGCTGAATTCTCCAATTCGCACTTCAGCGGCAACGGTGAGCACCGGGTTTATGTTTCGGGCATGTTTTCGCGCGCGGCGAATGCCGAAATAATTAGAAAGATCAAACGCCTCGCCGAGGATGCGCACGAACTGCGCGAAGACTCCGATAATCTGCCGCTGGACGAGCGTTTCGGTTGCAGCCTGATCATGGCGATCCGGCCGTGGGAAGTGAAGGTATTCGACCGTCTGCGTCGCGAACCCAATCGTAAAAAGTTCTAGATCCCCGGGTTGCCTGCCGGGCGATCAGGTAGCCACGTTTTGCGGTTTCCCCGCGTAAAAGGCCACCAGGTTGTCGACCGCGGTGTCGTACATTTCGGCAAGCGCCTCGGGGGTGTTGTAGGCGACGTGCGGCGTCAACACGACGTTGTCGAGTTCCAGCAGGGGATGGTCCGGCGCGATCGGTTCGTCATCGAAGACGTCGATGCCCGCGGATCCGATGTGTCCCGACTGCAGCAATTCGACCAGCGCGGCCTCGTCGAGCAACCGCGAGCGCGCGGTATTGACCAGCATCGCGCCCGGTTTCATCAGGCGCAGGCGCCCCGCGTCGAGCAGGCCGTTGGTCTCGGAATTCGACAGCAGGTGCAACGAGACGACATCGCTCGCGGATAGCAGCGATTCGAGGTCGGTAAATTCGACGCCGTGGCCTGCCGCGCGCCCCGGACTCGGATTGCGGGTCCAGGCGATGACCTTCATGCCGAACGCCTGTGCCAGCGGCGCCACCGCCTGCGCGATGCGACCGAATCCGACCAGCCCCAGCGTCTTGTCGCGCAAATCCATCGCCCATAAATCGTTCGTCCACAGGCCCTTGCGCAGGTCGCGGTCGAGCCGGCTGATGCGGTGCGCCGCGTCGAGCATAAGGCCCAGGGTGTGCTCGGCGACGGTTTCGGCGGCGGAAAGGGTGTGGGTTACCGTGATATTCCTGCGGCTTGCCTCGGCGAGGTCGATAAAGGTCGCTACGCCGAGGCCGCTGAACGAGATGACTTCGAGCTGCGGCAAGGCAGCGAGTACCGCGTTACTGAGGCCCCAGCCGGAGATCGCGGCGTGCGCGTCGGCGAGGCGTTCGATAAAGTCGGCATCGCCGGGCTGGTCATCGTAGTAAATTCTGAATTCGCCGAGGCTCTCGAGTTTTGCCAATCGGCTGCCGCTAAAAAACTGCGCGGAGGATTCGTCCGCGTCCGGGTATACGATTTTGCGCACCACGCTGGTTCTCCGTGCAGGCGGGGCGTTCGATTATAACCGCAAACGTAGTGGCCGGCCGATCCCTAGCTGTGGAGGCGGGTTTCGAAACCTTCGAGGCCGGCAAGCGCGAACAGCGACCTGAATTCGTCGAGCGCCTCGTCGGTGTAGGGCAGCGGC
>Ga0224497_10002219_pt1 | contig 11642 bp, 12 predicted proteins | sample SF_Jul11_sed_USG_4_FD_167970 | JGI IMG/M metagenome (GOLD analysis project Ga0224497, IMG submission 167970) | Sediment microbial communities from San Francisco Bay, California, United States - SF_Jul11_sed_USGS_13 | ecosystem: Environmental > Aquatic > Marine > Sediment | place: USA...
GAGGTCGCCGCCCTCAGAGCACAATGCTTGGCTGAGGCGACGAGGGCACGGGCCGAGCCGGCTTCGGATCAGTGGCTCGAGGCGGTGGATGCGTGGACAATGCTGACCGCTCCCTTCGAGGCCGCCTACGGAAGATTCCGGTGGTGTGAGGCGATGCTAGAAGAGGGTGGCACCAAAGAGGTTATCGAGCCGACGGTCGAAGAACTGGTGGAACTGGCGTCGGATCTGGGTGCTACCAGGTTGGCCACGGCCGTGGAGCGAGCGGCCCGGCGAGCCGGCATCCGGGTCGGAGCCGATCGCAGTCGCGACAAATACGCGCTGACGCAACGAGAACAGGAAGTGCTTCTACACCTTTCCCGGGGTGCGTCGAATCGAAGGATCGCCAAAGACCTCTATATCAGCGAGAAGACCGCAAGCGTTCACGTCTCGAACATCCTGCGCAAGATGGGTGTCTCCAATCGCGGCCAAGCTGCAGCGGTCGCGATTCGCGAGCAGTTGGTGACCGCCCGGGACCTACAGGTCGACGACTCCCTTTAGGGATGTGTCACGGAAACAGGGCGCTGTTCTTCAAGCTCGGATCACCCGCAGCCCGTGGGCGCCTCGACCTCGATCACTGCCACGACCCGGGCCACTTTGCCATCGGATTGATAGCCGGCAGCGATGAACCTCACCGGATTGCACGCGAGTGCGTCGAGCACCTCGGATTCGTTGATGAACCCGTCGATCAGGTCGACGACACCGTCGACGTCGGCGCCGAACACGGGGATGTATCCCGACCCGATCAAGTCGAGCGCCTCTTGGTACACGCTCCCGGACGTCAGTGACGCGGCCGGGGTCCCGGCGAGCAAGCTTCGGTCGGTCGTAACCAGTGTGTATGGCCCGCGCGCTCCGAACGCCACGAGGTTCTCATACCAATAGCCGCCAGGAATGGTGGTGGCATTGAGCCCACCTTCGGCAAATAGCAGCTCGTTGATCTGGTTCACGATCGGAGAAGCGTCACGACCGCCGACTCCGACGAAGGCCGCCCCAACTGGGATCTCCGGCTCGCTCGACGGCCAGATCGCCAGCGCGGCATCCACCTCGAACAGGGCGAGTATGGAATCCAGGGTGATTCCGGTTATCGCTTCGACTTCGTCGTCTACGTCCGGGCCTACGGAGTAGACGAGGGTCCTCAAACCATCGGCAATACCATTCAACCTTGCGAACACGATCGAGTCGGCGGGCATTTCCGCAAACGCCGGGGAGTCCTCCGACATCACGAAGCCGGAATCGGGGTCGATGCCGGTGGCGCTGTCGAAGCGAAGGTTCCCACTGTCAACGGAGATCGATCCCACCATCCATCCCAGAGAAGAGGAGTGCGCCGGCAATGGTGCCGCCCCCACGGCAGCAGAGCCCAACAGATCGGCGCCGAGCGTTCCGTTGGATGCGAAGGTCACGATGGCATCTCCGGGAATGCCGGCGATGCGCTCGGAGAAACCTTCGGCGTTGAGCAAGCTTTCCTCGGGTGTCAATCCCAGGACCGATTCCGCGGTGGCCTCGCTCGAGACAATCAGCAAGTCCTGGCCAACCTGGCCAACCATTGCCGCCCTGCCCTGATCGAGATAGGTAGGCGTTGCGTAGAAGTCGACACCATCGACGGTCACACGACTCAGCTCTATCCCCTCGGCACCAGCGAGACCCTCGACCTTGCCCAGGAAGTCGCTCAACGCGGCCTCATCTCTGCCGGAAACCCACACCACGAACGATGGGTTCAAAATGTCGTCTTCCGCCAGGATCCCGATCGCAATCGATCCGGATGCCCAAGAGGCCAGGTCGTCCTGGTAGCTGAAGTCGGTAGCGAACTCGGCGTCGAGGGAATCGATGACGTCCTGAACGATGGTGTCGACGTCGAAGTTCTCACCCGTCGCGGCCTCGAACATACCTCCGAACTGCTCGACCAGAAGTTTCGAATCATCAGACAGCAACTGGGCTATGTCGATCTCGATGTAGCTGATCACGTCGGCTGGCATCCGGTCCCGGAACTCGGCTCCCGTCGCTTGGTCTTTGGTCAACGCGAACGAGAGCCCGCCGATCACCAGCACGAGGGCTCCGACAACAGCCCCAATCAACCAAGGACGCTTGTCGTCAGGCGGGGCCGCTGCTTGGGCGCGGAAAGGCTCTGAGTCGAAACCGTTCGGCTGGGCCAAATCGTGGCCGCAGCTAGGACAGACGTCGGCGCTTTCTGGCGCCACGTACGAACACTCCTGGCAAATCATGTCACTCCCAAATTGGATTCGTGATACCAGAGTATCGGCACATACCAGGCTAATCCTGAGCCTTCGCCTCAGCAGGCAGCGGTGACCGGCATGGACGCGACATGACCCAACTCTCCCGCCTGGACCGTTCATAATCCCGGTTTCATGACTCTCCCGATCCGAGCCATTCAGGCTGTCCGGCCACAAGCGTCTGCAGGCGTCATCGCCGGAGCGGCGGTGGTGGCCGCGGTATTTGCCGCCACTCCGTTTCTGCTCCCCGATGTCTCGGCCCGACTCGACATCACGCTCGGCCTGACCGGAGCGCTGAGCACGGCCCAAGTGGCCAGCTTCGCCCTGGCCTCGTTTCTGGCCGGACGATTGTTCAAGCCCAGGCGCCGCCTCCACTACGGGAGTCTGGCCCTGATCGCGATCTCATGTGGCGCCTCCGCGTTGGTCACATCCTTCCCGATTCTGGTATCCACTCGGGTCGCCTCTGGTATCGGGATGGGCATCCTCACCTGGATCGCGTGGGCCGACGCCACCCGTTTCAGCAAAGGGCTCGGTCAGGTGGCTGCCGTCGCGCCGATCACCGCAGCAATTGCCTCCCCGATCATCGGCTGGCTGATCGGTCGCGGTGGATATCCCTGGGTGTTCGCCACCCTCGGGTTGATCGCGGCCATTGCAATGGTCTTCAAAGTCGACTTTGGCGATCTTCCCCGAATCGGCAGAAAGATGAGCAGTTCGAAGACAAACCGTGTCTTGTTGTTTGCCATGCTGCTGCTGAGTCTCGGCGGCTCGGCGGTCTTCATATTCGCCGCAGCCGTGGGTGAGGCCGTGGTCGGGTTGTCGCCGGTGACGATCGCCTTCGCCCTCAGCCTCAACGCCCTCGCCGGTGTGGCGGGGACCAGGTTCAACGCTCGCCGAGGAAAAGCCGGGTTATGGCTGGCAGGAGCGGCGTTCGCCGCGCTAGCTCTCGGGAACCTCGCAGAGCCGATCTGGTTCTTCGTCGCGATGTTCGTCTGGGGCTTCTCCTATTGGATGGTGGTCCCGGCGGTGTTTCGACTTCTCGCGGCCCGGTCGTTGACACCCTCGGAGCGGATCGGCGATGCCCAAGCCCTGATGGCGGTGGGTCGGGTATTCGGTCCGGTCCTCGGCGGTGTTGCAGTGGCCGGAGGCGACTTCTCCAGGCTCTCCGGTACCGGCTCAATCGTGATGTTCTGCGCCGCAGGGATTGTCTTCGTAGTCGAAGCGGCGAGAAGAAGGGCGGGTCTCAGGATGGACGCCATCGCCTGAGCTAGTTGGGAAGCGCGCTCGGGAGGACTTGAACCCCCAACCTCCTGATCCGTAGTCAGGCACTCTATCCAATTGAGCTACGAGCGCTGGGATGCCCCTAGATTAACGGACCGCCACCCAATGCCGGAAGTTGGTCCTCGCCAGGTCGATGTAGGGCAGCCGGGGTCCTAGACCTCACTTGGGAACTGGAACACCTCGTCAAGAGGGACCTGGAACACCCCAGCGATCTTGAAAACCACCTCCAACGAAGGCGCATAGCGCCCCTCGATGGCGATCACCGTTTGGCGGGTTACGCCGATCGACTCGCCAAGAGCTGCCTGGGTCATGTCGCCGGATGCCGTCCGGAGATGACGAATCCGATTGACTATTCGAGTCGGCTTCGTCACCAGGCCATGCGCCGGAAATAGGCCAGCTTGGCCACAGAGGTGACGATCTCGGACAACACAAGGTCGGCGAACAGTGTGTTTGCGAGCCGAAACGACTCCGTCTCGGCCATGGCCAGGAACACACTGGTGACAGCCGCGGTCCCCAGCGCAAATCCTCCAGTCCACTCCCCCTTAAGATCGACGTGCCGGTCCCGTTCGTCCGATTTGTGATCGCCGTGGGGAGGGATGACGGCGAGAAAGAAGTGACCGATAACGGCCAGAACGCCAAGCGGCCCCATGGTCACCAACATCAGCGGTCGACACGAGATGTCGGCGATCGGAGAGGACTGCACCATGTCGATGATCACGGCGAAATACCAGTCGTAGACCACGACGAGGATGCCGCGCACTAGCCTCGCCGAAGCCGCGACACCTCCCGAAAGGACCCGCAGTTGCTCAACGAATTGGCCGCCAGATTCTGGCGCCTCGTCTCCGAATATTCGCCCACCGTCGCGACGGTTCGCGGCGAGCACCGTTTCAATGACGTTCTTCGCTCATTCCAAGAACAGGACCTCGACGACCTGGCGACCCGTTTCCGGTCGATCGAGGCGGATGCCAGGGTTCTCGGCGCGACCCACTCGGATACCCAGGACCGAATCACTGCAGGATTGCTCGCCCACGAGTCCGATATATGGGCAACGGAAATCGAGGACAGGTTCATGGTTGCTGCAGTGGATCCGTACCTCGGAGCACATACCCGAATCCTGTCAGACACCCAGCAGAACACGGTTCAAAGCGCCGATCAGGCATACGCCCTCCTCGACCGCTACCGATCGGTCCGCCCTTATCTCGAAGGAGCGCTGGCGCTTAGCCTCGAGAACGCCAGGGCCGGGATGTCGCCTGCGGCGGCGTCGGTCGAGAGAGTCCTGAGCCAGCTCGACGGCTACCTCGCTTCGGGCCTCGACGACGACCCCTTCCTCAAGCTCAGCCTTCCCGGCCCTGATTCGGAAGGTACGACGACCTGGCGCGAGAAGGCCAGAGAAATCGTCACGACGGTGATCCGCCCCGCCATTGCCGACTATAGCTCCGACCTCGCCACGGAGATCGGGCCGATGGCACGCCCCGATGACGAGGCCGGCCTGCTTTGGATGACGGGTGGCGAGCGCATATACGCATCCTTGATCCACAAGTACACCCAGACCGGAAGCAGCGCGGCAGAAATCCACGACATCGGACAGGAGTGGGGAACCGAAATCCTGGTTTCGGAATGGGTCGAGACCGGCAAAGCCGCTTTTGGCTTCGAAACTATGGAGGAAACCTTCGAGCGGCTTCACACCGATCCCGAGATGCGATTCAGCTCGGAAGAGGAGATGCTGCAACACGCTCGTGACACCGTCGCCCGCGCCTGGGACGCGGTCGACGGCTGGTTCAACATCAAGCCCGACACTCCGTGTGTGGTCGTACCGGTACCGGCGGCGTTCGCTGCGGCCATGCCGCCTGCCTACTACATGCAACCACCCACGGATGGATCCCGACCCGGGACCTACTTCCTGAACACTCACAAGCCCCATGAGCGCGACAGGTTCGAATACCAGTCGACTCACTTCCACGAGGCCATCCCGGGACATCATTTCGACCGGTCCATCGCGGCCAGCCTCGAGGGGATTCCCGAGTTCAGGCGTTACAGCCAGGTCTACGCCCACACCGAGGGCTGGGGGCTCTACTCCGAGCGGCTCGCTGACGAAATGGGCCTCTTCTCCTCTGACGTCGACCGGCTCGGGATGCTGAGCGCGGACGCTTGGAGGGCGGGACGGCTCGTGGTCGACACCGGGATACATGCATTGGGTTGGTCGCGACAGCAAGCGATCGATTGGCTTCGGCAGTGGACGCCTATCGGCCTCCTGACCATCGAGCAGGAAGTCGATCGGTACATCGGGATGCCCGGGCAGGCCCTTTCCTACAAGATGGGGCAGCTCGAAATCATGTCACTGCGAGCCGAAGCCGAGGCGGCACTTGGTGGAGCATTCGACATCAAAGCCTTCCACGACGTGATGCTCGCCAACGGTGCGATGACACTCCCAATGCTCCGGGGATTGGCGCACGAGGAACTACTTTCCTGATTTCAGAGTGATCCGAGAAAGTCGAACACATTCCTAGGATCGACCAACTCGAACTCGGTTGCCGAATCCCGTTCCGGCTCGGGGTCCACGATCACGGTGATGCCGCCGAGCCCACGGACGACTTGGACTCCTCCACTTGAGCCAGCGGCCTCAAACCAGCCCGATAAGGCGTCAGTTTTTCGGGATGGTATCTGGAAGAAGTCGCGATGCTGCACCAGCTGCGGGAAGGGGATCTCAATCCCCGCAGCGTCGAGACGCTTCTTCATTGTGCGTGCCAGCCGATCTCTGACCTCCCATTCTGATGCCTTGTCAGGATCGTGCCGGAACCTGACCGCGACGTTGACGCTCGAGTCCCCGAACTCGTTGACAAGCGCCTGCGACATCGGTTCGTCTCGCACCCCTTCGACCGATGCGGCCGCCTCGAGCAACACGGTCTGGGCCTGGTCGAGATCCGAGCTGTAACCGACTCCCACCGCGAGCTTGGTCCTCCGTCCTCCGAGTGTGGTGGAATTCTCGATCGGCTCATCCCAGACTGTGGCGACGGGCACAGTACGCGAACTCCGTCGTAGGTGCGCAGCGTCACCGATCACAAAGTGACATCTTCGACTACACCCTCATAGCCGCCGGTCGAATCTGGTCACCGACCCGAAACGGGCGTTGTAGAGACAGCAACGCTCCGGCTATGAAATTCTGGAGAACCTCCTGTAATGCCAAAGCCATCGCCAAACCAAGCCGGAGGAGTAATCCCGAGACATGGCCAAACAAGACGCCCACCTGGTTCAACGCGTAGACGATCCCAACGGGGGACTATCAATACCAGCCCGAGTCGCCCCGGCAGCTTCGCCACCAGCGGACCGACCCTCGGCTTGAGAACCCGAATCGTGAGAGATCGGAGCACCACTCCGACGATCGCAGCCCAACGATGATCGACGCCGCCACCAGCCAGTCGGCTGCAATGAGCCGTGAAAGCTCTTGCAGCGTATCCTCGACCGTTGGTGAGGTTGGGTTGGGTCGGTCTGGGCGAGCAAAGAGAACATCGATTCGTAGTGATTTGAAGGGGCCCGACCACCCTAAGGGATTCGATCTCCAAAATCATCCAGGTCTCGGCGCGGCACCGGGCGGGCCGGGATCACACGGTGAAATCGTTGATGATCTCCAGCGCCTTCTCAGGCGCCTGGACCACCATCGAGTGTTGTGCTTCGACTTCGACGATTGTTGTCGCATACTGCTCGGCAGACGCCCGCTGGTGCCGTGGGGACAACACACCATCGTCGGCGGCAACCACCCAAGTGGTGCGGGGCAGGAAGAGATCGGGCCACCCACGCGCATCGAAGTGGCGCAGTTCCGATGCGGATTCGGCGAGGATTCGCGGAGCCGGACGTCGGGAGTATGCCCACATCAGGTAGGGCGCCAATTCGGGCAGCTCTTTCAGTTCGGCCCGCTGCGTGTGCAGCAGGAAAGGCGAACCCGGGGCGAGAGCGTAAGGCGCCATCGCCATCATCGCCTTGAGCCGGGGTCGGACCCAGTATGCCGACGAGGCCATGGCGATCATTCCGGAGAAGAGCTGCGGGTCTCCGCGGCGGATGGCAGTCATCGCCACGGGCCCACCCATCGAGTGGGCCACCACGACTGGGGACTCCACACCGGAATCCACGATGGAGCGTTCGACCGCCTCAGCCGCGATTGAGAAGGTGAACGGCCCGTGCAACCCGGAGAACCCATGTCCGGGAAGGTCGACCACCACCATGGTCCGATCGGACTTCGCCATCAGGGGCCACCACGCCGAGTCGCCGGTCTTGCCCCACCCGTGCACCAACACCAGAGGCGGTCGCCCTGGATCTCCGTCCACCATTCGGTAGGAAACCGAGCCCCACCGCGTCGTCAATTCTCGTCGCTCGCCGGGCAGGCGAGGCTCTGACGACGGAAAAGCGGCCAGAGCGTCGGCCGCTTTGCGGTATCCGCGCCAAGCGAATCCGGCGGCGGCAGGAACCGAAGCCAGTGCGAGAGTGGTGGCGCGGTTCATGACCTTCATATCGGCAAAACCTGCCACGTCGATTGACGCTTTCGACGCATCATCCTGGCAAGACCCGCAGTGACTAGTCACCGCGGGTCGAGCGCTGGAGGGACATCTCGAAGCACATTGGGACGATTCGGCGGAGTCGGCTTGATAAGCACGTTCGAGAGCGCTGGCTCGGGTTGGAGCGGAGAGGGAGGGATTTGAACCCTCGAAGAGGCTTAAAACCCCTTACTCGCTTAGCAGGCGAGCGCCTTCGACCACTCGGCCACCTCTCCAGACGCATTCAATGCGTTGACAACCATAAGTTACCGGCCCCGGAGTGCCTAGCCCGAATGCTGGCCACCCAATCAGGAGGTCTGAACGCACGTTGGGGTCAACCTCAGTCATTTGTTCTGAGTCCGCTTACAGTTTGTGTGGCGGAGGGGGTGGGATTTGAACCCACGAGACCCCTAAACAGGGCCTAACGGTTTTCAAGACCGTCTCCTTCGACCGCTCGGACACCCCTCCGGTGAGCACCCTGTTGACGCGGTGCTCGCACAGGTTATCGGGTGGACGCGCCAAGTCTTTCCTCCCCTTCCCCCTGCGGGGAGGAATGAACCCTCGATCCGGCTGGACCTACCTAGGTGAGCAGGGCTCCGCCGTCGACAACCAGCAGCTCGCCGGTGATGTAGTCGGACGCCGAGGACGCCAGGAACAGCGCCACTTTGGCAATGTCGTCTGGGTCGCCCATGCGACCCAATGGAATCCCTGCGATGAACTGTTGCATCATTGCTTCCATCTGCTCCTCGGTCATGCCGCTGCCCGCCAGGGGTGCGGCCGTACCCTCGGTACTGATTCCTCCTGGGGCGATGGCGTTGACGGTCACGCCGTGCTGCGCCATCTCAAGGGCAAAAGCCTTGGTGAACATCAGGACTCCGCCTTTGGACGAGTCGTATGCGGCAAGCCCGACCATCGATGGATGCAGTGCATCGATCGACGCGATGTTGACGATCTTGCCACCCGTACCCTGCTCTGCCATTCGACTCCCAACCGCCTTCGATATGAAGGCAAGCCCGGTGAGGTTGATATCGATCACCCTCTGCCAGGACTCGCGACTCATCTCGAGCAGCGGTGTCATCGGGTAGATACCCGCGTTGTTGATGAGGATGTCGACGTGGCCGAAGTTGGACAGGCATTCGTCGACGAGCCGATCGCCGGCGTGGGCCGCCGCTACGTCGATTCGGACCACGGCGGCCTTCCCCGGGCCGTCGAGCTCCGCGACCTTGCTTGCTGCGAGGTCTCGGTCGAGGTCAGCGACCAAAACATCTGCGCCGGCCCCCACCAGCCGCTTCACGATGCCAAAGCCAATGCCCATGGCACCGCCCGTCACGATTGCAGCCTTGCCTTCCAGGTCAAACAGACCTGCGCTCATGTTTTGCCTCCTTTGAGCGTTCCTGTTCAGCATCCGCTAGAAGGGGGCTGGATTGCTAGGGGAAGAGGTCACCCCTTATTGGGACGCTGCAATTCGATCCGGCACCCTCGACGTCCCTTGAATGTGACGTTTGGCCCTATTCGGGTGACCGTCCCTTCGAGATGATGGCCTGTGATGACCTTGGCCGGGTGCGGGTCGCCCGCCATAACATGAGGCTCTACGGCTCGAGGATGGAGGTGACATTCGATGGAGTTGAAGCTTTGGTCTCCTTTCTCAGAAATGGAAAGGGAATGGAGGTTTGACATGCCTCGATTCTTCAATGAAGGGGGCTTCAGGTTCCGCCCGTCACTAGACGTGGTCCGGACCGACGGTGAGCTGGTCATCACCGCTGAGCTTCCGGGTATCGACGCCGAGAACGTCGAACTCTCTTTGGACGCAGGTGTCCTCACGATCGCCGGGGAGAAGATGGAAGACAAGGAAGTTGCAGAGGAAGACCGCTACATACACGAGCGAAGCTACGGGAAGTTCCAGCGCCGGATCCCCATGCCCGACGGTGTTAACGCCGACAAGATGGAGGCGGACTTCGACGCAGGGGTCCTAACGGTTCACATCACCCTCCCAGAGGAGAAGTCGATGAAGCCGCAGACGATCCCGATTGCGGTCAGCTGACCTCATCGGAGGTGCTTCGGGAGGCCGCCCTGTGGGCGGCCTCCCATTTCGCGACCCGGCGACCGGAGTCAGATGAAACAACCCGCCTGGTATTCGAAACGACATGCCAATGGCACGCGCCGCCGGCTAACCGCTGCATCGAAGCAATGGAGGCGGATCGGAATGCGGGGCTGACCACCAGAGAAGCCGCGGGCCGCCTGCGCCGGTTCGCGCCCAACCTGCTCTCGAACCCGGAGCGATCGGTGCGGGTCCGACGAATGGCCGGCCTGTTCCGTGACGTTCAGATCTGGCTGCTCATCGTCGCGGCCGTGGTCAGCGGCTTGCTCCTGAATTCCTGATCGATGCCGGAGCCATAACCGGAGTCGTCTTGATCAATGCGGCCATCGGCTATGCCCAAGAGCGCAGGGCCGCAAGCCCTCTTGCCGACCTCAAGTCACTCGAGGTTCCGGAGGCCAAGGTCATAAGAGACGGTGCGATGGGTCCAGTATCCGCCGAGGCCATCGTCCCCGGCGACCTGATCGTTCTCGAATCGGGCGACCGTACCCGCTGATGCCCGAGTGGTCGAAGCCGATCGACTCACATTGAATGAGTCCACTCTGACCGGGGAGTCCATAGCGGTACCGAAAGCACCGGAGTCGGTTTCATCCGAAGCATCACTCGGCGACCGCACATCAATGGTCTACACATCCGTGATTCGATGGGTCTGGCGTTGATCTCGATGGTCTCGGTCCGGCTCTTCAAACGCTCCAGTTGGGTCCAAGACAACCTCAATCACTTAGCTTCGACCGCAGCTGAGTTAGGGTCGCTGCGGCCTTTGGCGGAGGGGGTGGGATTCGAACCCACGAAGAGGCGTCAACCCCTTACGGCATTTCGAGTGCCGCGCACTAGACCGGACTATGCGACCCCTCCAGATTCAGTTGTCGGTCGGCGTAGCCCCTCCCGGGGCACCACGCGAGGCCGCAGAGCTCGAACTGTCGAATCCCGCAGCGGCGGAGGGAGAGGGATTTGAACCCTCGAGGGGGCGTAAACCCCCAACGGCATTTCCAGTGCCGCGCACTAGGCCGGACTATGCGATCCCTCCAAGGCTATTCAAAGGCGCCAGCCCGTGTGAAACATCGAATCGGTTCGGTAGGCCCCAGTGGGCATCTCGGTCCGAGTCCAGCCGAAGAGTCCTTCGTAGAGTTCTGCAGCGTCGGCCGGATCGGTGGCGGCGACGTCGACCCACGAAGGAGTGCCTTCCGTGGATTCGGTGCGGATCGACATCATCAATTCCCTGGTCGGCTGAATGCCAGTGTAGCAATTCGCTGGCAGCCGAGTTCTCAGACCTCGCCCCTTAGCCCGTGCCTTTCGAGGATCGCTCGGGCTTTGGCCGCGTCATGGCGGATCCAGGAGAATTCGGTTCGGTTGGCATACCAATCTGCGGAGACGTCGTACATCAGTTGGGCGGACGCGACATGGCAGCGCTGCTTGCCGTTGGCCGCCAGCCACCGCTCCAACTCGCCTTCCGACCGGAAGGCCAATATCTGTGCCCAG
>Ga0224497_10002220_pt1 | contig 11641 bp, 7 predicted proteins | sample SF_Jul11_sed_USG_4_FD_167970 | JGI IMG/M metagenome (GOLD analysis project Ga0224497, IMG submission 167970) | Sediment microbial communities from San Francisco Bay, California, United States - SF_Jul11_sed_USGS_13 | ecosystem: Environmental > Aquatic > Marine > Sediment | place: USA: California...
GTCTCGCGTGCGCTATGCCGCCACTGCCGCCGCCAATGACGATAAGTTCGAATTTTTCAGTCACGATGATTCCATCCTGTTAATACCTCCAGTCACGCAAACTGCAGTGCTCCAGCGATGCTGCGGTCGCATCCAGCCCCTGTGTTAATATCCTGCGCCTGAAAAGGACATCAGCCGCATTCATGAGTAACCCCTTTCTTGACACCTCATCGCTGCCGCGATTCTCCGAATTGTCACCCGGGCAAGTGCTTCCGGCGCTACGCGAGCTTATCGCAGAGCACCGGCTAAGGCTCAACGAACTGCTCGACACAACCCCCGAGCCGGACTTCGAGTCGTTCGTGGCGCCACTCGAGGACATGGAACACGAGTTGTCGCGAGTGTGGTCACCGGTCCGGCATCTGCAGGGTGTGCTCGGCTCGAGCGACTGGCGCGATGCCTATAGCGAAGCACTGCCATTACTAACCGAACACGGCACGGAATTATCGCAAAACACCCGCCTGCAGCAGGCGTATGCGAAGGTCCAGGCGCGCTTCACCGAGGGTGCGGGCGAGGCGAGGGAGAGCGTCGTTCGGCAGGCACTCAGGGATTTTCACCTCGCTGGAGTCGATCTGCCTGCAGCTGAGAAAGCGCGTTTCAAGAAGATCATGCAGGAGCTTGCCGCCATGCAGGCGAAGTTCGAGCACAACATTCAGGACGCATCGGACGCGTGGTCTCTACACATCGTTGACAAACGGAGTCTCGCCGGGCTGCCCCAACAGTCGCTCGATCGAGCACGATTCGAGGCGAAAAAACGTGACCGCCAGGGCTGGCTTCTGACGCTCGATTATCCAACCTACGATGCGGTCATGACCCACGCTGCAAATCGCCGTCTCCGCGAAAAATTTTACCGCGCCTGGATCACACGCGCGTCCGATCAGGGCGATGACCCGAAATGGGACAACAGCGACAATCTTCGGTCGATTCTCGGACTGCGATACGAGGCGGCGCGGTTGGTCGGCTTTTCGAATTACGCCGAGTATTCGCTGGCAACCAAGATGGCCGGTACGATTGACGAAGTCATCAAATTCCTTCGCGAATTGGCATCGCGGACACGCGCAGCGGCTGAGAAAGAGCTCGTGGGACTTGTGGAATTTGCGGGTCGGTCGATCGAGCCGTGGGATGTGGCTTTCTGGCTCGAAAAATTCAAGCAGAAGAAGTTTTCTCTGTCGCAGGACGCGCTGCGGCAGTATTTTCCCGCGCATGCCGTTGTGCCTGGCTTGTTTGCCCTCGCAGAAAAGCTCTATGGCATATCGCTGACGCCTAAAAGCGACGTCGAAACATGGCACGAGGATGTCCGCTACTACGCGGTGCATGACGAAAGTGGCGATCTAATCGGCGGTTTTTATGCCGACCTGTTTGCACGCGCCGGCAAACGCACGGGTGCCTGGGTCGATGAATGTGTCACCCGCAAAAATATCAACGGCTCGGTAACCTTGCCTGTCGGATACCTGGTCTGTAATTTTTCTCCGCCCGACGATCGCGGCGAGTCGCTGCTCACGCATTATGACGTTGTGACTCTTTTTCACGAATTCGGCCACATGCTGCATCATCTGTTGACGCGCATCGATTTTCCGAGCATCGCCGGTATTAACGGGGTGCCCTGGGACGCCGTTGAACTTCCCAGCCAGTTTATGGAAAACTTCGCATGGAGATATGAGGTGCTGGAGCGCTGCTCATCGCACACCGAAACCGGTGAGTCGTTGCCGCGCGCGCTGTTCGAAAAACTGGATGACAGCCGCCATGCCGGAGCTGCACTCGCGATGATGCGCCAGCTCGAGTTTGCGTTATTCGATTTCCGGCTGCATGCGGAATATGACGCCGTGACGGATTCGAATGTACTCGACATACTCGCCGAGGTTCGCGAAGAAGTGTCGCTCGTTGCACATCCTCATTACAACCGTTTCCCGCACAGTTTCTCGCACATATTCGCCGGCGGTTATGCGGCCGGTTACTACAGCTACAAGTGGGCCGAAGTCCTCGCAGCCGATGCTTTTGACGCGTTCGACGAGGCCGGTGTGTTCGATCGCGAAACGGCGCGTCGTTTTCGCAAGGAAATCCTCGAGATCGGCGGCAGTCGCGATATCATGCAGGCCTACATCGCGTTTCGCGGGCGCAAACCTGAAATCGACGCTTTGCTGCGCCAGAGCGGAATCGAAGTTCCATGAAAATTGCGACATGGAACGTCAACTCCCTGAAAGTACGTCTCGGCCACGTTCTCGAGTGGTTATCGGCACACACGCCCGAGGTGCTCGTATTGCAGGAAATCAAACAGTTGACCGAGGCGTTTCCCAGCAATGAGTTTGCCGAGGCAGGCTACCGCTCGATTGCGAGCGGTCAAAAAACTTACAACGGCGTGGCGGTTCTCAGCAAGAGCGTTCCAAGTGAACCTGTGACGGACTTTCCGGGCTTCGAGGATCCGCAGCGCCGGATTCTCGCAGCGACGGTGGATGGGGTGCGCATAGTCAATCTTTACGTGCCCAATGGCTCGGAGGTTGGCTCGGAAAAATATGCATACAAACTCGAATGGCTGGGCGCATTGCGCGGTTTTCTCGAGAACGAAATGTCACGGCATGATCGGGTCGTCGTGCTCGGTGATTTCAACATTGCGCCCGCGGATGCGGACGTCTTCGACCCTGAAAAATGGGGCGATGCAATCCTCTGCAGTCCTGCAGAACGTCGTGCGCTCGGGGCCGTTATCGCACTCGGCCTGACCGATGTGTTTCGCAACTTCGCGCAGCCCGAAAAGACTTTCAGCTGGTGGGATTACCGGGCCGCGGGCTTCCGGCGCAATGCCGGACTCAGAATTGACCTGATCCTGACCAGCGACGCGATGACCAAAAGCTGCACGGCGAGTTATGTTGACAAAGAGCCACGGACCTGGGAACGGCCTTCGGATCATGCACCAGTCGTCGCAGAATTCGCGCTTTGAGCCAGCCGATCGAATATGACATATTGTCGATATTGCCTGTGTGTACATAAGCGCGCCCATGTATTATTGAGTTCCATGCATTCAATGCTGGGAAACGCCGTTGACTGATCTCCGACGCAGCGGGACTGCGAGTCGAACGGCGACGAACAATAACAAGAAGAAAATGATGTCCCAGGATCGGCGCAACGACTATGACGTCACGAATACCGTGCAGGTCAGCAATCCTGCTGCGGTCCGCCATGCGGTCCAGGAGATTTTTTCAGCGACATTCCCTGGCGCACCGTTCGACAAACTCTGGCTCGCATTTTACGACTTTGAGCGCCTGTTCAAAGGCAAGTTTCCGGGCTACATGGGCTGCGACACGACGTATCACGACATGCAGCATACGCTCGACATGACGCTGGCCCTCGCGCGCCTGGTTGCGGGCTACGAACGGAGCGTCGAACCCGCAGAACGACTCGGCGCGCGGCGCGCCCAAATGGCAATTATCACATCGCTGTTTCACGATTCGGGCTACATCCGCCACGAGGAACGGGACAAGGATTTTTTGAACGGCGCCGAGTTCACGCTGTACCACGTCTCGCGTAGCGCCGACTTTCTGCGTCGCTATTTGCCCGATCTCGGACTAACCAAAGACGTTGCAGTCAGCAGCATGATTGTGCACTTCACCGGCTACGAGCTCGATCTCGATGGCATCGAGCTTGACGATCCGCGCGACATCATTTGTGGTCATCTCATCGGCACCGCCGACCTTATGGCACAGATGGCCGACCGCTGCTATCTGGAAAAATGTCGCGACCGGCTGTACAAGGAATTTGTCGTAGGCGGAGTCGCTGTCGAGAACGCGAAGCCCGGCGAGTACATGGTTCGCTACACATCGGGCAAGGATCTCCTGAAGAAGACGCCCGTCTTTTACCAGCAGGTCATGCGCGACCGGCTCAACAGCAAGTTTAATCGCGTCTATCGCTACATCGAGGTGCTCTACGACGGCCAGAATCCCTATATCGACGCAATACGCATGAACCTCGAGCACCTGTTGCGCGTCATCAAGTCCGGCGACTGGTCACTTTTACGCCGCAGGCCGCCATATTTCCTCGGCATTATCAGCGCTGCCCACGAGCTTGAAAAACTCGTCGTGCAACAGCTCGAAACGATCAAAGGCAAGATCGTCAATGCACAAAAGACCCTGTTGATGCCTGTTTGATCAAATAGGGACATAGCCGTTTACAGGCGTTGCAGATGAACAGGAATGTCCCTGTCTATCGTCCCTGCTCCTGTTGCCAGATTCTAAGCGCAAGGTATTCTGCCCGCGTCAGTCTTCGCTTCGCGTAAAACGCTGCAATCGCGGCGCCGAACAACGCATAAATAACGTCGGCGACGGATATAACCTCGGCGAAAAACACCGGCCAGGTCATTGTCGTGACGGCCCGAAGAATCTGCAGCGTGCCGGTCTCGAATTCCTGAGCCGTAAATGCCGCCGCGACAACGACATTGCCGACCAGCGCGCCGATAACGGTCATGACAGCAGCAAGTAGCGGAAACCGCCAGTCGAGTCCTTGCCCCGCGCGGCGCATCACGAGCCCGATGAGCAGGCCCAGAGCGATAGTCAGCCAGGGAAACACGCGGTCGACCAGCGTAGACAGCATGACCCAGAGGATGCTGAACAGGATAACGGCAATAAGCCCGCCGAATATCGCCTGGCGTACGGATTGCGCTCTTACAAGGCGTGCGCCGTCGCCGGATTCGACGTCGATTTTGCGCGTCGGCGTATGTTGTTTCTGCAGCCGCAATATCTGTTTATCGGAATCGATCGGCATAGGTAGACTGACGGCCAGAAAAATCGGGCATCCATTATCGTGTTGATTAGAACCTATCTCAAAATCGTTCCCAGCCGCGCCGACAGCATTTTTCGGTGCCAGACAAGACGCAGCGAGCGTGGTGTAGCACCGCTGCTCGAGCGAGCTGAAACGCGGTTGTGAACGATTTTGAGATAGGTTCTACCCGGGAGAACGATACCGAAGCCATGTGCTCCGGACCAGTCACAGTCGATCGGGTGTGCGCGATCGACCATGCTGAAGCCGGTTCGAGCTGCAAGGGTCGGCTGATGGAACAATGCTGGATGGACATGGTCGCGTAAAGTCCGGCGATGCCTGGGAGCGACCGGAATTCCGGCAATTTCTACGCCACGTCTTTTTCGTACCAGCTGACGTCCCAATACCTGCCGAGCTTGAATCCGACCTCGTGGTAGGTCGCAACGCGCCTGAACCCGAGCCGCTCATGGAGGGCGACGGACTCAGGGTTCGGCAGCGCGACACCGCCATAGGCGCGATGCACACTACTCTCCTGTTGCAGTAGATCGATCAGCCCCCCATAAAGTTGCTGGCCGATGCCGCGACCCCGGTCCTGGGGATCGAGATAAATGCTGGTCTCGACCGACGTGCTGTATGCGGGCTTCGGCTTGAACTGGCTACTCGACGCGTAACCAACAACATGTCCCGCAATTTCCGCAACGAGCAGTCGATAGGGCCCCGTTTCAGCAAAGGCTTCGAACCAGCGACTGCGGGACTCCACCGTGAACCCATCGACGTCGAACGTGACATGTGTGTTCACAACGTAATGATTGTAGATAGTCACGAGCCGCGGCAAATCTGCCTGTGCACCCGGCCTGAGTACCGCCTTTTCGCGATTTGTGTTCATAAGATTCCCGGCTTGATCGAGTATGCCGCGATTTGAGCTTGATTTTTCGCCTGCCTGGAAATTTGCCGCTCTAGCCCGATGTCGACGATAATTGCCCTGATAACGAAATCAAAGGACATGACATGCGACCATTCCCGCACCGCTACGCCGTATCCGCGAGCGCCCGCGCGGATAGCAGTGTCGAGCTTTCGAGTTCTGGCCTGGCCCCGATTGAGTCTGCACCCCCCGTCGATTTCGGCGGTCCGGGTAATCTCTGGTCGCCAGAGACGCTTCTCGTCGCCGCCGTAGCAGACTGCTTCGTCCTGTCGTTCAAGGCGATCTCGGCGGCCTCGAAGATGGACTGGGTTTCATTGGATTGCGCCGTCGAGGGTGTACTGGATCGAGTGGACGGAGTTACGCGGTTTACCCGGATTCAGGTACGCGCCACGCTCGATTCGCCTGCGGGCGTCAGCGAGCGTCTGGCAACGCGGCTGCTCGAGAAATCCGAGCAAAGCTGTCTTATTACGAATTCGTTGAGTGCCGAAGTGCACCTGGAAACCGAGGTTCGGATCTCGGCCTGATTCCGATCGGGCCGAACCGCACACGTGACATCATCAGGACACGCTTGAGCACAAATCCGTCCCACGATCAGACGCACTGGGTGCCGCTACGTCGGCGCCGGCAGCTGCCGACCTATTACTATCACGAGCACTTCATCGAGATGCTCGACTTCGTCGCACATCACTATGGGCATGCGCTTCGTGACGAGCATGTCGACCTCATCGATGACTTCGGCAGGTTGCCGCTGCCTGCACAGTGCCTTTACGTTCGACTCGTTAATCGGAAAGGACGTGTCTTTGCGGTCAATCGTCTGCGCTATGACGAACTCGGAGACATAACGTCGGCGCTGCAGACATTGCGTGATCGACGCTGGGTCGCGAGGCCCGATGATTCGCACTTTCACGAAGTCCTGAATTTCCTGACCAAGGCCGAGATCAGCGGCGTACTTTTGCCATCGTTCGCCGGTATGAGCCGATCGCTCAGGAAAGACGAATTGGTCGCGTTTGCTCGGGAACACTCTACTGCGGCGGAGTTCATGTCGCGCCTCGACACCGATCGTCTGCTGGTCCAGCGTCGCGTAGATGAGATCAATTACCTGCTGTTCCTGTACTTCGGCAGAGTACAGGACGGTTTGTCGCAGTTTACGATGCGTGACCTGGGCGTTGTTCGTACGCAAAGTTTCAGGCAGAGCTACGAACCACGTTTCAACGACCAGGGTGAAGCGCTCGAGCATTATTTTTTTGCGTCACGACTGCATCGATTGCGTTCGACGCGGGCCGACGATATTCCCGATCTTGCCGCCCAGGCCGCCGATTGGCCTGAACCGAACTATTCGGGCAGCGCGGCGACCCGCGACAAACTCGCTTACCACCTCGGGCGCAGGATGGAGCTGGCTGGCGACCTCGAAGCGGCGCTACGACTATTCCGGCTGGGTGAATCCGCGCAGTGTAGTGAGCGCGTTATCAGGCTGTTACTTTCGTCCGGCCGTCGCGACGAGGCGGAGCGATTTCTCGAACGCTGCATCGAAAATCCGCGCAGCGATGAAGGGGTTCTCATCGCTCTGGATCTGTACGAACGGAAGTTCGCCAGAAAACGCACCTCGGTAGTCACCGACGTGCTTCGCGCAGCGGAATCGATCGACATTGATGAGGCGAACAGCGGGTCGCCCGAGCGTGCGGCCGTCGACCACTACGAACGGCAGGGAATGCGGGCATTTCGGGTCGAAAACGCGTTGTGGCGAACGTTTTTCGGACTGTTGTTCTGGGACGAACTGTTTGTCGATGCCGATGCGACGCTACATTCACCATTTGAATTTGTGCCCTCGGCACTCACGGATGGTGGTTTTTACGCAAGGAATCGTTCGGCCATCGAGTCTCGTCTCTCGCAGCTCGATGACCGGGCAAGTCTGAAACGGGATCTGCTCAGGACTTCTACCGGGCATTACGGAACCGCGAACGGCGTATTCCGCTGGCGGCGTTCCATCATCGACGCTCTGTTTTGTCTGCTTGATCACGCTGAGAGTAAACCGATGCGGGAAATGCTGCGTCGGCTTTGCAGGGACTACTCGCATGTGCGTTACGGCTACCCGGACCTGCTGCTCATCGACGAAGTTGGCGTGCGTTTCGTCGAGATCAAGACCGAGGGCGACCAGCTCAGGCGCAATCAGCTGCTCCGCCTGCAACAGCTGCGCGAGGCCGGGTTTCGTGCTGATGTCGTGCGCGTCCGCTGGGTACTCGATCCAAATCAGAAATACGTCGTCGTGGACGTCGAAACCACGGGAGGTCGAGGCGAGCATCACCGCGTGACCGAGATCGGCGCAATCAAGCTCCAAAACGGCAAGATCATCGATCGCTTTGAAACGCTACTTAATCCGCAACGATCCATACCGCCGAACATAACGCGGCTTACCGGTATCACGCCGGCAATGGTTGCCGATTCACCGTACTTTGCCGACATCGCCGATGACTTCGAGGCATTCCTGCAGGACGCGATATTCGTCGCGCACAACGTCGAATTCGATTACCGCTTCATCGCGCAGGAGTTTCAGCGTATCGGACGCGATTTTCGGTATCCCAAACTTTGCACGTGTACATCGATGCGCAGGCTATACCCTGGACAGAAATCCTACAGCCTCGCGGCTTTGTGCCGTGCTTATGGCATCACACTCAAGAATCATCATCGCGCGATGTGCGATGCCGAGGCGGCGGCCGAGTTGCTGCTCTTGATCAATGAGAAGCGAGCCGACGCTCTTCAATCCTCGAGCGCACCCTATAGCTGATGTCTGTTACGCACAAAATTCCAGTCGTCGACATTATGTAGTACCGACGAGTAACAGGCATAAATGCCGGATGTTGCGGTCAGTCTGGTCCTGTATGCCTTGTTCTTGGGTGGTTACCGGCGTATGCTTTTTTCTATTCGAATAAGTAGGCGTATGAACGCTTCCTGGCTTCCTGCGGCGCAGCCCAATCGACCATATCGGCTATGGTCAACGCGGTGGCCAATCAGAAACACACTCACATCGAGGTGGGTAATGTCAAAACGAGGCTTTTCCAATCTTACACTCCGTCTTGGTCTTGGTGGATTATTTTGCCTGCTGTTTTTCGGTGTCGGCGATCCTTCCCTCGGGGACGAACATGACAACCTAACGGCAGGTTCGGTTAGAACGACAATTCAAGAGGAAGGGCGTGCTCGCGTCGTCGTAAAACTACGCATGTCGCAGCAACAACGAGTTGGTAATGCCCTGTCAAACCCTTCGGCAGTTTCGCGTCGCGCGGAAATCAGGTCGAAACAGCAAAACGTACGCGATCACCTGCAGGGTACCGCACACAGTGTTCGACGCGAGTTTCGATCCCTGCCATACATCGCACTGGATGTCGACGCGGCCGGTCTTGCCCGGCTTGAAACGGCGGTCGCGGACGTTCAAGGGATATATGAAGACATTCTCGTCGAGCCGCTGCTGTCCGAGAGCATTTTTCAGATTGAAGCCGATCTCACGCATGCGACCGGAGGCGACGGAACGGGTACCGCAGTCGTTGTCATCGACACCGGCGTTGACAAGAATCATCCATTCCTGACTAACAAATTACTTGCCGAGGCATGCTTCGCGTTCAATGAGGACGGTATCACCGGTGCCTGTCCGAACGGACAACCGACACAACTAACGAGCGGCGCCGGTGCCCCATGTGCTTTTGCGCCGGATACCTGCCGTCACGGCACTCATGTAGCCGGCATAGCAGCCGGAATGGGGCCGGACTTTACCGGCGTGGCACCGGCGGCCAATCTGATCGCCATCCAGGTTTTTCATCAAAGCAGTCTTTGTTTCGGTCGTCCGGACTGCGCTTCGGCATTTATAAGTGATATTGCCGCCGCACTGGAGCATGTCTACGACATTTACGACCAGTACCCGATTGCATCCGTAAACATGAGTATCGGTGGCGGTTCATACACTAGTGAGTGTGACGCAACGTTTCCGTTCGTACTCGACGCAATTAATAATCTCAAAACCGTCGGAATCGCGACTGTTGTGGCGTCGGGTAATTCTTCTACAACCGATGCAATTTCGTCCCCGGCATGTGTTTCGAGCGCGGTCAGTGTATCAGCTGTTGACGAAGGTGACGTAGTCGCGAATTTTGCGTCGGTTTCCAACGATCTTGATTTGTTTGCGCCCGGCACTTCGATCGTATCCTCGATACCGGGTGGTGAATACGCGTCGTTTAGCGGTACGTCGATGGCAACCCCGCACGTTGCTGGCGCATGGGCGGTGCTCGCGCAAATCTATCCGGCTTCGACGGTCGACGACAACCTGCAGTTGCTTCAGACTACTGGCAAACTCGTTGCCGATCATCGGCCTGGTGCTGGCGTCGCCAGGCCGCGCATTCGACTGAGCGGTGCGGTTGGTATCGAGAACCCAGTTCCGGCCGTCTCAACCGTAACGCCGTCTTCGCTCAACGCCTGGGGCCCGCAAACGACGCTGGTCATAGACGGCTCCGGTTTCGCACGATCATCGGTAATTCTGCTTAACGGGCAGCCGGTGACGACGACGCTGGTAAGCGAAACGGAATTACGCGCGACGTTGACAGTCGATTTTCTGCAAACTTCGGCAACGTCATTTGATGTCCAGGTGCAGTCTCCCTTACCCGGGGGTGGCACGACCAACCCGATTCCGTTGACTGTCCTGCAGCCCGATCTCGCCGTAAATAAAAGTAGCGCGATACCGGGTGAATCCATAACGGTCACGCTCTCCAATGCCCCCGGTAGACCGTCCGATTGGATGTCGTTTGCGTTGGTCGGCGCGCCGGATACGGCGCTCGACAATTGGATTTATGTGCCGACCGGTGTTCAGACGACAAGCTGGGCCGTGAACGCACCATCTCAGCTTGGTAACTACGAATTTCGTCTGTACTCGAATGATCAATACACGCGTATCACGACGAGCCCGATCGTTTCGGTGCAGTCTCCGAGTCCAGGCATAACGTCATTGACACCTGCGCGGGTCGCTGCGGGGCGTGGTAACCTGTCTCTGACGGTCAATGGCGCAGGATTTACTTCCGCTTCCGAAGTCCGTGTCGGAGGTGTAGCACGATCGACAACGTTCCTGAGTAGCACCCAGTTGATTGCCGTATTGCCGGCCAGCGATTTCAGCACATCGGCAACCTCACTCGGCATTGACGTGTATACACCGGCGCCCGGAGGCGGCACGTCGAACACATTCGCTTTGGGCATCGCTCATCCCGTACTTGTTCCCAGCAAGACCAGCGCCGCGCCGGGTGAGTCGGTGAGTGTTACGTTGACGGATGGTGTCGGCAACGAGCTCGACTGGATTGCATTCGCCCGCAGCGGCGCGTCGAACGGCAGCTTCGTCGAGTGGACCTATGTTGGCGCAGGTCAGACTTCTGCGGTCTGGACGATTACGATGCCGACCGCAACCGGCAATTATGAATTCCGCTTATTCGAGAATGATCAGTTCATCCGGCTCGCGACCAGTGTGATCGTCGCGGTTGAAGATTCGCCAACGGAGCCACCCACTCAACCGCCGGAGCCGGTCATCGACGTCAGCGCAACCCAGGTCAGCGCTGGCGACACGGTGACGGTGACGCTAGCCGGTGGGCCGGGTAATGCGCGGGACTGGCTGGCGCTTGCCGCGGTCGGGGCACCGAACACGAGCTACCTCAGTTACATCTACGTTGATGCCGGTGCGACCACCGCAACCTGGACCGTGACAATGCCGTCCGTGGCCGGCGATTATGAAATCCGCTTGTTCCAGAACAACGGCTATACCCGGCTTGCGACCAGCGCGACGATTACCGTTGTCGGAGAGGATCCGGCTCCACCGCCGGAGCCGGTCATCGATGTCAGCGCAACCCAGGTCAGCGGTGGCGGCGTTGTTACAGTGACAATGACCGGTGGGCCGGGTAATGCGCGGGACTGGCTGGCGCT
>Ga0224497_10002221_pt1 | contig 11640 bp, 9 predicted proteins | sample SF_Jul11_sed_USG_4_FD_167970 | JGI IMG/M metagenome (GOLD analysis project Ga0224497, IMG submission 167970) | Sediment microbial communities from San Francisco Bay, California, United States - SF_Jul11_sed_USGS_13 | ecosystem: Environmental > Aquatic > Marine > Sediment | place: USA: California...
TAGGCGGTCAGGCTGTCGAGCAGCACGTGGGTCGAAAATACGAGGTAAATCGCCAGCATCCAGCGTTTGAAGTGCTGCCGGGTATCGGGGTGGATGCGCGTGATCAGAAACGCCATGAGCGGCGTCAGCAGCGCCAGCACGAACAGCGAATGGCTGGCGGAGCGATGGTAGGTAAAATCCCTGACCGCGTCTCCGAGCGGCACGAATACATCGAGATCTGGCAAGGTGCCAGCAATCGCACCCCAGATTATCGCCCGATTGCCGATCTTGCGGCCGAGCGTCGCTTCGCCGACAGCGGCCCCGAGCGCCAGTTGTGTGAGTGAATCCATATCCCGCCTAGCCTTGAATCTCTATTGTCTTGATTAATTACGTTTCAATTACCGATTCAGATGTTAATGGATATTACCGTTCCTACATCTGCTAGACAGCTATCACAAGCTTGTATAACATCGGCCGGAGAATAGTCTAATAACCAATCACAAGCATAAGTAAAACAGCTGGAGGAGCACAATGAAACTCAGAAAATACCTGGCCGGTGGCGCTATCGCCCTGGCTACCATGGCGCTTAGCGCCAATACCGCCTACGCTGCCTGCGCAACCGACAGTCTGCCAGCAACGAAAGCCAAGCCCGCCGGCTATCCCGCGCGCGCGCTGACCATGATCGTTCCCTACGGCCCGGCCGGTGGTTCGGGCCAGGTTGCCCAGGCCATGGCGCAGGCGGTCAGCGATCTCACCGGCATCTCGATTAACCGTGACCATAAGCCCGGCGGCTCGGGTGCCGTTGGCACGACCGCCTACCTGGCGGCACCGGCTGACGGTTACACGGTGCTCGAGCATATCGACGACGCCTCCAGCGCGCATGCGCTCGATTCCAGCAAACCGAATCCCGCCACCGACCTGATTCCGCTGGTGATTTCGCAGATCACCTTCTCGCAGGTATATATTCGTACCGACGAAGATCGTTTCAGCGACTGGAATTCATTCGTCAAGTGGGTCAAGGCACAGGACGGCAAGGCAACCATCGCCAACGTTTCCAAGGAAGGCTCGATGGAACGCATCACGATGAAGTTCATCACCGATGCGACCGGTATGAAGATTCAGCAGATCTCGTTCGACAAGGGTGCGCCACGTTACGGTGCCCTCGCCGGCGGCCAGGTCGATGCGCTGTTCGAGCAACCCGGTGACGTGCGCAAGTTTCTCGATGCCGGAAAATTCAAGCCGATCCTGACCGTGCTGAAAGAGCGTCCAGCCGCATTTGCCAACGTGCCGAGCCTGACCGATGCCGGGCTGAATTTCGATCCACTGTACCGATTCCGCGGTTTCTACGTGCATAAGGACACGCCCGCCGATCGAGTCGCCTGGCTACAGTGGGCTTTCCAGAAAGCCTATTGCCAGCCCAGCTACCAGAAGTATAACGAAAGCAAGTACATGTCCCTGATCGAAAGCTATCGCGATACCGCGGGTGCACGCGAGCTGATCACGTCAACGGTCAAGCAGTACCGGGATGTCTACAAGGCCATGGGGCTTGAGGTCAAATAGCGCCACAATGATGTCCTTCCAAAGCAACGCCCGGAATTCGATCCGGGCGTTGCTTTTTCCGAAAACTCATGGCGCAACCGTATCATGGGCCAGCTAAGACCCGGACACCTGGTAGAAGCCGCAATGTGGCTCGGGCTGTGCCTGTTTCTGTTTATTTATTCCTTTGAATTCAACCAGGGTATCGAAATCTACAAGTTCGGGGCGACCGCCTGGCCCCGCGCGATTATCCTGTTGATGGCAATCGCGGCCCTCGGCCAACTGTATCATCACTGGAAGCTGGGGGATCAAGCCACGTCGCAAATCATCAGCGCCGCGGTCGACGATGGCGCCGAGGAAGCCGCGCACGAGGCGCATCACGAAGGACTGAAATGGTACGCCTCGACCCTCGGTTTACTGATAATCCCGTTTGCCTACATGCGCGTTCCGGACTGGATTACGGCCCTGGTATCAGCCGAAGGCACATCCGTCCACGTTATCCGTATTATTTGCGCCGCGATCCTGATCGGGATTTTCATCTACACCATGCGCCGCAACATCACCGGCGCGATGTTAACCCTGCCGCTGTTTTTCGCCGCCATGCTCGAAGACATGGGATTTTACTCGCTGGCACCGTTTTTCATCATCGGCGTCATGTTCATGTTTGGTGAACGCCGCGCCAAACCCATGGTCTTGATAGCCGCACTGATTTTCGGCCTGCTGATGCTGTTGTTCGTGAAGATTCTCTACGTCGGCTTACCCGTAGGCAATATCCATCCCTTCTACGATATCGGTAGCTGGGCAGTAACCATACTGCAATAGGATGTGAGGAGAGAATCGGGTGGATGCATTTAATAATTTCGTCACTGGTTCCATCTCGCTATTCAGCGATCCACTGGGCATCCTGATTTTTTTCGGCGGTGTCATTGGCGGCATGTTGTTCGGCGCGATTCCAGGCGTCAGCATGCTGACGCTCGCCGCGATCCTGTTACCGTTCACCGCACACCTGTCCCCCGTGCACGGCATCATGCTGTTTTCGGTGATTTACTGTACCGGGGTTTATGGCGGCGCCATTACCGCGATCCTGTTCAACATCCCCGGAGCACCCGAAAACGCGCCGACCGCATTCGACGGCTACCCGATGACTCAGAAAGGCCAGGCGGGCAAGGCGGTCGGAGCAGCGGTCATGTGCTCGGCGCTAGGCGGCGTCACTTCCACCATCATCATGATGGCGGCAACCGCGCCCATCGCGGACTGGGCGATCTCGGCCTTCGGTCCACCCGAGATTTTTGCGCTGGTATTCTTCGGTCTCGCGGTGGCGGCCTCGGTCGGCGCCAAGACCTTCTGGAAAGGCTGGCTGTCGATCCTGATCGGGTTGATGGTGGCGGTGGTAGGCCTCGATCCGGTGGGCGGCATCGAGCGTTACGATTTCGATATGCCCTATCTGCTGGCTGGAATTCACTTTATCCCGACCATACTCGGCTTTTTCGCGGTTTCGGAAATCTTCGTACAGGCGGAAAAGAAAGTAAAAGGCGCGTACAAGGCGCCTAAAATAAGCATCGCTTTTCCGACCTTAGGGGAACTAATCGCTCACAAGTTCGCGATCGTTCGATCGATCGTGATCGGTTTCTTTTGCGGCATACTGCCCGGCATTGGCGCGACGCTCGCGGCCTTCATGGGTTACAACGAAGCGGTGCGCTGGTCGAAGACACCAAAGGAATTCGGTAAAGGCAAGCTTGAGGGCGTCATTTCTTCGGAAACTGCCAACAACGCCGCCACGGGCGCCGCGATGATTCCCCTGCTGGCGCTGGGATTGCCTGGCGGGGCGTTGACCGCGATGATGGTCGGCGTGTTCCAGATGCACGACATGGAACCCGGCCCGCTGGTATTTATCAATAGCGGCGACCTGGTCTGGGTGGTGTTCGCGGCGATGTTTTACGCCAATGTCTCGATTCTGCTCATCGGCTGGCTCGAAACCAAGACCATCATCAACCTGCTGCGTATTCCGTTTCAATTCCTCGCACCGATGATCCTGCTGCTCGCCACGGTCGGCGCCTACGCGGTGCGCGGCCTGACCATCGACGTCATCGTCATGTTTCTCGCCGGTGTGGTCGGTTTCTTCCTGCGCCGCTCGGGTTACTCGGTCGCGGGCATCGTGCTCGGCCTGATCCTCGGCAAGATCGGCGAGCAGACTTTCGCGCAGGCGATGCAAATGCTGCATTTCGAGTGGAGCGGCTTTTTCGACCGGCCGATCGCGCTGGGGCTGCTGGTGGTCGGCGTACTGACCCTGATGGGCAGCATCTACGGCGAGTTTTTCAAGAAGAAACCGCCGACCGCGGAGACGCCGGTTAGCTGAGCGCCGGTTGCATCCCGGTTACGGCTGTTTCATCGAACCTGCTCAAGCAAGCCAGGCGGCCATCGCCGACAGGCTCAACCCCCCGGCGAGCACCCCCGCAACGAGGTGGCGGCGCGTCAGGTAGTAAGCCGCGAACGCGATCGCGACCGCCGCGATACGAGTCGCCACGGGAACCGAGGCAAGCTCGCTTCCCGGCATGATGATCATGCGGAATATCAGCCCCGCCACCATCGCGTAGGAAACGCAGGTTATCCATTGAAAAAACGCGCCATGGGCATCGATACGCTTGACCACGACCACACCCAGCGCGCGCCAGATGAAGGTCGCCGCGGCGCAACCCATTACGATCATCCACAGGGTTTCAGTTGGCATCGCCGCCTTTCCAGTATCTGCCGGCCGCGAAACCCAGGCTGCCGCCGACGACGCCGGTAATCAGCAGATCTACCGACGGGAACAGGTAGTGCGCAATCGAGATCGTTGCGCATCCCAGGATCATCGAGAATCGTTCGGCGCGCCCCGGCACGGCGGACAGCACCAGCGCGAAGAACAGTGGGCTGACGAAGATCAGCCCCAGCACCAGCACCGCCGGCAGCAATACCGCGCCGTGGTAACCCAGCAGGGTGCCGGTCACCGCCGCCGTCAGGATCGAAGCGGCAAAGGTGACATAGTAGCGATGCCGGAATGCGGGTTCGATCTGCGGAAACTCGCGCAAACAGACCGCCCAGGAATTGATCGACAACAGCTGTGCATCGAGCAGCATGCCGGGCAGATTCGATCTGCCACGCGACATTGCCGGCACGAACGACACCACCATCGGTAGAAAGCGCGCATTGGCCAGCGAACAGGCAAATACGATCGCAATAAAGCCCTGCCCGGTCGAGGTTAGTTCGACCATCGCGAGCTGCCCGGGCAGGCCCCAGATCAGGAGCGAGGCCACCGCCGCCATGTCGGCGCCGAAACCGGCGCCACGCGCCAGCGAACCGAATCCCATCATCGTGAACAGCAGGATAAAGGCCGGCAGCGACAGCGCATCGAGCATCGCCTTACGCATTACCTCGGCGTTACCACTGACCATTACCGTCCTCCATCCTGGTTTACCGGATTACAGAAAAATCAGCCAGGCGCTGACGCTGAACACGGACAGCAGGGTCGACAGCAACACCGTGCTGGCGGCGGCATCGATGCCGCGGTTGTACATGCTCGCAAACAGGTAGGCGTTGAGTCCGGGCGCCACCGCCGCCATCAGCACCACCGATCTGAGAAGGCTCTCGGGCAGCTGCAGCAGGTGGCCCAGCAACAGGGTTATCGCCGGTTGCACGATAAGCGACAATAGCGAAATCAGGCTCGCTTCGCCGAGCGATTTCGACAGGCTGTAGCGGATCAAAACGCCGCCGAGCGCGAACAGGCCCACCGGTAGCGACGCGTGCGCGAGCAAATCGACCGCGCCGATCAATGCTTCGGGTAAAGCGAATCCGCTGATGTTGACGATAAATCCGAGCCCGATGCCAATCATCAGGCTGTTGCGGAATATCGCGTTTACGACGATGCGCGTGGTCTCGACCGCGCCGCGGCCATCGGCGCGCAGCAGTTCCATCGTGGTGATCCCGATCAGGTAACAAATCGGCGCATTGACCGACACCAGCGCAAAATTCGGCGCCAGGCTGTCCGCGCCCCAGGCGCGCTCCGAGATCGGCAATCCGAGAAATACCAGGTTGGAAAACAGCGCGGCGAAGGCAACCCCGACCGCCTCGCCGGGTCGCCGTTTGAAAAAGGTTTTAACAATGAGAAACGCGGCGAAAAAACACCCGATCGCCGCGGCGTAATAGGCCAGCAGAATGCGCCAGTCGAAGGCGGCCACCAGGTCGATGCTCGAGGTTGCGCGAAACAGCAGGCATGGGATCGCGAAGGTAATCGCGAATTTCATCAGGTGATCGATCGACCCGGCGGAGAGGAGGCCGACCCTGACCGCGAGGTAGCCTGCGCCGATGACGATAAATACCGGCGCGACGATATTCAGGATTTCAGTCAGCATAATGCGCGCCAGCCTGGCAGATAGTGCATCGGGTCGGCGCCGGAACCAGGTCGTTCGAATTTTTATTCACGCCCGGGCCCCGGGCTCAGTCAGTCATGCCGCAACGCGTCCTGCAACACGCAGGCGATATGTCTTGCGCCGCGCCGCGCACCGTCCCTGATCTGGTGCCGACAGCTGGTGCCATTGGCGATCAGCAGCGTGTCGTCGTCGGCGCCGCGCACCGCCGGCAGCAGGCCGAGCTCCGCCATTTGCATCGACAGCTCGTAATGGCTGGCCTCGTAGCCAAAAACGCCAGCCATTCCGCAACAGCCGGAATCGATCACCTCGACTTCGAGGTCGGGAATCAATTGCAACGCCTGTTGCATTGCGCCCATGGTCGCAAACGACTTTTGATGACAATGGCCATGCACCAGCGTGCGACGTGCGGACAGGGGTTGCAATTCGAGACGCAGCCTGCCCGCCTGCTGTTGCTGCGCCAGGAATTCTTCCAGCAGCAACGCCTGCGCAGCCAGCGCCGTCGTGTCTACACCGGGCAGCAGGCTCGGGAACTCGTCGCGTAGCGTCAGCAGGCAGGAAGGTTCCAGGCCTATTATCGGCACGCCACGCTCGACGTAGGGCCTAAGCGCGTCCAGCATGCGCCGTGCTTCTACCCGGGCCTGGTCGACCATGCCCGTCGACAGGAAGGTTCGCCCGCAACAAAGCGGGTGCCCGCCGTCGAGCGGACGCACCTGCCGCACCCGGTAACCGGCAGCTTTGAGCACCGCGCGCGCGGCGCGCGCGTTGTCGGGTTCGAAGTAGCGATTGAAGGTATCGACCAGCAGCACGACTTCGCCGTTGGCGCCGTCCGCCGACTGATCGACCTCGTCGAAGCGGTCGGCGCGCCAGCGCGGCAGGCTGCGGCGCGCGCTCAGCCCGAGCCAGCGCTCGCTCAGGCGCGCCAGCGGCGCGACGCGGTCGCGCAGGTTCAGGATAAAGCCGAAACGCGCCGCGAGCGGCGCGTAGCGAGGCAAGTAGGCGATCAGCCGATCCTTCAGCGAACGCCGGTGGCGCCGATGGTATTGATGCAGAAACTCGATTTTCATCTTCGCCATGTCGACGCCGGTGGGGCATTCGCGCTTGCAGCCCTTGCAGCCGACGCACAGGTCCATGGTGTCGTACATCGCGTCCGAGACCAGCGCATCGGCACCGAGTTGACCGCTGAGCGCGAGCCGCAGCGTGTTGGCGCGACCGCGCGTCAAATGCTGCTCATCGCCGGTAACCCGGTAGGATGGGCACATCACGCCGACATTTGCCTTGCGGCAGGCGCCGTTGTTATTGCACATCTCGACGGCGGCGCCGAATCCGCCCCACTCCGACCAGTCCAGCGCCGTTGTGATCGGTTTAACCTGGTAATCCGGCTTGTAGCGAAACAGCGACCGGTCGTCCATGCGCGGGGCGCGCACGATCTTGCCGGGGTTAAACAGGCCGGCAGGATCAAATGTATCCTTGACCGTTTCGAATGCCTTCAGCATGCGGCTGCCGAACATGCGTTCATGAAACTCGGAGCGCGCCAGGCCGTCGCCGTGCTCGCCCGAATGCGAACCCTTGTATTCCTGCACGATTTCGAGCGTTTCTTCCATGATCGCGCGCATCTTTCGCGCCCCGCTCTCGTCTTTCATGTTGAGAATCGGGCGCACGTGCAAACAGCCCACCGAGGCGTGGGCGTACCAGGTGCCGGTAGTGCCGTGCTTCTCGAATACCCGCGTCAACCGGTCGGTATACTCCGCCAGGTCCTCGAGCTGCACCGCGCAGTCCTCGACAAAGGACACCGGTTTACCGTCCCCCTTCATCGACATCATAATGTTGAGCCCGGCCTTGCGCACCTCCCAGACCGCAGCCTGAAACTCGGGGTCGAGCACCTCGACCACCGCGCCGGGAAAGCCAAGATCCGCCAACAACTCGACCAGCCGGGCAAGCTGACTGACCTGCTGCTCGCGATCCTCGCCGGCAAATTCGACCAGCAGCAGTGCATCGGGTTCACCCCGGACGAAACCGTCCACGGTGGCGCGGAACATCGGGATCTGGCGCGACAGATCGATCATGGTGCGGTCGACCAGTTCTACCGCGCTCGGGTCCAGCCTGACGATGTGCTGGGCCGAATCCATCGCCTGGTGAAAGGTCGGGAAGTGACACACACCCAGAACCTTGTGCGGCGGGATCGGCTGCAGCTTAAGCTGCAGGCGGGTGAAAAAAGCCAGCGTGCCCTCCGAACCGACCAGCAGGCGCGCCAGGTTGCCCGCTTCGGTATTAACCAGTTCGTCGATGTTGTAACCACCGACGCGCCTTAACAGCTGCGGAAACCGGGCAGCAATTTCATCCGCCTCGCGCTGCCCCAGTTCGGTCAACTTGCGCACCAGCTCGGCATGGGCGCCGTCCTGGGTAGAGTTAGCCAATGCCGCGAACCGTGCGCTGCTGCCGTCGGCCAGCAGCGCATCGATCGCCTGCACGTTGTGCACCATGTTGCCGTAACGAATCGAACGCGCGCCGCAACTGTTATTGCCAGCCATGCCGCCGAGTGTCGCGCGGTTGCCGGTGGAAACGTCGACCGGGTAGAACAGCCCATGCGGCTTCAACCAGCGATTGAGCTGATCCAGCACCAGCCCCGGTTCGACCCAGATCGAACGCGACTCGGGATCGAAAACGCCAACCCGATTGAAGTACTTGCTGTTATCGATTACCAGCGCGGTGCCGACGGTCTGCCCGATCTGCGAGGTGCCGCCACCGCGCGCCAGTACCGGTATCCCTTCGTCGGCGGCAATCTGAATCGCGCGCTGGATATCCTGCTGGTGGCGTGGCACCACGACGCCGATCGGTTCTATCTGGTAAATCGAGGCATCGGTGCTGTAGCGGCCGCGGCTGAAAGCATCGAACAGGACTTCCCCTTCGAGTTCGCCGCGCAACCTGTCGGCCAGCGCGCTGTCACCGATACGCGCTGTTGTTGCCGGGGCTGTCTGTTGTAGGCTAGATATTGTGGCCAAGGGGGCTGCTCGGTAAGACGTTTGAAAAAAACAGACTATAAGCAAAAAATGGCTGGCAGTAACGATTAAATTTGCGCACCCGCCATTTACAACAGGGATTAGGCAATCTACCCGGACCAGGGTAGAAACCCCGCTTGCACTCCTCACCCGCGTCAGGCAGGATTCCGGGCCAGAGAAAAAGAAATCAGTCCGAGGAGACCGATATGTCGATTCCCGCAGGGCGTCACTTTCTGCAGATTCCGGGGCCGAGCAATGTTCCCGATCGGGTGCTGCGCGCGATGGACATGCCGACCATGGATCACCGTGGACCCGAGTTCGCGCAGCTTACCCATGAAGTTTTAAACGGTTTGAAACAGGTATTCAAAACCTCGGCAGACGTTATCATATTTCCTGCCTCGGGAACCGGCGCCTGGGAGTCGGCGCTGGTCAACACGCTGTCGCCGGGCGACAGGGTGTTGATGTTCGAAACCGGGCACTTCGCCACGCTGTGGCAGGGCATCGCGAAGGATCTTGGCCTGGAAGTCGATTTTGTACCAGGTGACTGGCGTCACGGGGTCGACCCGGACGCGGTTGCGGCAAAGTTGAGCGCAGACGAGAAGCACGAAATCAGGGCCGTGATGGTCGTGCACAACGAGACTTCCACCGGCGTCACCAGCCAGATTTCGAAAATCAGAGAGGCCATCGACAGCACCGGCCATCCGGCCCTGTTCATGGTCGACACGATCTCTTCGCTGGCTTCTATCGATTACCGCCACGACGAGTGGGGTGTCGATGTGACCGTGGGCGGGTCGCAGAAAGGGCTGATGCTGCCACCCGGTCTGAGCTTCAACGCGATCAGTGCGAAGGCGCTCCAAGCCAGCAAAACCGCGGCATTGCCATCGTCCTACTGGAACTGGCAAGCGATGATAAAGGCGAACGCGACGGGCTACTTCCCCTATACCCCGGCAACCAACCTGCTCTATGCGCTGCGCGAATCCCTCAAAATGCTGCTCGACGAACAGGGCCTCGACAAGGTGTTCGCACGCCACCAGCGACACGCCGAGGCGACCCGGCGCGCGGTACGCGCCTGGGGACTCGAAATCCTTTGCCTTAATCCCGAGGAATACAGTGGCTCGCTGACCGCAATCCTGCTACCCGATGGGCATGATGCCGACCGCTTGCGGCAGGTGATCCTGGAACGCTACAACATGTCACTCGGCACGGGCCTCGGCAAGGTTCAGGGCCGGGTGTTCCGCATCGGCCATCTCGGCGACTTCAATGACCTGATGCTGGCGGGCACCCTGTGCGGGGTCGAAATGGGGCTGAGTGTCGCGCAAATCCCGTTCAGCAAGGGCGGTGTCAATGCCGCGCTTGACTATCTGGCGGATAATCTCTAATTTAACTCGTTTACAGTCGATTCATTCAGCCGGTAGTTTCCGGCGATAATACCCGCAGGGTGGCGCAAGTTACATTCTGTTTAACGACACAATAAAAATACCAGAGAAGAGGAAACACATGAAAACGCTAAAAATTATCATTCCCGCTGCGATCCTGGGCCTGGTAACGGCGGCTGGGGTTTTGGCCGCTCCGCTCGAACTCACGTTCGGGCACGTCGGCGCACCCGGCTCGCTATTCGAGGCTTCCGCCAACGAATTCGCGAGGCGCGCCAATGCCAAACTGGGCGACCGGGCAACCGTCACGGCCTTCGGTTCGAGCCAGCTGGGCAAGGACAAGGAACTGATGCAAAAGCTGAAACTCGGCACGGTTGATTTCGCGCTGCCGTCCTCGGTAATGGCTTCGGTGGTGGATGAATTCGGTGTATTCGACATGCCTTACCTGGTCAAGGACCGGGCCCACATGGCGCGCATCGAGAAGGAGATCGTGTGGCCAACGCTGGAGCCGATTCTGGAAAAGAAAGGATACAAGATACTGGCGGTATGGGAGAACGGTTTCCGCAATATCACCAATAACAAGCGCCCCATCTACAAGCCCGAGGACTTGCAGGACCTTAAGCTGCGCACCCCGAAATCGGTCTGGCGCGTGAAGATGTTCAAGGCCTACGGCGCCAACCCGACACCGCTATCGTTTTCCGAGGTATTTGTCGCGCTGCAAACAGGCACCTTTGACGGCCAGGAAAATCCTTTGGCGCAGATTGCCAGCGGCAAGTTCCAGGAAGTCCAGAAGTACCTGTCGATGACCGGCCATGTCTACACGCCGGCTTATGTAACGGTCGGCATCGAGCACTGGAACAAGCTGCCTGCGGACGTGCGACAAATCCTGCAAGCCGCAGCACAGGAAACCCAGGCCTTTGTCTATGAAACCGCGGCCAAAATGGAAGTCGACCTGCTCGCCGAGCTCAAGCAGGGCGGGATCCAGGTCAACAACGCCGACAAGGATGCCTTCATCAAGGCGAGCAAGCCGATATATGAAGAATTCGGTAGCAGCGTACCTGGTGGCAAGGCGCTGATCGACAAGGCGCTGAGCCTTGCAAACTAGAGTTCCCGAAACCTGTCCCGCCTGCGCGGGGCAGGTTATGGCCAGGTAAGTTCAAGTTTCTGATTCGAAAGATGCTCGGGTGAATAAATTCGGCGCGGCGCGTTCCCTGTTCGAGCGCCTGCTGGAAGCAATCACGGTCTTGCTCATCATCAGCCTGGCCGTGGTCGTGGTGCTCGGCGTTATTTACCGCTGGGCCGGGGAGGCGCTTTCCTGGTATGACGAAATTGCCTCGGTGCAACTCGCCT
>Ga0224497_10002222_pt1 | contig 11639 bp, 8 predicted proteins | sample SF_Jul11_sed_USG_4_FD_167970 | JGI IMG/M metagenome (GOLD analysis project Ga0224497, IMG submission 167970) | Sediment microbial communities from San Francisco Bay, California, United States - SF_Jul11_sed_USGS_13 | ecosystem: Environmental > Aquatic > Marine > Sediment | place: USA: California...
CTCGCTCTCGATCAGTTCGCGCGGGATGGAGGCGCAGTTCACGCTGACAAGCGGCCCGCGGAAATGGGGGCTCCGGTAGTGGATCGCGCTGGCGATCAGCTCCTTCCCCGTCCCCGTCTCCCCGTGGATCAGGACCGGCGTGTCGGGGCTCCGGGCGATCGACTCCACGAACTCCATCACATCCTGGATCGAGTCGCTCTCGCCGATGAAGCACGGAACGTTTTCCCGCAGGAAGCTCTCCTGCAGCGACCGGATCTCCTTTTTCAGCCGCACCGTCTCCAGGGCGTTGCGCACGCTCACCTCGAGGGTTTCCATCTGAAGCGGCTTGACCACGTAGTCGTGGGCCCCGGTCTTCATGGCGGTCACAACGGTTCGGACATCCTCGAACGCGGTGATGACGACGACCAGGATCTCCGGGACTATCGCGCGAATCTCGGGAAGGGCGTCGATCCCGCTCATGCCGGGCAGGCCGATGTCGAGGAGCATCAGGTCGGGCGGTTCTTCCCGGACGGCCGCGAGGGCCGACTCGGCGTCGGGGAAGGTGCGGACCCGGTACCGGGAGCCGAAGGCGGCCGCGACCCCCTCCCGGATGCTCTCCTCGTCGTCCACCACGAACAGGGAATAGGAGATCATTCCGACGGCCTCCCATTCTCCAGGGGAAGATCGATCCGAAACGCGGCTCCCCCCAGCGGGCTCGTCCCCACGGACAGGATCCCGCCATGTTCCGCAATGACCCGTTGACTGAAGGACAGCCCGATCCCGTGGCCGCCCTTTCGGGTCGTATATAACGGGTCGAATATCCGCTCCCGCTCCGTCACGGGCACCCCCGGGCCGGAATCGGAAACCATCAGGACGATCCCCCCCTTCTCCACGGTGGAGGATACCTCGATCCGTCTGGGGCCATCGAAATGTTCCATCGCCTGGACCGCGTTCGTGATCAGGTTCAGGATCACCTGCTCCAGCAGGAGGGGGTCGCCGCGGCGCCTGGGCACCTCCGGGGCGAGCGAGGAGGAAATCTCGATCCCGTTCGAACGATTCGCGGTCACCGCAAACTCGACCGCCTTCCCGATCACCCCGTTCACATCGATCATATCCAGGGCGGGGGGAACCGGCTTGGAAAACTCCATGATGCTTCGGACCACGGATCCGACCTTGTCCGACGCAGCCTGCGCCTGCCCCACCGCCATGCGGACCCGCTGTTTCTCCTCCTCGGCCATGCTCTCCGACTCCCGGCAGAGGTAGGCCACCGTGGACAGGTTCAGGTTGACCCCGGAGAGGGGGTTCCGGATCTCGTGCGCGATCCCCGCGGCCATCTGGCCGAGCAGGGCGAGCTTGTCGCGGACCGTGACGATCTGCTCGAGTTCCTTCACGCGGGAGATGTCGACCATGTCGATCAGCAAGGACGGGCGTCCGCGGAAGGCCACCGGCTGCCTCTGGCATTGGAGCCAGCGCATCCTCTTGCCGCCGGATTCCCCCTCGGGGAGGAAAAACCGGAGGACCGCGCCCCCCGGATCCGGATGGGCCCGGTCCGCCGCGCCGCAGAATCGCTCGAACGTTTCGGCGTCTTCCGGGTGAACCTCGCCGATCTCCCGAAGCGGCATCCCTTCCCGGATCCTCCCGAAGAGCTGTTCCTCCCGGGGGTTTCGGAAGACGATCCGCCCGCCCTGGACGATGAGAATCCCGACGGACGACCTTTCCACCAGCGAACGAAACCGGTCCTCGCTCTCCTGAAGCGCCTCCCGCGTGAGCAGCCGCCCCAGCACTTCGGCGACGTTCTCGGCAACGCGCTCGAGCTGGGCCAGGCGGTGCGCCGGGAACTGCCCCCGGCGCCGGTCGTTAACCTGCATCAGGCCGATCGTTTCCTCTCCCAGGCGCAACGGGACCAGTGCGATCGATTCGTACCCCTCCCGCACGCACCGGCCGCGGGTGGCGATCGACTGGATCGCCTCGCTGGTTGCGACAAGATCGGATGCGCAGTTGGTCCAGAACGAGCCGTTGGGGGTGACGAACGGAAGGGACCGATCGATGCGTCCCTCGATCACCGCCCCGCACGTGCACTCGTAGGGCACCGCCTTCTCGCCGGCATCGATCCCGTACGGGCTTCGCTCCGCGGAACAGAGGCTCCTTTCGGCCTCGACGAACTCCCGCGAGAACCCCCGCGTCTCGAAATAGGGAAAATCGCCGTTCATGCGGTACCGGATTCCGGCCGCGTCGCTCCCGAAGCGGTCCTTCACGAACGTAGTGACCAAGGAGAGGAACTCCCGGACGGTGAGGACCGGTTGGGTGAGCTGCAGGAGATCGAGGATCAGCTGGCGCGTCTCCTCTGACCGCTGCCGCTCGGAGAGCTCCTCCTCCAGCCGGAGATTTGCGGCCCTAAGCTCCGCCGTCCGCTCGGCCACCCGGGATTCCAGCGCCTCCCGTGCCGTCCGGAGCGCCTCCTCGCTTTGCTTGAGGTCCCGGAAGAGAAGCGTATACGGGCGGAAGAGACCGGTCACGATCAGCGCACGGGAGTAGAAGAAGAAGGAAACGATCTTCAGGTAATGGCCGAACAGGTTGTTGTAGACGTAATCGTCCCGGTACAGTTTGAAGGCCAGCTCGGAGCCGATCGACAGCAGGGTCGCGTAGTAGAGAAGCCGGAGCACCTCCGCGTCGAACCGGTCCCGGTGGAGGTATAGTGCGCCCATCGATGCAAGCAGCAGCAGGGCGATCAGGTAATCGGATCCGGTCTTGAAGGTCGTGACGCCGGTCCCCTCGACGTAAGCGACGGGGAAAACCCCCCACAGGAGGATCGAACCGAGGAGCAGGAAGAAGAGAAGCAGGTATCCGAGAAGGAGGCTTCCGGTCTTCACCTTCCGGTCGCAGAAAAAGGGCGCGGCGAACAGCGACCCGGCCTGGAGGTACCGGGCGGCGTACCAGAGCTGGCTCGAAACGTTATTATCGCCCGCCCGGAACAGCCCCTCGTAGGACATCGCATGGAGGAAGTCCAGGGTCCCCACGAAGAGAAAGGATACGCCGAGGAAGAGATAATAGCGGTTTTCGAGAAAACGCCGCGCATTCCAGATGAACATGAAGATGGCGAAGGCGACGATGACGCTGAAGATCTCGGCGATTTCGTGCGAGAGGGTGTGGTTGTAGCGGTAGGTCGCGTACAGAATCGGGAGAACGAGGATCCCGAGGAGGACTCCCACCCACTCTTTTCGCAAATTCTGCATCCTGCCTGTCACGACACGGGCCCGGTTTCAGGGGGCGAAAAAACAATGTGGGGGGTGCCAGGCGGCATGCCCCCCCCATCCCCAAGGTGGTACCAAATATATGTGTTGTTACCGTTTCCTGCCATTTTTTTTCAACAATTTCCCCCTATTTTCAAAGGAGGAGGAATTCATCCGAACGATATCAAGCAATTCCCGGACCAAGATCCCCGGAGGATTCCGCCCTCAACTGGTTGTTTTGAATGATAAATTCGTGATCGAAGTTTGTTTCATCCAACGATGGGAATACGGTTGTCTATCTTGGGAAAAGAATTCTCTTGTTGGGATTCTTTTCAATATACGATACTTCGACGTTTTCATTTGTCTATTCTATTTTTCGGCTTCTCCGTGACCCCCCCTGCGCCGGAGAGCAACAGCCCCGCTCGCTTGTCGAGGTCCGACAGAATCGCTTCGGCCTGCGTGCGGGTCGACTTCCCCAGGAATCCAAGGTGGTACCGCTCTCGGGAGAGGAGCCACAGCGTCCCGGAGGGAAGGTCGGCCCGGTAGTACCCCCCGCCCGCCGGTGAAAATCCCGGCAGTTCCCCCGCAAGTTTTTCGAGGAAACCGGGGGCGGGGCCGGCGTCCTCCGGCGTGATCAGGACCAGGGTGCCGGTTATTCCCTGCGCCGAATACTTAGCCTCGTACCCGGGCGCGAGAACCTCGTATCCCAGAATCGCCCGTTTGTGGAAGACGATGGATCCGTCGACAAGACCAGGAATCCGAAGGATTTCCGTCTCGCGGGGCAGGTCGTCCGTCCCCGGGAGAAGGGCGGAGACCTCCCGTCCCAGGTTCTCCAGATCGCTCCGAACGACCGCGCGCGAACCGGCCCGGATCCGCACGAAGCATCTTTGCTGGAAAAAATCGAGCGAGGTGTCCGACACGATCGCCTTCGCGGCCCCCACATCCAAGACCTCCTGGTCCGGGAAGCGATGCTGGGAAAATACGCCGAAGGCGTCCCTTTGGGTTGCGTGCCGGAACAGCTCGAGGCGGACATCGGCCTTTTCGTTCCCCGCGGGCCGCAGGAACCCTACCGTCAGTTCCTGAAAACCGTACGGAAGGAAGAGCTCCGCCTCTCCGTCGATCTCCTCGTACAGGTTGTCGGGCCCGAAGGTGCGCGCCGGCACCAAAGCGGTCCACGACCGATCCGCCAGGCGGGAAAACAGGGAAGCACCCCCCCCCTCTTTTACGGGAAGGGACGCGCACCGCGGTCCTGCGACGAGAAGGAACAGGGAGAGCCCGACAAGGACCTTGTGATCCGCGAGCCGATATCGTCCCGCCCGGCGCATCGATTCGCTTTATGCCAGGTGACGATGGGCACGACGGGCCAGCCGTTTCACGTCGAGCCCCAGCCGGCAGGAGACCGCGCAGGATCCGCAGGAGAGGCAGGGCAGGGCGCCACGATCCGGGCCAAGCCCCCGGTACGACCCCAGGGCGAGATCTTTCCGGCGGTACCCTTCGAGGTAGGTGAGGGAACGAAGGACCGACGGGACGTCCACGCCGCTTGGGCAGGAGCCCGCGCATCCGCCGCACAGGCCGCAGTGGCGGTCGCCGATCGTTTGGGCATACTGGGTAAGCGCCTTTCTCCCCCCCCACCCGAGCCGCTTGCCGCTTGCCAACACGTTCTCGTCCACCTGGGAGAAGCTCACCATGGAAGGGATCGTCGTCGCCACGCCGGGGTTTTCCAGAACCCAGGCAATAGCCGCCTGGTGGGGGCTTAAGGAACCTTGCGGGACGGCGTATCCCCCCGCCTGCGTTTTCATGGCGATGATGCCTATCCCTTTGGCGGCTGTTTCGCGGATCGTCGCCGAGAGCCCCTTCCCGGACCCGAAGACGTTTTTGATCGCCGCCTTGATCCCCGTGTCGGACCGGAAGTTGTACGCCACGAGAACGGTCCGGTAGAACTCCTGCTTCCCGACGGCCGAAAGGACCTCCTCCTGGCCGCTGTGGGTGGTGACGCCGGGCACGCGGATCTTCCCCTGGTCGAGCAGCTTCTGGAGCGCCTCCCGGGCACTTTCGTCCGCCACTTCTCCTTCCGATTTGATTCCGTGCAGCTGCATGATGTCGATGACATCCGTTTTGAGGGAACGGAGGCTGTTCTCCACGGAGGTGATCATCTGGTCGACCGGGGCGATGTGCACCTTCGATGCCAGCACCACCTTGTCCCGGATCCCCTCGAGGGCGCGTCCGACGATCCGCTCGTTCTCTCCTCCCATGTAGCAGTTCGCGGTGTCGACGTAGTTCACCCCGTGGTCGACCGCGTAGCGGATCACGTCCGAATCCCGCGTGATCATCGCGCCCATCCCCACCGTCGCCACCCGGACCCCCGTGGCACCTAAGGCCCTCGTTTCGAGCTCTCCCGCGGGAGGGGACAGGGCCGCCCAGACTTTGGCCCCCCGGACGACCGGTGCGGCGGCAACCGCGGCGGCGGCGCAGCACAACCCCTTGAGAACGTCCCTGCGGACCACGTCGCTCCTGTCTTGCCTTCCCTTCCTCTCTTTTCCCCGGCCTGCGACGCTCATCCTTCCTCCCCTGTGATGGCGACTTCACGAGCCCGATGCCTGTCCGTAAATTTATGGTAGTTTACAGGAAGGAAGAACCCGGATGCACGCGATCGCCTCCGCCATCTATCGCCTTGCCCTGGCCCTTTGGGTCGGGGGGATGTCGGCCTTCACCTTCGTGGTGACCCCCGTCATCTTCCGGACGCAGACGCGCGACAGCGCGGGGAAGATCGTCGGCGCCCTCTTCCCGGTCTACTTCCGCTTCTGCCTGGTGGTTACCGCCGCCGCCCTCGTGGCGCGGGCGGCCTCCGGGAGGGCGTTTACCGGCGCCCGGCAACTGGCCGGGACCGCGCTTCTCGTCTTCTGCCTTGCGATCGTCTCGTACCACACGTTCGGGCTTGCTCCCCGCATGGCAACCGTCCGGGAAACGGTCGTCTCGCTGGAGGCGGCCCCGCAAGAAGACCCGGCGCGGCGCGAGTTCTCCCGCCTGCACGGGATCTCGATGACGCTGAACCTCGTGGTCATCCTCGCGGGAGTGGTCCTGATCCTCTGGCACGAAACGTTTTTGAGATGATCGCGGCAGCTCGGTTTCCCCGTCAGGAAAGAAACATCCGCCCTTCCGAAAGGCAGTCGCACAGTTCCCGGTAGACCGTTTGGATCCGCTCGCGGGAGGGGGTTTTCCCCAGGCGGCGGACGATCCGCCGGGCCAGGGTCCCCCGGGCAAGGATCAAATGCAGGGCGCGAAGCATTGCCCTGTCGTCATCGGTTGCCCCCGTCATTACCGTCCCCGCGAGGTGGGCCCAGAGTTCCCCGGCGGTCAGCGACTCGCGGGAAAGGCCAAACACGGAAAGATACCGGCGGTCCCGGATCACGGCACTCTCCCCCTCGCGCAAAACGGCCAGGAAGATCTTCTCCAGGGGATCGATCTCCCACGCCATAAGTTCCTCCACGGGAGTGAAACGCCCGCGAACGAGCGCCTTGAGCGTCTCCACCACGGCCGAGATGATCGCGATGTCCGCCTGGGGGCACTCCTGGACGTCCAGCATGCGCAGCTCGATCGTGTCGCGGTCGAAGCGGGGAATGGCGCCGCGGGAGTTGAGCCACTCGTGCCGCAGGATCTTCCCCGGGTCATGCGGCGCGATGTCGCGGTACAGGCGCCTAAGGATCTTGTCCCGGTAGCCACGGCGGGAATAGACCGCTTCGGGGATCACCCGGCCGGTGATCGAAGGGATCTTTTGCTGGTTGCCCCGGTAGGCCTCCAGCCGGTTGTCGAGCAGCCCGGTCACTTCCCCCTCGACGACGGGCGAGCTGGCGGCGATCGCCGGGAGGATCGGGATCAGAAACCGCACGGCCGCGTGAAGGCGCCCGAACTCCTCGTCGCCGTGGAAGGAAAGGTTTAAGTGAATGCTCTGCAGATTGGCCCACCCGTGCCGCCGGCAGTCGAAGATCCGGTGGTACGACTCATAGATCGCCCGGTTCTGGTGAGGCCAGAACTGTGCCTCCCGGGCGGGGTCCATGAGGGGATGCATCCCGGTGGGCATCAGCATCCCCCCCAGGGGCAATAGCCGCGCGTTGACCTTGGCGACGTGCCCGGAGAAGGCCGCGGCAAGCCCGGTGAGCGCGGACACCGGCCCGTTGGTTTTCAGCTCCACCACGTGGAGGGCCATCTCGTTGGACCAGCAAAGCGGCCCCTGCTCGACCTCGTCGCGGTATTCGCCAGCCACGCGTAGCAACAGCTCGTCCGCTACGGGAAGGACCGAGAGGGTCTCCCGGTCCACGATCATGTACTCCAGCTCGACGCCCAGGCCCTCGAACAGGGGGCAGGGCTCCTTCGCCGGGCTCATGGGTAGGCCAACGATTTGCGCTGTTCGATCCGCCGCAGGAACACCCGCATGATCCGCAGGTAGATCTCCTCCTTGAGCACCCGGTCCTCGACCCCGGCGTCGATGTTGGGGTTGTCGTTCACCTCGATGACGAGCACGTTTCTCCCGACCTGCTTGAGGTCCACGCCGTACAGCCCGTCGCCGATCAGATTCGCCGCCCGGAGAGCGGTCCGCAGGACCGGCTCGGGGAGGTGCTCTACCGGGATCGTGTCGACCTTTCCCTCGTCCCGCTTCCGACCGTCCCCGTCGCGCTTCAGGATCTGCCAGTGATGCCTTGCCATGTAGTACCGGCAGGCGAAAAGGGGCTGCCGGTCGAAGATGCCCACGCGCCAGTCGAAGGGGGTCGCGAGAAACTCCTGCGCGATGACCATCTCCGACTTTTCCAGGAGGGTCCCCACCGTGTCCCGCAACTCCTCCTCGCGATCCACCTTGACGACGCCCCGGGAGAAGGAGCTGTCCGGCTGCTTCAGGATGCACGGCAGCCCCAGCTCGGCCGCGACGGCGTCCTTGTTGCCGCGGTGGACGATCATGGTCCGGGGAATCGAGACCCGGTTGTGCTCCAGGAGCTCCGCCAGAAAAACCTTGTTCGTGCACTTGAGGATCGACTCGGGGTCGTCCACCACCACCATCCCCTCCGCGGCGGCCTTCCGGGCGAACCGGTACGTGTGGTGGTTGACGCCGGTGGTCTCGCGCAGGAAAAGGGCGTCGAATTCGCCCAGCCGGCGGAAATCGTCCTTCTCGATGAACTCGGGCCTGAGCCCCGCTTTCTCGGCCGCCTTCTGGAACCGGTGCAGGGCCTTTTCGTCGGAGGGCGGCTCCGCCTCGTCGGGGGAGACGAGGATCGCCAGGTCGTAGCGCGCGGGGACCTTCCGCCCCCCGCTCCGACGTGCCCCCTTGAAATATTTCTGGGATTCCTCGACGACGAACTCCCGGTGGTCTTTCGGGATATCGCCGGCCGCCAAAGGGCTTATGCCCTGGAGGTACCATTTCCCGGACCGCTCGTTCCACTCGAAATTCGCCCGCAAAAACGGCGCGGGAAACAGCTTGAACAGCTGCTGGCTCAGCTGGTCGTACCGCTTGGCGAGGTTCCGCCCGAAATAGATGCTGACGACGAACTCGCGGGCCTGGAGGGGGGCGAAGGACTTCTGGATGATCTCGTCCAGGTCGTAGGAGGCCGCCCGGATGACGGTCTGCGATTTCAGGTCCTGGATCGTGGAGATGCCGGGGAGCGGCTTGTGCCCCCGGGCCGTGGCGAGCAGCGAGACGTAATACCCCAGGCTCTGGTAGCGGTAGGACCGGCAGAGATTGAAGACCTTCGTCGCGCGGTGCCCGACGAATTGGGGATCGGTCAGGTAGGACCGGGCCGGCACCAGCTCGACCCCGGGAATGCTCAGCGGCCAGTCGGAGAGATCGTCAACGACGATGAGGGTGGACACGGGCCGTCCCTTTCCGCTCCTCGCGGGGTGCAAGGATGAGCAGGTTGCCGTCGTAGGTGAGGACGCCGAGCAGGATCGCGCAGAGGACGCGGTTGATGCCGACCTCGTAGTGCGGCCCCTTCCCGGCCGGGTTGACCTGGAGGGGATCGGCCACGAACACGGTGCGGTTCTCCCGGTGGTAGCCGCACAGGACCACGAAGTGGCCGGCCGACTCGCCCCGCACGTCGTCGTAGTCGGAGTCCGGACCGAATTCGCGCGCGCTGCCGTAAAGATAGGTGGCGCTCAGGCCCGTGATGATCGGCATGGACCGGACCAGGTATTTTCGCATCAGGCTGCTGGTCAGGTCCTCGTATCGCAGCTCCCCTCCGAGGCCCAGGAAATCCCGGTAGGCGCGCGATGTGATGTGAACCTTGGGGTCCTTTTTCACCCCCATCTGGGCGGTAAGCCGTTCGCGGATGTCCGCTTTCCCGGGCGGAAACCAGGTCGGGTCGAACAGCTGCAGGTCGTAGGTGTAGATGATCGCGCGGTAGCCCCGCCCAAGGGCATGGCAGGCCAGCACCGGGGCAAGCGTCCCGCCGCCCTCCAGCATGGGGATCTGGGACATCACCTGGTCGAGCGGGATGTCGTCGCCGTAATACCGGTACACGGCGTGAAGCGCCGTCGGCCCGCAGGCGAGCGGGTCGGGCTGCGGCAGCATTTCCACGTGAAGGCGCGCTTTCATCGGAACAGGTTCCACGGCCTGACCCCCCGAGATCGGATTCTACCCCAATCCCCGGGAGCCTGTCGCCTCCCCGCGGGTCACGATCCGTACAGCAGGTTGGGAAACCACATCACGATATCCGGGAAGATCGCGAGCAGCACGATATAGAGCGCCATGATGGCGATGAACGGCATCACCCCCCGCATGATTTCCCGGAATTTGATGTCCGGCGCGATTCCGTTGATGACGAACAGGTTCAGGCCGACGGGAGGGGTGATCAGTCCCATCTCCATGTTGATGGTCATCAGGATGCCGAACCAGATCGGATCGAACCCATGAGCAATAATTCCCGGCATGATCACCGGCGTCACCATCAGGATGATCGCTACCGGCGGCAGGAAACAGCCCAGAACGAGCAGCAGGATGTTCACCCAGAAAAGATAGGACCACTTCGACAAGTGCAATCCGACGAGCCACTCCGTCGCGCTTTGGGAGATGTGCAGATAGCTCATCACATAGGTGAACAGGAAGGCCATGGTGATGATCATCATGATCATGCACGACTCCCGTGCGGTGCCCGAAAGAATCTCCTTGATGTTCTCCCACTTGTACGCCCTGTACAGGATCGAGACGAGCGCAAGCGCCCCGAATGCGCCGACCGCCGCCACTTCGGACGGTGTCGCAAAGCCGCCGTACAGGGCCACCATCACGAACACGATCAGGGCAAGGAACGGGACCATCCGCGGGAGGGTTTCCAATAGCTCGCGCCACGTATAGTGCTCGGCGACAACCAGTTCCTTCGCCTGATCGGCGCTGAGCCCGGCGACAACTCGCCGTTTTTCCCGCACGGAAGCGATCACGACCCATACGGCGAAAAGAAACGCCAGAAGGAAGCCGGGGATGACCCCCGCAAGAAACAGCTTCCCGATGGACTGCTCCACGATGATGCCGTAGATGATCAGGGTAACGCTGGGCGGGATGAGGATCCCGAGCGTGCCTCCCGCGGCGATCAGGCCGGAGGCCAGTCCCGCCGAGTACCCGCGCTTGCGCATCTCGGGAATGCCCATGCCGCCGATCGCGGCGCAGGTGGCCGGGCTGGAGCCGCACATGGCGGCGAAGATGGAACATCCCGCCACGTTGGCGACGCCCAAGCCCCCCGGCAGCCGGGCAAACCAGCGGTGCATCGCCTCGTACAAGTCCATCGACGCCCGCGTCTTGCCGACCGCGGAACCCATGAGGATGAACAAGGGAATCGCGAGCAGCGTGAAGTTGTGCAGTTCGCTGTAGAGCGTTTCCGCAATGATCTGGATATTGCTGGGGGGCATGAAGAGAAACATGAACGTGACGGCGACTCCCCCGAGGGCGAACGCGATCGGGATGCCGCTGAGGAGCAGCAGCAGCGCGGAACCGATATAGAGAACCCCGATCGAGAAAACGTCCATGCTATTCCTTTCGGCCGCCAGAGACGAACAGATCGTCAGCGATCTGAACGAGGAACTGAAGGGTCAGCGTGGTCATTCCCAGCGACATGAAGAAATAGGGGATCCAGAGCCTGGGCGCCCAGATGGAGTCGGTCACCCAACCTCCCTTCCAGGCCTCGAAGAAATAGCGCCACACGTAGAAGGAAATAAACGCGCAGAACCCGGCCGACAGGATGTCGCTGACCAGGTGCCGCCACCGGTTCCATCGCGGTGACAGAAGGCTGTCTAACACCTCGATCCCGACATGTGCGCGCCCTTCCTGCGTGTATGCGGCCGCCATGAAGGTAGAGGCAATCAGCAAAAAGATGTTCAGCTCGAGGTTCCAGTCATGGGGCGCCCGGAAAAAATAGCGCGACACGACCTCGAACGTGATCGCAAACGTGGAAAACACGA
>Ga0224497_10002224_pt1 | contig 11636 bp, 8 predicted proteins | sample SF_Jul11_sed_USG_4_FD_167970 | JGI IMG/M metagenome (GOLD analysis project Ga0224497, IMG submission 167970) | Sediment microbial communities from San Francisco Bay, California, United States - SF_Jul11_sed_USGS_13 | ecosystem: Environmental > Aquatic > Marine > Sediment | place: USA: California...
CACCGTGCGGCTAAGAATCGACAAACCTCAGGAGCGCGTTGAGTGGTGCTATACGGGGGGTCTCGAGGAATACCTGGTAGAGGCCATTGGCAGCGGCGAGCTGCTGCCCTTGGAACCGTTCTCGGGAAGTCTCGCCGGGAATAATGAAGCCGTCGACTGGGCACTGGTCTGGCAGCTCGGGGAAGGCCAGGGCGTAACCGAGAGCTACGTCAATCTGATCCCGACGCCGCAGGGCGGCACGCACGTCAACGGCATGCGCACCGGGCTCACGAACGCGTTGCGTGAATTTTGCGATTTTCGCAGCCTGCTGCCGCGCGGCGTCACGCTGGCGCCCGAGGATGTGTGGGACGGGCTGAATTATGTGCTCAGCACAAAACTCGAGGATCCGCAGTTCTCCGGCCAGACCAAGGAGCGTCTGTCGTCACGCGAGTCGGCCGCGTTCGTCACCGGTGTCATCAAGGACAGTTTTTCGCTGTGGCTCAATCAACATCCCGAGACCGGCGATCAGATCGCGCAGCTCGCAATCACGAAAGCCCAGAAACGCCTCAAAGCCGCCAAGAAAGTCGTTCGCAAGAAGATCGTGGCGGGTCCCGCATTGCCGGGCAAGCTTGCAGACTGTACGTCTCAGGAGCCCGAGCTCTGCGAGATCTTTCTCGTCGAGGGCGATTCCGCGGGCGGCTCCGCAAAGCAGGCGCGTGATCGCAATACCCAGGCGATCATGCCGCTCCGGGGCAAGATACTGAATACCTGGGAAGTCGACACGGGCGAAATCCTCGCTTCACAGGAAGTTCACGATATCAGTGTCGCGCTCGGCGTCGACCCCGGCAGCAGCAATATCGACAACCTGCGCTATCACAAGGTTTGCATTCTCGCCGATGCGGATTCGGATGGCGCGCACATCGCGACGCTGCTCTGCGCTCTGTTCCTGCGCCACTTTCGTGAACTTGTGCTCGCCGGTCATGTTTACGTCGCGATGCCGCCGTTGTATCGCATAGATGTCGGCAAGGAAGTGTTCTACGCGCTCGATGATAGCGAACGCAAAGGTATGCTCGATCGCATCGAGGCAGAGAAGCTGCGCGGCAAGGTGACAGTTACGCGGTTCAAGGGGCTTGGCGAGATGAGTCCGGCGCAGCTGCGGGAAACGACGATGAACAAGGATACGCGGCGCCTTGTGCAGCTCACCGTCGACGCACGCGACAACACCGACAGGCTGATGGACATGCTGCTCGCAAAAAAACGCGCCAAGGACCGGCGCACCTGGCTCGAAACCAAGGGTAATCTCGCCGAGGTCTGACCGACATGCAAAACAGTCTTAATTTCGAGGGCGTCGAACAGCTGCCGCTCAAGGAGTACACCGAGAAGGCCTATCTCGATTACTCGATGTACGTAATCCTCGATCGCGCGCTGCCGCAGATTGGCGACGGACTCAAGCCCGTGCAGCGCCGCATCATCTATGCGATGAGTGAACTCAATCTTGCTGCCGGCGCCAAGCCGAAAAAATCGGCGCGCACCGTAGGCGATGTGATCGGTAAGTTCCATCCGCACGGCGATTCGGCTTGCTACGAAGCCATGGTGCTCATGGCGCAGGATTTCTCATACCGCTACCCGATCATTGATGGTCAGGGTAACTGGGGCTCAACGGACGACCCGAAATCGTTTGCCGCGATGCGTTATACCGAGTCGCGCCTGACCGCCTACGCGAAATGCCTGCTGTCCGAACTCGATCAGGGCACTGTCGACTGGGTCCCGAATTTTGACGGCACGATGAATGAACCGGTGGTGCTGCCGGCGCGTCTGCCAAATCTGCTTCTCAACGGCACAACCGGTATAGCGGTGGGCTTATCCACCGACGTGCCGCCGCATAATCTCAACGAAGTCGCGAGCGCTCTGGTGCATTTGATCGACAATCCCAAAGCCACAGTCGCGCAACTCATGAAGCACATCAAGGGGCCGGACTTTCCGACCGGGGGCGAGCTCGTATCACCACGCGCCGACATCAAGCAGATTTACAACACCGGCAACGGCACCCTCAAGCTGAGGGCGGCGTACAAAGTCGAGGATGGCGACATCATCATTACGTCGCTGCCGTACCAGATATCGGGTGGCAAGATTCTCGAGCAGATCGCTTCCCAGATGCGCAACAAGAAACTGCCGCAGGTTGAGGATCTACGCGACGAGTCCGATCACGAGGAACCGACGCGGCTTGTCATCAGCCCGAAGTCGAGTCGTGTCAATGTCAGCGAACTCATGTCGCACCTGTACTCGACGACATCGCTCGAGCGTACTTTTCGCGTCAACATGAACATCATCGGACTTGACGGACGACCGCAGGCCTACAATCTCGTCGGCCTGTTATCCGAGTGGCTCAGGTTTCGCAAAGACACGGTCCGCCGGCGCCTGCGCCACCGTCTGCAAATCGTCACGGATCGTCTGCATATTCTCGATGGCTTACTGGTTGCCTATCTCAACATCGAGGAGGTCATTGCAATTATCCGCAAGGAGGACAAGCCGAAGCCGGTATTGATGAAACGTTTCAAGCTTTCGGACATGCAGGCCGAGGCAATTCTGAATCTGCGGCTGCGTAACCTTGCCAAGCTCGAGGAAATGAAAATTCGCGGCGAGCAGGACGAGCTGAACGAAGAGCGCAATGTTCTCGAGAAGACCCTTAACAGTGGTTTGCGCCTCAAGAAACTGATCAAGTCTGAAATTCTCGAGGACGCTGAAGCCTATGGCGACTCGCGCCGCACCGCCATCGTCGAACGCGAGGCCGCACAGGCGCTCGACGAAGCGCTGCTCGTCGCGAGCGAGCCGGTGACAGTGGTCTTATCGGAGCGGGGATTCGCGCGCGCCGCGAAAGGACACGACATCGATCCGCTGTCAATGAGCTACAAGGCGGGTGACGCATTCCTGGCGGCCGCGCAGGGCCGCAGCAATCAACTGGCGATGTTCATCGATAGCACCGGCCGCGTCTATAGCGTCATGGCACATACACTGCCGTCGGCGCGCGGGCAGGGCGAACCGTTATCGAGCCGTTTCAACTCCCCCGACGGCGCAGAGTTCTGCGGCACAATGATTGGCGATTCGTCGAGCAAGTGTGTGTTGGCCAGCGATGCCGGCTACGGTTTTGTTGCGACTCTCGAGGACCTGGTGTCACGCAACAAGGCGGGCAAAGCAATTCTGCGGATACCTGCGAGTGGCAAGGCGCTCGTACCCGCACCGGTACCGGCCGACACCGAGTGCCTGATCGCCGCGGTCAGTTCAATCGGCCGTCTGCTGTTGTTCGAGCTGGAGGAGCTACCCGAGCTCGCGAAAGGCAAGGGTAACAAGCTGATCAACATTCCCGGTAAGAAATACCAGAGCGGCGAGGAAAAACTCGTCGCCGTTGCAGTCGTCCCGGAGGCCGGCAATCTGCAGATATACAGCGGCACCCGAATGATGACGATCCGTTGGAACGATACCGATCATTACTACGGGGATCGCGGATTGCGCGGCAGCCTGCTGCCGAAGGGTTGGCGTAAGGTCGAGCGTCTGCAGGGGGTCGCCGCGGAGTAAGAGGCATTCCTGATCTAGTGCATTAAATCAGGAATGTCCCCATAATCAGCTATTCCGCTCTAGCCGGCCTTGCTTCCCACCTTGCCCGGTTTGATGGCCATCTCGACCGTAGCGTCGTTGTCGTCGCGCGGCATCTCCACAGTCTTGTCATTGTCATGGCCAGGCATTTCGACAGTCTTGTCTTCCACTAACAGCTGTTTGGTTATCGTGTCACAGTCGTCGTCGTTCTCGGCGGACAGTTGCGACATTTCGACCGTTGACATCCCCGCGACTGAATGTACGTCGGTATCGTCGGCCGTTGGGTTGCCGGCTTGCCTGGCAAGTTCCTCGGCGGCTTTTGCGATCTCCTGATTCAGCGCCTGGGTCGCAGTTAGCTCGTCTTCATAATCCTGCTCGAGGAGTTCGATGTCGACTCCGTGGCTGACGGAGTAATCACTTTTGATCAGCGTGTCGTCACCCGTGTCGACAGCAACGGCCCGCAGATTTTTTGCGGTTGCATCCTCCGGCATTGGCATCTTCGTCGCATCGAGGATTACAGACATATCGTAATCCTCGTCGTCGGGAAGTACTTCGCTCTCCAGAATCGTCCCCCGTTCAGCAAGAACTGGCGCAATCAGGTCGGTCGCGGTGATCTCAGCTTCGTGGGCGGTATCCTCGGGTAGCTCGATGTCGATATTTGTTGTCGCCGCGAAGCCGAAGTCCTGTGCGACGTCGATTTCACCTGCTTCGAGACCTGAGCCAATGGCAAGATCGGCATCGAGGACAAGATTCTCCTCGGTCGGCGACTCGTTCGACAAATCAAAATCAATTTCCTGTGCGAGATCAGCAGCGCCTGGGTCGATGTCCGTTCGACGCCGTGCGGGCGCCGGCGCCAAATCGTAACCTTTGCTCAACGAGCGCCCGAACAGTAGCAGGATAACCAGCAGACCAATGCCGCTGCCGACAAGCCAGAACAACCAGTTCACCGATGAGGATTCGGCAACGGGCGTCCGGATGACGGCGGTAGGCACGTTCGGCAACGATGACGATGCCGGAATCTCGAAATTGGTGTCCGGGATCACAATGGCGTCGACGGGATCTTCAGCGCCGATCACGACAAACGGATTATCGGCCTCGCCGGGCGCAGCTGCGCTGAATTCGCCCACCGGTGCGCTCGTTTCGATTTCGGTTTCGTTTGCAGGGGCTTTGGCCGCCGCCGGCGGCGTCCCTGCTGCTTCCTCCGTCGGCATGCTGGCGGAACCTGATGCGATGCTGCTCGCGCTACCTGGCGCGGTGCGTTGAGAACTCTCCTGGCCTGGTGCATTGCTACGCTGTACCGTCGTCACCGCCTGGGTGGTACCGAAGTCCGGCAGGTCGAGCCAGCTTCCGGCTTTGAGCAAATTGGGGTCGTTGTTTATGAATGCGTCAGGATTCGCGGCAAATATCGCCTCGGCCGCAGCCCACAGACCCACAGGGCGATTCTCGATACGCGCCGCGATTTCGGATAGTGAATCGCCGCGCTGCACCTGATAGCGTCCGCTGGTGCTGATCGGCGCAGTTGTGCTGCGAGACGAGTTCGCGCGCGGACGAGTCGTCTCGGGGCGACGCACAGTGGCGGCACTTTCGCGGCGCTTGGCCGGTTCGTCGGCGGGTACAGGCGCCGGGACGGATGCAACCGCCGAACCCGCCGGTTCGAGAAACAGCAGGTATTCGCGGCTAAGACGCGCGGTATAGGCGCAGTCGACGTTGACGCGCATCGTGAGCATGGGCTCGCTGATCGCGGTGTTGCCGGCGAGCGTAATCACACCATCGGCGACGCGGATCCGTGCGCGGTTAATCGTGGGCATGCCGTCGGCGGACCGGCCGGGGTGTAACGCCACGCATGTGTCGGAAACCTGTTCGTTGGGTCCGAGTGCATAGGCGATGCTTGCGCGCAGCGGCTGCCCGAGCGTCGAATGGACCTTTACGTTGCCGAGCTCGAGTCCGAGTGCCGGCGATACCGCAAGGCCGCCACCGACTGCGACGAGCGCGGGAAGCAGCGTATTGGCCCGTCGGGCGGAACGCGATTCTACAGATTTCCTGAATTTCCTGGATGACGTCCTTTTCACGATGTTGCACCCCGTAGATCTGTTCGGACGGAGATTACGTCCAATCCGCCGATTCTGTTGAGATCCTATTCTATCTTTTGAAAGAAACTCTCTGTTAGCGTATGGTTCCGCAAATAAACTGTGACTTCGATCACATTTGCCGCCCGACAAAAGTTAACTTGCGAGAGCAGCCGCTAGCGAGGCGAGCGAATTTTTTTTCGCGCCGTCGATGTCCTGGAGTACAACCTCCGGCTCATGCACGTAGTGTCCCTGCATGTAGTCGAGCCCGAGCTGAAAGAGCACAGCCATAGCGTTGGCATTTTCGACCCGTTCGGCGATCGTCTTGATATTGCGTGCCTTTGCGGCATTGACGATTTTCTCTAGGCTCGCCTGCATATCGGTGTCCGTCGTCAACGAATGCATCAGCTGGCCGTCGATTTTGATGTAGTCGGGCTTGAGAATGTCCAGAATCTGGAAACGCTCCTGATCAATGCCGTAATGTTCGATCGCAAACCCGATGCCCAGCTTGTTGAGTTTCTTGACAATCGCAGTCGTTTGCTTGATGTGCTCGGCGGCGTGCCGCTCCGGTATCTGCATAACGAGCCGGGTGCAGTCGAAGCTGCGCCTGTCGAATTCCTGGTCCATCCACGATACGGTCGAGGCGTCAAGCACGGACTGCCTGGAAAAACGGACGAACACGCGATCGGCATCACTTTCGACGCAGAAGTCCATTGCGGCCGTTATCATCCACCGATCGATGTTCTTCATCATGTTGTTACGTTCGGCCGCCGGAAGGAATTCGGATGGCAATATCGAATTTCCATGTTCATCGATCATCCGTACCAGCAGGTCGTACATCTGAATGCTTTCGCTGCGTAGCCCGGCAATCGGCAGCTGAGCGAGGCGGAAGCGATTGTCCATTAGCGCGGACTTGAGATGCCGGACCCAGATTTTGTCGTACTCGCGCTGCTTCGTGTCCTCGTCGGCAATTTCGCTGAGATTCGCCGTATTGCCGCCGCCCTTCTTGCCGATGCGATGCGCATCCACGGTGGCGGCGATGAATTCCTCCAGGCTGTCGAATACTTCACTTGCGGCACAGACGCCGACGGTACAGGTGATCGTTGTGGACTTGTCGGCGACGTCAAAAGTCATCTTGCCGATGTTTTCGACAAGCTGCTGGCCCCAGACATGGGCGTCATGCGCGTTGCCGCGTTCCAGCAAGACCATGATCGATTTACCTTCAAAGCGACCGGCAATGTCGCGTGGATGCAGCCGTTTACGCAAAACTTCCGCAAACTGCGCGAGGATGTCTTCAGAATTCAGGATACCGACCTTGTCGCGAATATCAGAGAAGTTGTCGGGCTTGATATAGGCGAGCGCGTGCAATCCTGAAGAAGGTTTCTTTCGGAGGCGCTTGGCTATTCTCTCCAGAAACTGTGTGCGGTGGAAAAGCAGCGTTGTAGGGTCACGTTTCAACGCATCGTGCACGAGCTTGGTCGGCTCCTCGCGCTTCGTTTTCGGCGGCGAAATACGTATCTGTATACTTGGGCCATCATCGAACTCGAATTTACGAAATTCGAGCTCAAGGTCGTTACCGCCGGAGTCCGCGATCCGTGATTTCACGACGAGCTTGTCATCCTGCTTCCATTTTCCTTTGATTGCCGCAACAAGTGCGCCTTTGATGGCTGCCTGCGACTCGACCTCGAAATTGTCCATGAGCGGCAGGCCGACGGCCTCGTCTTCGCCGGCCGATCGAAACAGCTTCAGCCAGGCTTGATTTACGTCCGTGACGATACCTTCCTGTACCAGTGCGATCGCGCTTGCCGAGGACTGCATGTAATCATTGAGCTGGCGCTTGTATTCCGTCGCGGAGAGCAGCGTCGAGTTGAGCGCACGCTCCACGCGCAGCGCACGCAACTCTCTGCAAACGACGGATTGCAGGCGGTCCTTCAGACCGATCGATACGAGGTCGCAGGCACCGAGACGCATAGCCTCCTGAATGCCGGATTCATCGGCGTTCTTCCTGAGTGCAATGACCGGCACTTCCGGATTGAAGCGGTCCTTCTGTTTGATAACCTGACGAACCGACTCGGGGTAGCGATCGCAGTTTTGGATGATCAGTTCGACACGCTGACCAGCCAGGATTTTGCCGAGCTTGTTCGGATGATTGACCCAGTGACAGTGCGCTGCATGCCCGGCATCGCGCAGGGCACTGTTGATCATGGCAACATCGTCCTGGTCTTGGGTCAGGACGGCAATCGAAATGATATGGCCACCGTTCAAATTGCGTTCCTTGCCAGTGCAGAGGCAGTCCGTATGCGCCCCAGATTTTGTTAAAAACGGTTTAGTCAAATAGAAGCGAAAGCGTAGTCCGGACCGGCATTTCAAACCGTGATGGGCCTCTAATTTCGTCATCCGCCGGGTGAAAATCAGGCTCGAATCAGGGTTTTGCTGGCACGCTGGCGCGAACCGGGTAGAATTGCGCGGCAACAGCAGACTGCATAATGGCCGCGAATTTGCGGGGTTTGACCCGACGTCCCGGAGCGAAGCGGTACCCATTGCCGGCGGAGACTATGGCGCACTACAGCACGAGCGAATTTCGGTCCGGACTTCGGATTATTATCGACAATGATCCCTGCATTATCGTTGAAAACGAGTTTGTGAAACCGGGAAAGGGCCAGGCTTTCAACCGGGTTCGCATTCGCAATCTCAAAACTGGCAAGACGATCGACAAGACGTTTAAGTCTGGCGAGAGCGTCGAGGCTGCCGATGTCATGGATACGCAAATGCAATACCTTTACTCCGACGGCGAATTTTGGCATTTCATGGCGCCAGACACGTTCGAACAATATGCGGCTGACGAGAGCGCGATCGGTGGTGCGAAGGACTGGATCAGCGATGGTGATATGTGCCAGGTTACGCTCTGGAATAACGCACCACTGGTTGTTGAAGCGCCAAACTTCGTCGAGCTGGAAATTATCGAGACCGACCCCGGGGTCAAAGGCGATACCGCGAGTGGCGGTGTCAAGCCGGCGAAGCTCGCGACCGGGGCCGTCGTGCGTGTGCCCTTGTTTGTCGATCAGGGAGAGCTTATTAGAGTCGATACGCGGTCCGGCGAATATGTTTCGCGCGTCAAATAAAGCCCGCACTGTCCGTTAGCCGTTCACAAAACGCCACACACAACGCTTCGATCCCGGCCTGATCGGCGGCGTCGAACCGACCGACAAGTGGGCTGTCGATATCGAGCACGCCTACGAGGTTGCCATCGACTATCATCGGCACGACGAGCTCGGAGCGCGACCTCGCGTCGCAGGCAATGTGTCCCGGGAACGCATGTACGTCTGCAACTCGCTGCGTCTCGAGCGTTGCGGCGGCCGTGCCGCAGACTCCCGTGCCGAACGGAATCCGCACGCAGGCGGGCATTCCCTGAAATGGACCCAGCACGAGTTCGTCGCCACGCCGAACATAGATGCCAAGCCAGTTGATGTCGGCGATCGAATGAAAGGTCAACGCGACGAAATTCGACGCGTTGGCGAGCGCATCAGTTTCCTTGTCAATCAAAGCAACGAGTTGCGATCGCATTGCTTCATAATCGGTCGTTGTCATCGGAAAAGCCTTAATCAGTGAAACCCGAAAGTCATTACGTCACGGATATCTTCGGTCCGATCGTGGATCATTTGCAGGCGTTCGAAACCAATGGCGACACCAGCGCATGCCGGCAACCCCGAATCGAGTGCCGACAGGAACCGTTCATCGACAGGATGCACGGGTTTGCCTGAATCGCGCCGCCGCGCGACATCGGCCTCAAAACGGCGCCGTTGTTCGGCTGCATCGGTCAGCTCGACGAAGCCGTTTGCAAGTTCGATTGCACCGGCGAATATTTCAAAGCGATCGGCGACCCGATCATCCAGGGGGCAAAGCCGGGCGAGCGCGGCCTGATCTGCCGGGTAGTGACGCAGCACGGTCAATGTGTCCCGGTTGAATTTCGGAGCAATCCACGTCGCAAGAAGCAGGTCCAGCCAGTCGCTGCGCTGTTCTCCCAGCGTCTTTCGCAAATCGGAACCTGCATTCAGTCGATTGGCTAACGCGTCGCTTGACGCCGCAAAAATATCGATGTCCGCATAACGCAGAAATGCGTCCCGGTAGTCGAGACATTCGACTGTTTTACTCAGCGCAGGCGCGTCGAGAACGCAGGCAATGAATGCAATTGCGTCCGCAATGATCGCGTCCAGATCGAAATTTCGGCGATACCATTCGATCATCGTAAACTCCGGCGCGTGTCCTTTCCCTGCTTCCCCGTCACGAAAAACACGACAAATCGAATAGACATCGGGATAGCCGGCCGCCAACAGCCGTTTCATGCAAAATTCGGGCGATGTGTGCAGAAAATACCGACTGCCCTCATGTGACTCGACCCGCAGACTCTCGATGTTCGGGTCCGTCCCTGCGGAGGGACTCAAAGCCGGCGTATCGACGGCCAGCACGTCGTGGACTGAGAAGTAGCCGCGTGCTCGTTCAAGCATCGCGGCTCGACGCCGAGCGGTATCAGGTCCGGAAGCAGGCCGCCAGTTCATTCGGGTTCAAAGGCCACAAGCCGACCAATTGCTTTACCCATTGTCACGGAGACGCCGGGTTCGAGCTCGTCATGCCACTCGCAGCTGCCGGTCGGTAGCAGCACGATCACGGTCGAGCCCATATTGAACCAGCCGAGCAGATCGCCTTTCTGAACATGCGTCGACGCAGGATCGAGTTTGATCGCCTCCACGAGGCCTGTTTTGCGGGGCCGGATTTCGCCGCTCCATGGTGTGCTGATGCTGCCGACATTGAGTGCACCGACGAAAATCACGGCCATGGGTCCACGGTCGGTTTGAAACCGCATGATCAGGCGCTCATTGCGGAGAAACAGTCCCGAAAGGTGCGTGACCGAGCCGTGATTGACGCTGAACAGGTCACCCGGTACGTATCGCGCAGCGACGAGGTCGCCGGCCAGCGGCGCATGCACGCGGTGGTAATTATGAGGCGCGAGGTATAGCGTCGCGAACGCACCGTCGACGAACGCTCGCGCATCGTCGAGATCGCTCGCGAGCAACTCGTCGAGCGTATAGTCGAGCCCCTTGGCCTGCAGGATATTATTGCCGGCAAGCTGGCCCACAAGGCTGACGAAACCATCGACGGGTGAACAAATCGCTCCCGGATCAGGGTCGACAAGCCGCGCTGCGGCTTTGAGTTCGCGAATAAAAAAATCGTTAAGTGTTGCGAAACCCCCGGGCACGTCGAGCGCTGCTTCACCGGTATCGATACGAAACAGCCGTACGAAGCACGCAATAAGTAAGTTCTTGACAAACGGCGCCCGTGTTCGCGCGATATGGTAGACCAGCGACGTCAGCAGGTGGCGCGGCAATACGTGCTGCAGCAGGACAAACAGGCGAGTCCGCACGGGATTCCTCAATTCGATGGGGACGCGAACTTCGCATCCAGGCTGATGATCATTTCACTGCCGGAGTACAGCTGCAACGTCACTGTTTCCGCCTCCGAATCGGGCTGTTTGAGCATCAGGTGCTTGCCGCCGGGCTCGAGTCGAACGGATAGTCCCGGCGCTATCGACAGCTGCGCGACCGGGCGCATCCCGGCAATTCCGTCCGCAATGATTGTTTCATGAATTTCAACCGACTCGAATTGCGGACTGGCTATTCCGGTAATGGTGATCGGCTGCCCCGAAGTATTTTTCAATTCCAGATAGCCGGCGCTGACCGTGGCTCCAGGAATCGGCCGCTTGATCACCACATCGCTCACTACGAGCGGTGGCCCGGACTCATCCACACAGGCGACGAGCAACGAAACGGCTATTACGACAACATTGCGGGTCATCGACGCGACTGTATGAGCGGCAGATCACGAACGAAGTTATCGGCATCGTGAGGAGAGCCAAACACGGCCCGAAAATCACCGTCGGGGTTGATGAGCAGCACGACGGTAGAATGATCGACCGAGTAACCGTCGCCATCGGTCGGCGTCCTG
>Ga0224497_10002225_pt1 | contig 11635 bp, 9 predicted proteins | sample SF_Jul11_sed_USG_4_FD_167970 | JGI IMG/M metagenome (GOLD analysis project Ga0224497, IMG submission 167970) | Sediment microbial communities from San Francisco Bay, California, United States - SF_Jul11_sed_USGS_13 | ecosystem: Environmental > Aquatic > Marine > Sediment | place: USA: California...
GCACGGCATCGAGGGTCTGCGGTTGCGTGCGGACCGTCCCGACATTGCCGTGGCGGCGGGCGAGGTGGTGGAAGTCCCGGTCAGTCTGCAGGTGGAGCGCGCGGCACTCACGCAACGCAGCATGCCGGTATATTTCCGTCTCAAGGCGAGTGACGTAGATGATCTTTCGGCCGAACAGACCGCGCGTTTCCTGGGTCCGTTACCGTGAGGCGCGACACGCCCCCGAAACCGTGGTACCGCGAGCCCTTCGTGTGGCTGCTGATCCTGTTCCCGCTTACCGCCGTGATCGCGGGCTTCGTCACCCTGGGCCTGGCCATCACCTCCGACGACGGCATGGTGGAGGATGACTATTACCGCCGCGGCAAGGAGATCAATCTGGTGCTGGCGCGCGATCAGGCCGCGGCGGCCCGTGGCCTGCAAGGCCGCGTCGAGTTTGACGATGCCAAACATCAATTGCTGATCCGGCTCAGCGCCCGCGCGCCGGATACTATCCCGGACAACGTCGAGCTTAAATTTCTGCATGCGACGCGTTCTGGTATCGACCGGACGCTGATTCTTCCGCGCCTGTCCGACGGCCTGTATCAAGCACCATCTCTGGAACTGGCTCAGGGACACTGGAACGTACAACTCGCCGCGCAAGATTGGCGTTTGGTGGGCTCACTATTTGTGCCCGGCAACCGCAGCATTGATTTGCGCCCGTCGTTGCCGTAACGGCGGCACGTCATGCCCACGGAGCTTACCCTCGTCTCGGCCTTCCTCGTCGGTCTGCTGGGCTCAACGCATTGCCTTGGCATGTGCGGCGGCATCGTAGGTGCACTCACCGTTGGTGTGCGGGCAGACATTCGTTCCTCGCCGGCGCGACTGTTCCCGTATCTCGCCGCCTACAATCTCGGACGCATTATGAGTTATGCCTTAGCCGGGTCCCTGGTCGGATTCCTGAGCATGCAGATATTTCAAATCACCCCTCCGGCGCAGGCGCGCCTCGCCGCAAAAATCATCACCGGCGGATTCATGATCGCGCTCGGATTGTATCTCGCCAACTGGTGGCTGGGTCTCTCGGTGCTTGAACGCCTCGGCGGAAAACTCTGGCGGTACCTCGAACCGCTAGGCCGGCATTTCCTGCCCGTGGATCATCCGCTGAAGGCGCTGGCCGCCGGGCTCGTATGGGGCTGGCTGCCGTGCGGGCTGGTGTATTCGGCGCTGGCCTGGTCGATGACGACAGGCAGCGCCGTGCAGGGCGCGCTGCTGATGTTTTTCTTCGGTCTCGGGACCTTGCCCATGCTGCTCGCCATCGGCACCGCGACCGGCATATTCCGCCAAATTGTTTTGCCGCCGTGGGTGCGCCGCGGCGCGGGTGTTTTGATCCTGTTGTTCGGCGTGTATACACTGGTGGCACCGGGTGGGCACGCCGTCCATGATCACTCGGAGCAACAGTCCATGCCACAGGAGGGTTAACAATAATGTCCGCACGCCAAATCAAGATGACCATCGGTTCCGTGGTGCTCGAGGCCGAGCTGCTCGACACGCCCACGGCGGAAGCCATCTGGAACGCATTGCCGTTTACGTCCAAAGCCAATACCTGGGGCGAAGAGGTGTATTTCTCGACCCCGGTGCACGTAAAACGCGAGGCCGACGCGCGTGACGTGGTGCAGCCGGGCGAACTGGCCTTCTGGATCGAGGGCGACTCGATCGCCATCGGTTTCGGACGCACGCCGATCTCGCAGGGCAATGAAATCCGTCTCGCCGCCAAAACCAACATCTGGGGCAAGGCCAAGGGGGATGTGAAGCAGCTCAAGTCGGTCAAATCCGGCGCGCCGATTAAAATCGAGAAGATGTAATAACTCCCTGCAACTCTCATCCCCAAAGAGAAAAAGGCGGGGTGAGGCTGAACGCCCGGGTTGCCAGTCCCGCAGTCCAGTTTGATTGCCGTCAATGTGCCAAATCGCGCGGTAAATATCCTGATTTCATAACATCATCACGGCGGTGTGGGAGGTCATTCCAGTGAATGACATGACAAGCCAGGGTCATTCAGCGCGCCGGCGTCTTCGCTGGCGTGCGGCCGTTTCCGTGCTCGCCGTAGTCGTGGCGCTCCAGTCCGGCTGCGTCACGGTTCCGCCGGTGCCGGAAACCCGCTATCAAGTTGCGCTCGGCCAGGTGGCGGTCGTCGCCAGGCAGCAGGAGCCCGAGATCAAGTTCGAGGGTTTCGTCCACGGCAAAGGCCAGGGCGCGGCCATGGGCGCGGGTGTCACCTTTTTGCAGTGCTTTGGCGCCGGCGCGGGGAGCACGTGCACCGGCCCGTATTGCGGTGCGGCCGCCGCGCTCTGGCTCGGCATTTGCGGCGTCGCGAGCGCAGTGGGCGGCGTGGTCGGCGCAACCGCTGCCCCGAGCGCCAAACAGGTGCGGACGGCGGAAGCCAAATTGTCCTCGGTCTTGAACGCGAATCTCATCCAGGAGTCGTTGCGCGATCAAGTGATCGCGGCCGCCGCTGCGAGCGGAATGCGGCTCCAGGCCGTTTCGCCGGCCGGCGCGCCGGAACCGAATCAGGCGCGCGACTATCGTCCCCTCGGCGCCGATGGCGTGGACACGGTGCTGGAAGTGGCGCTGACCCATATCGGCACCGACGGTGCGGGCATCAATTCCCCCGTGCAGCTGCGCATGAAAGCGCATGTCCGGCTGATCCGCGCGCGCGACAACACCGAGATTTTCGCCACCGACTATCTGTTTCTAGGCGAACGGCACAAACTGTCGGAGTGGTCCGCAAACCAGGCGGAGCGACTATTGCATGCGTTGCAGAAGGGATATGAAGTGCTGGGAACGCATATCCGTGACAATGTCTTTCTGTTGTACCCCTTCCCCGACCATGAAGCCCACGCGGCCGGCACGCTGGCGGTCGCCTTCGGTCTCGCGCCGATTTATCCGCGCACGCGCGGGACGCTCACCGGCGATCCGCTCATCGGAAAACACTTCGAATGGCTAACGGTGGACGGTTTGCAGCCGACGTTCCGCTGGCAAGGTTTCCCGCGCGAAACCGATATCCAAAAGGCACCGGAAGAGATGGAGCGGGTCAGCAACGTCCGCTATGATCTGATAATCGCCCGCGAGCAGAACCTCGCTCCCGCCGGGATCGTTTACCGGCGCGAAGGACTGCCGCAGAGCGCACACCGGCTGGAAACGCCCCTGAGCCCCGACACCCGCTACTTCTGGACCGTGCGGGCGCACTTCGAGCTCGACGGCCGTGAGCGCGTGACGGAATGGAGCGCCATGCATTTCATGGCGCGCGAACGGTGGACCGCGCCTTCAAACTGGTCGTACCGCTTCAAGACTCCGTAACAGGCAGCGTTGAGGTTGGACGCGTTACGCGTTGAACTGTCTCGGCCGCAACCCGCTCTCGCCGAACAATGAAATCCGCCTTGCCGCCGAGACCAATATATGGGGCAAGATCAAGGGCGATGTGAAAATACTCAAGCCGGTGAAATCGGGTGCGGCGATCAAGGTGGAGAAGGTCGGTTAAATTCCGCTGTAGCGTCTGAGCTCGAATGGCGTTATTGGACGAGATGGGGCATTCACGCTGATATTGTCCCTGACGAAAAAATTCTTGATGCCTCATCTGGGCCAGCATGGAATAGTTTCTGAAAAAATAATAGAAGGAATTCCTCTCTGATCCTGATTCGTGTTGACCCTTGCGGATTTTTTTGCGCCTGACCTGAAGTGGCGGCACAGATCGTTTATCGGGACCGTACTTGAGGCGAGCCATTGATTGCATACGCAGTCGATGTTGGTACTATTGTTGTGATTCCCCACTGGCCGAGCTAGTGACAGGCCGGCAACCCACGACAAGGAGAAATCATGCCAAAACTTATCAAGTACACCCTTGAGTTTAGCGAGAAGGATAAGAAGTGGACTCTCAAAAACGACAAGACCAAGAAAATGGCAAAATCGTTCAAAACCAAAGCCAGTGCCATAAAGGGTGGTGCGCTAAAAAGGGCACTCGGGAAAAATGGAGGGTCCGTGAAGATTCAAAAGCAGAATGGAAGGATTCAGGAGGTTCGCACCTATCACCGCTAAAGCTTGCCCCGGGTAATCGACGGGGTAGAGATTCAAGCAGTGACAATTGTTAAAGGGGTCGGAGTGATTAATTCTTAATCACTCCGACCCCTTTTTATTTGCTTTTAATTTTAAAGGTTAGACGTTGTATGTTTATTTCTAGGATTCCCCTGAACAATTAGGGCCAGATCACAGTTTCCGCTATTATCAGCGATTCTTGAAAACTGAATCCAGTCCCAGAAATTTTTCATGACCCAAGACCCGGTTAACAACTTAAACGTCCTATCCCAGGACCTGCTGCCCACACCGCAGCAGGTGAAGAGCGCGTTGCCATTGACCGACAAGGCGCAAGCGACGGTGTTGCAAGGGCGCGAGACGGTGCGGCGCATCTTGGACCGCGAGGACCTGCGCCTGTTCGTGGTTATCGGACCGTGCTCGATCCATGACATCAAGGCCGCGAAGGAATACGCCTTACGCTTGAAGCGGCTTTCCGAGGAAGTTGGCGACACGCTGTATCTCATCATGCGTGTGTATTTTGAAAAGCCGCGCACCACCGTCGGTTGGAAGGGATTGATCAACGACCCATTCATGGACGATTCGTTTCACATCGAAAAAGGCTTAGCGATGGCACGCGAACTGTTGCTGCACCTCGCGGAGATGGGCCTGCCAGCCGCGACTGAAGCACTCGACCCGATCACGCCGCAATATATTTCCGACCTCATCACCTGGACCGCTATTGGTGCACGCACCACCGAATCGCAAACGCATCGCGAGATGGCGAGCGGGCTGTCCACGCCACTCGGCTTCAAGAACGGCACCGACGGCAATCTTGCGGTCGCCATCAATGCGCTGCAATCGGCCGCGAGCGGGCATAATTTCCTTGGCATCAACCAGGAGGGACAGTGCGCCGTGTTCCGCACCCGCGGCAACCGCTACGGTCATATCGTGCTGCGCGGCGGCAACGGGCGCCCAAACTACGACTCGGTTTCAATTGCCCTGGCCGAGAAGGAGCTGGCCAAGGCCAAGTTGCCGATTAACATCGCCGTGGATTGCTCGCACGCCAATTCCAACAAGGACCCCGCGGTCCAGCCGCTGGTGGCGGAGAATTGCGTCAACCAGATTCTCGAGGGCAACCGCTCGATCGTGGCGTTGATGCTGGAAAGCCATCTCCATGGAGGCCACCAGCCGATCCCGGCGGACCTGAAGCAATTGAAATACGGCGTGTCCGTGACCGACCCCTGCATCGGCTGGGAGACCACGGAAAAACTTCTGCATTACGCGCACGACAAATTGAAGTCCGCATTACCCGCACGCAAAGCCCCGACATAGCCACCCCGCCGGTTTTCTGAACCAGAAATCTGATGTCTGTCGGCGGTTTCGGAACCGCCAGTACTAATTATTTCCTACTCAATCAATGCTATTCCCCCGCGCCCGGGTTGCGGCCCTGGTCTGCCGAGGCTATTTATAAGTATGGTGCCCAGCGAACCAGTTTCAGCAAGAACTATGCAGACCCGCGCCAAGACCGGCATTAATGCCTTGCCGGTCGGCTATCAATTAGGCGAATACACGATCAGGTCAGTGCTGGGCCATGGCGGCTTCGGCATCACTTACCTTGCCCAGGACACCCACCTGGGATCGCTCGTGGCGATCAAAGAATATTTCCCCCAGGACTTTGCCGAGCGTGGCGCGAACTCCACGATTCACCCGCGCCCCGGCGGGAATGTCTCCGACGCTGAAATATACAGTTGGGGTTTACAGGAATTCCTGAAGGAGGCCCAGGCGCTGGCCCGCTTTAAGCACAATTATATAGTGCGTGTATTGCGCTATCTCGAGGCGAATGGCACTGCCTACATGACCATGGAGTACGAAGAAGGCGAAAGCCTGACGCGCTACCTGAAAAAGCACGGGGGCTTTTTGAGTGAACCCGATCTGCTGCGTGTCTTTCTGCCGATCCTCACGGGTTTGCATGCGGTGCATGACGCCGGGCTGCTTCATCTCGACATCAAACCCGATAATATTTACCTGCGCCGCAGCGGCCTGCCCATGCTCATTGATTTCGGCTCGGCGCGCCAACGTCAGCGTCATGGTAAGGCCGAGACCGGACGGATCGCGCTCACACGCGGTTACTCGGCGCTGGAACAGTATCCTGGCTACGGCGGCGTGATGGGACCGGGCACCGACGTCTATTCAGTCGGCGCCACGTTGTACCGTTGCATCACCGGCCGCGAGCCGGTGGATTCGCTGGAACGTCACAAGACCGTCGGCCAGGGAAAAATCGATCCCATGACGCCGGCGACCCGGTTCGACCGGCCGCTCTATGCGCCGCATATCCGTCAATGCGTGGACCTCGCCCTGCGTTTGCAGGCGGTGGATCGTCCCGCCTCGGCCCTGGCCTTGCAAAACGGACTGATGGGCAAGGAGGCCAAGGAAGAGAAATCTGCCTCGTTGTCGGTGCTGGGGCACGGTTCCGGCTTTATCGGCGTGAGCGATGCCATCGTGAAACCCCAACGCAAGTCCAGGCCACGCGGTTTTCTGGAGTCGGCCTTTTTGTTTTTACTGGCCATCGCCGCCTTGGCCATTGCCTCCGTAAAAATCATGACCGACACGGGCCGCTTGGACGAAATTGAACTGTATGCCTATGTCGATCAGGTTCAGGCCCTGCCTTACGATGCCGGGCGCGAGATCAAGCGGTTGATTGACGCACAGTTGGGGATCGAGCCGGTAATCATCACTCCGGTCAGTACGGCAACGCCGCAACGCCACATCAGGCCGAAGCGACCGACGGAGAAACCCGCTCCGGTATTCAATCCTGCCAAGACGATTCAGCTCACGCTGGCAGCGTATGCGCCGGTGACGGCGCTCGCGTTTCTGCACGGCAACGGCATACTGGCTGCGGCTTACGACGATGGTGTGGTGAATTTGTGGAATGCCGAGACCGGCGAGCTGATATCGAACCTGGTCTCCAGCAAGGAGTCGCTCGGCACGATGGCAGTGTCGCCCGATGGGCGATGGCTGGCCTTTTCCGTGAACCCAAACGCGGTGCAGATTTGGGATGCGCAGGAAAAGGCCGTGGTCGCGAAGCTTTCCGGCCATGCGGCGCCGGTGATGCGGCTCACTTTCTCCGCGGATAGCAAGCAACTGGTGTCGGTCGATCGGGATTCAGGCATTATCCTGTGGGACACGGCGGAATACAAAAAAATCTTCGATCTCCCCAAGGCACGGCATGAAATTCTCGCATTGGCCGTCTCCTCCAACGGACGCGTGTTGGCCGGGGCTGACCTCGAAGGCGGCATACAGTATTGGGACCTCGCGGGCGGCCAGGAATTGGCGTATGTGCCGGCACACAAAGTCCCGGTCAGTACCATTGCTTACTCACCGGACGGCAAATGGCTGGCTTCCGGCGGGCAACAACACAATCTCAAGTTATGGAACGCCGGACTCGGGCGCGATGACCGCGTGCTGACCAATGTTCCGGATGATGTGAATGTTGTGCAGTTCACCCCCGACAGCCAGTGGCTGTTGCTGGGGGGGGCGAGCCCGGCAGTGGAAATCTGGAATGTGGAACAGGGTCAGGTGGTCCACCGGCTCGCCGGGCACGATTACGGTGTTTCGGTGCTCACGCTTTCGTCCGACGGCGAACATCTGGCCACGTCCGGCAATGACGGTAAAATCCTGGTCTGGAAATAACGCATTCAATATCCTGACCCGTGCCGCTCGCCCACGTACCCGCAATTATCTCCCGCCATTTGCCGCTAAATCCCAAAGAAATGCCGACCACGCAGCCGGCCCCCGGTTAAGTTAGAGTAACGGCTGAATGGATCTCAGATTGGGGATCAAAAGCCGAATTTTCAGCGCCTATCTTCTGGTGTTGGCGCTCGGGGCTGTGCTCGCTTTCCAGGTTTACACCGACAGCGAACACGTCGCGGGCAACTCCCGTGAGCTGGCCGAGAAAGAGCTGCCGCAACTGAACGCGCTCATCGCGCTCAAGCTCGACCTGCGGGAACAGGAATCGGTGTTGTACCGCTATTACGTCGATTTCGACCGGATCCGTTTCCTGTCTGATTACGCCCACATTGAAAACGTGTGTGTCTCGGGTTTCGTCACCCTCGCCGAGGCGCTGGAGCAACGCCGTCTGCTTCAGACGGTGCAGGACGATTACGGCCGCCTCGGCCAGATCGGTCGCGACCTCGATCAGGTGTTGATGAGCAAACCGCGCAACATGAAGCGCGCCACCAAGCTGTTATCCGAGGCGGGTGAGGTCGTGGGCCGGATACACCGCGAACTCGATGCGCTGGCGCTGGACATCCGCGCGCGCGTGGAGCAGAGCGGCGCGCGCGCCGGGTCCACGGTGGAAACGATGCAGGGCCGCGTCATCTTGTTCGCCGGCGCGATCTTCCTGATTTCCCTGTTCGTGGGCTTCTACATCAATGCCTACATCAACGAGCAGACCGAGCGTCGGCGGCTCTCCATGTTCCCGGAACGAAACCCGAACCCGGTGTTGCAGTTATCGCCTGCGGGAGATGTTATATATGCCAATCCGGGCACCGCGGAATTGTTGAAGAAGATTAATGCCCCGTCGCACGATGTGCACCGATTGCTACCTCGGGATATAGACCAGCGGCTTTCGGCCCTGCGCGCCATGCCCACGACATACGAGTTGTGGGAATACCTGATCGAAGGCGGACGTACCCTCGAATGCGGTATTCATTGGATGCCCGATCTGGAAATCTTTCACGTCTACGTAACCGATGTAACCGAGCGCAAGCGTGCACAGGAGGGGCTGATTCATCAGGCCTATCACGATGCACTGACCAAGCTACCCAACCGGCTGATGTTCGAGGAGGAGTTCGAACGACGTGTATACGCTAACGATCGCGCCGGCATGCGCGCCGCGCTGTTGTTGATGGGAGTTGACCGGTTTCGGGTGGTGATCGAAAGCATGGGCCATGACATAGGCGATTTGCTGCTGCAGGCCGTGGCGGCGCGTCTCAAGCATTTGCTTGGGGAGGTGCGCGGACAGGTGCGTGAATCGACGCTGTACCGCATGGAAGGCGACCGTTTCGCCATACTGGTGCCGGGGTTCGCCACGAGCCAGAACCCGGTGTGGTTGGCCGAGCAGATCCTCGAGGAAATGCAACAGCCGTTCCATGCCCTCGGCCGCGAGTATCATCTGAGCCTGAGCATCGGTGTCAGCGTATATCCTTTAGACGGCCTGGATGCGGCGACGCTCTTACGCAACGCCGAAGCCGCGATGCAACGCGCCAAGCTTCACGGCGGCGCCGGTCTCGAATGCTATACCCGCGACATGAACGAGCGTGCCGCCGAGTGGCTGGCGCTCGAAAACGAGTTGCGTCATGCTGAGGAACACGGCGAGCTGCGGTTGTATTATCAGCCGCAGGTTGACATCGCGAGCGGCCGGGTGATCGGCGCGGAGGCGCTGCTGCGTTGGGAGCATCCGGAACGCGGGTTGCTCGTTCCTTCGCAGTTTCTGGCCTTGTCCGAGGAATCCGGGCTCGTGGTCTCGCTTGGCGAATGGGTGTTGTACACAGCCTGCGCGCAGGCGGCCGCCGCGAACACGCCCGAGATGCAAGCGCTCACCGTGTCGGTCAATATCTCATCGCGCCAGTTCGCTCTGCCTGACCTGCCAAAGCGCATCGCCGCCATTCTGAAGGAGGCCGGGCTGCCGCCTCAGCGGCTCGAGATCGAGATAACGGAAGGCGTGGCGATGCAGGACATCGCGCGCACCACGGCCATACTCACGGAATTGAAGCAGTTCGGTGTGCGCATCGCGGTGGACGATTTCGGCACCGGGTTTTCGTCACTGAGTTACCTCAAGCGCTTTCCGCTCGACAAGCTCAAGATCGACCAGTCATTCGTGCGCGGGCTGCCGGCCGACGAAAGCGATGCGGCGATCACCCGTGCCGTGATCGTGCTCGGCCAAAGCATGAAACTCACGGTCATCGCCGAGGGGGTGGAAACGCACGCGCAGCTGGAACTATTGCGCGAGCAGGGTTGCGACGAATACCAAGGGGATTATTTCAGCAAGCCGGTTCCGACCCGGGAGTTCGTGGAATTGCTTGCACGCACCCGCGATACCGCCTCCGGCTGACGCGCGGCGGAGGATCAATCAACAGTGAGGACGACCTTGCCCCGGGTTTTCCCGGAGGCCAGCAGGGCATGGGCCTCGGCGGCCTGCTCGAGCGGGAAGGTCTTGTCGACATGGATGCGCAACTCGCGGCCCTCGATCAGCTCTGTCCCGCGCCGCAGGATCTCGCCCTGGTGTGTCATGGCCTCGGTTAGGTCGAAGAACACCGGGATCAGCATCAACTCGAAACTGACGCGCTGGTTGCGCACGCGCGGCACGCTCCAGTTGATCTCGGGCCCGGGTGCCAGCAGCGTGACGACGTCGCCATAATAGCGCACGGCGGAAAAGGTTTCGGACAGCGTTTTCCCGCCCACGGTATCGAAGGCAATGTCCACCCCCTTGCCACCGGTCCATTCAAGGACGGCCTCGACGAAATTTTTTTCCTTGTAATTGATCGCGAGATTGGCACCGAACGACCGGGCAAACTCGGCCTTGTCGGCCGAACCGACCGTGGTACACACTTCCGCGCCCGCAATGCGTGCCAGCTGGATGGCGATGTGCCCGACGCCGCCGGCGCCCGCATGTACCAGTAGCTTGTGCCAGGATTTCATTCCGGCCCGGTTGTGCAGCGCCTCCCACGCCGTGATTAATACGAGTGGCACTGCCGCGGCATCGGTGAAACTCATGCGCTTCGGTTTCCGCGCCGCCAGCCGGTAATCCACCAGCGCCGCCTCGGCGTAACTCCCGAGCCGATCACGCACCGGTCCCTGGGAGTAATAAACCTCGTCTCCGGGCTCGAAGCCGGTTACGGCCGAACCCACCACCTGCACGACACCTGCTCCGTCGCAACCGAGCACCGGGGCGATCGGTCCCGGGTAAGCTTTGGGATTGGCGCGCATCTTGGTGTCCACCGGATTCACGCCCGCGGCCTTCACGCGCACGAGCATGTCGGTGGCGCGCGTGAGTTTCGGTTCCGGCAGGTCCTGAAGTTGCAGCACTTCCGGGCCGCCGGGAGTGGTCATGACAATGGCTTTCATGCCGGGAATAATGACGCAGGCATGTTGAATAGTCTATTCAATTGCATATCAGAACGATGACCCCGGACCTTCGAGGAATTCGAGCTCCTACGGCGTGGACAGTCGGCCGAGAATGGCGTTGCGGTGCGGAAAGCGCCCGAAACGGTCAATAATCTCCTTGTGTTTCGTCGCAAAATCCAGGTAATAACGAAAAGGTTGTTTTAACTCTTCTGCAACTACATTGTATAACGCTGAAAAAAGTTCCACGCTCAGGGATTGATCTTGGGCGTCCTCGGAATGTTCAAACGGAAGGTAAACGAACACCCGCTCCACCGGGCGCAACGGCTTGTCCCAGCCACGGTCGAGCGCCACGCGCGCCAGTTGTTTTGCCCGCGCGTCATACATGAATGACTCGGGTTTTCCGCGATAGATGTTGCGCGGGAACTGGTCGCAAAGGAGTATCCGCGCCAGGTGTCCGCGCGGGTCGGCA
>Ga0224497_10002226_pt1 | contig 11631 bp, 6 predicted proteins | sample SF_Jul11_sed_USG_4_FD_167970 | JGI IMG/M metagenome (GOLD analysis project Ga0224497, IMG submission 167970) | Sediment microbial communities from San Francisco Bay, California, United States - SF_Jul11_sed_USGS_13 | ecosystem: Environmental > Aquatic > Marine > Sediment | place: USA: California...
TTCATGGGAGGACCTCCTGGGTCAGCCGGTCTTCTTGACACGGCATTCACGCGGTGCACGCGGCGGTCACGCGACGGCGCCGGGTGTCGGCGTGGAGCAGCGAGTGAAGCATGGACACCGGTCGTGACACACGCGGTCACGACCGTGGACGGAAGCCGAGCCGGGCTCAGCGGGTGCGTCGGCCCCGCCGCCCGAGGGCCTTCCGTTTCTTGTCCGCCACGATGTTTGCGAGCCAACGCGACGACGACGCCGCCGACTCGACGTCGCCCAGGCTCAGGTCGGCTGCGGCAGCCTGCATTGCGGGCTCGAGAACGACACCCTTTCCCGCCGCGAAGGCGGCGGCCGGCTGCTGGTGGCGGGCGTTTCGCAGCTCCGTCCGCTGTAGGAAGTAGTGGGAGATCATGTGGAAGATCTCGCCCTGCCCGTAGCGGATCAGCACCGCGACCGGGGCCTCGCCGTAGCGGTCCTCCAGCTCGCGACTCGTGATCAGGACCTCGACGCGGTCGGGGTCGAGCACGCGAATCGGGTACGAGGAGCTCTCGAGCCACCACTGGGGGTCGTCGCCGTCCTCGAGCACGCCCTTCAGGAACGGGTTGTCGCCCGCCTTCACCTCGATGCGCACGACGTCGTCGGCCGTGGGGCGCTCGTTGAACTCCACGAGCCCCGGAAAGGCCGGTTCGAGCACGTGGCGCAGGGCCCAGTCCGTGGTGAAGAGGCTCCCGCCGCGCTCCACGAAGTCGCGGATCCGCGGGATCACCCGCTCGGGAACGTGGCCCGGGCAGTTGATCACCAGCAGCTGGTCCGTGCCCAGCCGTGTCCGGCCCAGCTGGTCGGCTCGGATGGAGGTGTGGGGCAGCTCCAGCGCTCCGAGGACCAGCTGGATCCGGTCGTAGCAGCCCTCGACCACCACGATGTCCGAGGCCGCGACCCTCCGCAGCGCCTCTTCGCCGAGCGGCGCCTCCCTCCGCATCTGCTCCCGGGCGATGCGTCCCCCCACCGAATAGGCGCGCTCGCGCGCGGCCCAGCGCCCGTTTCCCTTGTCTTTTCCACTGGTTGCCATGGAGCCCCTCCCCGTTTCGCGGTATGCGATCGCGTTCTCTCGATGATGAATCTACGCGATGAGCGTTATTATAACGCTAAATTCGTATCTTGCAACGCAATCCGGGTGAAAATTCGTTACGCTGGGTCCGTGGGTGAGAAGGAGTGGTGGACGGAGCGACCCTCGGAGGCGGCGTTCGCCAAGGCCCTGGCCCGCGCCATCCGGGTGCTGCGGGCCGAGCTGGGAATGAGCCGCAAGGAGCTCGCCGAGCGCGCCGACCTCTCCTACTCCTACCTCTCCGAGCTCGAGAACGCGGCCAAGCAGCCGTCGTCCCGGGCGCTGCGGGCCGTCGCACAGGCGCTCGGGCTGGAGGCCACGGAGCTGCTGGCAGCCGCCGAAGCCCGGATGGGCGAGGCGGCGGACATTGATCTCCCGGCCGCTGGCCAGCCCAAGGCGGAGGCGGAGGAGCTGCGGACGACGCTGCGGGCCGCGGGGCACCCGCTGCGCTCGCGCCGCGGGCGACGGAGCTGGTTCCGGGCGGGATCGCCGCCGGCCCGGGAGGCCGAGCTCCACGAAGCGGAGCCACTTCGGCCGCAGAGCCCTCTGTTCCCGGTGCACGCGGCGTTTGGACCGGAGGGCGAAGAGGCCGCGTTGGAGGCGACGCTGGCAGAGCTGCGGCGCCTTCTCGAAGCCCTGCCCGCCGAGGACCGCGAGCGCGTGCTGGACCTGGCAAAGCGGCTGCGCGCGCGGTGATCGCCGGCCCGCCTCCGGCGACCTCCGCGCCCGTCAGCTCCGTTTCAGAAAGCCCCGTTCCACAACGAGTTGGACCCGAAATGGACGAGGTAGTCCCCGGCCTTCAGGTGGAGTCCCACCAGCAGGACGGCCGTCAACGAGGCGGCGACCACGACGGTCGCCGCGAGCAGACGGCGCTCGCTCCTTTCCATGTTCCGTACCCCCTCTGCGCCGGAGCGCAATCGATCGAGTGGAGTCGTTTGCGTGATCACTGCGTCGTCATCGCGTGGCGAGCGCGCTGCACTTCTCGGAACGGATCGCCGTTTCTTGAGAGGGAAATGACACGCCGCATCACTTTCTCGAGGCGTCGGTCCAGGGGCCGGCAGCAGACCGGCACAAGCGGCCGGGGGCGGGCGGCGGGCTCGACGGTGAGAGCGGTGACTCGCAGTCTCTGCGAGGCGGCGCCGCTTTCGAACGGGGTTCAGACGACCAGCAGGACGCCGCGGGCCGGTTCGGCGGTGGCCGTGGCGACGGCGTCGACGTACAGGCGCACCTGGGCTGCGTAGGCCGCCCGGCGCTCGGAGAGCTCGCCGTCGGTCTTGAAGTCGACGACGGTCCAGGCGGCGCCGCCCGGGTCGCCGCCGCCCTCCTCGCGGAAGGCGAGATCGACGACACCCTCGGCCAGGGAGCCGTCGTCGAGGCGGAGGACCACCGGCGCCTCGCGGCGCATGCCGCCTTCGGCGGCGCTCGCGGCCGCGCGGCGCAGCAGCGGGTGGTCGAGCGCGGCGCGCACGGCCACCGCCGCGGCATCGACCTCGTCCTCCGAGGCGCCGACCAGACGCCCCTGGGCCCGCGCGGCGGCGCGCACGGCGGGCTCGTCGGCGGCGAGGTCCACGGTCGCGAGCACGGCGTGCACGAGGGTCCCGAAGCGCTTGCCGCCGGGCCGGCCCCTGCGATCGAGCGCCACCTCCTGCACCTCGATGCCGTCGCCGGGCTCGCCCGACTCCCCACGCAGCACCGCCAGCGCCGTCACGGACTGCACGGCGATCGACGGAACGGACCCGCGCTCGAGCACCCCGCTCCGCGCGGCCTGCCAGTGCTCGTGCGCGCGCGTTCCCGCTTCGGCGTGCACCTCGCCAGCGTCCTCCTCCAGGATGCGCTGCTGCCGTAGCCCCACCTCCTCGCTGCGATCGAGATCGAGCGTGTGCGGGTCCCACCAGACGACACGGTGCGCGCCGGCGCGCGGCTCGTGCAGTCCCGGTCGCACCGAGGCCCCGGCGCCCCTGCGGGCCGAGTCGGGGCGCTCGAACACGCTGTCGCCGCCGAACTTCGGGCAGCCCGGCGCGGGCACGCCCTCGCGGCGGGCGGCGGGCTCGGGGTACACGACGGGATTCAGCAGGTCGATCCAGCCCGCGACCTCCTCGTCACCGATGACGGGAACGACCAGCAGATCCCGCGCGCGCGTCGCCGCCACGTACGCGATGCGCACCGACTCCGCCTCCTCGCGGCGAAGCTCCGCCCCGGCGGCCTCGAGCAGCTCGCGCGGCGCACAGCCGCAGAGCGGCTCGGCCCAGAGGCCCCGCCCGGGATCGACGTGGCGGCTGGGCACGGCCCGCGCGGCGCTACAGGTGGGATCGGCCAGCACCACCACGGGGAACTCGAGCCCCTTCGCGCGGTGCACCGTCATGATGCGCACGCCCTCGGTGCCCTCCTCGACGACGGGCGCGTCCTCGGCCTCGCCGCGCTCCGCCTCCTCCTCCATGCGCTCGGCGAAGGCGCGGAAGGAGGGCGCGCCGCGGCGCTCAAAGCGGCGGGCCAGATCGATCATCCGCAGGCAGTTCGCCAGCGCCTGCTCGCCCGTCGGCCAGATCGCGATCCCCGCGTGGGCGCGCACCGCTTGCAGCAGCCGCCCGATCGTCTCGGCGATCGGACTCCGATTGCGGCCCACGTGCAGGCGCGCGAGCACGGCGAGCGCCTCGGCCACCTCGCGGTCGGAGGACTCGAGCCCGGCCGGGTCCAGGCGGCGCAGCGGGTGGAAGCGCCCCACGCGGTGGCGGAACGCGAGCAGCGCGTCGTCGCCCAGCGCGAACAGCGGACCGCGCAGCGTCGCGAAGACGCGCAGCTCGTCGTCGGGCCACTCGATCGCGCACAGGGCGTTGCGGATCGCGAGCACCTCGTCGCGGTCGTGGAAGGAGCGTCCGCCCACCAGCACGTGCGGCACGTGCCGAGCCTCGAGCGCGCGCACGTACGGGCGCGTCACGTCTTCCCGGTAGCTCTTGAAGCGGCGGAAGAGCAGGCAGACGTGGCGCGGCTCGATCGCCTGCGGCGTCTTCTTCCCGGGCTCGAGGACCGTCCAGCTGCTCTTCTCGACGAGCCAGTGCACGAAGGCGCCGACGGCGTCGGGGAACGAATCCGCGATCTTCCAGCGCACGATCTTCCCGTAGTCGCCGTAGGGTCTCGGCACGGGCAGCGCCACGACGGCCGGCCTTCCGCGCGCGTCCTGGCGCCAGTGCTGGAGCGGCACGTAGTCGGCCTGGCTCCCGTCCTCGCTCCCGCGCATGAGCGGCTCGAAGGCCGCGTTCACCGCCTTCTGGAGCGACGGGAGCCCGCGGAAGCTCGTCGAGAGGCGCACGACCTCGGCGCCGCGCTCGGTGAGCTGACGCTTCGTCGCCTCGTAGATCGCGACGTCGGCGCGCCGGAAGCGATAGATCGACTGCTTGGGGTCGCCGACGAGGAAGAGCTTGCCGGCGATCGGCGTCACGCGCCGCCAGTTCGTCTCCGCGGGATCCTCGGCGGCGAGCAGCAGGACGATCTCCGCCTGTAGCGGGTCGGTGTCCTGAAACTCGTCGACGAAGAAGTGCGTGAAGCGCTTCTGAAGCTCCTCGCGCACACCGCTCTCGTCGCGAATCAGGTTCCGCGCTCGCAGCAGCAGGTCGAGGAAGTCGAGCTTGCCGGCTCGCTGCTTGAGCCGCTCGTAATCCTCGACCACCGGGCGCAGCTCCTCGCGCAGCAGCGGCGCGAGGTCCGCATCGCAGGCCTCGATCACCGCGTCGAGCTCGGCCTTCACCGCGTCGCGCTGTGCGATCAGCTCCTCGCGATCGAGGTCGGGCGCGTACCGCCGCCGCAAAGCGCCGCGCCAGTGCCAGTGGACGCGGCGCGATTTCGCGACGTCGCGCAGCTCGGCCTCGAGACCGTCGTGGTCGCGCCCGCGCACCGCCTCGAGCTGGCGCGTCTCTTCCACGAAACGCTGGACCTCGGCCAGGCTCTGCGCCAGGTAGTCGTCGGGCGAGGCCGCGCGGGCCGCCAGCGCGCCGATCTCGGCGAGGCGCTCCATCACGCGGTCGATCGCGGCGTTGCGCTCGAAGGGCTCGCGCCGCCAGGACGCCTCGAAGTCGCGGTGATCGATGAGGGCGGCGGCGGCGAGGCGCAGCATCTCGCGCGGCCCCTGCCCGCGCGGCCCGCGCGGGCGCCTGCGCAGCACCCGGCGCACGCCCTCGGTCGGTTGGGCGAGCGCACCCTGGAACCAGGACTCGAAGGCGCGCCCCAGCAGCCGCTGCGACTCGTCCTCGGGCGTCACCTCGAACATCGGATCGACGCCCGCCTCGACGGGCCTCTCGCGCAGCAGGTCGCCGCAGAAGGCGTGGATCGTGCCGATGCGCGCCAGCTCGAGCTCGGAGATCGCCTGCTCGAGGCGGCGGCGCTGCTTCGTACCGAGCTCTTCCTTGGCGCGGGCGTTCTCGATCTCGGCGCGGAGTCGCAGCTTCATCTCGCCGGCCGCCTTCTCGGTAAAGGTGACGGCGACGGTGTGCGCGAGCGTTCCCTTCCCCGAGCGCAGCAGCGAGACGATGCGCGAGACGAGCGCGCTCGTCTTACCCGTGCCCGCCGCCGCCTCGACGAAGAGCGTGGCGCCGAGGTCGTCGCGAATGCGGCGGCGCGCATCGGCGTCGGGAAGCGGGCGTTCGCTTTTCGTCGCGGCCGTCACGGGAGCTCCCGCAGCGTATCGAGCGCCTCGATCTCCTCGCGCCGCTTGCGCCCGGTGCGCAGCTCCTCGTAGGGCCCGCACACGACGCGATAGTCGCACCACTCGCAGGCGCGCTCGGCGGGCGCGGCCGGAAGGAAGGGCTTCGACAGGGCCGTGTCGATCGCCTCCGCCAGGGCCGCGGCGCTCCGCCGGGCCCTCTCGTCCAGCGGAACGTCGCGCACGGCGAAGCCGCCGGTGGACGTACAGAAATAGAGGCGGCCCCCATCGACGGTCGTGTCGGGGAAGATCTTCTCGACGGCGAGCGCGTAGAGCACCGCCTGGAGCGAACGGCCCCCGTCGACGACGGCGCCGGCCGGGATGCGGTTCTTCCCGGTCTTGTGGTCCGTGACGCGAAGCTGCTCGCCCCGGCGCTCGACGAGGTCGATCGAACCTCGCAGTCGGATGCCGCAGTCGAGCTCCACCGCTTCGTCCACCGAGCGCGCGTCGCGCGCGCGCCGCCCGGCCAGGCCGAAGGCGAGCTCGAAGCGCCAGGGCGCAAAGCCCGAGTCGTCCTCGCTCGCGCGGCGCAGCCACTCGCGCAGGTCGGCGCGGACGGAGGCGACACCGTCGTCCCAGACGCGGGCGATGGCCGGCGCGAGGTCGTCGCGGTGGCGCTTGGCCACCTGGTCGAGCACCGCGTCGAGGACCGCGCGAACATCGCCCAGGCGGGCCGGCGTCACCGGCAGCAGCCCCTCCTCTTCGAGGCGGCCGAAGAGCTCGAACTGCGCGTCGTGCACGAGCGCGCCGCGCTGGAGCGGACTCAGCTCGTCGATGGCCTCGGGCTGCTCGCGCGGGGCGAGGCGGTGGACCGCGTAGAGGAAGAACCGGTAGGGACAGGCCGTGTAGGTCTGGAGCGCCGTGGGCGAGAAGCTGCGCGCGGCGAGCTGGTTCTCGCGAAGGGCCGCACGCGCGCCGTCGCTCACCCGGACCCGCGACGTCTCGACGAGTCCGTCCGCGGGTGTCCAGACCGTGAGCCAGCGCCGGGCCCGGAAGCGCAGCGCTCGCCCGAGGTGCGGATTTGCGGTGAGGAGATAGCGGGCGGTCCCGACGCTCTTCTCCGGATCGAGGCTCATCAGTCCGTGCAGCAGGGCGAGGTCGTGCTCGGCCTCGTCGATCGCGTCCTCCGGGCGCTCCGGCGCGGGCCAGCCCACGCGCGCGTCGGTCGCCGTCTCGGCGCGCGACCCGAGCTCGTCGAAGCCCGGGAGCCTTCCCTCTGCCGCGCGCAGCGCCTCCAGCGCGTAGAAGGACGGAACGCGCGGCCGCGACTTCTCCAGATCGAGGCGCGGGTAGGAGAGCGTGAGCTTGCGGGTCGCGGCGCCCACCGCCAGCCGCAGCGCGAGGCGCTCGCGCATCAGACGGTCCTCGTTGGTGTCGAGTCCGCAGTCGAGCTTCGCGCGCACGGCGTCCAGCAGGATCGGCTCCTCGGCGATCGGATGTGGGAAAAGCTTCTCCGCGAGCCCGGGGACGAAGACGGCGTCGAAGGCGAGTCCGCGCGCGGCGGCGGCCGGCGCCACGAAGACCTTCCCGTAACGGGTCTCCTCCGGCCGCACGGAAAGCTCGAGCAGGCGCCGCGAGAGCACGAGCCGAACCTCGTCGAGCTCGACGAAACCGACGTCGGCCATCGGCGCCAGCTCCGCAAGCGTCGCGAGGACACGCTCGGGGGCCCGGAGCGAGCGCGTGGCCAGCGACGAGAGGTGGTCGAGCCAGTCGCCCCAGGTCGCCTGGGCGGGGAGCGCGGCGAGTTCGTCGAGCAGCGGCAGCGCGTACGCTCGCAGGCTCGAGAGCTGAGCGAGGTCGCGGCGATGGGCCTCGGCGGCGGGCTCCTCCGGATCGTCGAACTCGCCGAGGTCGAGCTCGAGTTCGCGGGCGAGCCCGTCGAGGCGGCGCTCCCAGCGCTCGCGTCCGCCGATCACGGCCGCGTCGAGGAGCAGCCGCTCCCAGCGCCGCGGCGCCCGCAGCGTACCGGCGACGACGTGCGCAGCCTCCGGATCCTCGCTCCGGGGCGCGTCGAGCCGCGCGGCGCTCGCGCCCAGGGCCTCGGCGATCGCGCCCGGCACGAGCTCCTCGTCGGGAGCCACCCAGCGGTCCGCATCGGGCGCGGCCGCGGGAGGCGCTCCGCGCTCGTCGGCGTCGGGCACCTCGCCGAGCGACAGGTACTCCGCGAACCCGCGCGCCGAGAGCCCGTCGGCCGCGCAACCCAGGAGGGCCACGAACGCGCGCCCGGCGGGATCGGGCTGGACCGCGCCGCGCGCGAAGTGGGCGGGGATTCCCGCGCGGTCGAACGCCTCCTCGAGATGCGGTCGGTACTCCTCGGGCGAGCGCAGCAGGACGGCCATGCGGTCGAAGGCAACGCCGTCGCGCGCGAGCTGAAGCAGGCGCCGCGCGATCTCGACGCACTCGCGGCTCTCGCCGGGCGCCGACAGTATGGCGACGCTGTCGTCCAGGTTTGGGGACGCCGGTGCGTCCTCTTCGAAGAGGTGGCGCTGGAGGCTCGCGAGCGAGCCGTTCGCGGCGTCGACGGCGATCTCCTCGAGTTGCACGGCCGGGATCGCTTGCAGCTGCGCCCGCGTGGCGGCGTCGCCCGCCGGCACGGTGGCCAGCACGTCCGGAGCGCGCGCTGCGATCGCCTCGACCAGCGCGCGCTCGGCGCCGGTCGCGAGGGGAACGTCGAGGAGCAGGGTGGGCAGGCCGAGCAGCGGCCGGCCCGCCTCCGCTTCGCGCGCGGCCTCGGCGGCCAGCGCGAACACCTGCGCGCGGTCCGCCAGCCCCGCCCGGCCGAGCTCGACCGCGTAGGCGTCGAAGACGGCGCGCAACTCGGGCGGGGCCGCCCCGAGCTTCTTCGCGTCGACGCGCGCGAGCCGAAGCTCCTCGAGCACCCCGGCCATGGCACGCGCGAGCCCGGGACCCTCCTCGATGCGCGCGTAGCGCCCGAGCAGCTCGGTCCGGCGCATGGCGAAGACGACGCGCGCGGCCACCGCCTCCGACCCGAGCCGCCCGACGGGAACGAGGTTCTGCTCGACGAGCGCGGGCGCCGCGAGCGTCGCGGCCAGCCGGCCGAGCGTGGCGCGGTGCCACCCGAACGCGGCCCCCCGCTGGCCGACGGTCGTGCGAACGAGCTCGCTCGCGGCGGCGGCCGTGCCGGCGACGATCAGGATCTCCTCGGCCGGGGCGCGCTGGCGCAGCCAGGCCGTCGCGCGCGCGATACGGACCTGCGCGGCGGAGGCAGTCGCAGCCACGAGGGGCATGGCGCAATCCTACACTTCGGCCCCACCCGCGGCTCGCGACTCGCGGCGCGGCGCCCGTCGAGGCCGTTTTTTGCAGCCGTCCCCGATCCGATGGCCCCCAGCGGGCTTGCGCCGCCGACTTGCCGGTGTAGGGAGTGTCCCGCCGAAGCGGGCGCCCTCTCGCCGCTTGATTCCGCGCGCCAAAGCCGTGAGAATGCCGCGCGGACGGGACCCAGCCCAGAGGTATGCCATGCGTCATCACGATCGCCACGTCACGAGAAACGTTTGTCTTCGCAACGGCTCTGCGCTCCGCCGAGCCGCTGCCGTCACCGTCCTGCTGCCCGGCCTCCTGCTGCCGGCCAGCGCGCTCGCGCAGGAGATGACCTCCGCCCGCAAGGCCGGCCGCGGCTTCGCGGGCCTGACCGCCTTCGTCCTCGAGATCCCGGGGAACATCGCCCAGCAGTGGCGCACCAACGGCCCCGCGTACGGACTGACGGCCGGGCTCGCCATGGGAGTGGGCAAGACGATCGTCCGGCCCCTGGTCGGGGCCTACGAGCTCGTCACCGCGCCCTTCGCTGCGCCGCAGGGCTTCGAGCCGATCCTGGCTCCCGAGTACCCGTGGACCTACTTCCAGACGGAGCCCGGAACGCTCTACGGGTTCACCTACCTGGGCGCGGAAGCCCGGCGGCTCCGCGAGATCCCCGGCTCCGTGGTGACGCGGCAGCGCGGCGCGCTCGTCGTCCAGTTCCCGGACAACCTGCTGTTCGCACCGGGCTCCGCGGCGCTCTCCGCGGGCGCTGAAGCGAAGCTGGAGGCCGTGGCCGCGGCGCTGAAGGAGAACCCCGACGCGCGGATCGAGGTCCTGGGATACACGGACTCGACCGGTTCCTCCGCGCTCAACACCCGGCTCTCGGAGCAGCGCGCCAAGGCCGTTCGCAGCTCGCTGATGCGTCACGGCGTGGCCGCGAGCCGCGTGCAGAGCCAGGGCTTCGGCGACGCAGCGCCGATCGCCTCGAACGACACACCCCAGGGCCGGAGGAGCAACCGGCGCGTGGAGATCGAGGTCCGCGCCAGCGGCGTCGGCGCCGCTCGCTGACGGCGAAGCGCCCGACGGGCAGCAGAGGGCGGACGGGTTCGGGACGCGGGGCTCAGTGGCTCTCGCGCCACGCGTCCCAGTTGCCGTGCAGATCCGGCAGCAGGCTGCGGTCGCCCAGCACCTCGCCGGACAGCACGGCGCCGAGCAGGTCCGTCTCGAGAACGGCGGCCGCCGCCACGAGCCCGCTTCGCATCACGCCGGTGATGCCCGGGCCGGACGGCGTGCTGGCGCCACAGAGGTAGAGGCCCTCGACCTCGGTCGTCGGCCCGACGCGGAAGGGGCCGATCTGATCGAGTGACATCTCGATGCCGTAGGACGTGCCGCCGGTGGAGCGGGTGAAGCGCTCCTGGCTCACCGGCGTGGCGGCCTCCTTCCAGTCGACGTGCTCGCGGATGTCGGGGATCAGCTTCTCGGCGGTCGTGATGAGCCGCTCCATCAGCGCGTTCTTCGCGCGGCGGTAGCTCGGGTCACGATGGTAGCGACCGCCCTCGGTCGGTCCCTTGCTCACGTGGAAGGCGGTGTAGTCGGGAGGGGCGAGCGTCATGATCTGGAGGTTCGTGTAACCCTCGGGCGCGATCATTCGCGTGTCGGGATCCTTGAGCGAGGCGGTGGTCACGTAGGCCATCTCCTCGGGCACCGCCTCGCCGTGCTCCAGGCGATCGTAGAGGCCTTCGATGTCGTAGCTCCCCCAGATGAAGTAGTTGCTGTTGGGCCAGCCGCGCGCGGCGAGATCGATGTCGAGGCCGAGGTAGGCAACGAAGAGCGGTGTCGCCATGGCGAAACCCCGGATCTGCTCGATGCGCTCGGCGGGAAAGTACTCCGCCCCCACGAGCTCGAGGAAGGTGCGCTTGAGATCGGCGTTCGAGATCACCACCGGCGCGTCGATCTCCTCGCCGTCGCGCGCCATCACCACGCCCCGGACCCGGCCGCCGTCCACCCGGATCCGCTCCACGCACGCGCGGGTCCGCACCTCTCCCCCGTAGGCGCGGATCGCCTCGATCAGGCGACCGGCGATCACCTGCCCCCCGCCCTCGGGATAGAAGGCGCCGCGCAGGAAATGATCGGCGATGCCGGCCTGGAGCGCGACCGGCGTCTTCGAGGGCCGTACGGCGTAGTCGCCCTGCTCGCCCAGCAGGCAGGCGCTCGCGCGCTCCGACAGTCCGTGCTCGCGGAAGAGGTCGCTCACGGAACGCAGACCCCACTTCAGGAAGTCCGGCGCCCGGGCGGCGAGCTGGTCGATCGTGATCTCGCCACGCGCGAGGTCGCGTCCGTCGTCCGCCACCGAACGGAACACGCCCAGCACCTTCGTGAGCGCGTCCGCCTCGTCGGGGAACGTCTCGATCAGCCGCGCCCGGTAGCGGTCCCAGCCGACCGGTACCCGGAAGCTGAAGTCCGGGAAGACGAGGGTCGAGTAGCCGTCGGGATCGAGGGGGCGGAACACGACGCGTTCGGCGAGTCCGAGGCTGTTCAGGACGCCGGTGATGATCCCGTCGCGCCCGCACTCGCCGATGTAGTGGAT
>Ga0224497_10002228_pt1 | contig 11625 bp, 10 predicted proteins | sample SF_Jul11_sed_USG_4_FD_167970 | JGI IMG/M metagenome (GOLD analysis project Ga0224497, IMG submission 167970) | Sediment microbial communities from San Francisco Bay, California, United States - SF_Jul11_sed_USGS_13 | ecosystem: Environmental > Aquatic > Marine > Sediment | place: USA...
CAGCACGTTCCTGGGTGGTGGTCCCCGCCAGCGACTGCTGAGTGTCGCCCGCGTAGCAATCTCCTCGCCGGGCTTCCAGCCGTGAGCAACGAAGTAGTTGGCAACGCTACCAGCGACATCGGCCCAGTCGTTCCAGATGTCGCGCTTGCCATCACCCGTGCTGTCGACGGCGTATGCGCGAAAACTCGACGGCATGAATTGTGGACGCCCCATGGCGCCCGCGTACGAGCCGATGGCGTCCGATGCCTGCAAGTTCTCTTCGCGAACGAGCAACAGGAATTCCTGCAGTTCACGGCGAAAGAATTTGGCGCGCGGGGGGTAGTCGAAAGCCAGCGTCACGAGCGCGTCGAGTACGCGATGACCGCCCGTGATGCGTCCAAAGTAGGTCTCGACACCGATGATGCCGACAATTATTTCGACCGGCACGCCGGTCTCAGTGCTTATTTTTTCCAGCGCCGTGCTGTGCTGTCGCCAGAAAGCAACGCCCGCCGTGATGCGCTCACTGGTCAGGAAGATCGGCCGGTATTCGGCCCAGGTCAGCGTCTTCTCGGCCGGTTTGCTGATCAGCTCGAGTATCGATTGCTTGGTCTCGGCTTCAAGCAATATGCCACGCAGTCGATCGCGGTCGTAGTCGTACCGCTTGACCATGGAATCGACAAACGCGATAACATCGGCACGCTCGACGTCGATGGCATGACTCGTCGATACCAGGGCCAGCAAAACGCATGCGCCAGAGAAATGCGTCAGCTTCATTAGTGTGGCAACAATTTCCGATTAGAATGAATTGACATCAGAATACCGAATCCGGCCATCAGCGTCACCATCGATGTTCCGCCGAAACTGACGAGAGGTAGCGGAATGCCGACGACGGGTACGATACCCGTCACCATCGCCGTATTGACGAACACGTAGACAAAAAACGTCAGGCTGATCGATCCGGCCAGCAGGCGCGAATACGTGTCATGAGCCTGTATCGCTATGTACAGGCCTCGACCGATCACGAACACATACAGGCCAAGCAAAGCCAGAGCGCCGAGCAGGCCGAGTTCCTCACCCATGACGGCGAAGATGAAATCGGTGTCACGCTCCGGCAGGAATTCGAGGTGCGATTGCGAACCATTCGTCCAGCCCTTGCCGAATGTTCCGCCAGAGCCGATCGCAATTTTTGATTGAATGATGTTGTAGCCCGCGCCGAGTGGATCGCTGTCAGGATTCAGCAGCGTCAGTACGCGTTGTTTCTGATAGTCCTGCATGAATTTCCACAACAATAGTGATCCGGGTACGGCAAGGATCCCGAGAACAATCAGGAATCTGATAGGCAGCCCGGCGAGCACGATGACTATGAAGCCCGATGCTGCGATCAGAAGCGCCGTGCCGAGATCCGGTTGTTGTGCGATGAGAACGGTCGGAACGATGATGATCAGGCACAGCAACAGGAACTGGCCGATTCGCGGCGGAATCTGCCGGTCGTGCAAATACCACGCGGCCATCATCGGTACCGCGAGCTTCATAATCTCCGATGGTTGAAAGCGAACTCCGAGATCGAGCCAGCGTCTCGCGCCCTGAATGACTTCTCCGGTTGTTAGTACGAGCACGAGCAAAATGCAGCCGAGCAAGAATCCCCAGGGCGTCCAGCGGCGCATAAGTTCGGGCGACAGGTGCGCGAAGAACAGCATCGCCATAAGGGCGACCCCGAGCCGGCCTATCTGACTAAGCCATAGCCGCAGATTTTCGCCCACGGCACTGTAAAGCACGACCAACCCGAGCGCCAGTATCAGCAGCAGGCCGACAAAGAGCGGCCAATCGATATTGAGGCTCCTGAAGAAACGCGTGAACTGGTTGAGCGGCGCAGGCTTGCGAGCGATGAGTTGCGTCGTGTTACTAAGTCGCATCGCCATCGTATCCCAGATACTTGTCCATGATCGCGCGTGCAATCGGCGCGGCAACGCGACTGCCGCTACTGCCGTTTTCGACGATGACGGATACGGCAATGCGAGGATCATCCACAGGCGCAAAAGCGATAAACAGGGCGTGGTCGCGCAGACGCTCCGCTACTTCCTCCTCTTTATATTCTTCTTCCTGTGACAGGGAAAACACCTGTGCTGTTCCGCTCTTGCCCGCCATCTCGTACCGGGCGCCTCGCGCGGCGGCGCGGGCCGTGCCCCGCTGTCCTTGCATTACGTCGTGCATCGCATCAATAACACTTGACCAGTAATGGTCATTCTTGACATCGACGTCAGCCAGGCGTTCTGCCGATGTCAGTGTGCGTTCGCCGCTCAGCGGGTCCTCGATAGCCGCAACGAGATGTGGTCGGAAGCGGGTCCCACGAGTCGCCAGAGCGGCGGCTGCACCGGCGAGCTGTAACGGCGTTGCAAGCATGTAACCCTGTCCGATCGATGCGATGACCGTCTCGCCTTGAAACCAGCGTTGGTCAGCCGGTTCGCGAAACGCTCGTTTCTTCCAGTCGCGCGATGGTACGAGTCCAGCGCTTTCATCGCCGATATCAACCTCCGTGAGGCGGCCGAGGCCGAACTGATCCAGATAGAAGTGCATTCGATCGATGCCGATGTCGCTGCTTATTTCGTAGAAATACACGTCGCACGACTGTTCAATCGCGTCGTGCAGCATCATTTCACCGTGACCCTCGGGCTTCCAGTCACGATAGCGATGCGTCGTATTGGGTAGCATGAAGTAACCACGGCACAAAGTCTTGCGTGTGAGGTTGGTGGCACCGGTCTCGAGTGCCGCGAGCGCAAGCACTGGCTTGATCGTTGAACCCGGTGGGTAAGCACCGCGTGTGGCGCGATTGAAGAGCGGCCGGTCGAGGTCATCTTGCAGGCCGGAGAATTGCGCTGTCGACATGCCAACGGCAAACAGATTCGGGTCGAATGACGGGGCGCTCACGAGCGCGAGTATTTCGCCGGTCCACGGATCGAGGGCGACGACGGCGCCTCGCCACCCGCGCATCGCCTCGGTTGCGATCAATTGCAGATCGAGATCCAGGCTCAGATAGACGTTGGCACCTGGAGAGGGTGTTCGATCGCTGGGCAGGGAATCGCTGCGTCCGCCTGATTCAACTGACACCCGGCGGCCAAGCGCGTTGTTAACGACGTGCCGGTAACCGGGATCGCCGTGCAAATTCGACTCGAAGCTGAACTCGACGCCGGTCTTTCCAGTCTGTGCCGTGCCCGCATATCGTGACGTTTCCAGCCGCTCTACATCCCGGCCAGACAGAGCGCCGACGTACCCTACAGCGTGCGCAACAGCATACCCATGCGGATAGTGGCGGACGAGTCGCGGCTGGAAATCGACGCCCGGAAACCGCGGCCGCTGAATCGCAAAATTCGCGATTTGCTTTTCGCTCAGACGCAGATTGAGCGTTACCGGTTTAAAGCGCGGACCGCTGCGACTGAGTTCCTTGATGCGCGGTATATCGTCGACCTCGACAAGTCCCAGCATCGCAAGACGGCTGAGCGTATCCTCGATATCCTCGACCTGCTCAGGGATCAGCTCGAGCTGATAGGCGGGCAGGTTTTCGGCGAGTACGCGGCCTTTGCGATCGAAAATCAGTCCCCGAATCGGTGGCACAGGTTCGATACGCACCCGATTACCCTGCGAACGGGCCGCGAAATCCTCGTAATCGATCACCTGCAGCTGCACGAGTCTGGCAATCACAGTGCCGAGCAGCAACGCGCTCCCGACGGACATCAGTGCGACCCGGGCGATAAACAGCCGGCGCTCGGAATGATGATCCTTGATTGGTGACAGCAGATCCACGTCAGGCCCTCGATCGCAACCTGAATCGCAAACCGGACAGGAACGAGAACACGATCGGCCAAAGCAGAGTGCCGCTGATTACCGGGCCCCAGTACGTGATTGTCGGCGCGCCGAATCCTGCGACTCCGTTAATCCAGAACAGCACGAACTGATACATTGCGAGCAACGCAAAAACCGTCGCCGTGAGTTGCGACATGGGAAAAACGCGCATCAACAGGTGAAACCTGACGGTTATGAAGATGACGAAACAGAGCGCCAGCGCGTGCTGACCCAGCAGCGTCCCCTGAGCCACGTCGATGAAGATACCGATAATCCAGGCCCAGCCGATGCTCCAGGTGCGCGGCAGCATCATGGCCCAGAATATCAGCGTCAACACGATCCAGTCTGGGCGAAACGAGTCGGCCCAGCTCGGCAACGGCACGATTGTCAGCATCACCGCGGCGATGATCGTGACGACGACCGGCAGACTTTTCGACGCTTCCTTGTTAGTCATCGTCGCGAACCGGGGCGGCAGCCGGATTCTCCCCTGTGAAAATCAGCATGACTTCCCGAACCTGATCGACTGCTGCCGACGGTGTGGCGGTCACATCCGCAAATGGCTCCTGCGGGATACGATTTACGGAGGTGATGACCGCGACCGGATAACCCGCGGGAAATGCGCCGCCGAGGCCGGAGGTTACGAGCAGATCGCCGGCACGTACATCGGCGTTATTCGGCAGGAAAGGCAGGTCGAGCCGATCGAACGCCCCCGTACCCTTGGCAATAGTCCTCAGTCCGTTGCGATTCACCTCGACGGGCAGCGCGTGGCTGGGGTGTGTGATGAACATGGCCTGAGACGTCAGATAGCCGGTTTCGGTGATCTGGCCGACGACGCCATCTGCGTCGACGATGGCCTGGCCGTTGTATGCGCCATCACGTTCACCGACGTCGATCACGAGGTTGTGTCCGTAAGGATTCGTGTCGACTGCCATTATCTCTGCGACGCGCACCTCGTCGCGCACGATTGCACGTGCTTCGAGCAGATTTCGCAAGCGAGCATTTTCAGCCTCCAGCGCCGTGAGTCGCTGCAACCTGGCGCTCAGCAACAGGCGCTCCGCCTGCAGGCGACTGACCTCGAGATGCAATTCGTTACGCGACGTCAGGGATTCGCGTGCCCAAGCCCAGAGTCGAAACGGCGCATCGACGACTATCTGGACCGGATACACTGCGATGCCGATGGCTTTTCGGACGCTCTGGAGATGATTTTGACGATGGTCGAGGACCATCAGCAGGATGCTCAGAAATATGAGTATCAGGACTCGCAAGCCGAGCGCCGGAATTCTCGCGGTACTGCTGCTATTGGCTCGGGTTGCGACCATCGCGTTTCATTTGACCGGCTCGGCGGAACGCTTACTCCAGTCCGAACACTGCTGGTCCGTGTTCGTCGATGAGTTCAATGACCCGGCCACCGCCACGGGCCACACAGGTCAGCGGATCGTCGGCGATGACGACGGGAAGCCCGGTTTCTTCCATCAGCAGTTTGTCGATGTCCCTGAGCATCGCGCCACCGCCCGTCAAAACGATGCCGCGTTCCGCGACGTCGGCTCCGAGTTCAGGCGGCGTCTGCTCAAGCGCCTCCTTGACGGCGCCCACGATGCCTTGCAGCGGTTCCTGCAAAGCTTCGAGGATTTCGTTACTGTTCAACGTGAAGCTGCGCGGGACTCCCTCGGACAGATTCCGACCCTTGACCGATATTTCCAGTACCTCCTGACCCGGAAACGCCGAGCCGATTTCGTGTTTGATGCGCTCGGCGGTGGCCTCGCCGATCAATATTCCGTAATTGCGGCGCACGTAGTTCGTGATGGCTTCGTCGAAGCGGTCGCCGCCAATCCTGACCGAAGCTGCGTAAACAATACCGTTCAGTGATATGACCGCGACCTCCGACGTGCCACCGCCGATATCAAGCACCATGGAGCCGCGCGCCTCGTGCACCGGCATGCCGGCACCAATTGCGGCGGCCATCGGCTCATCGATCAGGTGTACCTTGCGCGCCCCGGCACCCTCGGCTGATTCGCGAATCGCGCGGCGCTCGACCTGGGTGGAGCCATACGGAACGCAGATCAGGACCCGTGGACTCGGGCGGAAATAACGGGTGCCGTGGGCCTTGCGAATGAAATGCTGCAGCATCTTCTCGGTTACCGTGAAGTCCGCGATTACGCCGTCCTTGAGTGGCCTGATGGCTGTTATGTTGCCCGGCGTGCGTCCCAGCATGTTCTTTGCCTCGGCACCGACGGCCTCCACGACCCGACCACCCCGACCGCTGTCTTCACGTATGGCCACGACCGACGGTTCGTCAAGGACAATACCGTGTCCTCGCGAGTAGATCAGCGTATTGGCGGTGCCAAGATCGATCGACAGGTCATTGGAGAAATAACCCAGAATATTCTTGAGCATTTTGGGGTAGGGTCCCGGAAAAGAATCAACTTTGTAATCTAACAATGCGCACGACATTGCACAAGGCGGCGTGTATCATTGCATACGCGTTCAGCCGGACGCTACCAAGCACCGTGAATACGCCGGAAGTCGCCCGTGTCACTCGATAAAGAACAGGTTCAGCACATTGCGATGCTGGCGCGCCTCAGGCTCGCCGATGACGAATTCGCCGAAACGGTCGAAAAGCTGTCCAGAATCGTCGAATTCGTCGACCAGCTGTCGCAGGCGGCGACCGACGATGTCGTGCCAATGGCCCATCCCCTGAACGAGCCACAGCGCCTGCGCCCCGATCGCGTGACGGAATCCAACGACCGGGATCGAATTCAGAAGAACGCGCCCGCCGTCTCCGATGGCATGTACCTCGTGCCGAAGGTCATCGAGTGATTCGTGCCGTGCCGGCTGCCTGCGCAATGATATGAGTACGACCAGTTCAGAACTGCACACCCAAACGTTGACCGAGCTCTCTCAGGGTCTCGAGCGCGGTGATTTCTCTTCGCTGGAGCTGACGCGTGCGCTGCTCGAGCGTATCGTGCGACTCGACACCGTGCTCAATGCATTCATCACGGTGACGGCCGAAGACGCGATTGCGGCCGCGAAACGCGCTGACAAGGCTCGCGCCTCGGGCAACGCCGGTGCATTACTTGGCTTGCCGATTCTGCACAAGGACATCTTTTGTACCGCCGGCGTGCGCACGACCTGCGGATCGCGCATGCTCGAGAACTTCGTGTCGCCCTATAGCGCGACCGTTGTGGAGCGCCTTGCCAGCGCGGGTGCGGTCGTACTCGGCAAGACCAACATGGACGAGTTTGCGATGGGTTCATCGAATGAGACCAGCTACTTCGGACCCGTCCGGAACCCGTGGGACCTCGAGTGTTCGCCGGGCGGCTCGTCGGGCGGCTCAGCCGCCGCCGTGGCGGCACGCCTCGCTCCCGCCGCGACGGGCACCGATACCGGCGGTTCGATTCGGCAGCCGGCAGCGCTTACTAACACGGTCGGTCTCAAGCCGACCTATGGCCGGGTGTCGCGCTACGGAATGATCGCGTTCGCCTCGAGCCTCGATCAGGCCGGCGTCATTACCCGCAGCACCGCCGATGCCGCGCTGCTCCTCGGCGTGATCGCCGGATTCGATCCGCGGGATTCGACCTCGGTCGATCATCCCGTACCCGATTACGTCGAGGGCCTCGCCGCTTCACTCGAAGGACTGCGCATTGGCATCGTCCGGCAGCATTTCGATGCAGGTCTCGACGCCGGGTGTGCAAAACTGGTCCGCGAAGCACTCGCGGTGCTCGAATCGCTTGGCGCGACACTGAAAGAAGTCGACCTGCCCAATCTGGACCTGTCTGTTCCGACCTACTACGTCGTCGCGCCAGCGGAATGTTCGTCGAATCTGTCGCGTTTCGATGGCGTGCGTTTCGGTCACCGGGCCGACAATCCCGAAGACCTCTTCGATCTCTATTGTCGCAGCCGCGGCGAGGGATTCGGGGATGAAGTCAAGCGCCGCATCATGACGGGCACATACGTGTTATCAGCGGGTTATTACGACGCGTATTACCTCAAAGCACAGCGCGTCCGTCAGCTAATCGCCGCCGACTTCAAGAACGCGTTCGCCGGGGTCGATGTGATTGCGGGTCCGACGTCACCGACGCCGGCATTTCGGCTTGGCGACAAGATTGACGATCCGATTACGATGTACCTGAACGACATTTACACGATCGGCGCGAATCTTGCGGGCTTGCCGGGTATCTCCGTACCCTGCGGATTTGTCGGCAGATTGCCGATCGGCCTGCACCTCGTAGGTCCGCACTTTGGCGAGCAGCGAATATTGAACTGCGCGCATCAGTATGAACGACAGACGAACTTCAGCGCGGCCTGCCCGGAGGAGTTCCGATGAGCGGGCAGTGGGAGGTCGTCATCGGACTCGAGATCCACACCCAGCTCGCGACTGCAAGCAAGATATTCTCGGGTGCGTCCACCGCTTACGGCGCCGAGCCCAATACCCAGGCCTGCCTCATCGATCTCGGCTATCCCGGCGTCCTGCCGGTGCTGAACGCGGAAGCCGTGCGCATGGCCTGCAAGTTCGGCCTCGCCGTCAACGCGACCGTCGCTCGTCGCTCGGTATTTGCGCGCAAGAATTACTTCTATCCGGATCTGCCGAAGGGCTATCAGATCAGCCAGTATGAGCTGCCGATTGTCGAACACGGCGAGATGTACATCAGTAATGATGCCGGCAAAGACAAGCGCATCGGCATCACACGTGCGCATCTCGAGGAAGATGCGGGAAAGTCGATTCACGAGGGATTCGATCGACACTCTGGCATTGACCTCAACAGAGCCGGCACGCCGTTGCTCGAAATCGTATCCGAGCCGGACCTGCGCTCGGCCAAAGAGGCGGTTGCGTATATGCGCAAGATCCACACGCTCGTGCGGTATCTGGATATCTCAGACGGCAATATGCAGGAGGGCTCGTTTCGATGTGATGCAAATGTCTCGATTCGCCCGCGCGGTGACAAGGACCTTGGCACGCGCACCGAGATCAAGAACCTCAATTCGTTCCGGTTTGTCGAAAAGGCCATCAACTTCGAGATCGAGCGCCAGATCAATGTGATCGAGGACGGCGCCAGGGTCGTGCAGGAAACCCGGCTCTATGATTCCGGTCGTGATGAGACCCGCTCGATGCGCACGAAAGAGGAGGCAAATGACTATCGTTATTTCCCGGATCCGGATTTGTTGCCTGTCGAACTCGATGCCGCCTATATCGACGCCGTGCGGAAGTCGCTGCCCGAATTGCCGGATGCCAAACAGCAGCGTTTCGTGGACGACTACGGACTCAGGACTGACGACGCCAGTATCCTCACGGTGAACCGGCAGCTCGCCGACTATTTCGAATCTGCGGCGGCCGGAACGGGGGCAGAACCGCAGGTCGTCGCGAACTGGGTTATCGGTGAGCTGTCCGCGGCACTGAATCGGGACGGCCTCGACATCGGCAGCAGCCGGGTCGATGCGGGCGCGCTGGCCGGCCTCATCGATCGTATCGACGACAAAACGATCTCCGGAAAAATTGCGAAACAGGTGTTCGAGGCAATGTGGGCCGGGGAAGGCTCCGCCGATGAGGTCATCGAGGCGCGGGGACTCCGGCAGATTACCGACACCGCGGCGATCGAGGCGATAGTCGAAAAAGTCATTGCCGCGAATTCCGCCCAGGTGGCCGAGTACAGGGCGGGCAAGCACAAGCTGATCGGCTTTTTTGTCGGCGAGGTTATGAAGGAGTCTCGCGGCAAGGCGAATCCCGCACAGGTCAATGCGCTTCTCAAAGAGAAGCTCGGCGACCGTTGAGACGCAGTTGCGGGCTGATCGCGTTATTCCGTTTGCGTTTGAGGCGCTGCCTGTGCGCGGTGCGCTTATCCGCGTGTCGCACGCCTGGCGACGCATAGTCAAGGACCATGACTACGATCAACTCGTCCAGGAGACACTCGGACACGCGGCGGCAGCAACGGGCCTGATTGCCCAAAGTCTCAAGTTCGATGGGGCCGTAACCCTGCAGATTCAGGGGCAGAGCGGTCTCAGAATGCTCGTCATGCAGTGCACAAGCGAGCTCGAGCTGCGCGGTATGGCTACGACCGACGCCGCGCTCGAGGCGCGATCTTTCGGTGAGTTGACCGAGAAGGCGCACTGCGCGATTACCGTCGACACCGGCGACCGGCCGTATCAGGGAATCGTCGATATCGCCGAGACGTCGCTCGCTGACAGCCTCGAAAACTACTTCGTGCGCTCGGTGCAGGTGCCCAGCCACGTCGTGCTTGTCAGTGATAACCGCCGGTGCGGCGGCCTCCTGTTGCAGCAAATGCCCGGCCGTTCGGCGATCGGCGCTGACGATTGGAACCGCCTCGGCTATCTTGCCGCGACGTTCGGCACCGGCGATCTCGATCGCGACGGCGGCATCGAACTCGTTGGCAAGCTATTCGCCGAGGACGATGTTCGGGTCTACAGCGCCCGTCATATCCGATTTCGCTGCCGGTGCTCGAAACGCAGGGTCGAGGCGGTATTGCGCATGCTCGGTAGCCGCGAGATTCGTATGGCGCTCGCCGAACGGGGCAGGGTTGAGGTGACCTGCGAGTATTGCGGCAGGCTGCGTTCGTTCGATGCCGTCGATATCTCGAGAGTTTTTGCCGATAACGTCGTTGCGGGCCCGGACCGCCTGCACTAGCAAGCTGAACGAGGCCATTCTGCTATTGCCGAAGCAGAACGACCTCCTTGAAGATCATTATGTCAGCCCAGGATTCCCTGCTGCGGCTCCGCGTGCTAAGCTGTCGGTTCACAAATATAAAGATATATTTATATTCTTATGAAAACCGCCACCGAGCAGCTGCTGGTCCAGTTCAAAGCGCTTGCCGATCCGATCCGGCTGCGGCTCGTTGCGCTGTGTCGACAGGCTGAATGTCACGTCTCCGAGCTGGTCCGGGTAACGTCGCAAAGCCAGCCGAGAATCTCGCAGCACCTCAAACAGCTCTGCGAGGCCGGGCTCCTCGAGCGCTTCCGCGACGGGCATTTCGTTTATTACCGCGTCCCGACTCGCAGCGCAGACGCGGCCGTTCGGCGGCGCCTGCTCGCGTTGCTACCGACCGATGAACCGCAGCTGGAGCGCGACCTCGAAAAACTTCGGGGGCTGCGCAATACGGGTGTGGCGGCCGACCGTACGTCGGCCGAGGATGTGGCCGAACGGCGACTCTACCGTGCGCTCGTCGAACTGACGGTCGCGAGGCCTCTCGGCGACGTTATCGACATCGGTTGTGGTCAGGGTCGTCTTCTAAAGTTACTCGCGTCGCGGGCCAACCGCGCGGTCGGAGTCGATATCGACGCCGACGCGCGCGCGTTCGCAAGAGCGGAATTATTGCTGGCGGGCGCCGAAAACTGCAGCTTGCGCAAAGGCAACATGTACGAACTGCCGTTTTCCGATCGCGAATTCGATACCGTTATTCTCGACGATGTATTGGGCGATGCCGAGCGACCTACCGATGCCTTGTTCGAGGCGCGCCGCCTTCTGCATCCTGGCGGTCGTCTGCTGATTCTCACGGCGACCGACGGTAGTGATACCCAGGTCATGAAGAGCCGCCTGGCCGATTGGTGCGGCGTTACGAATTTGCGGCTCGCGCCGCCGCGAGCAATACCGGGGCTCGGATTACGCTGGCTGCTTGCGGTCGCAACAATCTCCGATCACGAAACAGTCGCCGCTTGAAAGCGAATCAGCCATGACGAATCGCTCAAGCAATATCGAGGTCTCTTTCGAATTCTTTCCGCCCAGCACGGAGAAGATGGCGGAGACAATGTGGCAATCGATTGCGCGCCTGGCGAGTTTGTCGCCGCGATTTGTCTCGGTGA
>Ga0224497_10002229_pt1 | contig 11615 bp, 8 predicted proteins | sample SF_Jul11_sed_USG_4_FD_167970 | JGI IMG/M metagenome (GOLD analysis project Ga0224497, IMG submission 167970) | Sediment microbial communities from San Francisco Bay, California, United States - SF_Jul11_sed_USGS_13 | ecosystem: Environmental > Aquatic > Marine > Sediment | place: USA: California...
TCTTCCGGAAGAATTTCACAAGTCAAATTCAGCCCAACCGATGGAACGTCCGTGGCCTCGGTCGGCTCAGATAAAACCTTACGCATTTGGAATTGGCAAGATCCAGCTCAATCCCCGATTCAATTTCCTGGGCACAAGGGAACCTTAGAAGCACTGGCCATTAGCCCTGACGGACGAACCCTTGCCGTCGGGGGGAGCAGCAAAAGTGTGACGCTTTGGGCCAACACCGTTCAACTGGTCCACGCCGTTTGCGATACGGCAAAAGAAAATCTCTCTTTTAAGGAATGGAAAAAAGTGGTGGGAGACAAGGTGCCTTATGAACGTACCTGCCCTAATCTTCCCTTACATCCAACATTTCTAGAAGAGGGAAGGAAATTAGCTAAACAAGGTGCCCGAAAAGAGGCTCAGGAAATTTTTGATAGAGCCAAACAATTAGATCCCTACTTAGAATTTGACCCGAACAGTGAACTGAAAAAACTTTCGGCCAAATCATCCTAAGATGAGACCGATTTTTATTTTTCCAAAAATTCCCATCCATCCCCTCGCCAAAATCAGCGCCCCTCAAAGAGGCTAAGTAACACATCTCGCCACACCCATGGCAGGAATGTTGAAAGGGCCTGTTTAAAAAAGCCACCATCGGCATTCCCTGCCTTCGCCGGGCCTACTCCGCCGAAGTGGTCTGAGCTACGAAGGCCGGGAGCGGCTTCGAGAAGGCAGGTCGCCAATTTCCGGTGCTCACGTACTGAAAGTACGCTCCACGCCTGAACACAAAGATGTTCCCCTTCGGGATAAACTAAGCAACTTGACCTCTGGGACGCAGCAAGCCATATGCGATGCCTTTCAGGACCAGACAAGCCATTTGTGACCTTGCTGGATGAACTTTTTGAACCGCCCCGAAGCCGCTGGCATTCCCCAAGTTTGTAAGCATTTTTGCTCTTGGAATCATGCATATTTAACACTTCCTTAAAACAAATTCCCCTCTATCCAAACCATTGGACCCAAAATCTACTTACCTAAATTTTTGGAGTGCGATGGAAAAATCCTAGAACGAGATCGGGCCAATAAGCCCGTGCCAAAGGGAAGGAGAGAGATGAGAGCACCGGAGCGTAATGGGAACCCATAAACGGGTATCCTCTCTTCTCCACCACTCGGAAATTGAAAATGGATATGCCTGGGAACCCCTGGAGTCCCTCCTATTGAATCTGAATAGAGCCCCCAGATTCTACCGCCAAGACCGCTGACCCTTGACTAACATTAATGGTATTCACGGTCCCATCGGTAAACGTCCCGAGGTCGGCAAACGGATTAAAACCAGCTGGTGCTGAAAAATCAGCCTGATTGCCAGCTACTTTCCAATTAGGATTAGAGAATGGAGTAAAACACCCCACACCACCAGCACAGAGAGAATTCGAGACATTCACCACATTATTTCCTGTACCAAAATCTACCAAAGCTCCATTAGTTAAAGAAAACAACGATCCAGCTCCAACACTGGCAAATACCCCACCATTAAGATTAACCGTACTACCGCCCTGAACCGAAAGAAGACTCCCTCCATTGACAATCAGTTGAGCACCCCCTGTCACACTGAACAAATTTCCATTGACCGTGAGAGAACTGGCATTTAACCGAACCAAAGAATCCCCAGGCAATAAATTAGCAACTATTTTGGCGTTTTGCCCTGCTACACGACCAAAATCTGATGCAGTCGTCAACGTGCCTTGTATCATGGCCAATAAAGGGGAAGAGGCTTCTAAGAGGGCTTGATCTAAAATATCCGTTTGGCTGCTATTGGCGGTCGACCCCACCAAAATACCGGTTGTCACTTCAGCACTCGCATTAATGACTTCAATGAGAGGAGACACTTCCTCTCGAATGATATCCGCACCGGACGCATCTTTTCCGATAACTGATGGAACGACAGGACCTCTGAGCGTCCCATCCAAAACCGCGAGTAAGGCTGTGTTAACCGTCGGATCGGCCGGTTGAATCCGTGTTCCGTTTAAAATAGCCAGAATCCTGTCCTCCATATTCACAATTGCCGGATCACCAGGTTTCCCCAAAATAGAAACGGCCGATCCTTGAATAGCTTGCCCCAACGTGGGTTCCAACCCCAAAAAACTCGCATTGGTTTTTTCTTGAATAGCCAGGGCGACCTGGGTATTGCCGAGAACAACACCTTTTTTTAAGGTGACTTCTGCCTGATCAACAGTCGTCGCATCAGATGAGCTACGAACCTGGATGGCCGCATCAACACCTGCATCCGGATCAGGGTTTATGGGTGTTTCAAGCCCTCCCAACCCAGCGGCCAAAATAATTTCAAAACAGGAGCCCGAAGACATTTGACAAGGAAATTCAGCGCCTTGTTCAGGCAACGAGGCATATATATCATCAGGATCAATCAAGGGAGATCTGGCAAATTGGGCTAATTGCCCAAGTTGTATCTTTCTAGAAATCGGATCTGTGCCTAGCTGGACGTCTTCTGTCCCTAGTTGAGCATTAGAGTTATTTGGTTGAGTGAAATTTGGAAGATTAAAAACAAAAGAGCCAAATTCTATGGGCATTTTTTGGTTAGATGAATGTCCTTGTCCCTTAGAGCTGAGGTCCTTAACTAAAAGAGAGGTCTGTGGAGCTTTTCCCAAATGCGGGGCTTCGGCTAAGTTTCCACTATCAGCCAAAAGCAATTCTTTGTCTGCTGTGAAGTCCCCTTTAAGAAAGGATAACAGGCCCCAACCACCGACCATTCCAGCTCCTGAGGTCAACGCAGACGCCGATTGAATATTCCCAGCAACTAGAGAGCCGCCCCCACCAGAAGGAGGAGCTGAGAATCCAACCATCGGCGGGAGATTGCCTCCTACATTAGGTTCTGCAGGAAACACAAATTCGCAAGAATTCGGGTCGAGGAGACAAGGATTCAAAGGATTTTGAGGCAAAAGAGAGGCGGTCACAAGTGTTTGAAAATTGGCAGCGGTGGTCGCCAGAATGACCTCATCATCCACTTCGCCATCTTCTGATTCAGATCCAACCAACGCCTGCTCTAAGGCTAAGGCTTGACGCATTTGTTTTTTGGCAATCAATTTTTTTGCGGACTCTGGAATCTCACAATGTTTCCCCACCAAACACACAGCCCGCCAATCAGCCAAGACCTTTTGAGACCCCAAAGCACGGAGCTGGCCATTTAAAAATCCTAAGCATTCTCCAGCGGCTACGGTCTTTTGCTGCTGGGCACCTGACTGATCGCCAGGATATTCGACGATCAGATCGCCCTCTTTCACACAAAATGTTTCTAAAAGCGCAACATCCCTGACGGATGCGGATTGGGCATGCAAACTCGTTCGAATCAGAAACGATTTACGCGGCTGGGACATTCGAGCCATTTCACCTAAGGTCGGTTGCACTTCTGCGGTGACTAATCCTTTTTGAGTCCGCGCACGGATATTGGGGGTTGTGAATGTAAACGGAATACTCTCTTGATTCTGGGTGGGAATGGACCATTCTGCAGCTCCAACTTGCAAGGCAACGGAAACTCCCCCATTGCTATTTTTATCCAACATGACTTCAGAATATTCATGAATGGTCACTAACCCTTGATCTTCTAATAATATTTCTGCAACAGATTCTTCTTCGGTACTAATCACATCTCCCATATCTAACACTGAGCGGTACTTTGGAACATACACCGGACGATCATTCGTTCCGGGAATAACCGTTACGACACCTCGCATCCCCGCAAGAAGTACTTGATTCGGTGACGCTTCTTGGGCAAACGCCGCGGGTGTTTGAAGAGTCAGCACCCAGGATGGTCCGATAATTTGCAAAGCAACCAGGGAGGATAATAAAAGCTTATAGAGAGTCATCATAATTCAATACTCCCGTCTTCATAGACATTTTTAAAAATTGAGACCTCATGTTGAAGTCTCCATTTGCCTATTTTTTAACCATTCCAAAAACACTCTAAGGGTTTCTATCAAATTTGTGAACTTCTTGTCTATTACAAGAAAGACCTACTGATTGACCATCGTTCCCTTATGAAACCGGTCCTTCTTGAACGCCTCAAATCAATAATCAGCAATTGTGGTAACCATATATTGATTAAAACAGGATATTTTTAATTAGGTTATAATACTTATACTTTAATTAAATATTACGCCTTGCAGTTCTCATTCGGCTACCTCATATCCACTAATTGATTACCCCCATTTTCTCTATTGCGCGTCTTTACCTGTACAGAACCTCTTCCGGGACCTTCTGCTTACTTTTTCAAAAAGGGTTTCAATTGATCATAGGTGCGTTGAAGCAAGGAGGCATCATGATCCCAGGCTTCCATAAACGACGCAAATCGTGCCTTGTCGTACCTGCCAGGCATCCACGCCATGGCAAAAAGGCTTCCGTTATCCGACCAAAATAATTGCATCACTGAAAACTTGCGCATGAGTGCATTGGTCACCTGATATCGAGAACCGACATCAGAGTGCGGGTTCGTTCCTGGGAATCCCGTTTGAAGGCGAATCCCACCAAAGGCATAGGTAATGTAGAGGTGAATTTTCGAGATATGTTGGGCACGAATTCCGGCTTCGACAAAATCACATTCATATCCTAAAAACTCTAGGTGTTCGAGAAGAGGTTCTTTGAAAGAGTCTTTGGAGGAAGGAGGTTCGGCATGGACAACCGAACACATCACCAAAAAGACAAGACAGCACAACACCATGGCTCTTCTTATACCCTGACCACTGCGGTGACAAAACATCTTTGTCCTTTTTGTGTCATTCACCATTGGCTCACTCCCTTTTCCCGGCTCATTCCAATCCTCCTACTTTATTATCTGCTTTAAATAAAAGATTTCGTTGAGATGGCATAAATCTCTTACCTTTATCCACAGGCAAAAGGAATATTCTGGCCCTCTCCACCATCTATCAATATTGACAAATCTCCTGAAATCCTTGTAAACCCTTGCTCTTATTGTAGGCATCGTTCTAACCTGATGTAAATTTTCTAGTTCGATTGTTCCCCAAGCATTCGGACTCAACAAATATTCTCACAACCATTATCTTCATAATCACTTCTTCTCGAATAGGATGGGTTATGCGCTACCAAGACCTTCAAAAATTTAATTGTACTATCATTATTTTTACGGTCCTGGCCACAGCCTGTTGGGGAACGACAGTCGTGTGGGCGCAACGCGGGGATGCCAATGTCCTGGCTGCTCGTGCCGCTATCGCCTACGATGACAAACAATATGACGAAGCCCTGTCACTGATCAATAACGTCTTAACCCTGGACCCAAACCATGAACGAGGGCTCTTCTATAAAGGATTAATCTACCTGGCTCAAGAAAAGCCACAGGAAGCTATTGGTCCGCTGGAGACTGTCCACCAGCTCAAACCCACAGATAGAGATGTTCAACATCATTTGGGAATTGCCTATTTTTCCGTTGGAGAATACGACAAGGCCAAAGGTTTGCTGGAACCAATTTTCGAGCAGAATCCTGACACCGAAAATTTGGGATATTATATTGGATTTCTCCAGTATCGTGAGAAGCAATATGGAAAGGCCGTCGCAGCCTTTGATCAGAATCAGACCCCCAATCCAGACATTCGACAATTAAACGGCTTTTACCGGGGGTTGGCCTTAGGCGTGTTAGGGCTACCTAGTGAAGCGTTAAGCGAATTGGAACAGGTCCAACGGACTCAAACGATTTCCCCTCTGACACAGGCTTCTGTCAGAATTCGGGAGGCACTTTCAGCAGGGCAGATTTTCGGCACGCAAAAGCGATTTCGGCTTCAGGTCAGCGTGGGAGGTTTCTACGACGACAACGTGAAAGTCAATCCGGACTCTGTTGGAGAAATCCCTATACTCAACCCTCCTAACGACCCTAACGCCGTGATCAAAACGTTGCAAGGCCGAAAGACCAAAGCTCCAGGGTTTATCGGCTCCTTACGAGCTGACTATTCTTTTTTGGGGGAAGGTCCATTTGAAGCCACCGCCACGTATTCATTCCTGCAAACTCTCCACGGAAGAGGTTTCGATGAATTTAATATCCAAAATCATTTGGTGGGAATATCAGGATTTTACCGTGGCGTCATACAGGATTTACCATTTCAATTGGGTGCCCAATATACGTATGACTATGTTTTCTTGGATTCAGATGGTTTTCTCTCTCGCCACACACCAACCTTTAGCGCCACAGTGCTTGGACCAACGTTTACCCTACCGGGGGTCGGAGTAGTAGGCAACATCACCACGGCCTTATATCGCTACCAAGTCCAAACGTTTTTCCGGGAAGTTGGCAACGATGATATCCGATTTCGTGGGGACTTGAGGGATGGGTACAACAATACCGCAGGCCTCATTCATGCGTTCCGATTATTTAATGATCGCCTTCTCCTTCGAATTGGCTATCAATATGATAATGAAAGCACAGATGGGGCGGCCTTTTCCTACAGAGGAAACCGTCTTTTAACAGGAGGCCAACTTCAGCTCCCGTGGGGGAAAATGACGTTGCGGTACGATTATGATATCCATTGGCGGGATTACAAAAACAATCAAACTACTGTTATTTTTACAGACCGCGACGGCCGCCTCGCCAGACGGTATGACCGACAGCAAACCCATCTAGTGCAATTGACCAAACCACTTCCCTATAATTTTTCACTGACGGCTCAATATCAAGGCATTCGGAGCAAATCGGATATTCCCCTATACGATTACACGAAAAACGCCTGGACGATGATTCTCACCTGGACTTATTAGTTTCTCCAGAGAGCCCACGGGCAATCGCTTGTTGATTGCCCGTGGGCTCTCTCTGCTTTACCTCTCAACGACCCCCTTGTTCGACTCAGTACTTCTTCCCCAAGCATAAGAGCGGCCCCGACCCTTAGCCATCCACATTCATTTCCCCAATCATCTCCGCTTAATTTTGAAAGTTCCCCTTATTTGTTTGGTTTTTTGTCATCTTTTTTTACGTATCTGGAAATTGTCTCAGTCATGTGAGAACCATTCCTCTTCGGGTTTACCTCCTTTGTGCTTAAAGAACACGAAGTAACCACCAGCCACTGACTTCAAGATCATGTAATGAGCCCACCTTTTCTCATTCGCTCCTCTTCTTGAAAATATTGGTATCCCTTTTGCGTGATGTCTGCCCCGTAACCGGCATTTCGTTTTTTTTTGATTTTCTTTCATTCATTCTTCAATCAAGGAGTTTTTATTATGGCAATTTCCGTCAGAAGGAAAAGTCTAGGGGTTTGTGCATTTCTCCCGATGCTTTTCACCTGTTTGGCTTGGGCCCCAGCTCATGCCATGAGTGTCTTTATTAATGAAATTCATTATGACAACACTGGAGGAGACACCGGAGAAGCCGTTGAAATTGCCGGGCCGGCAGGGACAAATTTAGCGGGATGGTCTCTTGTGCTGTATAACGGAGCCACTGGGGCAACCTATAACACTCTTAATTTATCCGGACTTATTTCTGATCAATCCACAACGGGATTTGGTACGTTGTCTTTTTCTCAGCCAGGCATTCAAAATGGAGCACCGGATGGCCTAGCTCTCGTTGATGCAACTAACAACGTGATCCAATTTTTGAGTTACGAGGGTTCCTTTATAGCTGTGGGAGGAGCAGCGAATGGGTTAACCAGCACGGACATTGGAGTATCTGAGCCAACTACCACCGCTGTGGGAAATTCTTTACAACTCACAGGCACGGGAACCATGTATGAGGACTTCACTTGGGCCGCAGTCATGCCCAACACATTCGGTGCCGTAAACACGGACCAGACCTTTCGGGTCAGTACCCAACAACCCGTTCCCGAACCTTCCACGCTCTTGTTATTAGGTTCAGGTCTTACCGGCCTCAGCATTTGGCACTGGAAACGCAAACAGCACCAAAGGTAGTTACCCTGTCTTTTCAAGGGGCCTTCCTAACCAGGGAGGCCCTTTGCTTTCTTTATCCTGCTCAGTCCAATAAGCCAACAGGCCACGGGAATTCCAATCCAGAATAATTCACTGATCAATACACCAAGGCCCCAGGGCGAAAAGAATTGCATCACACCTATGGGAGAAACCGTGATGGGTCTCCAAGGGAAAAAATAGCGAGTGGTGTCGAATGGCGCGAAAAAGGCAATACCTAAACCCCCATCCGTCAAAGCATCCAGCAAACCATGGGACAGGGTGACCAGGCCAAAATAGATGGCTAATATTCCATACCGGGCACTCCAACAGAGAATAGTCGGAACCGCTACTTTAGGCACCACAATTCCGATCAACAACGCAAAGATGATTGAATGCGTTAGGCCACGGTGGCCCAATGCATGCTCATAGGGAATTCCAAACACCAATCCAACTACGTCCACATCTGGTAAAAGGCAACACAGTACGGTCAATACCCAAAATCGTGTTGATGCCCATCCCAAATTCAAGGTTTTCCCCATCGCATAAGCAACCGCCACATGACCAAAAACTGACGCCATCTATGTTCCCATTGCCTTTCTTTTTGATAACATCTAAAAACGGTTGGTAAAAATATGGCCGCAAGGCCTCTATACCTCAATGACCACTGATTTTCCTACACCAAAATTCTTGGAACCGCCACCGGTTCCTGACAAAAAACACGATTCTTGTCTTAAAAAAAACATCGTCGCCTCTATCAGGCTGTCAGTCATTCTCGCCCTCTCACTGACGTTCGTGTCCCTCATCGGATGCATACCGGGTTCCACGGATCACACAAACTCGCAGGATGCTCTTTCTGACTCGAATGGATTTTTAACCCAACCCATCAGCCATTCATGGACTCGTACGTCGCAGTATCTCACGATGCGAGATGGCGTCAAGATAGCCGTCGATCTTTACCTTCCCGACGGGAGGAAACCAGGGCAAAAGATGCCAACAATCCTACACCAAACGCGCTATTGGCGCGCCTTTGAATATCGCTGGCTCATGTCCCTCATCAAAGACGAACGGCCTCGGGGAATCATCGGGAATTACGCGGAACGGTTTCTGCAGCAGGGCTATGCCTGGGTCGATGTCGACGTACGAGGCTCAGGCGCATCATTTGGCACACGGCCAATTGCCTGGTCCCCCACAGAGATTAAAGACGGGGCAGAAATTGTGGATTGGATTATTGCTCAACCCTGGTCCAATGGAAAAGTCGGGGCGATGGGCATCTCTTACAGTGGCGGGACTGCGGAAATGTTATTGGTCAACAAACATCCAGCGGTCAAGGCCGTGGCCCCCATGTTTGCAGGGTTCGATTTGTATTCCGAAATTGCATTTCCCGGCGGCATTCATTTGAAGTGGTTTACAGAAACGTGGACGTATATCAATAATCGTTTGGACCACAACGAACTCCCATTTGCCGGGTGGATAGCTAATCTTTTGGTAGCGGGCGTCCACCCAGTCGATGATGATTCAAACCACCAACTTCTCTCTATGGCAGTAAAAGAACATGAAGTGAACTGGAGCCCGATTAAGGAAGCATCCGGTCTCACATTTCGAGACGATCCTCCACCTTCCCGACAAGCTCCGAATATTGATGCGTTGAGTACCCAAACTTTCGTAAAGGAAATTGAACAATCGAGCGCAGCGATCTATAGCTATAGCGGTTGGTTTGATGGAGGCTATTCGTTAGCAGCTATCAAACGCCATCTCCATCATCACAATCCCAAGAATAAATTAATCTTGGGGCCCTGGGACCATGGCGGAAAGCGGCAGATTAGTCCCTATGCCATAGGACCAGCCAAGTTTGATCATGCACAAGAACTACTAGCATTTTTCAATCGACATCTGAAAAACACCACAAATGAGACTCGGCAAGAAGCCCCTGTCCAGTATTACACCATGGGGGCTGAACGATGGAATACATCTACCCATTGGCCTCCACTGTCCACCCCAACTCGATTCTATTTTGACGCCAATCATCAACTCTCCGAGAACCGCCCGCACCAAGAATCCTCCGTCGACCGGTATCAGGTCGATCCTACAACAGGAACCGGCCCCCATTCTCGATGGAATACGTTGGTCGGCATTTCATTGGAAAACCCTTACCCGGATCGCCCTGAACAGGACAAGAAACTATTACTCTATACGACCGATCCACTTCAAAAAGATTTCGAAGTCACCGGGCACCCGGTCGCCACGGTCTACCTCTCAGCCAATGTCACCGATACGACATTGTTTGTCTATCTAGAAGAGGTCACACCTGAAGGTCAGGTGCATTATGTCACGGAAGGTGAATTGCGAGCCCTACACCGAGCATGGCAACCAGCCGATACCACCACAGACTCAATGCTCCCCGTTCCCAATCGCACTTTTCGACGCGCCGATGCAGCTCCTCTCATACCGGGGGAGGTGATCCCATTGACACTAGACTTGCTCCCCGTCTCCTACCAATTCAAGAAAGGTCACCGCATCCGAGTGGCCTTAGCAGGCGCCGACAAAGATCATTTTCAACTACTAGACGACCCTGCACCAACCTGGCACATCTGGCACACCCCCGATCGGCCCTCACACATTGAACTCCCCGTGGTTCATTAACACGGCAACATCTCATCATTGTCATCCCTGCAAGTTTGTGGCAGGGATCTCTGTAATAACATTCTTAGATTCTCAAACTGATTTTTCCTATATGAATCTTGAGAATTTCGGAAATGGGGTATAGTAATTCTATGGCAGTCAAGTCCACACGAAAGACTTCCAAGCAGATTCACCAAGGAAAGACCCGCAGACGTAGACTCACGCGTACCACGCTCAAACTGATTGTTTTCGAGGGCTGGCGTGCCTGCCGTGCGGTCATGAAGGCTGTGCTAGCTGCACCACCGCTCATTCGGGCCATTGTCATCCCAGCCCTCATTCTCATTCTGTGGTTCAGCCTCAACTGGGCGTATCATACCTTCCATAAACCAACAGAGATCTTTTTCCCTTTGGAAGACTCACTCAATAAGCACCCCGTCGAAACATGGAAAGAATACGAATCGCTCTTCCGCGAACATGCAACCGCAATCATGACACCGGAGCTTCTTGCCGCATTGGCGCAGGTTGAGGGTGGAGGAAATCCTGTGGCACGGACGTATTGGCGATGGGAGTGGACATGGAATCCCCTAGAGTGGTACCGACCAGCGTCAAGCGCAGTTGGCATGTTTCAGATCACGGACGGAACCTTTGCCGAGGCAACACGCTACTGCATCCACGACCACAAAGTGGTTGAGGATGGAGCTTGGCATGATTGGCAATCATGTTGGTTCAACAGCCTCTACACGCGTATCATGCCGAGCCATGCCATCGAGTTGACTGCAGCACTACTCGACCGGCGTGTGACACAAACAATAGAGCATCGCAAAAAAGTAACATTCGACCAAAAGCAGAATCTCGCCGCCGTGATTCACCTCTGCGGAGCTGGAGCTGGGCAGTCCTATGTGACACGAGGGTTTCGGCTGACTCCTGGCCAACGGTGCGGCGACCACGACGTGAAGAACTACCTGGCACGGATCAATGCCTTGAAACACCGATTCGCCAAGGGGGCCGGGAAAAACGAAACCATCCAACAAGCCCCTTAGTCTCACTTCCGTTCCGTATACCAATTCAACCTATTGTTGAGCCTGTTGTTGCGTTGCCTGAACATTGGC
>Ga0224497_10002230_pt1 | contig 11614 bp, 9 predicted proteins | sample SF_Jul11_sed_USG_4_FD_167970 | JGI IMG/M metagenome (GOLD analysis project Ga0224497, IMG submission 167970) | Sediment microbial communities from San Francisco Bay, California, United States - SF_Jul11_sed_USGS_13 | ecosystem: Environmental > Aquatic > Marine > Sediment | place: USA: California...
GCTCCGTTGTCACGCCGAACACTGCCGGCACCGAATCGATGGCAAAGATGACGTCGCTGGTCTCGATCATGATGAGCACAGCGAATAGTGGCGTGGCAAGCCGCTTGCCGTTGATGCGGGTGAACAGCTTGGCCTCGTCGTATTCGGTAGTCATGGGAACGAATCGCCGCACCGCCCGAATGGCGGGGTTCTCGTCAGGGTGCAGCTCGACACCCGAGTGAGTGACCATTCGGTACGCGGTGAACAGCAGTAGTGCGCCGAATATCGCCAACGTCGGCTCGAACGCCTCGATGAGGGCGACGCCGGCAATGATGAAGACGAAACGGAGGACCAGCGCTCCGAAGATTCCCCAGTAGAGCACCCGGTGGCGGTAGGCATCCGGCACCATGAAATATTCGAAGACGATTGCGAACACGAAGATGTTGTCGATCGAGAGGCTCTTCTCGACGAGATAGGCGGCGAGATATTCCGAGGCGGCGGTACTCCCGAGCCACGCCCAGATTACGAACGTGAATGCCAAGCCCAGTCCGATCCACATTGCCGTGGTTACAGCCGCTTCCTTGCGGCTGACCGCATGCGCCTCACGCTGGAAGGCGAAGAGATCAACGAGCAGCGCGGCGACGACGAACACGACGAAGAGCACCCACGCCCACCAGGGAATCAAGATTCACTCGCCACGATGCGTCTAGCCACCAATTTCGGCGAACCAATCATCGGGTCCCAAAGTCGGGAAGGCTTGGGCCACGATCGCGAGCAGTTCCGGGGGCACCTCTACGAAGCCGCCGTCGACCCAGATCTGGGCTTGAACGGCAACTCCGCTTCGTGCATGGTTGCCCGAGCCCCATTCGAGGTAGTCAACGATGGCTTCCGGATCGTTGAATCGATCAGCCGAATACAGCCCAATCTCACCGCCTTCTGCGTCGATTACGCCGATCGGCCGAATGACATCCACCGTGCCGATAACACCCACCAAGTCGGGCACGATCCCCTCGCCGAGCGGCACCGTCAGGCGTTCGCCCGGCTGCAGTTCGAATGCCGGCAGCTCGAAGTAGCTAGGGAATTGGCAGATCCAGAAGCCGCCGCTCGAGCCGGGCCCGGTGCCTTTGTTGGCGATGACCAGGTACGGCTCGCCGGCAAAAACCACCTCATCGATCCGGATTGCCGGCTGGCCGGTGCCGAGAGAGGTGGTGCTGGCAAGGGAGGTGGCTGACGTCGTCGGCTCCACCGAGCTTGTGGTGGCTTCCCCGCCGGTTGTCGTCGGTGACACCGTTGTGGGATTCGGCGCCGCGGTTGTCTCCGCTGCGGGCTGTGAGGTTGTCGCTCCAGTTTCGCCGCCGCACGCGGCCAGAACGAGGGCTAGCGCAACTAGCAGGGGGCGGCGCGACAGGCTTTGCATATCCGGGAGGCTAACGCGTGACCGGGTGCTCGTAGAACACGCCGCGCCCCGGTCACAGGGTCCAGATGTGTTTTAGGTTCTCGGCGCCCGGCCTGGCAGAATGGTGCTGTCCGTCGCGGGTTGGAGGTACCGGTGCAAGTTCTCGATGTCATGACGAGCGATGTGATCACCGTGCGCGCCGCCACAACCATCACCGACGCGGCCCGGCTCATGTTCCGCAATCGGATTTCGGGGCTGCCGGTGTGTGACGCCGACTCGTGTCTGATCGGGATGATTACGGAAGCGGACTTCTTGAGACTCGAGGTTGCCCGCCACACTGACGGCGAGATGAGCACTGTCGAGACCGTCGGAGAGGTCATGACCACCGACGTGACGACAATCAAACCAGGGGCCGACTTGGCAGACGCCGCCCGCATCATGGTTTTCGAGGATGTGAATCGGTTGCCTGTCATTGACGCCGATTCGCGCATGCTGGGGATCATCTCCCGCCTTGACGTTGTTGCGGCATTCACCCGGCCCGACGACGTAATCGAGGACGAGATCCGCGAGGACGTGCTGCGGCGGATCATGGGCGTGGACCTCGATGCCGTCGACGTGGCGGTCAACTCCGGGATCGCAACGTTTACCGGCACGATCGGCACCCGTGCCGAGTCGGCTCTACTCGAGGAGGTCGTGCGCCGACTCGATGGAGTCCTGCGCGTCGAGAACAACCTCACCTGGCCCCCAGGCGGCGGCCAGGCCGCTGATTAGTAGAGCGAATTGCCCGAATCGTGATTCGTGAGCTTCGACTCGCTGTTGCCGGTTGCTACCTAGCCATCTCCCACCAGTGGATCAACGGAGGCGGCCCTGCGGTGCTATTCGTCCACGCCGCCGGATTCTGCAAGGAGGTGTGGCAACCGGTAATCGAGGACACCGCTGCCTCGGGGGTCGGTCTGGCCGCGATGTCACTCGACCTGCGCGGACACGGTGGCTCGGGTACATACGAGTATCCGCTCGATTGGTGGCGGCTCGGCGGCGACGTGCTGAGTGTCCTGGCCGGCCGCACCGACGTCATCGGCGTCGGGCATTCGGCCGGCGGCGCGGCGCTCGCGCTCGCCGAACTGCTTGCGCCCGGCACGTTCCGGAGTCTGGTCCTGGTGGAACCGATCATCTCGCCGCCCCCCTTCAAGCGTTTCGAAGCGCACCCACTGGCTCTCGGGACCCTCAAGAGGACGCCGGTTTTCGCCAGCCGTGACGCGGCTGCGGTGAACTTTCGCGGTCGGGGCCCCTTTGCCGGTTGGGACGACCGGGCCTTCCAGGGTTACCTAGAAGGCGGGCTCCACCCGAATCCGATCCTTGCTCCCGATGCGGTCCGACTGGCCTGCCATCCCGAAGATGAGGCGGAGTACTACCGGTCCGGAGGCGAGCACCGCGCCTGGAATCGCCTCAGCGAGCTCGCGGTCCCCGTGGAGATCATTGCCGGAGAGAACTCCGATACCCACAGTGCCCGGTTTGTCGGCAATCTGGCCGGTCGGATGCAAAGAGCGACTGTCACCTGGGTCCCGGAGGCCTCACACTTTGTTCCGATGCAGCGCCCGCAGGTGGTGGCCGCCGCCGTCGCCGCCGCCGTTTCGGGGGAATGGGCTCGTTGATGCGGCCGGTAATATGGACCGGGTGCTTTTCTCCGCCGAAGAAATCGACTCATTACGGATCGCGGCCGCAGGCTCACCCGGCGAGATAGTCATTGCCACAGACGTTGAGCCTGTCTCCCTGCTGCGAGCCGCGGCTCCTCTGTTTAGCCAGGCGCAACTGGTTTGCCATCCGGATGGCACTGTTCTGGCCGGCCTCGGCTCCGCCTGGAGCGCCTCGGGTACCGGCGAAGATCGTTTCGTCGGGCTGACTGCCAAGATCGAGTCGGTAGCCCACGCAGCAACGGCACCGATCTTCGCCGGGTTTTCGTTCCATTCCGATGGCCCCCATACTGCAGAATGGGACGGGTTCCACGGCATCGATGCGATTCTGCCCCAGGTGGCCGTCATAGCCACGGCCATGGGCCGCACCCTGACGCTGACGAAAACCGCCGGACTCGATCTGCTCGGCCTGATTGACGTCTTGGCAGCAGTTGAGGAGCCCGGCGCCGTCCTGCCCTTCGAACCCGGTGATCACTCAGTCGTCTCGCATCCGCCTTCTGCCCATTGGCGATCCGAAGTCGAAGAGGCCCTGGCTGCCATCGCCCAAGGCGACTTGTCGAAGGTCGTGCTGAGCCGCAGCGTCGTGGTCACCGTGGATCTGGAGCCGAGCGTGTTCGACCTCGTGGATCACTTGCGGGACACCTATCCCCAGTGTTACGTCTTCGTTTGGCAGACCGGCGATGCGGCTTTTGTTGGTGCCAGTCCCGAACTGTTGCTTGAAAAATCGGGTGGATCGGTGCGGGTCAACCCGCTGGCGGGCACGGCACGTCGCGGCGAGGGTGAGGCCGACGATCGGGCGGTGGGGGAGGCCCTCATGCATTCGCCCAAGGATCGCGAGGAACATGCCCTGGTCGTCCAGGACATCGCGGCCCGCCTCGGGCCGGTCGCTATCGACCTCGAGATTCCCGCCGGTCCATCGCTTCGTCGGATGGCGACGGTCCAGCACCTCTCCACTGAGATCGTCGCTCGGGTTGATCGTTCGACGCCCGCTCTAGAACTGGTCGATCTGCTGCATCCGACGCCCGCGGTCGGCGGTACCCCACGCGAAACGGCGGTGGCTTTCGTCGAGAAGATCGAAGGTATCGATCGCGGCTGGTATGCCGGAGGAATTGGGTGGCTCACGGCCGACGGCGATGCAACATTCGCAATTCCACTGCGTTGCGCCCTCATCCGGGGTCGCACCGCCCTCCTCTACGCGGGAGCGGGCATTGTGGCTGACTCAAAACCAGAGGCGGAGTTGGATGAGACGAGGCTGAAGTTCCGTCCGATGCTGAGCTTGCTCACCGCGACCTGATTGCACGATTGACAAGCTCAATCGCAGCTAGCCGATGGCCCGGACCGGCGGCACCGTCGGTGTGAACCTCGATGAGGCGGGGCCGGGTCGGCACCTCTTCCACGAGCGACACGAGCGTGGCCCGATCGGTAACGGTCGTCGCCTCAACGTCGAATGCGCCCGCAATGGCTGCCAGACGGCGTCCGTGCGGCGCTCGGATGAACTCCCGGAACACGTCCGGGTCAATGCGCGCCGGATCCGCCTGTGGCAAGAATTCGAAGATTCCGCCGCCGTCGTTGTTGATGACCACGATCGTCACGGGCACGCCAAGGCGGCTTGCCGTCGCCAGCGAGCCGACGTCGACAAGTGCGGTCAGGTCACCGAGCAGCGCATAGGTCGGGCCGGCTTGGGCCGACGCGACCCCGAGCGCGGTCGCGATGGCACCGTCGATCCCGTTGGCCCCCCGATTGGCGATCAGGGTGAGAGGTCGCGAGCGGCGGACGCCGTACGAGTCGACCAACCGGATGGGCATGGACGAACCGGCAACCAAGACTCCTCCCGATGGCACGCTCTCCACGACGGCCCGGGCAATTGATGGTTCGTCGATTCCGGTTAGAGATCCCGAGAGGGCCTCGGTGGCGGCATCATCGGCGGCGCGCCACGATGCGGCGAAGGCTGGGGGAGCGGGGGTGACTACCTTGGCGAGCAGCCCCAAGGTGAGCGCCGGGTCTGCGGCGACGACGCTCGTCGCGATACGCAACGGATCGTGCCACTGGCCGCTGTCGATGTGCACCAGATCGACTCCGAGATCCTGCAGCCAATCATTGATCACTTTTGAGCTGTGGATCGCTCCCACGTGAATGATGGCCCCGGGAGGAGTGGTACCCCGGAAGCCGGACGCCACCAACAGGTCTGCTGCGGATATCAAGGCGCGATCGTCAGGGCTGGAAAAGCGAGCCGCCGATTGCGGATCCGCCATGACGACACCCTGCAAGGCCCTGGCCACCTCAGAAACGGCGGCACCGAGCCCTGGGCTGGCGGACGGCCCGGCGATTATCAAGGTTGGCCTGCCGCTAACCAGGTCGGCGATCGCGCGAATCTCGGTCTCATCGGCGGCGGCCCGTCGGACGACGGTTGCCGGCCGGCCGGCGGCGCCCGGCGGCGGGCGCCGCTCGCGGTTGGCCGGGACCAAGGGCTCCCGTAGCGGGATGTTCAGGTGCACCGGCCCGGCGGGAGACTCGAGCGCCGTGGCAACGGCTTGGCGGCCCAGGTGCGCTGCGTTGGCGATCGACTCCTCGTTCGGCGCTCCGCAGTCGTGGAACCACTTCGCGGCGACTCCGTAGAGATTCGTCTGATTGATCGTCTGCGGAGCGCCCCGATCCTGGAGTTCCGGTGGTCGATCGGCGGTGAGAGCGATCAGCGGAACGTGAGACATACGAGCCTCCGTCATTGCGGGGAGGTACTCGGTGGCGGCCGTCCCTGATGTGCAGGCGACCACAGCTGGCCGCCCCGTCGCCTTGGCTAGGCCCAGAGCGAAGAAGGCACCGCTGCGTTCGTCGTGGTGCACGGAAACGGCCACAGCAGGGTGCGCCGCCAGCGCCAGTAGCAGCGGTGTATTGCGAGAACCCGGGCTCACCGCAGCGTGGCTGACCCCTTGCGACGCAAGGGCGTCGACCAGGGCCGCGCAGAAAGCGATCGATGGCTCGGTGGTCACAGGACAACGTTAACGTTGCTATGTGCAGTCGCCAGCCACCACCAGAAATGCCTGGGCCGTTGCCGGCCGCGCCGCCCTTGGGCTGGTGGTCGGCGCCTCGTTCGGTATCGCCATTGGGGCGCTGGTCGCCTCGTGGGTTTATGGAGTTCAAGCAATCGAGAGCGAGGCGGTCAACGCGTCCTATCTGGCGGCGGCGATAACCATCTTCGGCGGTCTGGTCGGCCTGATCATCGGGCTGCGCACAGCCAACCGGAACGGCTCAGCCGCCGATGAGGGCTAGTTGGGGCCGTTCGGCTAGATGAAACGATCGGCCAGGATGCCGGCGCTGAGCAGCATTGCGACCAGCAGCTGGAGGCGAGCGGTGCCCTTGAGCACTGCGATGAGCGGAGGCCCGGCCGTTTCCGACCTGATCGTCTTGATGAGCGGCACCGCAACCGGAAGCGTCACCAGGCTGAGCAGCGTCCATACGGGCAGCCAGCCGCTGATAATGGCCAGCAGGATCACTGCGTAGGCGCCGCCAACCGCGGCGCTGTAGATGGCGACGCCGCCACGGCGGCCGACCCGCACCACCAGCGTCTCCTTGCCCGCTGCCGAGTCCGTTTCGAGATCCCGCACGTTGTTCGCCAGCAGAATCGCAGTCGCCAAAAGTCCCATGACAACGCCGGCCAGCCACGCCTCGACGGGCGCGGTACGGTCAAACACGTAGCGGGCCCCGACGGTCGCCACCAGCCCGAAAAAGACGAATACGAACACTTCGCCGAGGCCCCTGTATCCGTAGGGCGTTGGGCCGTTGGTGTAGCCAAGGGCGGCAATGATCGACGCGATGCCGATGACCGCTATTGCCGGTCCTGCGACGGCGATCAGGTAAATGCCACCGACCGCGGCGACCCCGAATGCAACTGCAATCCCGATCCACATCTGCCTGGCGGAAATCAGCCCCGAAGCCACTGCTCGGGTGGGCCCGATGCGTTCCTCGGTATCGGCGCCCCTGGCGGCGTCGGCGACGTCGTTGGCGAAGTTGACCCCGATCTGGATTGCCATTGCTGCCACCAATGTGACTGCGAACCGTGGCCAGGCAAAGACGTCGTCGCCGGCAGCCAGCGCCGCGGCGACGAAGACAGGGGCAACCGAGGCCCACAGCGTTGCCGGTCGGGCAGCCAGCAGCCACGAGCGGATCACGTCAGAAATGCCAGGGGAATTTGGAGAAATCCTGGGGGCGCTTCTCGAGGAATGCCTGGCGCCCCTCTTCCGCTTCCTCGGTTGCATACGCCAGCCGGGTGGCCTCTCCGGCAAAGATCTGTTGTCCCACAATTCCGTCATCCAGGAGGTTGAACGCGAACTTCAACATCCGCTGCGCGGTAGGCGACTTGGCTGTGATCTCGCCCGCCCACTGGAGCGCAGTCGCCTCCAAGTCGGCGTGGGGCACGACCGCATTCACCATGCCCATTTCGTAAGCCTCCTGAGCCGAGTAGTCCCTGCCAAGGAAGAAGATCTCACGGGCCCTCTTCTGTCCTACCTGGCGCGCCAGCAGAGCGGACCCGTAGCCGCCGTCGAAGCTGGCAACATCGGCGTCGGTCTGTTTGAAGATGGCGTGCTCTGCCGACGCCAGTGTCAGATCGCAAACGACGTGAAGACTGTGGCCCCCGCCGACGGCCCAGCCGGGCACGACCGCGATGACAACCTTGGGCATAAATCGAATCAGCCGCTGCACCTCGAGGATGTGGAGCCGACCGAGCCGGCCGGGATCGGGCCCGTCGCTGCCTTCGTACATGTAGCCGTCTTTGCCCCGGATCCGCTGGTCGCCTCCCGAGCAAAATGCCCAGCCTCCGTCGTTGGGTGAAGGTCCGTTGCCTGTGATCAGCACTGCCCCGACATCGGAAGTCATCCGGGCGTGGTCGAGTGCTCGATACAGCTCGTCAACCGTATGCGGGCGAAATGCGTTGCGCACGTCGGGGCGGTTGAAGGCGACTCGCACAGCTCCGACGTCGACGGCCCGGTGATATGTGATGTCGGTGAACTCGAAGCCGGCCACGGTGGTCCATGCGGCCGCATCGAATAGTTCGGATATCGGCGTGTCGTTTACTGCCAAGGTGATTCTCCGATGTGGCTAGCCAGCCTGCCGGGTTGCTCGGGTCGATACTGTAGTGACCGCGAATGCACGAACTCATTGCCCCAGATCTCCTGACGGTGGCCGCCCAGCGGTGGCCGCGCCGCGTCGCTCTTCGCGCCGGTACCGACCAGTGGAGCTTCGCCGACCTCAACTATGCGGCCACCGAGATCGCGGGCAGGGTCCGGGCCGGCTCCCGTGTCGCGTTTCGGGCCGCAATGAACGTTGCTTCGGTAGCGACTATCTGGGGTGTGCCCCGCGGGGGCGGCGTTGCGGTTCCGATCGATCCGGCGCTCGACGCCCCGGCCGCCGCCGCGCTGGCGGACTCCTTAGGGGCAACACTGGGGTGGCCGCCGCCGGTGGGCTCCGACGACGTGTACCCGGAACCGACGCCACAAAGGCCCGTCGTCATCGCGGCCACCTCCGGTACGGGAGGCACTCCTCGCGGTGTAGTGCTCACGGCAGGCAATGTCGAGGCAGCCGCGTCTGCATCACAGATTCACCTCGGCACTCGAGAATCCGATGTATGGCTGCTCGCGATGCCTCTCCACCACGTCGGTGGCCTGGCAATCCTGTGGCGTGCCGCCCACGATGGCTCGCAGGTTGTGCTCAATCAGGGTTTCGAGGCAGCCGCTGTCAGGGCAGCACTGGACGATGGAATCACGTGGGTTAGCTTCGTGCCAACCATGCTCAGACGGTTGCTCGCCGCTCCGGGAGGCCCGTGGCCCTCTCTGCGGGGCGCCCTGATCGGCGGCGCCCACGCCGCAACTGAGTTGATCGAAGCCGCCGGCGCCGCCGGCGTGCCGGCCCTCCCCACCTACGGTATGACGGAGACGACCGCCCAGGCTTGCACCGTGCGGCCCGGCAACGCCGCGGCCGCCGCCGGGACGGTTGGACATCCACTGCCGGGAGTCGAGGTGACCATCGACGCTTCCCCTGGTGTCCCCGGTGTGATCAGCATTGCCGGTCCCACCGTCTCGCCGGGTTATGTTGACGAGCCGCCTCGCGGCGGGCCCTTCGTCACGAGTGATGTCGGCTACTTCGATCCGAGCGGGCGGCTGGTTGTGCTGGGACGAAATGATGATGTGGTGATGTCCGGTGGCGAAAAGGTTCACCCCGGGCAGCTGGAGCGTGCGCTCCTGGCGCAGCCTGGCGTGCTCGAGGCTGTGGTGTTCGGACTTCCAGACGATGAGTGGGGTGAGCGTGTGGTTGCGGTCGTCGCCGGAGACGACTTGGCCGGCGATGACCTCAAGGCCATCCTGGCTCGCTCATTTCCCCGCCATGCCGTTCCCAAGGTGATCCGGGTGGTGTCGGAGCTACCCCGTCTCAGCAATGGGAAGGCGGATCGGGCAGCGGTGAGACGCAGCGCGGCCTCCTGGTAGTGGCGCGGCCGTTTGTTGCACTGAGCCGACTCCCAAACCGGTCGAGCCGATGTTCAACCCGGCAGCAGCGGAAGGTAGGCCAAGCGGTCGAGGGGAACAGACTCCACCTGGCCAAGCAGAATCGCCTCCGGGTAGGTCAATGCCTCTTCCTGACTCCCGGACTGCGGATGCAGCAGGTCGATGATCATCGGGTCGTTGACGGCTCCAGTTCCTCCTCCCAAGCGGAATCTGCCAGGGGAGGCCGATAGCAGGCGTAGGTTGTGAATGCCGAGCGTCGGGATCGCTTGGTTGGCCAGAACCGCAACCCCGTAGCGCCAGCGGGTCTCATCTCCCTCCGGGAGCGCAGAGCGGGAGACCGTCACGAGGATCGTTCGCCGATCAGGCAGCACGGCATACGCCAAAGGTGCGGCAAGCTCGGTCACATTGCCTGCCGGGTCCGCCGTGTACTGAGTTCCCTCCCAACCGTCCACGCTGAATGCGTAGTCCCAACCCGTCCCCGGCTCAGATGCGGCTGCCCGGCCTGGGAGGAGGCGCGCCGCGCCGGTTTCGGTGCCTGGGTACGCCTCCAGGTAGAGGTCGATCGTCTGATGCGAGAAACCGGCCGGCGCGCTCCACGGGTTATTCAATGGTTCGCGGAATGTGATCTCGAACTGCACTTCGCCAATCGAATCGGGATCGACTGCTGAGGGTCCGCCAATCCGGCGTACGGCGAGACCCGCCAGGTCATAGGTGCCCTCGGGGGTCTCGCTGTCCGTGATGTATGAATACGACCCCGGCCCGTAGTCGTCACGCAGCCGGTCCTCGATTCGGGCCAGCTCAACGCCGTCTGGCAGGTTGGGCAGCTCGAGTGATCCGCGACCCGCGTCCGGAAACAGCTTGCGCTCCGGGCCCCCGGTGACGTCGACGATGCGGAATTCGATGGCATCACCGGGGCGCATATCCGGATCGATCGCGGCCAGGTCGAGTGCGAACTCCACAGAATTCCCGTCGAACCCTGCGAGCTGAGGGCTGACCGTGGTTGCCCTCCCTTCGGGGTAGGCCTGCGGCGGCGAGATTCGCACCGGGTCGGTGCCACGCCATCTGACGACACGGGTCGCGTCGAAGCCGATACCGTTCAGCAGCGGTGTCACCGCCAGGCCTGACCCGGATGGCCCACGCAGGTACAAATCGAATCCCGGAGCACTGTCACCGAGCACCTCCGTGGTGAAATCCACTCGGATGAATAGCTGTGTCTCGTCGAAGGTGTAGAAGAAGCGACGGATCAGATCCGAAGAGCGCTCATCGAATTGGCCGGCTCGCGCCCACTGGGCGTCAGAGACTGAATTGTCGATTGTGATCGTCGTCGGCAGAGGAGAATTCTGTCTCGTGGGCGAGACCGGCGCCGAGTCATGGAGCGGAACGTTCACCCAGCTTGGCGGGGCGGCCCCGAGCAGGTCCCACGCCTCACGGAGCTTCGCCCGGAACAGTCGGTCGTAATAGTCGTCTTCAGCCGAAGCGCGCTCCGTTCCGTACCACCAGTACCAATCGCTGCCCTGCGACTGCAGGATCTGTTCGTAGGCGTCGTCCAAGGTTTCATCATCGACGGCCCCGACCTCACGCTGGCGCAGGAGTTGGCGTCGGGTCTCCCCCATAAAAGCCCAGGCGTCCAATTCGGCCGATTCGCTCAGGTAGCTCTCGGGCAACGGCGGATACGGGCCCGGCTCGAATGGGAGGGCAGCGTTCAATTCCGACGGGAGCGCCGTCGCGAAATCGGGCGCGGCAGCCAACTGCCGGAACAAGCTCCGGAGAAACGCGATGCCACCGTCCTCGTAGCGTCCCCACGGTTCTGAGCCATCAGCCGAGACTGTCACGACCGCTCCGGGAGTATCCCCGACGGCAGCAGAGAGGCTGCTCACAAGGTCCAGGGCGGCCGCGTCGTGGCCCATGGCGAAGTAGGTGTCGGAGATTCGATCGCCGGCGCCGGGCATGGCGCTGAGCGCCAGAAGGCTGCCATCCTCGGAGGTCAGCTGGGTGGGCAAATGTTCGTCCTCTGCGCTGAGCAGCAACCAGTCGTATCCGGCCCGGTGGAGGGC
>Ga0224497_10002232_pt1 | contig 11610 bp, 8 predicted proteins | sample SF_Jul11_sed_USG_4_FD_167970 | JGI IMG/M metagenome (GOLD analysis project Ga0224497, IMG submission 167970) | Sediment microbial communities from San Francisco Bay, California, United States - SF_Jul11_sed_USGS_13 | ecosystem: Environmental > Aquatic > Marine > Sediment | place: USA: California...
CACGTAGCGATGCCCGCTTGTACGCCAGCGCGGTGGGCTACCGAAACTCTGGCTTGCGCTTCGACCTGCACGAGAAAGACACGGTGGTACCGGTGAGCACTGCCGTGATCGGTGACTACAACGTTGCTAACCTGCTCGCCACCATCGGCGGTCTTCGCGCGCTCGGCGTTTCGCTGCAAGACGCGGCCACGGTTTGCAGCCAGCTCACGCCAGCCCCAGGGCGCATGCAGCGCGTCAATGCCAATGCCGAGGGACCCGCAGTCATCGTCGATTACGCCCACACGCCCGACGCGCTAGAGAAAACCCTGCTCGCGCTGCGGCCCGTTGCGCGTGCGCGCGGTGGCGCGCTGTGGTGCGTATTCGGCTGCGGAGGCGACCGCGACGCCAGCAAGCGCCCTTCGATGGGTGCCATCGCCGAGCGGCTAGCCGCTCGGGTGGTGGTGACAAGCGATAACCCGCGTCACGAGTCGCCCAGCCGCATCATTTCCCAGATTCAGCTGGGCATCAACAGGTGCGAGCATGTGGACGTGATCGAAGACCGGCTGGAGGCCATCGCCCACGCGCTCAAGTTGGCCGATGCGCGCGACGTCGTGCTCATCGCCGGCAAAGGCCACGAGGACTACCAGGAGATCGAAGAGGTCAAACATCCATTTTCTGACGTGGCCGTAGCGCAGGCGCTGCTGGGCGAGCGCAGCACGCGCTTAGCCCGCTCTGGTGGGGGTACCGCGTGATGACGCTGGTGCAAGCACACGCCTTGCTGCCCGCGTCCCAGCTGGTCGGCGACGCCGACGTGGGCATCGCGCGTGTGCATTCGGATACTCGAAGCCTGCGCAGCGGGGATTTGTTCGTTGCGCTGCGCGGTGAGCGATTCGATGCGCATCATTTCCTGCCGCAGGCGCGCGCTGCGGGTGCGGCAGCGGCGCTGGCCGAAGGCGGACTTGAGCAAGCCGGATTACCGGGCCTCCTGGTCGCCGATACGCGCGCTGCACTGGGCGAATTGGCCGCCGCCTGGCGCGCCAAGTTTGAACTGCCGGTGATCGCGGTCACGGGCAGCAACGGCAAGACGACGTGCACGCAGATGATCGCAGCCATTCTGCGCGCGTGGCTCGGCGATGGCGCCTTCGCGACCGAGGGCAACTTCAACAACGATATCGGCGTGCCGCTCACGCTCTTGCGCCTGCGCCAGGATGCCACGACCTGGCACCGGGCTGGCGTGGTCGAACTCGGTATGAACCACCGCGGCGAGATCGCGCAGCTGGCCGCGATGGTTGCGCCCGCTGTGACGTTGGTCAATAACGCGCAGCGCGAGCACCAGGAGTTTATGCACAGCGTCGAGGCGGTGGCGCGCGAAAACGGCGCGGCGATCGCCGCGCTGCGTGCTGACGGCGTTGCCGTGTTTCCCGCCGACGATGCGCACACCGATCTATGGCGTGACCTAGCAGGCCATCGCAAGACACTGACGTTCGCGCTCGACCAGGGTATAGACACGGGTGCGGATATCACTGCCCACAGCGAATGGCGGCGAGACCATTGGACCATTGAACTGCGCACGACGGCTGGCCCGTGCGAGTTCTCGTTGCGCGTGGCCGGTCTGCACAACGTGAAGAATGCGCTCGCCGCTGCGAGCTGTGCGTTGGCCATCGATTGCCCGCTGGACGCGGTGCGGCGCGGGTTGGAGGCGTTCGCGGCGGTGCAGGGCCGCTCGCAGGTGCAGCGCATGCGGCGCGCCGGCAAGGAAATCACGCTGGTAGACGACAGTTACAACGCCAATCCCGATTCGGTGCGCGCTGCGATCGATCTGCTGGCTCAACTCGATGGACCGCGCTGGCTGGTGCTGGGCGACATGGCCGAAGTCGGCAACCAAGGCCCTGCATTTCACAGTGAAATCGGGACTTATGCAAAGCTGCGTGGCATAGACAAGCTGTGGACCCTGGGCGCTCATTGCTTGCACACGGCACGCGCCTTCGGTAGCGCGCGCCACTTTGACAGCATGGCTGCGCTGCTAGCGGCGATCCCCGAAGCGCCTGCCGCTACCTCCATAGTCGTCAAGGGTTCTCGCTCCATGCAGATGGAACAGGTTGTGTTGGCGCTGCGGGCGGGCCAATCCGCCGGTGTTGCCGGGGACTTTCATGCTGCTTAGTCTGGCGCAATGGTTGCAGCAGAGTTCTCCTGAGCTCGGTTTTTTGCGGGTGTTCCAGTACCTTACCTTCCGTGCGGTCATGGCCGCGATGACCGCACTGCTGATCGGTCTCGCGTTTGGCCCGTGGGTGATCCGGCGCCTGAGCGCACTCAAGATTGGTCAGCCGATTCGCAGTTACGGTGTCGTCGAGCACATCAGCAAGACCGGCACACCGACGATGGGGGGCGTACTGATCCTGATCGGCGTCGGTGCGTCGACCTTGTTGTGGTTCGATTGGAGCAACCGCTTTGTCTGGATCGTGATGCTGGTGACCGGCGGGTTCGGTGCCATCGGTTGGGTGGACGACTGGCGCAAGGTCGTGCGCAAGAACCCCGAAGGCATGCCATCGGGCGAGAAGTACTTTTGGCAATCCGTGATTGGGTTGACTGCCGCGCTGTACCTGGCGTTCAGTGTTTCGGAGACCTCGAACCTGCGCGTGCTGGAACTGTTCATCCGTTGGGTGCAAAGTGGCTTTTCCAATGACCTGCCACCCACGGCGGACTTGATCTTGCCCTTCGTCAAGACGGTGAGTTATCCGCTCGGTGTGTATGGCTTCATCATTCTGACCTACTTGGTGATCGTGGGTGCCAGCAACGCGGTCAACCTGACCGATGGGCTCGACGGCTTGGCGATCATGCCGGTGGTGATGGTGGGGTCGGCGCTGGGGGTATTCGCCTACGTCACGGGCAACGCCGTGTACTCGAAGTACCTGCTTTTCCCGTATATCCCAGGCGCTGGCGAGTTGCTGATCTTCTGCGCCGCGATGGCTGGATCGGGCTTGGCTTTTTTATGGTTCAACGCTTACCCGGCACAGGTGTTCATGGGCGACGTGGGTGCTTTGTCTTTGGGCGGCGCGCTCGGAACAATCGCCGTGATCACGCGCCAGGAAATCGTGCTGGCGATCATGGGCGGCATCTTCGTCGCCGAAGCTTTGTCGGTCATGCTGCAGGTGGTTTGGTTCAAGTACACCAAAAAGCGCTATGGCTCAGGCCGTCGCATGCTGAAGATGGCTCCCCTGCACCACCACTTCGAAAAGTCCGGGTGGAAGGAAACGCAAGTCGTCGTGCGTTTTTGGATCATCACCATGCTCTTGTGCCTGGTCGGGTTGTCGAGTTTGAAGCTGCGGTGATGAACAACCTCAAGGACACCAAGGTGCTCGTGCTCGGTTTAGGCGCTACCGGCTTGAGCATGGCTGTCTGGTGTGCACGCAATGGCGCGCAGGTTCGTGTGTGGGACTCTCGCGAGGCGCCGCCACAGGCGCGGGATTTGACCGAACTCGTGCCCACGGCCACGCTGGCGCGCGGCGTGCTCGAGCCATCGCTGCTGGACGGTGTGCAACGTGTTTTGAGGAGCCCCGGCCTCGCCCCCAGCGACGGCCGTATTGCGCCGCTGTTGGTCACGGCCGCCGAACGCGGCGTCCCGGTTCAGGGCGAACTCGATTTGTTCGTGCAGGCGCTGGCAGACCTCAAGACTCAAGCCGGCTATGCGCCACAGGTGCTGGCCATCACCGGCACCAACGGCAAGACCACCACGACGTCCATGACCGCGCTGCTGGTCAAGCGCGCTGGCAAGCGCGTGGCCTGTGCTGGCAATATCGGACCGACGATGTTGAGTACGCTGATGGCTGCACTCGATCGCTCGCCTGCGAACGAAGCCGCGATGGTCGGAATGGCGTACCTGCCCGAAGTCTGGGTACTCGAACTCTCCAGCTTCCAGTTGCACAACGTGCAAGGCTTCGAGCCCAATGCGGGGGTGGTGCTCAACATCACGCAAGACCATCTCGATTGGCACGGCTCGATGCCGGCCTATGTTGCCGACAAAGCGCGGGTGTTTGGTAGTCAAGGGGTCATGGTCGTCAACCAGGACGACGCACTGGTACGCGAGATGGTGCCTGAGGCTATGCCCGAAAAAAGCGCCGGTAAGGGCCGTCATGCAACACCGGCGCCACGCGCCGTGATCCGCTTCGGTCGCGACGTTCCGCAACGGCAGGGTGACTTTGGGCTGATCGTTGACAACGGCATGACTTGGCTGGTGCGGGCGCACGAAGCCGACCCGACGCACAAGCTACGCCGGGGAGAAGTCCATGAGATCGTCTTGCAGCGACTGATGCCGGCCGATGCTCTGCAGGTGCGTGGGCGCCATAACGCTGCCAATGCGCTGGCCGCGCTGGCGTTGGCCAGCGCCATAGGCTGTCCGCTCGCGCCTCTGCTGCACGGGCTGCGCGAGTACCGCGGCGAGCCGCACCGGGTGGCGTTCGTCGCCACCATCCGCGAAGTCGATGCCTACGACGACAGCAAGGGGACCAACGTCGGAGCGACCGTCGCAGCGCTCGACGGCCTGGGCGCCGACAGGGCGCCTGCCAAGTTGGTGGTGATTCTCGGTGGCGACGGCAAGGGGCAGAACTTCTCGCCTTTGCTGGTCCCGGTGCAACGCTATGCGCGTGGCGTGGCGTTGATCGGCCGCGACGCGGGCTTGATCGAGCAGGCGCTCGGCGGCAGCGGCGTTGCGATGCAACGTTGCGAGAGCTTGGAGTCGGCCACCCGCTGGGCGTTCGAGCAGGCACACGCTGGCGATGCGGTAGTGCTCAGCCCCGCATGTGCCAGCCTCGACATGTTTCGCAACTTCGGGCATCGCGCCGAGGTGTTCGTGGCTGCGGTGCAGGCGATGGCCCAAGATCTCGGGGTGCTGGTATGAGCTCGCGCGCCTACTTTGGTTTCTACGCGCTCAAAGCAATGCTGTCCACGCTACGGACCGTTTCGGTCCGCGCGGGCGGCAAAGGCATCCCGGTTCGCGATTGGATGACCACATCCCGCAGTCAACCCACGCGCCAGCGAGGCTTCGACGAAGCCTTGGTCGTGGCGGTGGTGGCACTGTTGGCGCTCGGCATCGTCATGGTCTATTCGGCTACGGTGGCGCTACCCGAAAACCCAAAATTTGCGCGTTATGCGTCCACCCACTTCGCCCTGCGTCACGTTCTGTCCGTTGGTATCGCCTTGCTGTGCGTGCTCGTTGTCCTGCAAGTGCCCATCAGTACATGGGAGAAGTACGCGCCTTGGATTTTTGTCTGTTCGTTACTGTTGTTGGCATTGGTGCTGGTGACGTTTGTGGGCAAGGATGTCAATGGCGCACGTCGCTGGATTCCGCTCGGCGTACTGAACTTTCAGCCCTCCGAGCTGGCCAAGCTTGCCATAGCCATGTATGCCGCCGGCTACATGGTGCGCAAGATGGACGCGCGCGAGGACTTTCTGCAAGCTGTGATTCCGATGGCCATTTCGGTGGCCATTGCGGGTGTGCTCCTGCTGGCCGAACCCGATATGGGCGCCTTCATGGTGATCGCGGCCATCGCCATGGCTATCTTGTTTCTGGGCGGTGTCAACGGCCGCATGTTCGTTCTCATCTCCGCCGTGCTTGTCGGGGCGTTTGCGTTGATGATCACCACCAGCGACTGGAGGCGCGAGCGGATCTTTTCGTACCTCAGTCCGTGGGATGAAAGGTACACGCTGGGCAAGGCCTATCAACTTTCACATTCGCTGATCGCATTCGGCCGTGGCGAGATCCTGGGCCAGGGTTTGGGTTCCAGCGTCGAGAAGCTGCATTACCTACCCGAGGCGCATACCGACTTTCTGCTGGCCGTGATCGGTGAGGAACTCGGCTTGATCGGTGTGGCGGCGGTGATCTTCGCGTTCTTTTGGATCACGCGGCGCTTGTTCGACATCGGGCGACAGGCGATTGCACTGGACCGCGTTTTTGCCGGCTTGCTTGCACAGGGCATCGGTGTCTGGCTGGGTGGCCAGGCCTTTATCAACATGGGCGTAAACCTCGGTGTGCTGCCGACCAAAGGCCTGACCTTGCCCCTGGTGAGTTATGGCGGCTCGGCGATCGTCACCAACATGGTGGCGTTGGCCATCGTGTTGCGGATAGACATGGAGACCCGGCAGCTCATGCGTGGAGAAGCAGGCATGAGCATGCCGGCGCGCTACCGCGCAACCTCTCCCAGCGCTGTGCGCGCGTCCAGCCTTGCGCAGGAGCCCGCGCGATGACCCATCTCGTCGTCATGGCTGCAGGTACCGGCGGGCATGTCTTCCCCGGCCTGGCGGTTGCGCGCGAGATTCAACGGCGCGGCTGGACGGTGTCGTGGCTCGGCACCACACACGGCATGGAGAACAAGCTGGTGCCAAGCAGCGGTATCGCGATGGACCGCATCTCTTTCAGCGGTCTGCGCGGCAAAGGCTTGTTGCACGCCGCCAGCGGCGGTGCGCGTTTACTTGCGGCGTGCTGGAGTTGCTGGCGCATCTTGCGCCGGCGCTCGGCCGATGCCGTGCTCAGCATGGGCGGCTACGTGTCGTTTCCGGGCGGGCTGATGGCTGCCGCGTTGGGCAAGCCTTTGTTGTTGTTCAACGGCGATGCCTCGTTGTTGTTGAGTACCCGGGCACTGTTGCCGATCGCTGACCGTGCCGCGTTCGGTTTTGAGGGCGAAGCGGCGCGGCGTACCAAGAAGGCGGTCGTTACCGGCAATCCGGTGCGCGCCGAGATCGAGTCGCTGCCCGCGCCGAGCGAACGGTTCAAAGGCCGAAGCGGTCCGCTGCGTTTGTTGGTCGTGGGCGGCAGCCTGGGCGCGCAAGTCCTCAACGACTGCTTGCCCGAGGCACTGTCGATGTGGTCCGCGGCCGACCGGCCCCATGTCACGCACCAGACGGGTGAGGCCGATGTCGCCCGCGTCAAGGCGGCCTACGCCAGCACCGGCGTGCAGGCCGATGTGCGCCCCTTCATCGACGACATGGCGCAGTCTCTGGCTGATTGCGACGTTGTCGTTTGCCGCGCTGGTGCGATGACGGTAAGCGAAGTATGCGCGGCTGGTGTGGCCAGCGTGCTGGTGCCCTTGGTGCTCCGCACCACGGCACACCAACGCGCTAACGCCGCCGTCATGGCATCGAACGGAGCGGCGTTGCACCTGCCTCAAAGCGAATTGACGCCGCAGCGCCTGGTTGAGATGCTACGCGGGTTGGATCGCTACGCACTGCTGACGATGGCCGTCAAGGCGCGCGCGCTCGCACGTCCGAAGGCGGCGGCCCGTATTGCCGACGAAATTGAGAAGCTGGTGCCCGAGCAAAGGGTGTTCGCATGAAGCACGCCGTCAAGCACATCCACTTTGTCGGTGTGGGCGGCGCTGGCATGAGTGGGATCGCCGAAATCCTGCACAACCTGGGCTACACCGTTTCGGGATCGGACCGCAGCGACAGCGCCAGCTTGCGCCGTCTTGAAAAGGTGGGCGTCAAGGTGCACGTTGGGCACGATGCTGCGCATGTCGCCGGCGCGCAGGCGGTGGTCACATCGACGGCGGTAGGTTCCGACAATCCGGAGGTCATCGCCGCCCGTTCCAGGCGCGTGCCCGTGGTTCCGCGCGCCTTGATGCTGGCCGAGTTGATGCGGCTGAAGAAGGGCATTGCCATTGCCGGCACGCACGGCAAGACAACCACCACCTCGCTGGTGGTCAGTGTGTTGGCTGAGGCTGGGGTGGACCCCACCTTCGTGATCGGTGGTCGGCTCAACAGCGCTGGTTCGCACTCGCGCCTCGGTGTGGGCGACTACATCGTCGTCGAGGCTGACGAGTCCGACGCGTCGTTCTTGAACTTGTCGCCGGTGTTGTCGGTTGTGACCAACATCGATGCGGACCACATGGATACTTACGGCCACGACATTTCGAAGTTGCGCGCTGCCTTCGTCGAGTTCTTGCACCGCATGCCCTTCTACGGCGCCGCCATCATGTGTGGGGACGACGCTGGTGTGCGCGCTATTGTGCCGATGATCTCGCGCCCGGTGGTTACTTACGGCTTCGGCGCCGATGTGCAAGTGCGGGCTGTCGATGTGCAAGCGCTCCCCGGCGGACAGATGCGCTTTGTTGCACGGCGTCGTAACGGCGGGCCGATGCCCGATCTCAGCATCACGCTCAACCTGCCTGGTGTCCACAACGTATTGAATGCGCTGGCCGCGATCGCGGTGGCCACAGAGCTCGAACTGCCCGATGCGCCGATGACGCAGGCGTTGGCCGGATTCACAGGCGTGGACAGGCGATTCCAACGCTTTGGCGACCACCCCGCCACTGGCGGCGGAAAATTCACGTTGATCGACGACTATGGCCATCACCCCGTGGAGATGGCCGCGGTGATCGCGGCCGCGCGCAAAGCCTTTTCGGGACGGCGCCTGGTGCTTGCCTTCCAACCGCATCGGTATACCCGTACACGCGACTGCTTCGAAGATTTCGTCAAAGTGTTGAGCACAGCCGACGCAGTGCTCTTGACCGAGGTGTATGCGGCCGGCGAGGCGCCTATCGTGGCGGCAGATGCACGCGCGCTGACACGCGCGCTGCGGGTGGCGGGCAAGGTCGATCCATTGTTCGTGGACGACGTTTCCGACATGCCTCAGGCCATCGTTGAGCATGCACAAGGGGGTGATGTGGTGATCGTGATGGGCGCGGGATCCATCGGTAGCGTGGCGCCGCAAGTGGTGGAGAGCGTGCAGGCATGAGCACCGCCGGTGTCCAAGGGTTGGGCAAGGTCGCCGTGCTGATGGGTGGGGCATCGGCAGAGCGTGAGATCTCGCTGATGTCGGGCGAAGGTGTTCTCAAAGCCCTGCAATCGCGGGGTGTGGACGCACACGCCTTCGACCCCGCCGAACGCGACCTCACCGAATTAAAGCGCGAAGGCTTTGCGCGCTGCTTTATCGCTTTGCACGGACGCTACGGCGAAGACGGCACGGTTCAGGGTGCGTTGGAGTTGCTGCGTATTCCGTACACCGGTTCGGGCGTGATGGCCAGCGCCATGGCGCTGGACAAGGCGGTCACCAAGCGTCTGTGGATTGCCGACGGCTTGCCGACGCCCGGCTACGTGATCTTGGACGCCAGCGATCAAGGTGTCGACAGTGTGCGCCGCGTGGCCGAGGAACTGGGGCTGCCGTTGATCGTCAAGCCGCCGCACGAAGGTTCGTCCATCGGACTGACCAAGGTGACGACTGCGGATCAGATGTTTGATGCCGTGAAACTGGCAGCGAAGTTCGACGCCGAGGTGATGTGCGAAGAATTTATCGCCGGTGACGAGGTCACCTGCCCGTTGCTGGGTAGCGGCGACGACACCGAAGTGCTGCCCGTGGTGCGTATCGTCGCGCCCGACGGCTCTTACGACTATCAGAACAAGTACTTCACCGACGCGGTGAAGTACATCGTGCCGAGCGGACTTCCGGCGTTGGAAGAGCAGACCGTTAAAAATCTGGCGCTGCGCGCTTACCGGTCGTTGGGTTGCCGGGGTTGGGGTCGCGCTGACTTGATGATCCGCGCCAACGACCGCCGCCCCTTCCTCCTGGAGATGAACACGTCGCCGGGAATGACCAGCCATTCACTGGTTCCCATGTCCGCTCGGTCCGCCAATCTGAGCTATGAGCAGCTGTGTCTGCGTGTTATCGAGAGTGCTGCGCTCGATGCCTAACCGAACTCTGTCATGCGCCGCGTTGCCGTTGTCAATCCAAAGCACTCCGCAGAGTTGCCTGTGGACGTACGTCTCATGAATACCACCACCACGCTGCTGTTGGCGCTGCTTTCTCTTGGCTTGTTGGCGCTGTTGCTGAACTGGGTGACACGGCTGCCGGCGTTTGCCATCGAAGCGATTCGGGTCGAGGGCGCAATCAACCGCATCAGCTTGTCGACGATACGCACCCACGCAGTCCCGAAGTTGATGGGGAACTTTTTCACGCTCGACTTGACGCTGGGCCAGCAGGCCTTCGAGAGCGTACCCTGGGTACGTCGCGCCGTGTTGCGACGTGTTTGGCCCGATCGGCTTGCCGTGCAGCTCGAAGAGCAGCGCGCGGTTGCCCTGTGGGGCTGGGGCGACGACAGCAGCAGCATCGTCAATCACTTCGGTGAGGTTTTCGAAGCCAACCTTGGTGACGTCGAAGATGAGCGTCTGCCTACGCTGCACGGCCCGCAAGGTAGTTCGGCGCGCGTTCTCGCCATGTACCGTGAAGTGGGCACGTTGCTGGCCGCGCTGGGCACGCAGGTCGAACGGCTCACGCTGTCGGAGCGCGGCTCGTGGCATGTGAACTTGGACAACGGTGCCGAGATCGAACTCGGCCGCGGCAGCGACAGCGACGTGTTGGCGCGCACCGAGCGGTTCGTCGTTACGGTGACACCGTTGATCGAGCAGTACAAGCGTCCGTTGCAGTACGCCGATCTGCGTCATCACGATGGTTATGCACTGCGGCTCAGAGAGTTTTCGACCATCGTCAGCCCCAAAGGCGCGGTGGCGAATACACCCAAGTTCTGATGGTTGAATCGGACTGAACATGCCCAAGGAATACAAAGATTTGGTCGTGGGGCTGGACATAGGCACCGCCAAGGTCATGGCGGTGGTGGCCGAGGTGCTGGCCGACGGCGAACTGCGGATTTCCGGCTTGGGCGTCGCCTCGACACATGGCCTCAAGCGCGGCGTGGTGGTCAACATCGATGCCACCGTGCAGTCGATCCAGCAGGCGTTGAAAGAGGCCGAGATGATGGCCGCCTGCAAGATTTCGCATGTCTACACCGGTATCACCGGTAGTCACATCCGCGGCCAGAACAGCACCGGCATGGTGATCGTGCGTGACAAGGAAGTCACGCCGGTTGACGTCAACCGTGTGGTCGAGACTGCCAAGGCAATCAACATCCCGAACGACCAACGCTTGCTGTTGGTGGAGCCGCAGGAATTCGTGATCGACGGCCACGAGGTGAAGGAGCCCATTGGTATGAGCGGCGGACGGCTCGAGGTCAAGGTCCACATCGTTACCGGTGCCCAGAGCGCGGCCGAAAACATCATCAAGTGCGTGCGCCGTTGTGGCTTGGAGGTGGAGCGGCTGGTCCTCAACCCGAGCGCGTCCAGCGCTGCGGTGTTGACGCAAGACGAGAAGGATTTGGGCGTAGCGCTGGTCGACATCGGCGCTGGTACGACCGACGTGGCCGTATTCACAGAGGGCTCGATCCGCCACACGGCGGTCATCCCAATCGCCGGTGATTTGATCACCAGCGACATTGCGATGGCGCTGCGCACGCCGACCAAAGACGCTGAGGAAATCAAGGTCGAGTTCGGCATCGCCAAGCAACTGCTGGCCGACGCCAACGAACAGCTCGAAGTGCCGGGCCTGGGTGACCGCGAGCCGCGCATGCTGAGCCGCCAAGCCCTGGCGGGTGTGATCGAGCCGCGCGCCGAGGAAATCTTCTCACTCGTGCACCAAGTCATTCGCGAAAGCGGTTACGAGGAGTTGTTGTCCTCGGGCGTGGTGCTGACCGGTGGAACGGCCGCCATGCCGGGCATGGTCGAGCTTGGGGAAGACATCTTCTTAAGGCCGGTGCGAAAGGGAATCCCGCTCTACCGCGGCGCGCTGCATGACATGGTGGCCAACCCGCGTTC
>Ga0224497_10002234_pt1 | contig 11608 bp, 11 predicted proteins | sample SF_Jul11_sed_USG_4_FD_167970 | JGI IMG/M metagenome (GOLD analysis project Ga0224497, IMG submission 167970) | Sediment microbial communities from San Francisco Bay, California, United States - SF_Jul11_sed_USGS_13 | ecosystem: Environmental > Aquatic > Marine > Sediment | place: USA...
GATCTGCCTTTGGACAAACCGCTGACGCGCGATGCTCTTGCCGCACGTGCGATTGATCGTGTTCAAGGCTGTGCTGAGTTTTGGGCAAAACAGGGCGTGGATGTTTCCGCTTACAACACAAATGAAAGTGCTGATGACATCGATGACCTCCGAAAAGCCCTCGGGATTAAAAAGATCCGGCTCTGGGGTATCAGTTATGGAACGCATCTCGGAATGGCGACGATCAGGCGACACGGCATTGGCGTCGAAAGTGCGGTTTTGGCCGGCGTCGAGGGAATGGATGACACCCTGAAACTTCCGGCAAATACGGACGCTCTTTTGGGCGAACTCAATCGACGGGCTAAGTCCGATCCGAAAGTTTCAAAAAAGGTGCCCGACTTGTTGACTCTCATTAAAAGTGTGCTTGGAAACCTGGAGACGAAACCCGCAACGATCGAAGTTACTGACCCAAGGACGAAAAAAAAGGTTTCGATGGTAATAGGTAAATTCGATCTCCAATATATTGTGGGAGCGGCTTCCGGTAACAATGAAGCCCAGTCCGCGTTTCCCAAGATGTTTTATGAAATGTCAAAAGGCAACTATTCGTCTCTTGGTAGTTATTTGTATGGGATACGCAAGCAAAGGACGCCGTCTATAATGACAGTCGCGATGGATTGCTCTTCCGGGGCGACAGCAGAGAGGAAAAAGCTCATCGCCAAACAAGCGAGAACCGCTTTGCTTGGTGATGCAATCAACGCACCATTCCCGGACATCTGTAAAGCGATCGGGTCGCCCGATCTCGGCGATCATTTCAAAAGGCCCGTGAAATCAGATGTGCCCGTTTTGTTTGTCAGCGGAACACTGGATGGTCGTACGCCGGTTTCGAATGCCGCGGCCGCCGCCCGTGGGTTTGAGAACTATTCGCATCTGATCATCGACGGTGCAGGCCATTCCGACCCTTTATTTCTTTCATCTCCAAAGATCGCAGAAACCATGTCAGCCTTTTTTCAAGGAAAGAAGCTTCCGGAAGTCATCAATATTGAGATGGATAGGCCGTTTGAGTTTGTTAGCCTTTAGATCTCCGTTCGGAAGGTTAAAGAGCCATTTTCAGATAGTTGGCCACGGCTGTTCAGCATGAATAATGAAAAAAGAGGCCGCCTTTTCAGACAGCCTCTTTCAATCAAGTGAGGTTTTTACTTCCGGAGCGGAACGCCTGAGCAGTCTTGCGGGCAATTCCTTTTGTTTTCACCGCAACGCTTGTTACAGAACCCGTCACCGTACTTTCCGCAACTTGCGGCGGATGCGATGCCCGCTTTACATGCCAACGTACCCGCGTAACCCATGTTTACAAAAAGCGTTATTGCCACCGCAAAAACAAAAACAGCCGAAACTACTATCAATCTTCTTGAAAGTTTCATCGTTTCTCCTCATGTTTGAATGTAAAGGTTAGAGTGGAAGACCAACACGCATTAACAAGGAAAGCTCACAAGAATCAATTGATGGTCTTGACGTCGCAAAGAATCAAAGCTTCATCGAAGAACTTTCGATGATTCAACGAATTTGCTTGGGCGGGATTTTATTCGATTTGATCTTCGATAACAAGATATTCTCATTTTTCAAATAAGTTACCCTTACGAATCGAGTTCTTCGAACGCAAAAGCGATTGAGGGAATTAACCACCGCCTTGGTATAATTGGGCGCAGATTATTCAAACCCAGATATATTTTATTACCATATGCGCTTTATCTTCTTTGCCCTTTTTGTACTTCTCACCGGTCTATCCTGTTCCCAAAACAATCCCAATGAATCAAGAGACGAACAAAAGGCTGTCGACCGGCTGTTTAAGAACGGCAGGATCTATACCGCAAACAAGAAGCAGCCGTGGGCGGAAGCCGTGTTTGTCGAAAACGGCGTAATAAAGTTCGTCGGCAGCAACGCGGAAGCCGCAAACGCGGCGTCGGAAGGAGCCGAGGTGGTCGACCTGCAGGGCCGGATGATGATGCCGGGTATCCATGATGTACATGCCCACCCGCTGGAAGCGATGTCCGCCATTGCGGGTGCCTGCACGCTGAGCCCGGACGAAACCGACGCCGAAAACTTTGTCGAAGTGTTGGACGAGTGCCAGGATGATCAGGTCGCAACCAACTGGGTAATCGGTTCGGGTCATTCGGTGTCGACGCTGCTTGAAGCGGAAAGACTGCCCGTTGAAATTCTCGATGACGCAGTACCCGACCGCCCGGCCCTGATGATGGAAGAGACCTCGCATTCGACTTGGGTCAATTCAAAGGCTTTGGAGCTTGCAAAGATCGATAAGGACACGCCAAATCCGCCGGGTGGGGTGATCGTAAAAGACAAGGAAACGGGCCAACCGACCGGTGTAATGTTCGACAGCGCCGGAGACCTTGTAATGGATCTCGCCTGGCTTCCGACAAACGAGATCAAACAACTCAATTACGAAGGTCTGATCCAGGCGGTCAGGCAGTTGAACAAAAACGGCATCACGTCGGTGACCGAAGGGCGTACGTACTGGAAACGGGGCTTTCAGGAGGCTTGGTTTAGAGCGGAGAAAGAGGGAAAGCTCAATGTGCGCGCTGCGCTTGCGCTTTGGGCCTACCCCTCGATGGATGACGACAAGCAAATACAGAAGCTGAAGTCGCTCGTTAAAAAAAGAACCAATGGGCTTGTAAATGTTTCACAGATAAAAATTTATTCCGACGGAATCCTCGTCAACTCAACGGCGGCGATGCTCGAGCCTTATAAGGAAAGCGTCGGCGAGATACCCTCAAATAACGGTCTCAACTACTTCACCGAGGACAGAATTGCCAAGTATATCGAGGCACTTGAGCCAAGCGGTTTCGATTTTCTTATCCACGCAATCGGCGACCGCGGTGTCCGCGAGTCTCTGAACGCGATTGAAAAGGCTCAGAAGGGCAAGGGGCGTCATCGTTTAACCCATTTGGAGGTCGTCGATCCGTCGGATTACGGCCGTTTCAAACTGCTCGATGTCACGGCCGATGTCCAGGTCGCCGGCGATTTTACAAAACCCGAAAACTGGAAGGAAATGGAGCCTTTGATCGGCGAGCGGTCCAACAACCTCGTACCTTTGAAGGGCTTGTTTGATGCGGGAGCAAGGATCACGCTGAGCAGCGACTGGGACGTCAGCCCTCTCAACCCCTTTATCGGAATGCAGAATGCGATGACGCGCGCGCCGCAGAATCTAACAAGCCTGGATGAAGTTATCCGCGCCTATACCCTAACGCCAGCCTATACAATGCGGCAGGAGGACATCACAGGGTCGATTGAGGCCGGCAAACTGGCAGATCTGATCGTAATCGACCGCGATATTTTTAAGATCCCGCACGATAAGATCTCTGAAACCACCGTGCTGATGACATTTCTGGGCGGCCGCAAGGTTTATGAGAAACCGTAGAACCGCGGCGCTCGAGATTTACGGCTAACCGGATTGCAACACTCGAATGAACTATTTGTTGATGGATCCGCGAGGGGAACCTACAATTACGATATGAAAATCACGCTCTTTATCTTCGCCATAATTTTTTCTTTTCACACGACCCACGCTCAATGGATGAAATACGATGTCGGCACAGACGCCAGCTTTCGCGGACTCGATGTCGAAAGCAGGAAAGTCATTTGGGCAAGCGGAACCGGCGGCACTGTAATACGCTCGATCGACGGCGGAAGAAACTGGAAAGTAATAACGGTTCCCGGTGCCGAAGAACTGGACTTCCGGGACATCGAAGCGTTCGGTAAGAATACGGCCTATGTCCTGAGTATCGGGAACGGCAATTCTTCCCGAATTTACAAAACAGAAGATGGCGGCGACACCTGGAAGCTTCAGTTCACAAACACTCTTGAAAACGCATTCTTCGATTCCATTGCATTCTGGAACAAAAATCATGGAATCGCCCAAAGTGATCCGATCGACGGCAAATACGTATTTTACGAAACGGTCGACGGCGAAACATGGACCCCTATGCCGCCGGAGAACATGCCGCCGGCGGAAGAAGGCGAAGCGGCCTTTGCGGCGAGTGGAACATGTATCGTCACACGCGGGAAATATGAAGTGTTCCTGATCACAGGCGGAAGAGCGGCACACGTGTATCATTCAAACAACCGCGGCCGTTCGTGGACCGGAGTCGAGGCTCCCGTGATTTCCGGCGATGCCGGGACCGGTATCTTCGGGATCGCGTTCAAGGGTAAGAGAGCGATGATAGTCGGCGGCGACTACACAAAACCGGATGAAGAAAATGGCACAGTCGCCTATTCAGAAGACCGCGGGATGACGTGGCAGACGAAGTACAAGGTAAGCCCGTTTGGATACCGGTCCGGAGTCGCATTTGTCACAAAAACGACTGCCGTGGTGGTTGGAATAAGTGGTTCGGACATCACTCGTGACGGCGGTACGACCTGGCAGAGACTCGACCCGGTTGAACGCAATACGGTGATGGCAAAGGGCAAAAAGGCCGTTTGGGCAGTCGGGCCAAAGGGTGAGGTATCGCGATTGGAGATTCGTTAAATGCATCAACTGGACGAGGTTAAACGCACTTATAAACTGACCGCAGCAGAATACGCCGAATCCTTTTACAGGGAGTTGGATTCGAAACCGCTCGACCGGCTCCTGCTCAGGCGTTTTGCGGGGGAGGCCAAAGATCTGGGTTTAACCGCCGACATCGGTTGCGGCTGCGGCCACACGACCGCATATCTTAGCCACTGCGGCGTCCAAAACCTCGTTGGTATCGATCTTTCACCGGAAATGATCAGCCAGGCACGGCGTCTCAATCCCGAAATCAAGTTCGAAACCGGAAATATGCTCGACCTAGCTGAGACGGGAAATGTGTTTGGCGCTATTCTCGCTTTTTACGCGATCGTGCATTGCAACTACACCGAAATTGAGCGGGCGTTGAAAGAGTTTTGGCGGACCCTCAAACCGGGAGGCCTCCTTCTGTTTTCGTTTCACGTAGGTGAGGGAAAGACCGAACTCGACGAGTTCCTGGGAGTGAGGACCAGAATCACTTTCTATTATTTCGATGTCGACCACATCCACCGGTTGCTAAACAGTGCCGGATTCAGAATTGACGAAACCGTCATCCGGTACCCATACACCGAAGCCGAATATCCGAGCAAGAGGGCTTACATCACTGCGCGCAAGCGTTAGGATTATTTTGGGGTACGTGGCCATGTCAGACAACTTCAAGCTCGCGATCGTAAAGACTATCCATACAGTGATCTGGATATTCTTCAACGTCGTCCTCGCGTATCTGTTTTATGCGGCGTATACAAACCGTGTCGGTTTCTGGTTCTGGATGGGAGTCGCTCTGATCGGATTGGAATGCCTGATCTTGCTACTTAACGGCTGGACCTGTCCGCTTTCACCGATCGCCAGAAGATATACCGACTCAACCAGCGACAATTTTGACATCTACATTCCAGTCTGGCTGGCAAAGCACAACAAACTCATTTACACGATTTTGGTCGCCATCCTGATCGCGGTTTATCTCGTGAGAGTCGAATAGCAGCCGCGGCTCAATTCGCCCTTACCGCACCCGCAAGCGTATCGTGGTGTTCGAGGATCAACTCGCGCAGATAGCCCCCGATCGTATCGATGCTTTCAAACCCCGCCTTTTTTGCCGCGGCGGCTTTTATCGCTGCTGGGATGTCAGCACTCGCAGCATAGTCTTTGACGTCCTTGTAAAAACGGAAACTGCGGCTGCCAATATAATCAGTATCGGTAAAAGTGCAGTCTTTTTCATAGATGCCTTCTTTGTTGTGGATTTATCCCGAAGAGTATACTTTCGAACCAAAGGCCGGCAAAGAATTTGCGAAGTGTTTGATGGCATTCACATTGTACGACATTGTTGGTTCCGCGGGAGTTACGTTAATTATCGCAGCTTATTTCCTGCTGCAGACGAAAAAAATCAAAACGGGAAATCCGATGTATTTCCTGATCAACGGCATAGGGGCCGCCTTGATTCTCTTATCGCTCTGCTTCGATTTTAACTTCCCGGCCTTTATCGTAGAATTCTTTTGGCTGCTGATCAGCCTTTACGGAATCGGAAAATATTTTATTTCCCGCGAAACACGCGAAATAACGCGAAAAAGGAATTATTAGGCTTTTTTTCGGCGTTCTGATTAATTCTCCGCAGTTCCGGATCGCTCGATAGAATTATGTTTGTTTGGGCGGGTAGAATCAGAATGTCTCTTTACTTTCGCGTATTTTCGCGTGTTTCGCGGGCAGAGCCTGGTATTTTCCGTGAGCAAACATCAAGATGAAGCAAAAAAAACCAAGAAGGCCTCTTTCATGCACAAAAGAGACCACCCTGACGAATGAGAAGTTCATAGAGCTTTACCGCTATCTCAAACTCACCCGGATGTTTGACGAAAAAACGGTGCGTCTAAAAAAACAGTCAAAACTGACCGGCGGTGTTTTTACGTCTCTTGGACAGGAGGCGACCGCGGTCGGAACCGCATTTGCGCTCGAAGAAAAAGACTTTATCGCGCCTCTGATTCGCGATATCGGCGCATGTTTTGTAAAGGGAATCGAGCCTCGAACGATTTTTCTCCAGTATTTCGGACGCGGCACCGCGCCGAGCCGTGCGACCGACGTTCAGTTTCACTTCGCCGATCTGGAAAAAGGATTTGTCGGTCCGATTTCGCATCTGGGCGACATGATCCCGGTAATGACCGGTATATTACTGGCGGCCCGCATGCGGAATGAAGATCGTGTCGCGGTTGCGTATCTGGGTGAAGGCGCCAGTTCAACCGGCACGTTTCACGAAGGCGTCAACTTCGCCGCAGTCAAGAAGCTGCCATTGATCACGATCATCGAAAACAACGGTTATGCCTACTCAACACCGACGCGCGAACAAGCGGCTTGCACACAGTTTGTCGAAAAGGCCCTCGGATACGGCATCAAGGGACTGCAAGTCGACGGAAACGACATCGTCGCCTGTTATGAGACGATGAAAAGCGCGGTCGATTACGCCCGCACAGGAAACGGCTCGGTCTTGATCGAGGCGATGACTTATCGCCGAAAGGGCCACGCCGAACACGACAACCAGGCCTATGTTCCGGAAGGTGAGATCGAGTGGTGGGCCGAGCACAACGATCCGGTGACCAGATTCGAAAAGTATCTTTCAGAACAGGAAATTCTTTCAAACCAGCAAATGGATGATATGGCGGTCGAAATAAAGGAATTCCTCAACGCGGAGGCAGAGTGGGCTGAAGATCAGCCCCCGCCGGAGCCGGTCCAGGCTGCGATGAACGTTTTCGATAATTCATTCGTATCACCCGCTTACAAGAAACAGGTTCTTGATAAGTAAACTTTTCCTTTATTCCTGAATACCGATGTTTTACGCGATCGTATTTGTACTTTTGGGTCTTGCCCTGTTGACTCTCGGCGCGGAGGGTCTCGTGCGCGCCGGTGTCTCCTTCGCCTTGCGTATGGGCGTTACGCCTCTCGTTATCGGTCTCACGATCGTTGCTTTCGGTACCGGCAGCCCCGAGCTCGTTGTTTCCGCACAAGCTTCATATTTTGGAAACAGCGGCCTCGCGCTTGGAAACGTTATCGGTTCCAACATCAGTAATACCGCTCTTATTCTTGGAGTGGCGTCATTGATCTTTCCGATTACAGCCCATACCGATGTTGTCCGCCGGGAAATGCCCATCATGGTTGCCGTGACGGGCGCATTGTGGCTGATGATTGCCGATGGCGAGCTCGGCCGGGTCGACGGCGTGATACTGTTTACAGGAAGCATTGCGTATACGACGACAATCTACTTTCTAGCGCGGCGTTCGAATATTCATATAACCGTCTCGCCGATTCCGGATGAAGATCAAGAACCGGGGAATTCGATCGTGCTCGATACGGTCTACCTGATCGGTGGATTGGCAATTCTCGTTGCCGGCGCAAAGCTGCTGATTGACGGTGCGATTTCGATTGCTAGAATACTGGAAATCAGTGAGGTCATTATCGCGCTGTCAGTGGTCGCTATCGGTACCAGCCTTCCGGAACTGGCGACTTCGGCTGTTGCGGCCATAAGAAAGGAATCCGATCTGGCATTGGGCAACGCGATTGGTTCGAATATTTTTAATATATTGTGCGTTTTGGGGGTAACGGCGTTGGTAAACCCGGTTTCCGCCGCCGAAATCAGAAACTTTGACATGGCGGTGCTTATGGGAAGCGCATTGTTTTTATGGGCACTTCTCGGTTTCCGTTTTCGGCTCGACCGTTTTGAGGGAGCACTCCTGCTGGTCGGGTACGCAATTTACCTCTATACTTTGGCACCGTAAATACTATGCTTAGAAGGGTAAAACTAACAAGATCGTTTACGGAATTTTTCGACAACGAGAAATCAGCAGGGCTGATGCTGATCCTTTGTTCGATTGTTTCCCTGATTATTGCCAACTCCTTTTTTGGCGCAAGCTACCTCGGTTTTTGGAAAACCTACGTCGGCGGACTGACAATCTCGTATTGGGTAAATGACGGCCTGATGGCGATCTTTTTCCTGCTTATTGGACTCGAGCTCAAACGCGAGCTTTTCGAAGGAGAGCTTTCGGACTTCAAAAATGCGCTTCTTCCTATTGTCGCAGCACTCGGCGGGGTTACTCTGCCCGCGCTGATACATTTTTATTTTAACTACGGTCTTCCGACAAGTTCCGGGTTCGGTATCCCGATGGCGACCGATATCGCGTTCGCGTTGAGTATATTGGCGCTAATTGGGAGCCGGGCTCCCGCGTCACTGAAAGTGTTCCTTACCGCCGTCGCGGTGATTGACGATCTCGTAGCGATCGTCATCATCGCCGTTTTTTATACGAGCGACCTTTCATTTACATATCTCGGACTGGCGTTGGCCGTGTTTGCGATACTCATGGTATTTAACTATTTCAAGTTCATGCGTCTGCCTATTTATCTTGTCGGCGGCGCAATTTTGTGGGTGTTCATGCTGAAATCCGGTGTTCACGCGACTATCGCCGGTGTTCTCCTTGCATTTACGATTCCCTACACACCGGAAGTCGATGATGACGACGCGCTGAGTTACCTAGAGCATCTTCTGAACAAGCCGGTCGCCTTTTTTATCATGCCGGTTTTCGCACTTGCCAACACCGGAATCATAATCGGAGCCGGATGGGCCGAAGAGTTGATAACACCAAACAGTCTGGGCATCATAATCGGGCTTCTTGTCGGGAAGGTAATTGGAGTTTCGGCTGCCAGCTTTGTTTGCGTTAAGATCGGCATTTGCAGGCTACCGAAATACCTCAAATGGAAACACATAATTGGCGCCGGTTTTCTCGCCGGTATTGGCTTTACAATGTCAATATTTATCACCAATCTTGCGTTCGAGAATCTGGGCAACGGCGAGGGCTTGATAAACAGTTCGAAGATGGCGATACTCCTGACCTCGCTGGCTTCGGGTCTTGTCGGGTATATCTGGCTTGTTACGCTAAGCCGGCTGAGCACAGAGGCGGATCGCAACGAGGCATTGATCTACGAAGACGAGGATGAGGACTGAAGAAATGAAGACGGGATTCATCAGCGTTCCATTCAAGTCGGAAAAGGGTGACGGCCTGTTTGAGATCAACGGGATCGGTAAGTTTTCGCCGGCCGGAATAGTGATCGAGTACGAGTCCAAATTCCTCGGTATGTTTGGAGGCGAGGTAAAGGAGGTCAGGATCGGCGCGATCGACATTGTTGATATCAAATTCAAAAAGGGATTCTTGAAGTTCTTTAGCAAGATTCAGATTCGTTTGAATAACGTGGCCAAGTTGAGCGAATTACCGAACCGCGACGGCAAGTTCACGATGAAAATCAAACGCGAGGATTTTGAGCTGGGGCGGGAGGCCGTTGAATTTTTTGACCATTTGCTTCGGGGGACACCGGTCGCAGATATCGAACCGCCACAATCGCCCGTTGCGGAGTTGATCGAGTCCTCGAAAGATAAGTACAAGACAGACGACTTGAAGAGGACACGAAAACTAGACGAGTAAATCGTCCCGGCCAAAACGCAAATGGTTTCGAATCAGGAAGGTTCCACAATACTCGAGGCGCTTCGCGCAGGCATCCATGAAGCGATGGTGGCCGACGAACGCGTGTTTGTCATCGGCGAGGACGTCGGGCGCTACGGCGGCGCGTTTAAGGTCACGGAAGGACTGCTCGACGAATTTGGCGGGGAACGCGTAATCGATACGCCAATTTCCGAAGCCGCGATCGTCGGTGCGGCGTGCGGCGCCGCGCTGATGGGCATGAAACCGATCGCCGAGTTCCAGTTCATCGATTTTATATCGAATGGATTCGACATGCTGACAAACTACGCCGCCAAGTCGCGCTATCGTGGCTGCGGCGGGATCGGGGCGGTTTTCCGTGGCCCATGTGGTTCGGGTGTCCGCGGCGGACCGTTTCACTCGCTGAATGCCGAGTCGTTTTTTATGAACACGGCCGGACTCAAGATGGTCGAACCTTCGACCGCATACGACGCAAAAGGCCTGCTCAAAGCCGCGATCGACGATCCGGATCCGGTGCTCATTTTCGAACACAAAAAACTATACCGTATGCCGCGTCTGCGCGAAGTGCTTCCGGAAGAGGACTATCGGGTTGAGATCGGAAAGGCCCGTGTTGCGCGTGCGGGCGACGATCTTTCGATCATCACATTTGGCGCTCAGACGCTGAATGCATTGGACGCTGCCGAACGCATTGAGAATGAAGACGGCCGTTCGGTCGAGGTAATCGATCTCCGAACGCTTTCGCCTTTGGACAAAGGAACGATTCTCGCCACCGTCAAGAAAACGAACCGTGTCGTGATCCTTCACGAGTCTTCGCTCACCGGCGGAATCGGTGGTGAGATCTCGGCAATCATTGCCGAAGAAGCCTTCGAGTGGCTTGACGCTCCCGTGGTTCGGATCGCTTCGATCGATTCGCCTGTTCCCTTTGCCCCGCAACTTGAAGACTATTTCCTGCCTTCGCTCGATGAGATCGTTGAGGGCTGCCGGAAGGTGCTGAAGTACTGACTTTTTTCGTGTTTGGCGAGTTCGGCGAGTTCAGCGAGATTGGCGAAATTTGCGAGTACGATTCGGACCCTTTTAATTGGTTAATCCTCATCAGAATTCCCAGCAGTAACAACGGCGCGATGTTTTGAAGTCGGGCTTTTTCCAACGCCCCGAGACCTTCATGGCAATTCTGCAATAGACGCTCCTACTCCACTATTACCACGACATTCACATAAAAATTCCGATCCACGGCGAAAGTTGAGAATTGACCCCGCAACGTTTGGTCTTTGTCACTGGGCACAATCACCATTTCTTTGCCGTCAACCCGTACCCGCAGCGGCATATCGAAACCATCGACGACATTTTCATACCGGTAAACCACGGCGTCACCAAAAACGCGATATTTGAAAACAGGAATCCTCGTATCCCTCAAATACTGATCAAAAACCTTGCTCAGATCAATTCCCGACTTCATTGAAATATACGATTCGATCTGCTCGGTCCTCACGGTTTCATGCCAAAAGTCTCTGTTTAGACCGCGAAGTATTTCGAGCCACTTTGCGTCGTCGTCGATGACGTGGCGGATCGTGTGGAGCATGTTCCCGCCCTTGTAGTACATATCTCCCGA
>Ga0224497_10002235_pt1 | contig 11602 bp, 15 predicted proteins | sample SF_Jul11_sed_USG_4_FD_167970 | JGI IMG/M metagenome (GOLD analysis project Ga0224497, IMG submission 167970) | Sediment microbial communities from San Francisco Bay, California, United States - SF_Jul11_sed_USGS_13 | ecosystem: Environmental > Aquatic > Marine > Sediment | place: USA...
TTGATTCTCTTGAAGATGAAATAAAAAAAAGAATGGGAAACGATCCTGCACATGATTTTAAACATATTATGAGAGTATACAAAAATGCCCAAAAAATTTGTAAAAAAGAAAAAGCAAATGAAAAACTAGTTCTAAGTGCAGCATTGTTGCATGATGTAGTATCATACCCAAAATCTGACAAGCGCTCAAAAAAGTCTTCAATAGAAAGTGCAAAAAAATCAAAACAAATATTAAAAAAATATAATTTTTCTAAAGAAGAAATTATAATTATTTCAGACGCAATTCATGATCATAGTTTTTCACAAAATAAAATCCCTGAAACACTTGAGGGAAAAATACTTCAAGATGCAGATAGATTAGATGCATTAGGAGCAATAGGGATTGCAAGAGTTTTTGCTACAGGAGGTTTACTCAAGCGTCCATTTTACAACATAGATGATCCTTTTTGTAAACGAAGAATTCCAGATGATAAAACCTGGACTGTTGATCATTTCTTTCAAAAATTACTTAAACTAGAATCATTAATGAACACAAAATCTGGAAAAACAGAAGCAAAGAAGAGAACTAGAATACTAAAGGAATATCTGAATCAACTAAAGCAAGAAATTTAGTCACTAAACATATTTCAAAGCCAGGAACTTTAACCATAATCAACATATCTGTCATATCGCTTTTCAATCTCTTTGTTTTCTCCTGATTCTATCTTCTTATATTCTTCATTTTTTCTAAATTCGATATATTTGCAAATTTCTGAAAATTCTTCATCTTTTGGATAAGCGTTAAAGACTGGTTCTATTTTCTTTAGATATTCGATTGTTTTTTCTCGATATTGTTCTCTTGTGGGTTTTTTGATTCCTTTCATTCTAAACCATATTGATGCCCAACTTGCGCCTACAACATGTGGCAATAAATCAAATGCTCTTTCAATCTCAAAACGTTCGTCGTTTCTCATGATTCCTGAAGGAATCTTGAAGCTGATTTTGCAAAATACGTTACCATCATGTCAGCTCCTGCTCTTTTAATTGAGTATAGAATTTCTTCTGTGATGTCTTTTTCATTTACGTAACCTTGTTGTGCAGCAGCTTTTACCAATGCATATTCTCCAGAAACGCTGTATGCTGCAACAGGGATGTTGAATTTTCTTCTTGTTTCTGCAATCAAATCCAAATAAGATAATGCGGGTTTTATCATTACAATATCTACTCCTTCATTAATATCTGCTTCAACTTCCATCATTGCTTCTCTAGCATTTGTATATGGAACCTGGTATGTCTTTCTGTCTCCAAACTTTGGTGCACATTCTGCAGCATCTCTAAATGGTGCATAAAAGTTTGAACGATGTTTAGCTGAATGTGACATTATCGAAACATCTGTGAATCCTTTATCATCAAGCGCTTTTCTAATTGCAGCAACCTGACCATCCATCATTGCAGATGGTGATACTGTATCTGCTCCTGCTTTTGCTTGACTGACTGCAATCTTTGTAAGTGTGTTGAGACTAGTATCATTATCTATTTTATTTCCCTGAATAATTCCACAATGTCCAGTGGATGTGAACTGACAAAGACAAACATCTGCCATTATTACCATTTTATCTCCAAAATTTTCTCTAATCTGCGATATTGCCTTTTGTACAATTCCGTTATCATTAAATGCAGAAGAACCTGCTTCATCTTTTTGAGTTGGAATGCCGAAAAGCATGATTGCAGGAATTCCTAAATCACTAATAGTTCCTACCTCATCATTTACGTCATCTAAAGGAAGTCTTTCAATTTCTGACATTGACTCTACTTTGACTCTAGTCTTAAGATCCTCTTGAACAAATACTGGACAAATGAAATCTTTTGGAGAAAGTGTTGTCTGCTGAACTAATTCTCTCATTTTTTCAGATGTTCTCAGTCTACGAAGACGTCTGGAAGGAAATGACATGTTGAAATTCTCTTTGGGTAAAATATAATCCTAGTCTATCTGATTCTGTTTTTTATAGTCAAACAGTTTACTTGCTAACTCCACAACATCAGGCTTGCCCTGCTCTGATGCTTTTCTGATGTTGTTCATTGGAGTTGAAACAATGCTTTCAACAACTGCCTTTGTTAATTCATCAATAATTTTGATCTTTTTCTCATCTTTTTCATCAAGCATTTGAAGTGCTTTTTGCAATTCTTTTGCTCTTAGATTATCTATGTTCTTGAATACATCTTTTACAAGTGGTTCTGCATCTAGTCTTTTCATTGAGGCTTCTAATACAGATACTTCATCATTAATTATATTTTCAATGGTTTTTACCTTGTTTAATCGTGCATTCATGTTCTTTTCGACCATTTCTGCTATTTGATCAAGATTCATCAATTTGACACCCCCAATAGTTGCAACTTTCTCATCTACTGTTCGTGGGTTTGATAAATCTAAAATCATCATTCCTTTGTTCTGATCTTTCATGGCGTCTGTGATTCTTTCATATGTTACAAGAAAATATGGTGCTGTTGTTGCCACAAACAACACATCATAATTTTCAAATCCTGAAAGAACTTCCTCGAATTTAATTGGATTTCCTCCCATGGTTTCACAAAATGTTTGTGATCTTCCAATAGTTCTACTTGTGACATCAAATGCATATCCTCTCCTTTGTAATGATTTTGCAACAAGAGTGGATACTTCTCCAGTTCCAATTAACAAAATTTTCTTTGTTTTTAATTCATCAATATTCTCTTCTGCAAGTTTTACTGCCATGGAGCCAACTGAAATTCCACCTTTGCCAATTCCACTGGTGCTTCTAATTCTAGTACCTATTCTAATTGCCTTATCAAATAAAGTGTTGAGATGCTGGCCTGATGCTTTTATCTCTCTGGCAGAAGTTATAGAATTTTTTATCTGACCTAGAATCTGTTCTTCTCCTAATACCATGGAATCTAATCCCGATGTTAATTTTAACAGATGATGTAGTGCCTCTTGGTTTTCCACACATTCTATGTTTTCCTTGAATGCCTCTTCTTCAAGTCCAGTAAGTGATGCCCATGTCTTCTTGATTTTATCTAAATCATATGTCTTTGATTTACCAAACAATTCGATTCTGTTGCATGTTTGAATAATTACACATTCATCTAGTCCTGAATGCTTTTTGAATTGCTCATATGCATCTTCAATATTTTTTATTGTAAACTGCTCAAGAATGTGGATTGGTGAGTTACGAAAAGTAACACGTGCATTGATGATGTTTTGATTCATTTCCAATTCCTCAATATTGTAATGGCTCGCTTTTCAGCTTTTTTCACTTGACCGTCTTTTATTAACTGATCAATCTCATTATCAGTCATAATAGTACGTAGATAATCTCTTCTCTGAATTTGATTTGGTATGGTTTCTTTTGCTATCTTTCTTGCGATCTTCTGAATCTTGATTTGAGCAATGTCTCCTTTTGTGATTATCTTTTTGAATATTTTTTCTGATTTAGTTTTAATCTTCTTTGACATAGCTGGACTACGACCACCTGTAAAAATTGCAATCTGAATCATATTTTCAAAATCAATAATTGCAGGATTTGAAAAATCACTCTCTTCTGGATTATCTGAACTATATGTGATGATTTTTTTTCTTTTTGCACTATTGATGATTTTTTGATTGATCTTTTTGTCATTAGTAGTTGTAATGATAATGTCTGGCTTGAATTTTGAAATAAATTTTGTATCTTGAATTTTTTGTTTTTTTAATTTGATTTTTCTTGTTTTAATTAATTTGTTGATCTGTGAATTTACAGAATCACTGATTACTAGAATCTCACAATCTTGTTTTAGTAGGGAATTGATTCTTTTTTGTGCCTCATTTCCTCCACCAACAATAATTACTGTTTTATCGTGAAGGTTTAGATCAACTATCATCGATCAAAATGACTTCGGTTTCTATTTATGTATTAAAAATTAACGCGTAAAATACCAGCTACATTTTTAATTGAATGAGCAAATTATTGACTTGTTGACTTCTATAGATGAATCTGATAAAGAACTTCTCAATGAAATTCAATGGACATTTCCACTTGTAACAAGACCTTTTGATACTATTGCTAAAAAATTTAATACTACTCCAGAAATTGTCAAAGAACGTCTAAACCAACTAAAGGAGATTGGAGTTTTAAGACAACTAAGTGCAATTTTTGATACAAGAAAACTCGGTTACACCAGTTCTCTAGTTGCAATGGAGATTGAAGGTGATAAATTGGAATATATTGCAAGTCAAATTAATTGTCATCCTGGTGTTAGTCATAACTATGAACGTGATCATCAGTTTAATCTTTGGTTTACATTAGCTGTTCCGCCTGGCTCAGATTTAAAAGAGGAACTTGCAAAGTTTAACGTTCTAAAAGGAATTAAAAAAGTTAGAATGCTTCCCACTCTACAATTATTCAAGATTGGTGTAAAACTTGATATGGTAGAAGACAAGAAACACACGGTTGCACCAACTGAGGAAAAAAAAGAGATTAAAAATGTAAAATTTGAACCAACTGAACAAGACAAAGATTTCATTCGTGAATTGCAAAAAGACATGGAAATAATTGATGAGCCCTTTGTAAAGGCTGCAAATAATCTTGGAATTACTGAAAATGAATTGTTTGAAAAAATGAAACATTATGAAGACATTGGCGTAATGAGAAGATTTGCAGCCATCTTAAGACATAGACAAGTTGGATTTACTGCAAATGGAATGATAGTTTGGAAAGTTCCTGAAGATAGAATATCGCAAGTTGGAGAAACATTAGGTTCATTTCCTCAAGTTAGTCATTGCTATGAGAGGCCTACATATCCTGACTGGCCATATAATGTATTTTCAATGATTCATTGTAAGACTCATGATGAAGCAAATGAGATGGCAAAGACAATACAAGAACAAATCCATGTTGATGATTACAAAATTCTCTTTAGTTCTCGTGAATTCAAAAAAACACGAGTAGAATATTTTGTAGAACATTCCTTTACTTTAGAAAAAACAATTCCTATTTCTTAGGCTTCATTATAGTCATGTCCAACAACATGAATTGTACAAAAATACTCATCATTCATGTTGCAATAATATAGAGAATTTTCCCCACACTCTTTGCATGGTGGTTTTTCATCTTGCTCTGATAGTTTTGTATGATATATCTTACTTCTACTAGTTATACTTGAATCCTTGTAAATTCTTGTTAGATTTGTATAATATTCAATTTCTCTAAGATTTAATGGCTGCTCGTTTTTGATTTTTTTAATAATTTTTACCCATTTTTTGTACTCGCCAATCTTTGCAAGTTTCATTCGTCCTATAATTTCTAGAGTCTTTTGAGAATCTATCTGCTTGTCCATTGGCAAATTAATTTACTTGAGGCGTTGCTTTTAATTCATATTCAGGCCAAGTATTGTATAGTTTATCAATTTCTTTCATATCTGAAGAACTTAGATATTTTCCATCTGAAATTGATGCAAACATTTCAATCTCTTCTTCATTTACAACTGTAGGTAACACCGATGCAATTGATTTCTTTGATAAGATGAATTTGATTGCAAATTCAGTAATGTTTAGTCCATTACGTTCAGCAATTGGTCTGAATTGTTCTACTTTTTCTAGTGCAGACTTTCTCCATTCTGCCTTTCTGTCTTTTCTGTGATCATTGCTTGGAATTACTGTGTCAGCTTTTACTTTGCCAGTCAAAATTCCTGACGCATCTGGTACTCTGACTAGAATTCCTACATCTTGTTTTTCAGCTTTTTCCATTAATTTGTTTCCAGGAGTTTGCTCTAAGATATTGTACACTGTTTGAATTGATGAGATACTTTTTCTATCCATTGCCTCTAATCCTTCTTGTGTCCATCCTATTGCAGGACCTAGTGCAACTTGAGCTGCTTTTATTTTTCCTTCCTTAATCAACTCATCCATTGTATCAAAGATTTCATCATTTCTAATGTGTTTTAATTTAGGGTTGTGTAACCCAAATGAGTCAAGATAATCTGTTTGTAGTCTTTCTAAACATGCATCAAGTGCTTTTCTTGTATATATTGGATCATATCTTTGTGGTAATTCTGTATGACCAATTTGTTCTACATCTGAAAAATCATAACCATATTTTGTTGAAATAACGATCTCATCTCTCATTCCTTTGAAAACTTGACCTATGAGTTTCTCACTTTTTCCTTTCCCATACATATCTGCTGTCTCAAAGAAATTAATTCCCAAATCATATGCCTTTTTCAGCATTCTTTTGGCTTCATCTTCTTCAATCTTCTTTCCCCACCAATCCAAGGCAATACTCCATGCACCAAATCCTATCTCAGATACCTCGATTCCACTTTTTCCTAATTTTTTGTATTTCATCTTACCATCTCTTTGAATTAAAGGAATATCTGAAATTTCTTCATTTATGTTTATCCAAGATTTGCAGTCTTGAAATTCCTTATTTTGTAGATTTTTCTAACCTAGACTTTGTATCAGCGGTACTATGTCTTTTTTGACACACACAATCATTGGAATGTCGTTTTTAACATATGTAGATACCTGAGTTTCTCTTAAATCCATGATGAGATCTTGGAAATCTCTGATATCGTCTACCTCAAATGCTAGCATGAAATCCTCATCATGTATTCCAAAGGAGTATGTAGTGTTAAGAATCACTTGTGGGTATTTCTTGCTAACTTCAATATGTTCATCCATTATCTCTTGGCGTTTTTCTTTTTGTAAAAGATACCACTCTCTAGTCTTTGTAAATGGATAAACTATAACATGTTTCTTTGGTTCATTTCCTGTAATAAATCCGTGAGCTTTTTGCTCTTGCACATAAATTGATGGTCGTGTACATGACAAATATGTCATAGATGGCAAGATGTATTTTCCAAATACTGTTTTGTATATTTTTTCAATTACTACTTGAATTTCTTCAACTGTTTTTGCTGCAAACCAAAACAAAAAATCTGCATCATCTCTTAATCCCAAATTTGAATAAGTTCTAAACATTATCCCTGAATTTTTAATTACGTTTTCAACTTCTTTGGCAGATTCTTCTTTTGCCAAATCTGCCATCCATCTCCATTTAGGATCAACTTTGAAAAATGAGAAATTAAAATAATATTGCTCTCTATCTTCTGACATATTTTCTCCAATCTTGAAACCCTATTTAAACAAAAACTAGATTCTCTATTGCAGAATCTCTACAATCTTCTCTTTGGATTTATGACCTGTTTTTATCTTTACAAGAGAAGTGGGTATCCCAAAATATTTTGCCAGTTTCTTTATGATTTCTTTATTTGCCTCTCCTTTTACTGGTTTTGATTTTATTCCTATGTTAATTTGATCCTTTTTTATTTCTAGAAACTTTTTAGAAAATTCTACTTGAATTTTGTAAATCAACAGTTTTCTGAAAAAATGTTCTGTTTAAATTTGGTTAGGCTGTTTGTTCTAAGACCCAATCATAACCCTCTGCTTCTAGTTTGTCTGCAAGGGTTGCATCGCCTGTTTTTAATACTTGACCTCTGGCAAATACGTGGACAAAATCTAATTTGTCTAAGAATTTTAGAATTCTAGCATAGTGAGTAATTACAATTATTGTTGAATCTTCACCTGAGACTTGACTGATTGCTTTTGCTACTGCTTGAACTGCATCAATATCTAAACCTGAATCTGGCTCATCTAAAATTGAAATTTTTGGTTTTAATACTGCCATCTGTAAAACTTCAGCACGTTTCTTTTCTCCTCCGGAGAATCCTTCATTGAGATATCTTGAAAGGAATTCTTCTTTTAATCCTACTTTCTCTAAATTTTCTTTGAGATATTTTTGAAATTCTCTTACTGTGATGAATACTTCTCTGTTGTCTCCTTCAAGTGCTTTGCTTAAAGAATTATAAGCTGTTCTAAGAAAGTGAGAAAACCCTACACCTGCAACTTCTGTTGGGTATTGAAATCCTAAGAACAATCCTTTCTTTGCTCTTTCATCTGCAGTTAAATCTAAAATGCTTTCACCATCCAATAAAATGTCTCCTTGTGTGACTTCATATTTTGGATGTGCAAGTAATGTGTAAGCCAGTGTGCTTTTTCCTGAACCATTTGGTCCCATAATGGCATGTACTTCTCCAGGTCCTGTCTTTAGATTAACTCCTTTTAGAATCTCTTTGCCTTCTCTTGTTACATGAAGGTCTTTGATTTCCAATACTGCCATATTGCGATTTGTTTTATTTCTCTATATAATACCGACGAAATTTAGCTAATCCTAATGGAAATTTTTGATAATAAAATGAAAAGAAGGAGGGGGTTTAATATTTGGCCAGAGATGGTCTCAAAGTAATTTTGAGTTTGTAACTTGTTAGAATCTCTTTACATCTATTTCTGATAGTAACTTCTGTGACTCCTGCAACACTTGAAACGTCACTTTGGAGTACGTTTTGTCCAAGTAGGACTGATGCCACATACAGATATGCTGCTGCAATTCCATTTGGAGCCTTTCCATCTGCAATGCTACTATCTTTAGTTTTCTCTGCAATTTCCAAGGCTAGTCTTTCAACTCTAACCTCAGTTTGTGTCATATTTGCTATCTTTGAGATGTATTTGTCCATGGTAACAACTGGGGCTGTTAGTTGTCCCATTTCCATTACCATGGTTCTATAGTATCTTGCTGCAAGTTTTGTTTTTGATTTAACATCTTTTGCTGGACATATTCCTCGACAAATTTCTTCTAATGATCTTACTACCTCACATTGTTTACATGCCATGTAAATTGTAGCAGACGTGATGCTGACTACTGACTTTCCCTTCACATCAACATGTCCATCCAAGTTTCTGTATATCATAGAAGCAGTTTCCAATACGTTCTTTGAAAGACTAAGACTATCACATGTTTCGCCCATTTTTGCTAAAACATTTGCAAGTCTTCTCTCTCTTGGTGAGGAAATTCTTACTCTTTGTTGCCATTTTCTGAGATTGTGCATTTGATTAGCAACTTCATGGTTGATTGTTTTGCCACTAAAGTCCTTTGCACTAATTGAAATCTCAGTTGTTATTCCCAAATCATGTTGAGAATAAGTTGTTTGTCCGGTTGCTCTTGCTAGCTTCATCTTGTCTTCAAGATTCGAGCTTATTGTTTCTGGACCATAATCTGCTATCTGATCTGCGACCACTACGCCACAACCAGAACAGATTACTTCACCATTCTGTCTGTCATCAACTAATGAAGATTGACATTCAGGACAGTTTTGTGTTTCTAATATGTTCATTTTTTTCTTCTCCTATTTTTTTGTGTACTGGCAGGAGACTGTTTAACTGCGAAAACACTTTTGCCAATGTATTTTTTGATGTTGTTTGTTAAAGGAATTGCAGATGCAAATGGTCTTCTTACTGGACCAATCAATTCCATTACTTTTGCAACTCTAGTTCCCTTTTCGTCACAGAGTATTTGTCCCTCAACTAGTTTGTTAGATAGTTGAACGATTACTCTGCCACTAGCGGCTAGGTGCATTATTTCGCCTACCTCCTGCAATTAAAAACACTAATCATGATATTCCTATCATAGACTTCTGTCAACTTTACTTTAGCTAAGAGCTAGATTTGATTTTATTTTGATTGTTTGGACCTTTTTGAAACTAGTTTTTCTGAAATTTTGTAAAGAATTTTTGTCTTGGGGGATCCTTTTGGCAAAACAACGTACCCTGATCTGACATATGGTCTTTTAGGAAATCTTACTTTGTCATCAGACTCTGTAATTTCGAATCCTGCAGCTGCTGTAGCATCCATCAATTCTTTTAATGAAGGATCAAAAACACATTTTTCTAATCCTAACCTTCTACCTTTTGATTTTTTCAAATTCTTGTTGAAATAATCCAACCAGATTACGACGTGTTCGTAATCTTTCATTTTATTCCTTTAGTAAAATTGCGTTAACTATTCCGTTTTGTCCTGGTCTAGAAACTACTCTGCACTTTCCTTCTTGTGTTTCTAGTATTGCACCTTTTGTAATGATGCCGCGTCTTTTGTAATCATTGTTTGTATCATTTTCTAAAACTTTGATAATTTTTGTCTTCCTTACTTTAGCATCCCCTGTTGCTAGATTAACAAAATCAATTGATTTTAAAGCTACTTTTCTGTTCTTTCCACGGACTTGTCTTGTTATTGTTATCTGAGTTCCGTTAACAGCTTCATTTGGATATCTATCAATTTCATACTTTCGTCTAATTCTAAGTGGGTGTCTTCTTCCTCCAGTTGTTTTACTGGTTGCTAAATTCTCTACAGATTTTCTCACAAAAACTTGTCTGAATCACTCTAATTTATACAAAACGCAAAAAATTAGCCTTGAGTAAAAAATCTATTTAGTTTAACTCTGTGACAATCTGTGGAACAGAATTTGTTTGTCTTGCTGTTTTTCTTACTTTGGAGAATAGTCTCTGTTTTAGATCTTCTACGCCTCCTTGGATTCCAAAATACTTTTGGAATTTTTCAGTTGTTGTGTAAATTTTCATTCTTCCAACATTTTGATGACTGATGTAATCTAACTGTCGAAGCTCTTTCAAATGTGCATAAACACCAGAACCTCTTGTCTCTACAAGTTGTTTTGATGAGATTGGTTGCATATATGCAATATACGATAATGTCTTTAGTGTGGCATTTGGAAGAACAGGTTTTGAAGCATATCTTTTCACAGTAGAACTGTATTCTGGCTTTAACTGAAATACATATGATCCATCTGGAAGTATAATCACTTCCAGTGCTTTAAATACTGACTTTGTCTTTTTCATTATGTTGTTAAGTAATTCTAGTGTTTTTGTCCGAGATTCTGTGCCTGATGCCCTGATTATATCTTCAATTCTAAGAGGTCTGCCTGCTGAGTAAAGTGCCGCTTCAATTCTTGCTGTTGCCTCATCCATATTCCCAATTTTGGCCAATTATCTATCTCTCCTCTGAATTCTAGTTAAAGAAATCTTTTCGCCATTTTTGATCAGTTTGTTAACTCTTCTTTTATTGCAATAATTTTGATATCATCTTCAATCTGCTTGATGTCTACCTTTTGATCTCTGGCCAAAAATAGTATTGCAAAGAAACATCTGATTGAATCGATCTCATCAAGTTCAGCAATGATATTCTGAAGTAATCCAAATCCTGTTGATGAGATTTTTTTCATCACCAAGTCTTCATATTTTCCAATGATACTTTCAAGTGAAATAAAATACTCCTGGAAATTAGGTGCTTCAATTGGTTCGATCTCTACTTGCCTGTTTCTTCTTGATTGAGGATTTGCAATTGTACCGATGAGGTTTTGAAGTAATCCCAACAAATCGTCTAATGAAACTGGGTATGTTGATTCATGTCTATATGGAATGTCAATTAGTTCAATATCTACATCCGTTCTCTGATGCATTGGTTTTTTCTCCATTGCTGCTTTTTGTAATGCAAAAATACTTTCTACTTTCATTCTGTAGATTAATGATGATGATAATGCTGCCATTCCTGCGACTTTGAGGTCTTTCTTGCCTGATTTTTCTAGAATTTTTATCAATAAATTCAAAATTTGAATCAGATCAATCTCCCAAACATCTTTTTTGGCAACTGATGAGGGACTAAATAGAATATTCACTGGTTCTTGAGAAATACTGTTGGGATTTTG
>Ga0224497_10002236_pt1 | contig 11601 bp, 13 predicted proteins | sample SF_Jul11_sed_USG_4_FD_167970 | JGI IMG/M metagenome (GOLD analysis project Ga0224497, IMG submission 167970) | Sediment microbial communities from San Francisco Bay, California, United States - SF_Jul11_sed_USGS_13 | ecosystem: Environmental > Aquatic > Marine > Sediment | place: USA...
GCCAAAAATACTTAACAAGTTGACTGATCGTGAACACCTGAGTTAAAAACTCAACTCGTCGATGCGTTACACAATCACCTGTTCACGATGCTCCAGAATCGGCGTTCATAGCTACCGGTATACGCAGTTAGATCTGCCGGATTGATCCAGACGTGTGGTTTATAATCCTAACCTATGAACAAGCGAACTCATTATGAAGTTGTCGGCGAGGGCCGACCCGTATTGGTACTTAACGGCGGTTATCTTGATCGCCGCCACATGGACGCCGCACGTGAACTTAAATTCGAACATCGACAGAGTTGGGAACGCGTGTACACCGATATACCGGGGCCTGAGGAATCCACAGTCGATCCGAGTGTCGATTCCCGTGAGCAAGTGCCCAATATTGTTCTGGGTTCCACGGACTACTGCCTCCATATTCAGCAAGCGTGAAACTACTATCAAACAAGGTTGCGGTCATTACCGGGAGCGCTGCGCCATTGAGCATCGGTCTGGCCACAGCACGGGTCTTTGCCGAGCATGGGGCGCGCATTGCACTCGTCGATATCGACGATGAGATACAGGCACGGCAAGACACTCTGGTAGGCGCGCATAGCGCTTATGTCGCGGATGTCTCGGACCACGCTCAGTGCGAACAGACCACGGCCAAGATTATCGATGCCTTCGGTCGTATCGATGTGCTGGTGAACAGCGCGGGCGTGGTCAAAGGCACGCCCCTCCTCGATATCAGCCAGCAGGAATATGATCAAATCCTGGATGTCAATCTGCGCGGCAGTTTCAACATGGCGCAAGCGGTATTGCCGCATATGCGTGCGCGAGGCGTCGGGAGCATTATTTGTATGTCCTCCATCGCCGGCCAGAGCGGCGGCGGCGTATTCGGCAGTTCCCATTACGCCGCCGCCAAGTCGGGCATATTCGGCCTGTCCAAGGCGTTGGCGCGTGAACTTGCTCCGGAGGGAATCAGGGTGAATGCAGTCGCCCCTGGGCCAATCGACAACAATTTTACTAAAGGCCGGATGACCAGGGAGATCAAAAATGAGATCGCGAAGAAAATACCCATGGGGCGCTTAGGCGAACCGATTGAAGTCGCCAACGCCTGCTTATTCTTGGCGTCGAATTTATCCAGCTACGTTACCGGCATCGTACTGGATGTGAACGGTGGGCTGCTAATCCACTGATCTTGCGTCCGGAGATTACGTCCGATCCGCGGATAGTGCACCGCTCATCTCGCTGGTGGCGTCAATGGAAGCCACGCAGTCGTGCAGATGAAAAAGAATATGGGCCTTAAAGAATAACATCATCTGCAGGCGAGGGTTGCGCGGACTCAATTGAATTGCTTCAGGAATTTGTGGCAGCGCGGGTTCAATAAATCGGCGGCTTTCGGCTTCGCCTCTAGCCGCCCTACAGATCCTAATTCATCCGCGTCAGTGCTGCCGGTCTATCGGATTTCATTGTAAACGGTTTGTAAACTTTCCCGGTCAGGTTTTACATGATGCGGCCTGATAATCGCGCCCGCTCCACTCTATTCTCGGTATTACCAGATGACGAGAATCAACAGGAGCATATCAATGAAAAGCAACTATTACTTTAGAACTGTATCGGCGTGCGCGGTAGCGCTCGGTAGTCTGGCGTTATTGGTCTTATTCAGCACCTCAAATGCAACGGATGCACGTCAACTATTTCAACAGGACCGCACACCAAAGATCCAATTGGCCATTTTGCTGGACACCAGCAGCAGTATGAGTGGGCTGATTAATCAGTCGCGCAACCAACTCTGGCAAGTCGTCAATGAGTTCTCCCAGGCGCGTCAGCACGGCAAGGCGCCGATACTGGAAGTGGCCGTTTACGAATATGGCAATAGCCGCTTATCGACCCAATCCGGCTATATTCGGCAAGTCACGGGTCTTACCAGCGAGCTCGACCAAGTATCGGAAGCACTGTTTTCATTGACTACCTCTGGCGGCGAGGAGTACTGCGGCCTGGTAATCCAAGACACGGTTAATGAGTTGCAGTGGAGTCAGTCGAGCGATGACATTAAAGCAATCTTCATCGCCGGCAATGAGCCGTTTACCCAGGGTCCGGTGCGATATCAGCACGCCATACAGGCAGCGCGGCAAAAAGGCATCGTTGTAAATACCATCCATGCCGGCGATTACGAGACCGGCGCCAACTCGGGATGGAAGCACGGCGCACAACTGGCGGGTGGCGACTATATGCACATAGATCAAAATTACGTGGTCGCACATATCGTTGCTCCGCAGGACCAACGTCTCGTTGAACTCAACGCCCAGTTGAATAAGACGTACATTCCGTATGGCACGGCAGGCGAACTGAAAGCGGCACGTCAAGTTCAACAGGATGAACGTAATGCGGCAGAATCCCCTGCACAGTTGGCGGGTCGTGTAGCGTCAAAAGCATCGTCGTTTTATAGCAACGAGAATTGGGATCTGGTTGATGCGATGGATTCCGGCGAGGTCGACCTAGACGAAATTGAAACGCAAGAACTACCGCAACCCATGCGCTCAATGGACAAGCAGCAACGTCGCGAGTTTGTGGACGCTAATGCCAAGCAGCGCAAGCTGCTTCAGCGCGAGATCAAAACCCTTTCTGAATCTCGGGATAGATATGTTGCGCAGAAAAAACAAGAGGCCGCCGAAAAGGACGTCAATACCGTCGATGACGCATTGATATCCGCGGTACGTAAACAAGGCGAACGGAGCAATTTCGTTTTCTGACGACGAATGCGATAGGGGCGAGGGCAATAGCGAGTTTGCTATTGCCCTTCTCGCTTTTCTGCGCGGACAAGACTCAGGAATCCAACGACAACGCTGCGTTGGCTTTCCGAAGATGATGTTATTTCGCCGTATATGACGATATAAGCGTGTTTTAGGCGGCTAATCCACATAATTTACGATTTCCAAACTCATATCTCTAAGCTATAATTCGTAATATAAGGCGAATAATATCGTCTTTTTTTACTAACTCGCCGAGTATTACGACTATGGAAATTTCCGAGCAACTCACTGACGAAGCCGTCCTTACGGAAATTGGCGAACGCCTCGCACGAGCCCGAATTGATGCGCAACTCACTCAGGCCGATCTCGCGGAACAGGCCGGGGTGTCGAAGCGCACGGTGGAACGCATCGAGGCCGGCGGCTCCGCCCAGCTATCGAATATCGTCCGCATTCTGCGGGTACTGGGCCGGCTGCCGAATCTGAATCATGTGTTACCCGCGGCAACCCCAGGGCCGATGGAATTATTAAAGCGCAAAGGCAAACCGCGGCAACGCGCATCGACGCGCCACCGCGTCGATTCCAGCGCTGGAGTATGGTCATGGAATGATGATCCATGAGCACCGTTGCCGAGGTGAAGCTGTGGGGGCGTACGATTGGCGCGGTTGCCTTGGAACACGGGAACGATACGGCAGCCTTCGAATACGACCCGGCATTTGCTCAAAGCGGCATACAGATATCACCGATTGTGATGCCGCTTTCGAATCGTGTTTATTCGTTTCCCGAGCTGTCTCGGCAAACATTCTACGGACTACCCGGGCTGCTGGCGGATTCGCTGCCGGACAAATTTGGCAATGTTCTGATCGATGCGTGGCTTGCCACGCAAGGACGGGGGCCGGAGTCATTCAACGCTGTCGAGCGACTGTGCTATACCGGCACACGGGGCATGGGCGCTTTGGAGTTCGAGCCCGCGATCGGACCGAAAACAACGCGGGCCACTCAAGTCCGGGTCGATCGGCTCGTTGCACTCGCGTCGGACGTGCTGTCTCATCGCAACGATCTCAAAACCTCGTTCGCCGATGCCAACAAGGAAGAGGCGCTGCGCGATATTCTAAGGGTCGGCACTTCGGCCGGCGGGGCACGCGCCAAGGCGGTTATTGCCTGGAACCCATCGACCAATGAGATACGCTCCGGCCAGACCCGAGCAGGCGATGGATTCGCATACTGGTTACTAAAGTTCGACGGAGTCAGTGGCAATAAAGACAAAGAGTTGGAGGATCCGCATGGCTACGGCTTGATCGAATACGCGTACTCAATGATGGCGCGCGAAGCGGGCATCACAATGAATCCGTGCCGTGTATTTGAAGAGAATGGCCGACATCATTTCATGGCGCGGCGATTTGACCGCCTCGATGGCGGAGAAAAATTGCACATGCAGTCTCTTTGTGCGCTCGCACACTTCGATTTCAATATGGCTGGCGCACATTCGTACGAACAAGCGCTATTCGTGATCAGACAGCTGGGGCTGCCAATGAGCGCGATCGAGGAACAGTTTCGCCGCATGGCCTTTAACATTGTCGCTCGTAATCAGGACGATCACGTCAAAAATATCGCATTCTTGATGGATAAAGCCGGTAACTGGTCCCTATCGCCCGCGTTCGATGTGACTTATAGCTACAACCCAAGCGGCGCTTGGACCTCAACCCATCAAATGACGATGAACGGTAAACGCGATGGGTTCAACCTTGAGGATTTCAAAGCGTGCGCAAAGACGGTGTCAATGAAACGCGGACGCGCGGAGGCTATCGTAAACGACGTATGCCGTGCTGTAGAGCGTTGGAAAAGCCACGCTGAAGAAGTCGGCATACCACCCGATTGGCAGAATCAAATTCAGCGCAGCCACCGCATGGACATTGCAAAGCAGAGATCGAGCTAAGCAAACGGTGCGATCCCGCCGCTGGGTGGAATCCAAACAGGTAAAACTGTGCGGAAACCGAGACGCCCAATATGCGCGAAAATCCGTTCAAATATCGAGAAGATTCTTGGTACATGGTCCGCCTTTATGAAATATCCGGGCTAAGCTTCTCAATGTCAACGATAGTCGCGTTAAATAAACAACATAACAATCTCAATTATCACTCCCACAATCACCGTCACTGGAGAGAGGTAACGAATGGATTAAGCCTGCTCTGTTCACTTGAAGGTTGTTAATAATCAAATACACTCATTCCTATGATATTTTCGACCGCGGACAAACTTGGGGACGTTACGCAAGGGCAAGAGCAGCGGAAGTTCGGCACGTCACCTCAGATCGCTGCGATAGCGTCGCGGATATGGCTTACAGAATCATTCGCGCGGCGAGATCGCTCCGATCCATGTGGACGCTGATCCTTAATGCGCACGGGATGGAAGACCGTGTCCACTACTGACCGACAGGGGAATTGGGAATCAGCGATGCGGGTGTGCTGTCGCCGCCGACGGCGAGGAACCTCGCACCGCGGCACCCGTACTTTGACCCGAGCCGCCACGGAATGGAGATACATAGTTGCAACACGCTCGCCGCTGACAATGGCTAACCACTATGCTATCTACTCTCGCAGAACCTTCAGGTCTCGGTATACGCGTCGTCTTCTCAGCAGCGTGGAATCTCACCCACGTGGTCGAGTCCGCCGACGGACCAGTGCGGCGGCTTCGAAAGCCCGTGATAGGCTTCCATCCACCCAACGGGAATTATGAAAACACGACCCGAGAGTTTCAACGACGAGGGCCGTATAACCCACCCGGCTGACGAGGCTGCACGTGCGTCGGTCGATTAGCATACGTATATAGTGCACTTATAAGGCACTCCTAATGAACACTTCCGGGTACCTATCGGTACGGTAGTTCAGGGTTCCCGAAATTCGGACCGAATCAACAATCTAGATTTTCCTGGCGTCTCTCAGAACATCTAAAAGGCGAATCTTGTACGTCGCACCATCAGGCGCACGTACCAAGGGCACTCGCAGAGACGTAAACGCCCTCTGAAGATAACCATTCCAAGCCCTTTGCGCTGGTGCGTTGCGCCCATGGTTGGTTTCTAACCGATGGTCATATTTATCGTGTATCGGCTGAATGACGTAAGTTCGGCCCACAGCATTGACTTCCGAGGGCATATTGCTCGATTCTCCTGTCCCGTCTGTCATGGTTATCGATCAATCTAACCATGAGAAATTATAGATAGAAACGAATGAAGTCAAAAAAATCTAATTCGGCTGATTCTCGCTTCGAACCGGTTCTTGATTATAGATTGCGATTATAGAATGAACACGCAAGTTTGTTCCTCGGCCAAACGGATGATGTGCTGGAGGGATCTCCAAGAATACGATTTCAAATCAAGCGTAGCGATCGCTAAATAATCCCATCGCAGCCCGAATCTACTGTGCAGGATTTCAATCGTTTAACCGTCTAATTCTGAGATTCTCCACTTGAAGTAGCAATCAATATGCGGGATCGGCAAATGGACGAATTACACTATAGCTCCACTGCCGAAAGAGTAGTTATTCATCGACGAGTCTTACTCTTCACTTGATTTATTAGCGTTCCTCAAAACGCGATCGCCACTCTTCGCTCAACAATCGGGACGAAAAAGCAGGACAATGGCGTAACGCGTCTCTTGTTATTCGATCGTTTTGGTTAGTGCGGCCGCTGCCAAAGTCGTGAATTTCTTGCGTTCTGGAACCGTAACACAGCATATACATATACGTATTACAGAGTGCCTCGAGTGCGCCTGGGTTCCTCGAAACACGAAGTGCTCCTAAGGCGCGCCGCCGATCCTCTGGGAACGGGTTGTAGTTAATCTCGCTTCGGCGCGTCATGACATGTCCAATCTCGTGAAGTACCGTCGGGCATATTCCAAGACTACGGCGACGCCATAAAGCCCCGTAGGTAATCAGAATCAATCGCATTTCGTTATAGTTTGGTGTCTCACGATAATTAGCCCCCGCATTCAGTCCACCTGTGTAACTAAGGCTACCCCCTGCCCTTCCAGTGGTGCTCGAAATTAAAAACCCCTCTGGCTTCGCTCGCAGAACGCGTTCGAGATGACTAGGCGGCACGAGCTGCAAAGTCGCATCCATAATATTCAGTTGCTCGCTGGTCGCACGATGACACGGTATATCGACACCACCGTGGATCCGAATGATAGCGTGCTCATATAGATCCGCAGATATTTCCTGATAGTAAAGGTTTACTGTTCTCGCTCGTCCGTCACTGGATGGACGCTGTTCAGACTGCATCTGCCATTCCGACCCTAAAGGCCCCACACTACTCGGCCGTTGCGACCCGCGCTCCAAATACGCCCCAACCCGCACAGTAGTAGAAACCGGGCCCTCCGTCGAAGGTGCAATTAGTACAGTCATACAAATGCTTTCGGCGTTAGTTTATGATGCAATAGTAAATAATATGACCACCGAAAAGATAGTCGAAATTCATGCTCGTGCTACGCTACACAATGGAATACCCGACAAAAAGACGGTGATCGTGATACGCGACGAATTCGTTTACGAAGGCTGGGAAAGCGAATAAAAGAAGAATACGCCAAATCAATAGTACAGGCGCCGATCTTGATTCGCGTGTTTCTAACTGTCATTTAAATACCCTGTCGCCTCCATGCAGGCGCACTGGTGGAAAACAGCACCGTTCTTGGTTGTAACAGCGCCAAATATAGAGCGGCCGTCACCCGCTGCCTTCGCGGTCTTCATGTTGTCATATACCCCGCGACGGCTTACTCCACCGAAGAACTCAAATGCTCGATGATGCCTATCGACAATAGAGAGGTCAGCACCCTTAATCCTCAATTAATAGCGGGGTTTACGGGCATGAGAACTTCCTGGTTCTGATCGCCGGCGAAAAGGATTTTGTTAGAATTCCCAGATTAAGAGCCGCTGGCCCCTCATTGATTCTCACTTGAGGGAGAAGTAATCAATGTCGCTACAAACAGATGTCGCAGGTGTTTTCAACGATTTGCGCGTTCATAGGATTGACTTTCACCTTGGGGGTGTACATATCGGCGCGGCTCGGCTGCGTCAGGTCGGCAACGCGATCAAGAATGGACGAATTGGCGTCGTTGTCAGATCAACGGGAAGTCAGGTAAGTGCTGGTTATTCACACCACTCGAACCTGATGACGTTAAGCAATAACAATATGATTAATCGCATGCTTCGCCGAACTGCGATAATTCATGAGGGCGTGCATGCGCTCGTCGACATGTTCCGAGCGCCGCCACCACAGAGCTTACCGATGAAGCGGCCGCTTATCTGGCCGAAGCAATCTTTCTGCGTGCGGCGCACACAACACGGACTGAGCTTTTACGCTCGGGTTGGCGACCCGATCAAATCAGTCGTGTGCATAGCGTAGGGGAGGCAGCGACCGATCTCCGTCGACTGATGCAGCCGGGTGATGTCATTTGGATAAAGCAACCTCACCACCGGAAATTTCGTCGTATCGTCTTGGCCCTGTCGGGGGCACCAGTCAATTGTCCGGCGCGCGCGCGTGGATTTCATGGCCTGTGTGACCGTTGCCCGGGTGCGTCATACGCTTCGCAGCTTCCAAAGATCGGGCTGGTGCGGCGCAATCTTAGCTATCGGTAACGGTGGGGTTACCCGCTCTGCTCTAGCGCGGCGATACGCACCTCCAATGGCGGGTGGCTTGAAAACAGTGCTTTGACGCTGGAGCCGAAGATGCCAAACGCCGCCATCTCGTCAGGCAAGGGCTCGGCACGATTGGCGTTTTGGGCTTGTTGCAGACGTTTTAGAGCGTTGATCATTGCCCGGCGCCCAGCCAGATCCGCGCCACCGGCATCGGCTCGGAATTCACGCCAACGTGAGAACCAGGCGACAATCATCGACGCCAGCACACTGAGGACAACCTGCGCAACAATCGACACTATCCAGAACGCCGGGCCATGCCCACGCTCCACCCTGAACACGAGCCGATCGACGACATGTCCGATGACACGAGAGAGGAAAATGACGAAGGTGTTTACGACTCCCTGGATGAGGGTGAGGGTCACCATATCGCCATTGGCTACATGACTGACTTCATGCCCCAGGACGGCTTCCGCCTCCTCTCGGGTCATGTATTGAAGTAGGCCCGTACTCACCGCGACCAATGAGGCATCTTTGTTCCATCCCGTCGCGAACGCATTAGGTGTCTCGGATTGAAAAATACCCACTTCCGGCATGCCGATACCGGCTTTCTCTGCCTGGCGCTCTACCGTCTGTTTAATCCAACGTTCGGTACCACTGCGTGGTTGCCCAATGAGCTGCACACCCATTGACCGTTTGGCCATCGTTTTTGACAGAAAGAGCGAGATGATGGAGCCGGCAAATCCAATGATCGCCGAGTAGATGAGCAACGCCTGCAGATTGAGATCGACGCCATTGGCTGCCAGGAGATTGCCGATCCCAAATAGGCTGAAAATAACGCTGATAAGTACCATCACCGCTATGTTCGTGCCCAAAAACAAGAAGATGCGTAGCATCGATAATGTCCCTCGTAAGAACGATGTCGGCATTATATGAGGTTGTTCTTGGGGCATTCCAAGGCCTTTGTGAAATGTCGTATCACCTCCCGGTTGACTTGAACTTAGCTTTAAGTCCCATACTTCAAACTGGCAGTATAGGAATCATGAAGCACGTGTTCATCTGGTTGATACGCATTGATCGAGGTATGCAGCAGTTGGGAATGACCCAATCTGGAACGACGATCCGGTTAATACAGCACGGTTTCAGCCGCAATAGAGTGTGGCTGTTGTTGAAACTTGGCACGAAAGTCCTCGTACGACATTTAGCAGATCATCGCACCCCTGCGTTGAGGTGAAGTTATAAGAGACAGGGTTGAGTCTCTTGGGGAGGCGTTCTGCCGGATGAGGTTTGGGTCGTGCCGTTTTACTGTGGCTATGTAAATGATCCAAATTCTGTTTGATGACGACATTAGCGGAATTGTAATGCGATAACTTCGTGGGGCGAGGCAAGGTTCCGCCATGAAACAAACACTTCCCATTCCACAAAACCGTGTAATTACCCGTGCCGGGTGTGGTCTTCTTCTTCGCTGGTTTTGACGTCCACCGTGACTACTAGCCCGGATATTTCACGAAGGCGGGCCATGGACCAAGAATCTTCTCAAGATTTGAACGGTTTGCCCCACATATCAAGGGTCTCGGGTGCGCGTAACAAATATATACCGACCAATCCGCAAGAACGGGCACCGCTCCCCAGTTTACCGGCTGCCGTATTGTGCTGCGAGTTGCTCGCAGCCAGGTGGCGTCAGGCTGAGGTCGGGCTCGGCGGGCGTCGGTGTTGGATCGTCGGCTGCCGCAAGACGCTTGACGCGTGCCCAGGCCCGGACTTCGCCCAACGTCCACGCTATCTGATACCAGCACCTGGCAAGTTCTCGGTTGGCTTTGCTGAAGGGAGTTCGCGCGCCGGGGTCGGACTCGAACAGCAACGGGTCGTACATCGCGCCGACAGCCAGCGCCGATTCCCCGTCGCCCTTGCGCGCGGCTTCTCTGAAGAGCAGCAATGCTGTGTCCGGATCCCGCGCACGCAGGAATGCGAGCGCGTAACGGTGGATCTCCTTTGCCCGCAGGTCGCGCAACTGGTCGCGCAGCTCTGGCCAGGGCGGCAACTTACTCACGGGTGAGGATTGCATGAACTGCGGAAAATCGGGCACCGACAGATGACCCATTGCAATTTTGCAGCGTTCGAGCAGCTGTTCAGCGGACGGGGGGGTGTCGCTTGCCGTGTCCTGGCACTGCCCGACAGCGCTCGCGTCCGATTCGCGAGGGCGCTTCAACCAATCCTGCTGGATGACCTCCAGGCGTCGCAGCGACGTGAGCACTGGCGCCGAAATAGCCACACGAAATCCCACAGTGTCCAAACGGGTCTGCGCCCCAGTGCCGGCATTGAAATGCGGGTGCTCCTGGCGCATGGACGTGCTCAGTTTACTGCGTGGACTGCGGAAGTGTCCGCCCTTGACCATGAAGCCACCCGGCTGGGCACGCAGACGCCCGCCGGCACTGAGCTGGTACAGATCGAACACCAGCTCGGCCGCGTTGCCCAGCACATCGTGCAGCCCAAGTGGATTTGGCTGCAGCAGCCCGACGGGGCGGGTCTGGAAATTGAGCGCCATCGATTCCCGGAACCAGGCATGTGCCTGGAGGGGATGCTGCCCCAATGGATAGATGGCCTGCTGAAATGCAACTTCGTCGACCTCCAGGCCGCCGCGTGCGGCATATTCCCATTCCGCTTCAGTCGGCAGGCGCAGGAAACCGGGCACCCCGTCCGTGGTCGGCAGCTTGTCGCGCGCATTGACATGCAACCACTCCGTATAGCGCCGCGTAAAATCCATCGCGTCGTACCAGGAGACTTTGACCGCCGGCCGGCGTCCCCGGAGGGGATCCGGGCATGACTCTCCCACAACGCGCAACTGCAGTTCTGTTACTTCGTATTTACCGATGAAGTAGTGTCCCCCCAGAAGTTCACGGTTATTGAGTAACCATTTGCCAAAGGCGCCCGTCACATGCGCCACACGCAGCTGGTCCAGTGGTGCGGCGAAGCGATCGCGGCTGCCGAGTTCGATCGCACGTTCGCCCAACCAACCCGTACCGCCGGTGATCACGCGTTGAAACACCATAGCGCCGCCGCACGGCATGGGCAGTACCAGCTCGTTCATGCGGGCAGCCTCTGCAGACGGGCTGGGATCGTACAGCTCGGGTTGCCACGCGATTTCGACGATGGATTGCTGGGCAGCCGCCGGTGTGCCCGTCGCAAGTAGCCACACCAACCCGTACGCCGCAGTCGCTAGAGGCGTGCGGGGTCGTATGCGGCTA
>Ga0224497_10002237_pt1 | contig 11599 bp, 10 predicted proteins | sample SF_Jul11_sed_USG_4_FD_167970 | JGI IMG/M metagenome (GOLD analysis project Ga0224497, IMG submission 167970) | Sediment microbial communities from San Francisco Bay, California, United States - SF_Jul11_sed_USGS_13 | ecosystem: Environmental > Aquatic > Marine > Sediment | place: USA...
AGTTTGATCTAGGATTCTTTGACGAAGATGAGAATCGTGTAGAACCGGCTGATAACCCCTTCATACCAAAAGTGTTACCTATGTCTTCGGTATAAACTGTTACCCATGTGCCCGGGTTGGACCCTGATTATATTGGTGGCTATGGGTGGATTCGAACCACCGACCCCGGCATTATGAGTGCCGTGCTCTAACCAACTGAGCTACATAGCCATGTGTAGGGATCGGCCGGATTGGCGGTCCGGCGGGGGCCAGGGATTTTAGCGAAGATCGGGCGCTGGGGCTATGCCCGTGCCGAAACACTACTGGGCTCTAACACGGAGCGGGTCAGACGTTAAAGCGAAAGTGCATGACGTCACCGTCCGCCACTATGTATTCTTTTCCTTCGAGGCGCAGACGGCCGGCTTCGCGGGCGCCTTGTTCGCCGTTGCACGCGATGAAATCTTCATACGCTGTGGTTTCTGCACGAATAAAACCGCGCTCAAAGTCGGTGTGAATTTCACCGGCGGCTTGCGGCGCCGTGGCACCGTTACGCAATGTCCAAGCCCGCGCTTCCTTCGGCCCCGCTGTAAAGAAGGTTTGTAGACCCAATAGGGCGTAGCCCGCGCGAATAACTCGATGCAATCCCGGCTCGTCTTGACCCATCTCTGCCAGGAACGCAATGCGCTCGTCGGGCTCAAGCTCCGCGAGCTCGGCCTCGATAGCGGCACATATCACGACCGTTTCGGCACCTTCGTCTCGCGCCGCACGCTGCACCGCCTCCAATAACGGGTTGTCGGTGAAACCGTCGTCGTTCACATTCGCGACATACATGATCGGCTTCGCGGTCAACAAGCATAGCGGCTTCAGCAAGGCGCGTTGCTCGGCATCCAGTGTGAGGGTGCGCACCGGCGTGCCGCGGTCAAGGTGATCTCGCGCCTGGCTCAGCACTTTGCCTAATTTGATTTGTTCTTTATCGCCGGCTTTGGCGGCTTTACCGGCGCGCTCGATCGCCCGCCCCACCGTATCCAAATCCGCCAGCGCCAATTCGGTGTTGATGACATCGACATCGGCTTGCGGATCGACCCGGTGGGCAACATGGGCGATATTGTCGTCATTGAATGCCCGCACGACATGGGCAATAGCATCTACCTCACGGATATGAGCGAGAAACTTATTCCCCAACCCTTCGCCTTCCGACGCGCCTTTGACCAGCCCGGCGATATCAACAAATTCTATGGTCGTTGGAATTACTTTTTTCGGCTCGACAATTTCGGCGATACGATCGAGGCGCGGATCCGGCACCGGCACCATTCCGATGTTGGGGTCGATCGTGCAAAACGGATAGTTTTCCGCCTGCGCGCGGGATCGCGTTAGCGCGTTAAACAATGTCGATTTACCGACGTTCGGTAAGCCCACGATGCCACAACGAAATCCCATGCCCTGTACCTGATACCTGTTTGCTAGTGGCCTATGTGTCGCTGGCCGGGGTCGCCACATCGGCGCTACGGTGCAACTCATTCATTACAATCTGATAGCGGCCGTCGATTAGATCGGTGACATGGTCGAGCGCATTGGCGATTCCGGATTCGATTTGGGCTTGATCAGCGACACTTGCGCGGCGCAACACGTAGTCGGTCACATCGTCGCTGTTGCCCGGGTGGCCAATGCCGATGCGCAGACGCACGAATTCGTTGGTGCCGAGCTTTTGTGCAATATCCCGCAAGCCATTATGTCCACCGTGGCCACCGCCTTGCTTGAGTCGCACCGTGCCCACGGGCAAATCCAGCTCGTCGTGCGCGACCAAGATGTTGCTGGGCGCAATTTTATAATACCGGGCGAACGGCGCGACCGCGTCACCGCTCAAATTCATATAGGTTTGCGGGTTCAGCAACCAGATCCTATGGGAGGCGCCATCGTAGCGCACGATATCCGCTTTGAACCGCGATTCTGCCCGCAACACGACACCGAACCGATTCGCCACCGCTCCGACAAAAAGAAACCCGGCGTTATGCCGGGTCTCTGCGTGGCGTTCGCCGGGATTTCCCAAGCCCACGATGAGCCGAATGCCAACATCCATGCTAGTACCCTGCCAAGTTGAAATTACTCGGCCTCCTCGGCGGGCGCCTCAGCATCGGCCTCGGCGTCAATATCGCCCTCCTCAACACCCTCTATGCCCTCGATCTCGGCTTCGGTCTCTTCTTCTTCTTCTATCTTCGGCGGCATGATGGTTGCGATTGCAAGATCTTCACCTTCGTGCGCCAAGCTCGTAATGGTGACTCCATCGGGAATTTTTATATCGCTCAAATGCACCGATTCCGACATATCCAATGTCGATACGTCGACTTCAAGATATTCGGGCAGATCCGCCGGCAAACAGCTGATTTGCACATCGTTCATCAAACGCGAAAAAATACCGCCTTCGATTCTCACGCCGGGGGCTTCATCCTCACCCATGTAGTGTATCGGCACCGATATATCGAACTTCTCGGTAGCGCGAATGCGCTGAAAATCGATGTGCATTACCTGACGCCGATACGGGTGCATCTGCACATCACGTAGTATCGCCTGTTGCGACTTACCGTCTACTTTCACATCGATGATGGCGGAATGAAACGCCTCGATCTCCAGCTTATGCATGACGTCCGTATGATCGAAAACGATATGTGCATTGTCTTTTCCGCCTCCGTACATTACACCGGGGACTCGACCACTTCGCCGTAACCGACGGCTGGCGCCGGTGCCCGCTTGTTCACGGATTGTGACATTCAATTCAAAACTCGCACTCATAAATCACCTCAACTTCTCATCGATTGCTGCGCTTTTTATAGCGCAACGTTATTTATTAAAATTTCTACTAATTCGACTACCGTACGTAACGTTTTATCGCCGCTGTCAATCGAGGAACAATGAACTGACGGAATCGTCCTCGGCAATTCGCCGCATCGCCTCGCCCAACAGCTCGGCGAGGCTCAACTGTCTGATCTTTGCGCACTCGCGCGCGTCCTCGCGCAGCGGTATGGAATCAGTCACCACCACTTCGTCCAGTTCGGACTCGGCGATGCTGTCCACCGCGCGGCCGGACAGTACCGCATGCGTACAGTACGCCAACACGCGCCGCGCACCTCTTTGTTTTAGCGCGCTGGCGGCTTCACATAACGTGTTGGCGGTATCCACCATGTCATCCATCAGTACGCATGTGAGTCCGTCGACCTCGCCGATGATATGCATCACCTTAGCCTCGTTCGCGCGCGGCCGGCGCTTATCGATAATGGCGAGATTAGTTTCCAAGTGTTTCGCCATGGCCCGCGCCCGCACCACTCCGCCCACATCGGGGGACACCACGAGCAGATTATCGTGTTCATGGCGCCAAATATCACCCAGCAATACCGGCGATGCATAGATGTTGTCGGTCGGAATATCAAAAAAACCTTGTATCTGGTCCGCATGCAAATCCATCGTAAGCACTCGATTCGCACCGGCGGTACCAATCATTGCCGCCACCAATTTGGCCGAGATCGCGACCCGGGCGGTCCGCGGCCGCCGGTCCTGTCGCGCATAACCGAAATACGGTATGACTGCCGTGATACGCGCGGCGGACGAGCGCCGCAACGCGTCCGTCATAACCAACAATTCCATTAGGTTGTCGTTGCTGGGCGCACAGGTCGGCTGCACCACGAACACATCGCGGCCCCGCACGTTTTCCATTATTTCTACGTTCACTTCGCCGTCGCTGAATTGGCTGACCAGCGCCTTGCCCATCGGAATGCCAAGGTAACGAGCGACGCGCTGAGCCAGGTCCGGGTTCGCATTGCCGGCGAATATCGCCATATTATCGAGAGACACGGCGTCTACCTTATTCCGTTACGATTATTTGGGCTGTTTGGGATAACTGTTGCATGTCGGGTACGAAAATGGCTGGGGTGCCAGGATTCGAACCTGGGAATGCCGGAATCAAAATCCGGTGCCTTACCACTTGGCTACACCCCAGTCGATGGCCCAGTCTACCCATTGCCCGCGACGGTACCGGCCCGACCCGTGAGAAAGGGGCGTATTCTGATCGGCTCGCATAGGCCTGTCAATTCGCCGGACGCGGCGCGGCGCTCGCCCGCATATTGCATGAAGGGTTCGGAGTTCAGGGGAAATCGGGCTAAGTAGTCGGTGCGATCGTCCGAGGATACATAGCCGTAGCTATGGCTTGAAGGAAGAGCAAGCCAGACGAAGCGAAATCCAGCCAAAAATCGTACAGCGTGGGCAAAATCCAAAGTGTCACTATCAAACGCTTTCGTGGGGCCAACGTGATCAATCCCCTGTGGAAACGGTCGAACGGCCTCGTGCAATCTGTGGACTAACCCAAAGACCTGCTCAGGAGCGGGGCGTCCACTCCTTGACCAAGAGCTTTACCCGCACCCGAGAACTCCTGCCGGCGCCGGCCACGACCGGCTCATCGGTTTGGCCACCCCCCACGGCGACCAGCGTAATCTTCTCAGGCAACTCCCAGCGTCGGTGCGCCCGATACGCCGAATATTCAATCCGCCAACCCTGTTGCTCCAACGACGCCAAACGTCCTTGGCCGTCGAATTCCGCCGCCTGCGTCGCTCCGGGCGCGGGCAGGCCGATAATCCAGTAGCTCATCGCGGCAAACGGCACTCGCCAACCGGTCCGCTCGAATAACAACGCGTCGGCGCTACGAGCCGTCACTGCGTTCCGTTTTGCCTGCGTCAGCGTCGCGCCTTGGGAGTCCTGGGTGATACGTATGCGCCCGCCGCCGAATGCGCCGAATAGATCGATTTTGTGCCGCTGCTGCCGCCGGTCCCATACTAACGTCGCGGTGCCGCCACGTTGGTTGGTCCGCACCCCTAGCCGGGCTTTCAGATGCCAGTCGGTCAGGTCGGCGAGGGCCGTACGCCGCACCGCCCATGGCGCACCTCCATCGAGGTCGCCTCGATCCGCCACTGGCGTCACACAGCCCGCGATCAGCGCGGCGGTGGCCAGCAACAGACGGCGGCTCATTGCTGCAGTTTGCGTATCGTCCCGAGCAGTAGGTCGTTATCCGGCGATTTTTTCAACGCCTCTTTCCAGATGGACTTGGCACGCCGCTGATTACCCGTGACCCACAACACCTCGCCCAGGTGGGCCGCGATTTCGGCGTCGGGCCGGCTGTGCAGCGCGCGCTCCAGATAGTCGATTGCCGACTCGATATTGCCGAGACGGTATTGCACCCAACCCATACTGTCCATAATGAAGGGATCGCCGGGTTTGAGCTCCAATGCTTTGCCTACGAGATCCAACGCCTCGTCGTAGCGGCTCGTTTGATCCGCGAGAGTATAGCCAAGCGCGTTATAGGCATGGGCGTTTTCCGGATCTCGCGCAATGAGTTTGCGCAGGTCACTCTCGTGCAACTCCAGCATGTTGAGCTGGGCGGCCACCAATCCGCGGGCATACAACAACTCCGGATGATCGGGCAGTTCCACTAACGCCGAGTCCAATACGACCTTGGCATCGTCGAGTCGCTTAGTCTCCCTATAAACCCGCTCCTGACCCAAATACAGTTGCAATTTTTGCTCGTCGTCAACCGGCTCGATCGTTTGCAGATGCGCGATGGCGCCATCGAGATTACCGCGCTTCGCGAACACTGTTGCCAACAGCATTTGTGCCTCGAACGCATACTCGGACTGCCGAACTTCCCGGTACCAGGTCTCGGCGCCCTCATAGTCCTTGAGCTCCAAGGCAACTTGTCCGAGATAAAGGCGAGTTTGATCATTGTCTTCCTGCAGCGCGAGGTTGCGCAACAAATAGTCGCGCGCTTGACGCAACTCATCAATCTGAATGCTCAGCAACCCCACCGCAAATGCGGCATCGGCGTTTTCGCCGTCGTGATCGGCAAGATACTTAAAGTGAATCAACGCATCGCGTGGGTTCTCCCGGTCAACGAGGAATCGGGCGTAACGCGTCCGCAACCGCGGGGCGTCGGGGTGGTCACGCAAATACTCATCCGCAAAGGTCTCAGCGGCCTCGGGCGATGACGAGTCCGCAAGGTGCCCGAATTTTCCGAGCGCTGCGTCTTCCCAATCCGGACGCAGCATCAACGCCTGGTCGATACTGGCCCCGATTACGGTCACCTGCTTTAAGCGGTCTGCCAGAAACGCCTTGGAGTAATACGCCTCGGCACTCTCCGGGTGCAGCGCGATGAGACGATCCATCAACGCCAACAGGCCGTCGGTGTTGCCACTTCGCGCCAGCAAATCGGCGATACGCCGATACGCTCCGCCGACCTCTGGCTCAGAATGTCGGATCAGATCAGCAAATTGTTCGTACGCCTCTTCCGTACGGCCCATTGCCAGAAGTGCGTGACCTGATAATTGCGCAGGCGCCGGATGGTCGGGCTGGACCTGCGCCCACAGCTGAGCGATTTCCAACGCCTTGTCATGATCACCGGCGCGCGCGGCGCGACGTCCGGCGCGTGCCAATAACCGCGGGTCTTTGCTGGACAATGCGGCGCGACTCAACGCTTCGACCGCGACATCGCCGTAACCACGCTGACCGGCGATTTCACCGAGCAGGATGTCGTAGAGGAGTTCCGCCGTGAGCGGTACATCCGGCAGCGCGGCCGGGGGGACGGCGCGTTCTGGCTCCGCAACATCCAGGTCGGCGGGCGTGCTGGCGCAACCGACGGCCAGCCATAAGACGCCCATCGCGGCACCGAAACGGCGGACGCGCCGCAACAAAATTTTGTCGTGACTTAGCATTTTGGTCATTAAACCATACATATACTCGGGTCCACGACCCGCACCGGATGCGGCGCTGCACTATAACCGCCAACACAGGCTGTGGGCAATTTCTCCGATCGGCACCTACAATATTTGCAATATACAGCGGCGACCGGCACCACCGCCTTTCCTACTCTACAATAATAGTGCTCTGTTTCGAATTTGGCCTAATTTTCTCAACGCCGATCAGGGGCAAGATATCGCTTAGGTAAAGAACTCTATTAGTTCATCTACAAAAAATGCTATATAGCCACGATCGGGCGGCGGCCTGCCGGTATTGGCGACGGCCGATCACCGCCTACACCCAGAACTCATGATACCGTTCGTATTACTGGCAATTGCCACCGTCGTTTTTGCGCTCGGACTACTATATTGCGCGAAATTCCTGCTGATTGCGGTGTTCCCAGCCAGAAAGCCACCACCGGCGGCCGGCGGCCGATCGCAGCAAACGATCGCGTTCGGTTATCACAGCGCGACCGTGGCGGGCGCCACTACGATCATTGGCGTCGGTATTGGCGTAGCGTGGGGCTGGGTTCCGGCATTTTTGTGGATCGTCGGCGGTACCGCCGTGCTCGCCGGCACCCTGGCCGTCGGCAGCCTATGGATGCGGCAACGCTACGCGCCGGAAGAATTATTCGGGGAGCTAGGCTCGCGTCCCTTGTATGGCCTGTTGGCAGCCTGGATGCTGTGCCTTAATCCGCTATTGGCACTGCTCGTCGCCGAGCTCATAGCGGCGGTCCCGGCAACGGTGTGGCCCGTGTTCCTGTTAACACCCATTAGCTTACTGCTCGGACGACGAATCCGGGCCGCGCCACTGCTGTTCGGCGTATTAACGATGGTGCTGATGGTTGCGATTATGGGGCTCAGCCAATTGTGGTTACCGTCCATCAGCGGCACCATCATCGTCGCAGCGGCACAATGGGAGTGGTCGCTGGAACCGCATCGCTTTTGGGTAGTACCGATAATCGCGCTGGCTTATCTGTCGACGGCTATAGATACGCGGCGCCTGGCTCAACCGAAGGGTTATCTCGCCGCGCTCAGCATTGCGATAATCGCGGTGCTCGCGGTAATCGGTCTGGTCTTGAACGGCGGCGGCGTCGAGGCACCGCCATACCATGAGGTCGTCGGTGCGCCGAAACCGTTTCCGCTGCTGTTCGTTGTCCTGACCGGTGGTGCGGTTGCCGCATTTCATACATTAATAGACCACCAAGGCGCTCCGAATGATCCACTTGGTCAGGCACGATTCGGATACGGCATCGGGGTTGCCGATGGACTATTGGCGCTCGCGGTGCTATTCGTCGTCACCAATACATTGACCAATGGCGGTGGCTGGGATGCCCATTATGCCGAATGGCCGCTAAGCGGAGGTGTAGATCAATGGTTGCTGCATATCGTCAACGCGTGGGCCGCCGCCGTTAGCGCGCTGGGAATCCCGATCGATTGGTCTCAAGCATTCGCCGCCTTCGCCGTCGCGAGCCTCGCAATGGTGGCGCTAGAGGCTGGCATCCGCGTACAGCAATTCCTCATCGAGCGCGTCGAACCCACGGCCGACGGCGCTCCACTTCGATCGCAGCGACGTCATCGTCTCGCCATCATCGCCATCGGTGTGCTGGGGTTTTTCGCAGCCGACCTGTACCTCGACATTGAATTCTGGGTGCTGACCGGAGCCGGCAGCCAATTATTTGTCGGCGCTCTGTTTTTCGCACTGACACTATCGGCCATGCGGGCGGGTCGCAACGCGGTTTGGTTGCTGGCGCCGGCGTTGGTTATTTCCGGCTTGGCGCTATGGGCGTTGGGTTCCGAAGTCACGCAGTGGTGGCTCAGCGGTGACTGGTTGCGATCGGCGCTGGGGGTCACGATCTGGGGGTTTGGGGCGTGGATGGCCCTGGCTGCGGGGCACGCGCTGACGCCCCGCACTGATATGCCCGTAAAAACCTCGACGGACGCTTGACAGCCGCTGGCCTACGCAGCAAATAATGACTCGGATCAACGCACCGTCGCGTCCATTCGGCCACGCTTGGCAGGGCAAGGCGAAAATCGCAGGGGCCGGTTATGGCTGCTGCTCGGCACCCGTGACCGATCCGGGTAGTTCATGCAGGAAATGAAATCGGGGGAAATCGGGCTGAATCGCCGCCGTCGCATCGAAACGACATCAATGAACTTGCTCGCAATAGGCATTAATCACAACACCGCACCGGTCGCGCTGCGGGAGCAAACCGTGTTCGGCCCGGAGCGACTGTCCGGAGCATTACAGGACGTGGTGAGCGCGGGGCTCGCCGATGAGATCACCATCCTATCCACTTGCAACCGCACCGAGCTGTATTGCCGCAGGCCAACTGAACACCACGACGACTTGATCGGATGGCTGTGTAATTATCATGACATACCGCGCCAAACCATTGTTCCGAGTCTGTATCAGCACCCGAACGAAGATGCGGTCCGCCACGCATTTCGCGTGGCTTCCGGACTTGACTCGATGGTACTGGGAGAACCGCAAATTCTCGGGCAAATGAAGGCCGCGTTCGCCACCGCGCACCGCGCCGGTTCGACCGGGAAGGTATTGAACAGGCTGTTTCATCATACTTTTTCGGTGGCGAAACAAGTTCGCACGGATACCGGGATTGGTGCGAAATCGGTATCAGTGGCCTATGCAGCAGTGGACTTGGCACAACGCATTTTTTCCCGGATCGAAGACCGCACGGTGTTATTGCTCGGCGCCGGTGAGACCATCGAGCTCACGGCACGGCATCTGTACGGCCAAGGCGTGCGCCGCATGATCGTCGCGAATCGCTCGATTGAACGCGCGGCACAATTAACACAAAGCCTCTCCGCCGAAGCGATTTCGTTGGCAGAATTGCCTTTGCGCCTGCACGAAGCCGATATCGTCATTACCTCCACCGCGAGCACGCTACCGATCGTAGGTAAAGGCACGATCGAACGCGCGCTAAAACGGCGCAAACATCGACCGATGTTGCTGATCGATTTGGCGGTCCCGCGCGATATTGAGCCCGAAGTCGCGGAATTGGACGACATTTATCTGTATACCATCGATGATTTACAACAAGTCGTGGATTCGAATCTGCAAGCCCGCCGCAAAGCCGCCATAGAGGCGGAAACCATTATCGACCTCCAGGCCATGCGTTTTATGGGCTGGTTGCGATCGCTCGATGCCGTACCCACGATTCGTGCACTGCGATCAAATGCCGATTCAATACGCAGCGCAGAGGTCGAGCGCGCGCTGCATCGCCTCACCCAAGGGGCCGACCCGAAGACGGTAATAGAGCAACTCAGTAACACCCTCACCAATAAAATTATTCACGCTCCGAGTGCTGCGCTAGAACGCGCCGGGCGCGGCGGCGACCGTTCACTATTGGCCGCCGCCCGCCGGTTGTTCGGCCTCAAACACTAGCCGGCTCAATCGACCTATGGGCCGTAGCGTGGGCCAGATATGAATCCGTCGATAATCACGAAACTGGAACACTTGGTGGACCGCCAGGAGGAAATTAATGCATTGCTGGCGGACCCGGCGGTCCAGGAAGAACAAAATCAATTTCGCCGACTTTCGATCGAATTGGCCGAAATCGCGCCGGTTGTGGAAACCTATAATAAGTACCGGTCGCTAGTGGCCGAGCTGGACGCCACGCGCTCGATGCTTGACGATGCGGACTCGTCGATTCGGCGTATGGCGCAGGACGAACTTCCAAAGCTCGAACAGCACATCGAACAACAACAGCTTGGCATTCAAAAACTACTGCTGCCAAGAGACCCGAACGATGAACGCAACATCTTTTTGGAGATTCGCGCCGGAGCGGGCGGCGACGAAGCTGCGCTGTTTGCCGGCGACTTGTTTCGTATGTACAACACCTACGCAGAAAACATGCGCTGGACAGTGGAGGTCGTAAGCCAAAGTCCCGGGGAATACGGAGGATACAAGGAAATTATCAGCCGCATCGAGGGCCGTGGCGCTTACTCACGGTTGAAATTCGAATCGGGCGCCCATCGTGTACAGCGCGTTCCCGAAACCGAGGCACAGGGGCGTATTCATACCTCGGCTTGCACGGTCGCGGTGTTGCCTGAAGCCGATGAAATCGACGAGATTGAGATCGGAACAAAAGACCTGCGGGTCGATACATTTCGTGCGTCCGGCGCCGGCGGCCAACACGTCAACCGCACCGATTCCGCGGTGCGGTTGACCCATATCCCAAGCGGAATTGTCGTTGAATGCCAAGACGAGCGCTCACAGCATAAGAATCGTGCACGCGCGATGTCGGTATTGAAATCGCGCCTGCTCGAGGCGGAAATTCGCAAACAACAATCGGAACAGGCCGAGACTCGTCGCAACCTGGTCGGTAGCGGTGACCGATCGGAACGCATCCGAACCTACAATTTCCCCCAGGGACGGGTCACCGACCATCGCATCAATCTGACCCTCTACAAGCTGAGCGAATTTATCGGCGGTGATCTCGACACCGTAATCGATCCATTGATCGCCGAACACCAAGCCGACCAGTTAGCCGCATTAGGCGGCCAGTGAGTAACCTAGCCCGCATATTGCATGAGAGTCCGGGATTTTGGCTGAGAGTTCGGTTTGACCAACGTAATTGATATTTTATGCCAACTTTCGAGCTTTCTCGTGCAATATGCGGTCTAGACAAGGCCACGTTGGAATCGCTATTAGCCGCCGCGGCACAACGCCTGCATGATATTTCCGCTACCCCCGTGCTCGATGCTCAGGTGCTATTGCGCGACGTGGTCCGAGGCCGTGCACCTTCTGCGCAGAATTCAACCGGGGTGCTTTCGACCGGGGAACGCGACGCATTCGAGGCGCTGATCGAGCGCCGCTCGTGCGGGGA
>Ga0224497_10002240_pt1 | contig 11595 bp, 11 predicted proteins | sample SF_Jul11_sed_USG_4_FD_167970 | JGI IMG/M metagenome (GOLD analysis project Ga0224497, IMG submission 167970) | Sediment microbial communities from San Francisco Bay, California, United States - SF_Jul11_sed_USGS_13 | ecosystem: Environmental > Aquatic > Marine > Sediment | place: USA...
CTCACGTCCACCGCTGCATCCGTCCCGTGACGGAACGAAGTCTGATAGCTCCAGGTGCCGGTCTCGTTCGGTGACAGGTGCGCATGCCACACATTGCCGCTGGGCGCGGGCTCAGCCGCGCCGTCGCCGGCGAAATATCCAGGTACATCGAATTGTTGTCCGCTCGGTCCTGTGAACAGGACGTTGAACCGGTAGTCCAGGAACGGATTTGGTGACGAGGTTTCCGTGGCACCCGGTCCCGACAGGGCGAGTGTGACGCGGTGCCACTGCTGCAAGGAGCCCGAGATGGTGACATCGCCGGTTCCATCTGCAGGTGGTGGCGGCCCGTTGGCGACCTCGAACGACACTGTGAAGTCCGACCCCGCCGTGCCACCACCGTTGGAAGCGGTATGGCTGCGTGCAGTGAGGGTGTAGCTGCCGATTGCGGGAGTCCAGACGTTGTAGTTGCCCGAGGAATCACCGAACAGGGCGTAGGGCGCCCCATTCTCTGTCTGGTCGCGGATTTCCTGACCCGTGAGATTGAAAGATATGCTGCCGACAGCACCATCTGCATCCGCACGTATATTGATGTTCGAGTTGGAGAGTGAAGAAAGATCGATCCTGGCACCGCTTGTCAGTGGGTTGTGGAAAGGAATGGGTACGTCGGAATCGGCATCAATGAGTGTGAACGAAATGACGTCGGCTGCCCACGCCGGCGAGCAGCCGGCTACGATCAGAATGGCAGCGGTGATTAGCCGCAGCATCTGATGATGAATCATAAAACCATTACAATTTAGGGTAGTCGACAATTGGTAAGTATGCAGGTTGTTACAGTATGTTCATTGGCAGCATCGCGTTGACGTGATCAACCATTGTTGTGTCCAATTCTTCTCACCACGGTTAATGTGCGCTATCCCCAACTGGGTCGTACGAACCTATTGCACCACGTCGCTATTCACCTGACAATGCGTAGTAGCCGCCAACGGCATCGGCGGTGGCTGCCCCAGCTCATGGACACAAGCGCCGACAATGGCTAAAACGGCGCCGCAGCGGCGTGTAGAAGTTTTCATGACCGTTCCCCCCTGCTCTGAAGCGCCCTAGGCTATTGTATGGACCCATTGCAGGCCTGTTTGTTTATCAGGATATCTCGAAAGCGTGCCTGCCGGGCGTGAAAATAGGCGTTACGGATAGAAAGGATAAACCATATGTCTCGAGATGAAAATGTGCGGCCGGGGAGCTTTGGACTATGCACTGAGGGGGCAATGGGATCTTTTGAGGTCCGATGGTCGCAACCCTTGTTGAGGTATGCGCGTATTACGAAGCAATCGTAGAGATTTTTCGGTATTCACGCTGCGGGTGCGCGAGCACCCGCAAAGCGGTGCACCATCGTGCGTCGCCTCCATGCGTTAATGTTGATGTGCAATTAATATCCGTGCGGCTGGGGAGTCGAAGGCGGCCCCTGGCCGGATGCGGCAGCGCTTGGGTGGATTCGGCCCGGCATGCCAGATGATCCAAAATACGCTGCACGACTGCCGGGTCTTCGATGCTGGCGATAATCTTGACGGCGCCACCGCAGTGGCTGCAGGTTTCGATATCGATCTTGAATACTCGGAGCCGGTCAGCATGGCAATCCTGGCACCGAACCCGCAGGAAACCGTACCGTTGACGACCGCACTTCAGATAGTCTGACCTGAATGGAATCACTAATGTCGCGGGTGCAGGACGCGCAGGAGCGACTTCGAACTCGCGTTGCACATAGCCCGGCAGTGACCACCCTTGAGAGGTTAACAGTTCAAGAAAGCCCGGGTAGTATTACTCAACAATTCTATATAGAAGGGTCTGTTCGGGGCGATGGCGCTGGTGACTCGCTACATCGCCCAGATCGGAACGCGCTTCCGTGCCCGTCGATAGCTTGGCCAATGTTCGCATCCTTGCGTTGGGTGTCGATACCGCTTATCAGAATCGTCACCCGTATGCTTGACTCGAGGGCACCGCAGTTCCGACTTGCGGTATGGGCCTAAACGTCTGGAAAACAGTATCAACCGGCCGTTCGTTTCTGAGAGATGAACGCCCAGTCATGGCCGACGCGATGGTTTTGGCCGGATACCAGTTACCTGCTTATGCCGACACTGCCGTTGGCGAAACCAAACTGCTGCGTAACGGCACCATACGTTCAGTCTTGAAAGTCGATGCGGCCGGCCTTCCCCTTTCACTTTGGGTGAAGCTCACTGAAATCGCACTGTCCTGCCTACCGGGAAGCGGAGATCATGAAAGCAGCGCTACGGTGCTGAGGTTTCCAACCGAAGCCCAACTTACACCATTTGATCATGTTTCCATCGACTGGAACCCGCAGGGGCACCCACCGACGGGGGTCTACGATGTTCCCCATTTTGACTTTCCTTTTGATCTTATTCCCGGTACGGATCGTGACCTCATCACCGTCGCCGTGTCCGATTTCAAGGCTAAGGGACTGACGTCACCGGCGGCACACTATCTTCCGGCCGGTTAGGTTCGCGGCTCCGAGGTGAATCCCCGAATGGAAAGCCATTGGCTCGACCCCAGCTCGCCCGAGTTAAGCGGCGAGCGCTTCAGCCAGACGTTTATCTACGGTTCCTACGAGGGCCGAGTGACTACTCTCGAGCCAATGATTACCCACGCGTTCATCGAAAGTGTGCGTGCGCAGGCGAGCCAAGTTGTTACCATGGAAGTGCCGCAGCCACGCTTGGTCGCCAAACCAGGACGCTACCCGACACCGTTGAGCGTCCGCTACGACGCCGAGCTCACAGAGTTTACGGTGGCTCTCGAAGGGTTGACACACCGACCAGCGGTGATCGCTCTTGAAAACATCACGAGCGATTACGATCAGCCGGAGTCGGAGTGAAGTTCTTGCTTTGATGGAAGATATTTCGGCCGGTCGCCCCGATTGCAATTGCGTCGCGGCGGCCTGCCGAATCGTGCTCAGCGACGTTCGAATCTGCGAGCGCTAGCGCCAGAAAGATCATTTCGATCCCGCGCTGCAGTAGGTCACAGGACGATATCTTAAAGCGTTGGATCGATCCAAGGTTGGTTGTCGAGTGGTTTTCTCAACGCCACTCGGCGCGGGTGTTATCATTTAAGTGAAATTGCCACCCCCGTTCAGTCATTCACGGTGTTCACCAAAGCTCACTAGTAGCGCCGCTTCAACACCCGCATACTGCTGGTTGCATCAACACCCCCACGCTTCGCTATTGTGGGTACCCCCTGCAAGTGCAGCACGTAGAATTCGCGACATCTCCAGATACAATGGCGCCCATACAGCGAGCAATGATGACGTCGGCGTGGTAGTTCGTGGATCACCGCGAAGTAGTTGTATGCAGACCCGTTCGGTTTGCACTGTCCTCTTGTTGGTCTCGGTTCTGTAAGTTCTATGACTTACTAACGGCAAACATAAAGCCCCGGCCAGTAAACATGCCGGCCGGGGCTGTCAAAATAGTGGTCGACTAGCGACCGAATTCGAACTTGACGCCTAGAGACAAAATATCGATGCTTAGATCGTTGGTGTCCGTATCGATTTTGGATAACTCACCAAACACATTCCATAAACCAAAATCATACTCCGCGCCAATCGTACCGAACGCCTCCGTGGACGATTCATCGAAATCTAAGGCATCAGTGTCGGAGTCAAAGGCAAATACACCGAGCTTCCCGTAAATATCCCAAGTATTCGCCACCGGGAGGTTCAGTACGCCGACGACATAGAATCCCTCCGCGTCGAGACTAAGATCGATACCCTTGTCATTACCTCTCGTGTGGTAGTCCCCGAGATCCAAGTAGCCGCCCTCGATACCCACCAGGTCAGTAAACATGTGGCCCAGCTTTATCCCAAAGGCGTTATCACTGTCGTCAAAATCCACATCGTTAACGTTGTTCTGATCGGCACTCAGCCGATTGACAGATCCACCCAAATACCAGCCGCTATCGTCGTCGGCCAACACCGGAGATGCGCTCAACGTAGTTAACGCCGCGCCAGCGATGAAAAACTTAAGCTTCATTCAGTCGTTCCCCTAGTTACTCGTGAAAGGAGAAGCAATAATCGTGCTTCCGTTTGATGAGTCTATATAATTACATGCTGCACTGCAACAAAAACACATTCCGCTCAACTAAAGATTTTTGCCAATAATCGATCATGCCAATGTGGGCAATACGTTTTCATCCCGCCATCATCATCCCCTCGGCGCGACGCGACCCTTCCTTTGACCTAACTCGTCGCCCCCGAGTTCACGGACGGCACGGGTCTTCGAACCTGTGCATGGCGTATTCGTAATTCCACCCTATAACCCGGCGCTTGAGCAGTCTTGCCATGAACGGTGATCCACCCCACCCTGCCGTCGTATGAAAGATCTACTCGTGCTGTTTGCCCATCTCCTTGCCACTTTCGCGAAACTCATCAGCCCGGGCGGCACCAAAGCGGTAGTAGCCGAGAACCTCTTACTCAAACAGCAATTGCTGATTATCAACCGATCTCAACAACGCGCCCCGAATCCCACGACAGCCAATCGATTTATTTTCGGATTGGGGGCGCTTTTTCTTACGCGAAACCGAATTACCAAGGTATCGGTAATCATTCGGCCATCGACACTGTTAAAGTTCCATCAATACCTCTTCCGTCGGAAGTAACGTCTTTTGTTTTCTGCTGTAACCCGATTGAAACCGGGACCAAAGGGGCCATCGGAACAACTCGTTCGTGCCATTGAGGAACTTAAACGCCGAAATCCAGACTTTGGCTGTCCCCGAATTGCCCTAATAATTTCGAAGAGCTTTGGCGTGGAGATCGACAAAGACGTTGTACGACGCGTACTTGCCAAACATTATCACCGGCATCCGAGCGATGGCCCTTCCTGGCTTACCTTTATTGGTCATATGAAAGATAGTCTCTGGAGCATTGATTTTTTCCGTTGCGAGTCAATCACGCTCAAAAGTCACTGGGTCTTGGTAGTCATGGATCAGTTCACTCGCCGACTCGTCGGATTCGCAGCCTATCCTGGAGACGTCAACGGCAGGGTTCTTTGCTAGATGTTCAACAAGATCATCATTGGTAACTCCGTGCCTCAATACTTGAGTTCAGATAACGATCCTTTATTTGAGTATCACCGGTGGCAAGCGAACCTGCGCGAATCTGACATTGACCAAATCAAGACAGTCACCGGTGTTCCCGTGTCCCACCCGTTCATCGAGCGTCTGATTGGAACGATTCGTAGAGAGTTTCTCGATCATACCTTGTTCTGGAACTCGACCGACTTAGAACGAAAGCTCGGAGAGTTTCGGCAATATCACAACAACCATCGCGTTCACGCTTCACTCAATGGAAACACACCAACGGAGGCAAGTGGGCATATCATGCACAGGCAGGCCAAACTCCACGACTTCAAATGGCATACGTATTGTCGGGATCTAGTCCAGCTCCCGCTGGCTGCATGAACTTTAATTCGCCATGCACACGCCCGGCGAGGATCGCGGTTTGGAATCAACGCCGATCCAAACACCGTAGATGAATGGCTTCGGCGACATGACTGGACTCGATGGTATTGCTGTGGTCCATATCGGCGATGGTGCGGGCGACCCTTATGATACGGTGATACGAACGCGCGGATAAGTTTAGTTTTTCCATAGCGCGATCGATGAGAGACTGGCACGCATCGTCGAGCGTAATGAAACGCTGTAGGCGTCGACCGGTTAGCGTGTTGTTAAGCGCGCCCTGCCGGTCGAGTTGGCGTTGCCAAACGGCACTGACACGATCGCGTACGATGTGAGTGGTTTCGGTATTGGCATCGATACGCCGCAAAGCCTTGCGCGGCACGCTGGGCACGTGAATATGCATATCGATGCGATCCAATAGCGGGCCGGAAATTCGAGCGATATATCGGTGTACTTGATCGGTGCTGCAACGACACTCGCCGGACGTATCGCCGAGATAACCGCACGGGCACGGATTCATCGCGGCAATAAGCTGGAATCGTGCCGGATACTCGACTTGGCGCGCGGCCCGTGAAATATGGATCACCCCGGATTCCAACGGTTCGCGTAGTTGCTCGAGCACTCTCCTATCGAATTCGGGGAGTTCGTCTAAGAACAACACGCCGCGGTGTGCGAGTGAAATCTCCCCAGGTCGGGGACGCGAACCACCGCCCACCAATGCCGCGCCCGACGCGCTGTGGTGCGGCGCTCGGAACGGCCGTTGCTTGAATGTTGCCACATCGAAGCCGCGGTGGCTCGCGGATTGAATCGTGGCATTTTCTAGAGCTTCGGCCTGTGACATCGCGGGCAGAATGCCAGCTAAACGCATAGCGAGCATCGTTTTACCCGTGCCCGGCGAGCCCATCATTAACAAACTGTGGCCGCCGCCGGCGGCAATTTCCAGGGCGCGCTTGGCAAACGGTTGGCCCCGCACATCGGCCAGGTCGACGCCGTCTGCCTGGTCAGGCGGCGGGGGCGGTGCAATGGGCGCGGCCAGGGAGTGCTGGCCATCGAGATACGCGGTGGTTTCCAGCAAGTGTGCGGCTCCAAGAATATCCGCGCTCGGCACGAGCGCCGCCTCGGCAAGGTTGTCGTGCGGCACGATCATCGTCCGGGCCTGATGCGCCGCGGCCATCACTGCGCTGAGTGTACCCTTAATAGGACGCACACCACCGCCTAGCGCGAGCTCACCGACCCATTCTAACTCCGCGGCGTTACGGGCATTGATTTGCTTGGAGGCTACGAGGATGCCGATCGCAATCGGCAAATCGAATCGCCCGCCTTCTTTGGGTAGATCGGCCGGCGCCAAGCTCACGGTAATTCGTCCGCGCGGAAAATCGAAACGGGAGTTGATAATGGCACTGCGGACGCGGTCTTTACTTTCCTTGACCACAGCTTCCGGGAGACCGACGATAGAAAAACACGGCAGCCCGCCGGAGAGGTGAACTTCGACCGCCACGGGCGGGGCATCGATCCCGACTTCGGCCCGTGACAACACAACGGCAAGAGACATCGCAACCATCCTTGGTAGCTGGGGTAGTTATGTTGGCATATTGCATCGTGAAATTCCAGTGCCCAACTAGTTACATGATCTACGGCCGAAATATTGCGAATGCAGACGATGCAGCGGGGTGCACGCGGTATCAATGAATCGGCTGTCCGATACATAGAGACACGGGGTGGTCGTACGGACCGTGTCGTTAAATAACCAACAAGGCGGCGGTTTTCGGCTTCGCCTCTAACCGCCCTACGGGGGCTACGGGGTGGTGGGGTTGTCGTCCGAAGCCGAGCCCGATTGCAGCCCGAGTTGTTGTTCCAGTTCGGCGACCTGAGCTTCAAGCGCCGTCAATTTCTCGCGGGTGCGAGCGAGCACCGCCTCCTGCACTTCGAGCTCCTCGCGAGTAACAAGGTTCATGCGCTCGAGTGCGGAGCGAATCGTCGCGTCCAGGTTTTTTTTCAGATCGGCGGTCAACTCTCCGGGAAACGCATCGGCGATGAGCCGCGACAAACGCTCCAAAGGCTCAATCGGTCTCATCGATCCACCTGATCGCTGCGGTATTTTGTGCTCATAGTTGGTCCATGCGATATTCGACATAGGATTCGTCACGCAGTTGACGCACCCACTGTTCATAGTTTTCGTCGGTCTTGCGCGCACGAATTTGCTGTAACGCAATGTTGCGATCACGCTCAGCCTTTATGTCTTTCTCGCGGCGTTCAACGATTTCGATTAAATGCAGACCGAACTGCGTGCGTATGGGCTCACTCACCATTCCCGGCTCAAGCTTGTCCATCGCCCGCTCAAAATCCGGAAACATGGCGCCTGGACTGATCCAACCCAAATCTCCGCCATTAACCCGTGTCGCGCGGTCTTCGGAATAGAGTCGAGCCAAATCCGCGAAATCCTCACCATCCGCTATACGCTGGCGAACCCGCAGCAATCGCTGTCGCACCTCTTCCTCGTTCAACAATTCGGTCGGCTGAATTAGAATATGCCGCACGCGTGATTGTATGACGACATTTTCGGCACCACCTCGCCGGGAATTGAGACGCACAATGTGAAATCCATTCGGACTGCGCACTACGCCGGAAAATTCGCCGGGCTCGAGTCCCTGAATCGCCTGCAGAAACAGAGTCGGCAGTTGGCCGGCCTTGCGCCAGCCCATTCGCCCCCCTTCGAGTGCGTCCTGCGCCTCGGAATATTCCGCTACGACCTGCCCGAACGCGACACCCTGGCTGGCTTTGCGATGGGCTTCGTCAACCCGTTGTCGTGCCGCACCGAGCGTAGCGGCGCTGGCCGATTCCGAGACCGTCACCAACAGATGCGAAATATCGTATTCGATCTCCAAAGTGCCCGCGCCCTGGGTGGCGAGAAATGCATCGATCTCTGCGGGGCTCACCGCGACCTTAGCATTAATTTCGCGCTCTACGAGCCGCCTGATCACGAGTTGTTTGCGTAATGTCTCGCGGAATAAATCGCGCTCAATACCGTCCCGTTGCATTACCTGCTCGAGTTGCGCCACAGATAGCTTGTTTTGCTGCGCTACCGATTCCACTGCCGCGTCTACCATATTTTCGTCGATTCGAATACCGACGCGGTCGGCGTACTGCAGCTGCAGGCGCTCGACAATCATGCGTTCCAACGCTTGGCGACGCAGGACATTGGACTTCGGTATCGGTGTCCCGCTGGTTCGCAAATCGCGAATAATGGCCTTGAGTTCGCTATCGAACTCAAGCTCGGTGATGACGTCGTCATTGATTACCGCGATGATGCGGTCGACGGTTTCGACCGCGGCTCCTGCTACGCCACCCTGAAAGGCCGCCGTCACCAGCAGCGCCGCAAACATTCGCAGCACGACGCTTCGCACGCCCCGCGTAAGGTTTCCGGTGCTCGTGTGGTCTGGCCGCAGCAACGCCTACAAACCTGCTCGAATCCGCCCAAGTCCATTGAGTTCTAAGACAATAAACAGCGCATCGCGGAAGCCCTCCGTGCGATCGACGCGGCGTTGCGCGCTGATATTTAATTTCCAGCAACATCCATCGAAGCCCAGGCCGAGCGTCGTTTCAAGGTTCTCGGAGGTTTGGATGGAATAACGCTCGATAAAATGAAGTTGCCAGCGTGGCGACAGCGGCCAGTCGGCATATAAATCTATCTGTTCGTTCGAGTCACGGTTAAACCGGTAGGCCAGACCGAGCCGCCGCGAGGGCGACGGCCGGAAGTCGAGATCGGTACGAATCAAACTCGTCTGGCTTGTCTCCTGATCCCATTGCACGAAGCTGTTGAGTTCAAAGTGATCGGTTAGCTGCGCCCGTAATTCCGCTAGAAGATCGGACTTGTCTTCGGTATCGATTTCGGTCTCGTCGAGATTGACCACCCTGTCATCCAAAAAGAAAATCTGGCCAAGGCTTGCCTTCAGTCGCTCGACGCCCGTGTCGACATCGAACAACCGCGAGGTCAAGCCGAGGGTTATTTGGTTGGTATCGCCGATCCGGTCACCACCGAAGAAACGATCCTCGCGAAAAATATTACTGAAGTTGTTGAAATTGATTTCGCTAGTATCGAAATCCGGAAAATCATTCTGATTTTCATCCGGGATATACACATAGAACGCGCGCGGTTCGAGCGTCTGCACGTGTGGCCGGCCGCCCCATTTTGCATCGCGCTCAAAAAAGATCTCGCCATCCAAAGTAAAAATCGGTGCCGTGACCGACGGGTCGTCCGGATCGCCCGCAGGCTGGCCTTCCAAACCGTAACTGATATGCTGCACCCCGAGCTTGGGTTCGAGCTTTCCGTACACTCGTTCGATCGGAAGGCTCACCGACGGCCTGGCACCAAGTCGCCACCCTTTAACTCGTTCATTCTGATCGAAATTCACGTATTCGGACTCGAGCTCGTAGCGAAACAATCCGCCGCGCGGCGATCTGGCGTCTAACGTAAACCGCGGCAGCCGATCGTACGGCCGACTCGCCTCGGGGATCGTTTCGTCGATCGTCTGATAACCTTCGACGCTGCCGGCGAATTTCCAGACTGCGCCGCTGTAGCGAGCTTGTGCACGTTGTCGTAAATGGGTCGAGCTGGATACATTCAGATCGTTGCTGAAATCGTCAAAATAATTTTCATCGGAAACGTCTTGTAGTTCGACCAATCCGCGCCACCTCGGCGTGAAGCGGTGATCGTGGTCGTAGCCCACGGCATGACGGTCTTCGTTGGCGAACGCGTCGTCGTCCGGCAAATATTCGCCGCGGAATATACCCTCGTGTTTTTCGCCGAGGTACCGAAATTCCCCTCCCAGCTGCAGGCCACGGTCGGTGTACAGGCGAGGCGTGAACGTAGCGTCCGCATTCGGCGCGATGTTCCAGTAATACGGCACATCGAGGATTGTGCCGCTGTCTTGTTCGTGACCGATACCCGGCGCGAGAAAACCCGTTTTGCGTTCACTCGAAATCGGAAAGCTTATGTAGGGCATATAAAACACCGGTATTTTCATAAATCGGATCGTCGCGCGTCTGGCGATGCCGATGCCCGCATCATTATCCAATATCAGGTTACGGGCGCGCACCACGACATCGTCCTTGCCTTCCTGACAGCGCGAAAAATCGGCACGTTCTAAGCGCAACACGCCCTCGCCTTCCATGTAGATCTTCTCGGCCTCACCCCGTCCGCCCACATACACTTCGTTTTCCTCGAGCGGTGGCCGCACGCGTTCGACTTCAATCCGATCGGTATACGGACCTACTGCATTCCGGGGATCGGTCAAATAGAAGTCGCCGGCGTCGCGTAATGACCGTTTGCGCTCGGCGACACGATACTGGGCCGGCCCGGTTTCACCGATTTGGGTCGCCATTTCCATTTCGAGTTCGGTGGTCTCCAAGCGATCGCCCTCTGGCGTATGCGCCACAACATTGCCGCTCGCCCGAACTGCGTCATTCTGTTTGTCATACTCCAAGCGATCCGCGAATAACGACTGTGGCCCCTGCTTGAGTTCAGCATTGCCGCTCAGTATCACGACGTTGGCATTGGGCGCATCGATCTGGTCCGCCTCCAATTCGATAGGCATGGATGCGACGTCGCCCTGCGACAAGAGCGACCGGCCGGGGTGTATTATCGCGTCCGGCACGCACGCATCGGGCTCCTGGATATGGGTGGCCCACAACGTGGGACTCGCCACCGCGAGGCAGCCCATGAGCACGCATTGGATACAGCGCTTGGTGGGTCGTTCGTGCCGACCGAACATTACGCTAGGGTAACGGCGATTGAATCGCATAGAATTAATGCCCCTTTTCGTTCGTGCTCTGGTAAATAACCGTAATTGCAAGACCCCGTGTCTGAACTGGGGCCATACAATCCATACATTGCATCGATGCATTGTTGCGCGTTCGAATTATAGAGGTAAAGACGTGACCGATAAACGTTTAGAACTCGCACGGGTTTGGACTCGCGATACGCTGGCCAATGCCGCCATCGGATTAGAGCCGGCCTCGGCGGACGCGAGCTTTCGCCGCTATCTCCGGGTCATCGGCGCCGAACGCTCGTATATCGTCATGGACGCGCCCGTTGAGAAAGAAGACACGGCGCCGTTTATAAGGGCCGCGACGCGGCTTTTGGATCTCGGTTTAAATGTGCCG
>Ga0224497_10002241_pt1 | contig 11594 bp, 8 predicted proteins | sample SF_Jul11_sed_USG_4_FD_167970 | JGI IMG/M metagenome (GOLD analysis project Ga0224497, IMG submission 167970) | Sediment microbial communities from San Francisco Bay, California, United States - SF_Jul11_sed_USGS_13 | ecosystem: Environmental > Aquatic > Marine > Sediment | place: USA: California...
GTGGGACATGCAACAGCAAATATCGGCATTGCGCCGTTCGTCACTGGTGAAGGTCGCCGGCATCGGCATCCTGATCCTGGTTTTGTTGATTCCACTGGCGATGACCCGGGATGTCATTCATGACAGGAGTCGCGTGCATCAGGAAGCCAGGAGCGAAATCATGCGGTCCTGGGGCGGATCCCAACTGATCAGTGGTCCAATTCTCGTCGTGCCATACGTCAAGGTTCACCTCGACCCCTATATGGACAGAACCGAGAAGCCGGGTGAGGTGTATTTCCTGCCGGAAGAGCTGTCTTTCGAAACCGAACTTGAAACCGAGATTCGATACCGTGGCATCCACGAAGTGCCGGTCTACACGGCGAACATGACCGTCAGCGGTCGGTTCGCTGCACCTGACCTGTCAAACCTGGGAATTGAGGATGCCGAGATTGAGTGGGCCCGTGCTTATATTGCGTTGCCTGTTTCCGATGCGCGTGCGATTCGCAACGCACCGGAAATCAGCATCGCTGGTCAGAACATTCGCTTCGAGGCTGGCGGCACGCCTATCCACGGATTCTCGCCACAGATAGTGGCAGTGTTGAGCGACGTGCTCGACGATAGCGCGCGGTCTGCTGCTATCGAGTATTCGATCGATCTCGATGTTGGTGGTACAGGAAGCCTGCAGTTCCTGCCGATCGGCAATCTGACCAATGTCGAAATACGGTCTTCCTGGCAATCACCGAGCTTCAGCGGCAATCACCTGCCGGAGACCAGGGAGATACGTGACGACGGCTTCGAGGCCACCTGGCGCGTGTCCAGCCTGAGCCGCGCGTTGCCGGCGCGCTGGACGTCGAAGAATTTTCAGTCCGATATTGCACAGATGTCAGCTTTTGGCATCGATCTGTTTCAGCCCGTCGGGTTATATCAACTTTCAGACAGGGCAACGAAGTACGGCATCCTCTTTATCGGCCTGACATTCGTCGCCTACTTTCTATTTGAGGTGCTCGTACGCCTGCGACTGCATCCGCTGCACTATCTCCTGGTCGGGTTCGGCAATGTGCTCTTTTACTTGCTGCTGCTGTCGTTCTCCGAACATATTGGATTCGGCGGCGCCTACCTGCTGAGTTCGCTGGCATCCACGTCACTGGTAACGACCTACAGTTCTTCAATTCTTGGCAGCCGCCAAAGAGCGATGCTCGTCGCCGCGATGCTGGTTTGCCTGTACGGGTTTCTCTACCTGACGCTAAACGCAGAAAGCTATGCAATGTTGGCAGGATCAATCGGACTCTGGGTAAGCCTGGCGCTGGTCATGTACCTGACACGGAATATCGACTGGTATCGCTGGGGCAGACCGGATGAGGAGGACGCCCAGACGGGACTATTCGACTGAGAAAGTTCCTGAGAAAGGCAGCGGTCGTCGGAGAACCCAGGGGTCAGAGCCGGGCTCTGACCCCATCTACGACCCCATCTACGTTGGGTGATAATCGCCTGCCACGGCCGGCTCCTGCGGTCGCTGCTCAGGCCGGGTGTTTTGCGGGAAGCCGAACGCAGAAACGAACACCGTTGCCAGTGTTTTCGGCGGATATTGAGCCGTTATGGCCTTCGGCAATCAGCCTGGCAACGTAGAGTCCCAGCCCGAGATGCTTGTCACTGCCGTCTTTGCGCACCGATACCATCGAATCGAATAACTCGGCCTGCAACTCATCGGGAAGCGGCGGGCCCGGATTCGATACGGCCAGGACAACGAATCCCGGCTCGGATAAGAGCGTTATCCCAATCGTGTCGTCGGTCGATGTGAAATCGACGGCATTGTCTACCAGCTTGTCGAGCATCTGGATGATCAGCTCCGGTGAGCCATGAATCTCTGCGTCCTCCGATGCGTCGCTGAACTCAAAAAACCGTTCCGGCCATGCATCCGCATAAGCATCGACAACTGATCTGAGGACGATGCCGGGTTTGAAATCTTCCGGCTCCGCGTTCTCAATCAGTTCCTCGGTGCGACTAGCCTCACTCATCGCACTCAGAATTTTCTGCAGGCGTGCCGTGCCCTCTTTCGCACGTTCCGTGTACTCCTTCGCCTCGCCACTAAGGTTTTCATGTTCGAGATTCTCAAGCGACGAGCGAACGATCGTTAACGGCGTACGCAGTTCGTGCGACAGCTTGCTGGCCAGAGACTGCAGGTAGTCGTTGTAAATGCCCAATTGTCGTAACACGCTGGAGAAACTCCGCGACAAGTCGCCGACCTCATCTCCGGCAAGTGCGCTCGGCAGCGCCACGCGAAGCTTTTTTTCATCCAGCGCGTGTTCGGCGGCTTCACTCAGGGTTCGAATGCGTACCGAGAGCCAGCTGGCGTAACCGAGCAACACCACGGCAACGACAATAGTCGCCGTGAGCGTCAGGAGTATGAGGCGGGTCAGTGCTTCGTTGGTCTGGCTCAGAATGGCATCGGTGCCGTGCTGCAGGATCAGGACGCCGGTTTGTACAGTACCTGACCAGATGGGCTGTGCCACTGATATCACAGCCCTGTCCGTGTCAGGGCTCCGGAACCAGCGGGTTGCCGGCTGGCCATTCAATGCTTCGCTGATATAGCTCTGGGTTTCCCGCCCTGACGGCGCCGGCTCGGCCAGCAAGGCTTCCGCGCCGGGCTCAAGCACGAGCCTGTAGATCAGTCGCAGCCAGCCCGAGGCGGATTCACCACCGCTGGCTCCTGACGATGTATTGATGCTACCAGCCTGCGCCACTCGCCAGCCGTTGTTGTCGGTAATGATGAGTCGCCAGCCGGGTTGGACGTAACCGGCCGCAACGCTCTGCAATACAGGCGATACCGTCACGATTCGGCCAGGTGTCGCTCCCTCAAAATTTGCGCTGGTGATTCCCGCGCGCATCGCATCGGGCGTATTGAACACCGACAAGCCCAGGCGGCTACCCACCAGGTTTCGGGGGATTCGCGCTTCTACCTGGTAGCCATCCGGCGTGTCCTGCCAATGCGCCTCTATCCGGATCTCACCAGTGACAGAGCGGCCATCATCACGAGTAACCGCAATTTTCCCTGGCGCCTCGGCGGCAAAACGAAGCAGAGATCGGCTGCCGTCATCCTTGATGCTCACTAGTGACACTTCGTCCGCGATCCAGTCCGGTCCCGGTGAATCCGCATACACCACCGAGGTATCCCTGACCCCGACAAACATATACAGGTACTGACCCTGCTGCCCGAACACATAGCGAATCGGGCCGTCCGAACCACGAATGCCGACGATCGAGCCGTCGGGAATGGTCCAGTCGTCCGCGTAGCCGTCGATCAGTGGAGCGGAACGTAGCGGGTGCGTATAGACCCGGTCCCCGTCGTTGTCTTCAGATAGCAGTTCGTACGGAAATTGTGAGAGGGAATCTGCAATTGCCAACGCCGTGCCGCCGAGCATCGTTTGCTGGCCTTCGCGCAGCGCCGACTCGGTTTCGCGTACGAACTGGCAACCGGCCCATGGCAGGATCAACGTCAGCAGACTGACCAACATTAATTGACGTCGGAGGTTCATCTGAACAGGCTAGTTAAGAACGACGAGTCAAGCAGAGGAATTCCATGCGCGGGCAAGACAAGGCGAGCACCGGCGAAAAAGCGGAGTGTACACGGCGAAGTACATGAGCATTTTTCGCCGGTGCTTAACGCCGTATTGTGCCGCATGGACTTTCTCAGTGGTCGCCTACGAGCCAGCGGTAGCCCATGCCGTAAACCGTTTCGATCGAAGAAAAATCCGGGTCGAGTGCAACGAACTTGCGGCGGATGCGTTTGACGTGCGACGTAATGGTGTTGTCGTCAAGCACGGCTTGTGCGGCATCCATTAATTGCTGGCGGTTTTTGACGTGACCCGGGTAACGCGCCAGTGCATGCACCATCCAGAACTCCGTCAGGGTCAGGCCTACGGGCTGGTCTTTCCAGCGCACGGTCATGCGATCGATATCGAGTTCCAGGCTGCCGCGATTCAGGCGGTTCTCGTCGCTTTGCGGATTCTTCATAACGTCGAGGCGACGGAACAGCGCGGCAACGCGCGCCATCAGGTGCGGCAGGCTGATGTCCTTGGTGAGATAGTCGTCAGCGCCCAGTCGCAGACCGGATACGGCATCAAATTCACTGTCTCGCGCCGTCAGGAAAATGATTGGCAGGTCAGCCGATCGGCTGCGCAAGGCCCGGCACAGCTCAAAGCCGCCTTCTACTTCGTCTTTCAGGTTGATGTCGATGACGACGAGATCCGGGAGCCGCGCATCGAACGCATCGATCGCAGGCTGCCGCGCTTCATACATCTCCACGGAATAACCCTCACGTCGAAACGCCGACGCGTAGTTTTCGCGAATAGCCTGTTCGTCTTCGACGATTGCGATGCGTTTGGACATAACACTCAAGGGCCCGGAGCGAGAGCCACAATTTGCCACATTACGCCGGTGCATTGCCATGCCTGTGCCGCAGGGCTTGCCGAATGTCTTGCTGAAATACCAACCATCGGAAAAGGGAGGCAGACATGAAATCGCGACTTAAGGACAGGCGTTTCAGGCGTGCGCGGAAGAGCCGGCAAGAAAATAACACCTGGCATCCGCAGCCGGATCTTGAAGCATTTCGGCGGTTTCGACAAATACTCTGCCGTCAGTCGACCTGGCGCTGGATGGCGATTTTCCTGATGGCGATCTGGATTCCCCGCGTCCCGGCAGCAGAGATACCGGCTGCCGATGTGCGCCCTGACCAGGTGCAGTCCGGTACCTTGCTGTTCCGGATGAAGCACGGTTACGAGATCGCGACGCGCATGAATACCGCGATTGACGCCCGCGTCACCGGGCTTGTCGCTCGCGTATCGGTACGCCAGGAATTCCTGAATGACGGTGCCGAGTGGGTGGAGGGCGTCTATGTATTCCCTTTGCCGGACGAGGCCGCGGTCGACCATCTGCGCATGACGATCGGGGAAAGAATTATCGAGGGTGAAATTCGCGAAAAGGCGCAAGCGAAAAAGGAGTACGAGCAGGCGAAGGCAGAGGGGAAGAAAGCCAGTCTCGTAGAGCAAGAGCGAGCGAACCTGTTTACGACATCGGTAGCGAATATTGCTCCGGGCGAAACCGTCATTGTCGAAATCGAGTATCTCGAGACGATTCGCTATGACGAGGGTGCGTTCAGTCTGCGGTTCCCGATGACGATGACGCCGCGATACATTCCGGGTCATGCCCTTCGTGACCGGACTGGATCCGGATGGTCCCCAGACACGACACGGGTACCAGACGCGTCACAAATTACGCCGCCTGTAGTCACTCGTTCGAAGGACCATAAAGTCTCGTTCAAAGCGGACCTGAATGCGGGCGTTCCGCTGGCGTTGATTGCCAGTCGCTACCACGTCGTCGACATCTCAAACGACGGCGATCGTTATCACGTCTCGCTTGGAAATGTCGATGCGCCGATGGATCACGATCTTGAGCTGACGTGGAAGCCGGTCGCGGATAGCGCGCCGCGTGCGATGCTGTTTACAGAAGAAGTCGACGGTGAACAGCATGCATTGCTAATGATGCTGCCCCCGGACGACTTCTCGGCACCGGTTCAACACATGCCGCGTGAACTCATATTCGTCATCGACACGTCCGGTTCCATGCATGGCACATCGATCGACCAGGCGAAGCGGGCACTCAATCTGGCCCTGAGCGGCCTGACCCCGAACGATCGCTTCAATGTCATCCAGTTCAACTCGACCACCAGCGCACTGTTCCCCAACAGTGTGGCTGCGTCCGCGTCCAATGTCAGCGTCGCACGGCGCTACGTTAATGGCCTCAATGCCAATGGCGGGACCGAGATGAGGCCGGCCCTCTCCCGGGCATTGTCCTCCGCGCACTACGAGTCTTTCCTGCGGCAGATCGTCTTCATCACGGATGGCAGCGTCGGTAACGAGGAGGAGCTTTTCCAGTTGATCGAACAGCAGCTCGGCGACAGCCGCCTCTTTACCGTTGGCATCGGCTCGGCTCCGAACAGCTGGTTCATGCGAAAGGCGGCCGAAGCAGGGCGCGGCTCGTTTACAACCATCAGCGCCTTGCATGAAGTCAACGAGAAGATGGAGCGCCTGTTTCGAAAAGTCGAACAACCGCAGGTCACCGATATTTCGGTTCAGTGGCCCGGCGGCGTCGCCAGTGAAAGCTATCCATCAACGGTTCCTGATCTGTATGCCGGCGAGCCAATCATGGTCCGCACCCGGTTGGCAGAATCAATAGATGCGAACGTTCCGGTGACAATTCGCGGCACCTCGACCGCCGGTTCGTGGGATGCGGAACTCGACTGGGAGACCGGGGAGGCGCGCTCAGGGATCGCCACATTATGGGCGCGGGCAAAAATCGAAGACCTGATGGATCGCAAACGACACGGGCGCACGGAGGACGAAACGCGAAGCGCTGTGGTCGCGGTTGCACTGAAACATCACCTGGTAAGCAAGTTCACTAGCCTCGTGGCTGTCGACAAGACACCGGTGCGCCCGGCCAATTCGTTCCTGGCCAAAGAGCAGGTGCCGAACCTCATGCCCTACGGACAAAGCACCGCGGCGATATTCGGCTTCACGGCGACCGCAACAAATGCAGGCGTCTATCGAATCAATGGCGTACTGCTGATGCTGATTGGCTGGTTGTTGTTCGTTTACCTCAGGGTTTGGAGGTCCGGGAATGCACCGCCGAAAGACGATTAAGTACAGCCTGGGACAATTACTGGTGGCTTCGTTGCTTTGTCTCGGTTTCTGGCAATTCGGCCAGGGGGCGTACATTCCCGCCAAGGCGTGGGTGGCGCAGGAACTCATGCACCGGGCGTGGCAACGCGCCGAGGGTGGCAGTCGCAAGCCGGCGCCGTGGCCCTGGGCGGACACCTTTCCGGTCGCAAGACTTTCGGCGAAGGGAGGCGACGTCGAGTTGATAATCCTCGAAGGCGGATCCGGCCGGACGCTGGCATTCGGGCCCGGGCACCTGAGCATTAGCGCGCTGCCGGGGCAACCAGGGAACAGCATCATCGCCGGTCACCGGGATACCCACTTTCAGTTCCTGCAATACATGAAAGTCGGCGAAGTGCTGCGGGTTGAATTGCCCAATGGCCAGAAACACATCTATGAAGTAACAGCCCTTGACGTTGTCGATTCGCGGCGCGGCAGTCTCGTACTCGACACTGACGAATCGATGCTTAGCCTGGTGACCTGCTACCCGTTTGATGCAATGCAGCCCGGCGGTCCGATGCGTTACGTCTTGTCGGCGCGCCTTGTGTTCTGATCGGCATAAACACGCAGTATAGCGGCGACGCTGATCGCGTCCGTCATCTCGCCACGCTCGATCATAGCTACGACGTCCGAGATAGGCAGTTTGCGCAGGTCAAGCACTTCCATCTCGTCGAAGTTCGTTTCGCCAGCCTCGAGTTTCTCGGCGACAAACACGAATCCGACCTCATCGGTGATTGAATTGCTCGTATGCAACTTCATGAGCTGCGTCATGCGGCCTGCCGTCAACCCGGTTTCTTCCTGTAGCTCCCGGTGCGCCGTTTCGAGCGGCTCCTCACTCTCCTCTGAAGCACCCATCGGCACTTCCCACGAGTACTCACCCAGCGTGTAGCGATCCTGCCCGACGATCCACGTGTTGCCGTCTTCATCAATTGGCACGATGCCGACAGCTTTCTTCTTGAAATGGATGTGGCCGTACTCGTTTTCGCCGCCACCGGGATTGATCACACGGTCTTCCCGCAACGTGATCCATGGGTTGTCATAGACGATTTTGCTGTCGAGCGTTTTCCAGCTCACGGGCCCGTTCCGGCCAGGTCGGATTCGACCATCAGTTTGAATCTCTGCATGTCGCCCTCGGTTCTCTTGCGCACGATGCGACCCACAAATAAAGACATGAGGCGCAGGAAGCCGGTCATCGTGAATCTGCACCAGGAGGTCCAGCGTGTGTGGCTTTCATCGATAGCTTCGAAGTGATTGACGATGACGGTTTTGCCGTGATCGGTCTCGTAGCTCCCTGCCAGGAAGTTCGGATCGCGACGTTCAGTGATCGTCTCCAGCATGACAACGCGCTTGCCGTTTTCATTAAAGGCCACTTCGGCGGTAGCACCAGGTTGCCCCGGTATTCCGGATTTCGGTGTGAAGGACTCGAAGTTCTGCACCCAGCGACGCATGTTGTCGGGGTTCGTGAACGCAGTCCATACGTCATCCAGTCCGGCATCAATCTCGATTTCGAAATTCAGCTTCATGGGACCGTCCTCGTGCTGTCACGGTATACATGATAGCGCTCCGCAAACACGCATTGCACCAGCACAAGCCCTCGTTCATAGTGGGCTCGCTTCGGGGGTTTTCCTCCTGCGGCTTCCCGGTTTTCTCACCTGGACACACTTAATGGCGTCACCACAGGCTCGTCTCACCGAGGGCTCAGTCGGCCGGCATCTCATTGCGATGGCGGTTCCCGTGCTGTTCGGCATCTTCACGATGATGCTGCAGGCATTTATCGACATGTATTTCATTGGTCGTGTTGGTGTTCGTGAGCTGGCTGCGCTGAGTTTCGCCTTTCCGGTCCTGATGGTGGTGACCAGTGTCGCGATCGGCCTGGGGGCCGGTACGTCGTCCGTCGTAGCGCGCGCAATCGGCGCGAATAACCATCGGCGCGCGCGCAGGCTGGCGACCGACAGCCTCATTCTCTCGTTTGGCATTACTGCAGTGATGTCTTGCATCGGTGTGCTGACGATTGGGCCGCTGTTTCGCCTGTTGGGTGCGCCGGAGGACATGATTCCGCTCATCGCCGGGTACATGAACATCCTCTACACCGGCGTGCCATTCGTGGTCGTCGGAATGGTTGCCATGAGCAGTATGCGAGCCACGGGTGACACACGTTTACCCAGCATGCTGATGGTGCTGGCGTCCGTGACCAATATCATTCTCGATCCGATTCTTATCTTTGGTATAGGCCCCGTTCCGGCGATGGGGCTGAACGGTGCGGCAATGGCCGCATTGCTGTCTCGCCTGTCGATTTTCATCGGCGCTGTCTACCTGATGAAAACCCGTCAGGACCTGGTGACTTTCAACAAGCCGGACAAAAAGGAATTGCTCAGCTCATGGGGCGACATTCTTCATGTCGGCATTCCAGCCGCGGGTACGAACGCGATCATTCCGGTAGCGACAGGTGTGATTACGGCAATGCTCGCCCAGTATGGCCCCGAGGCCGTTGCCGGATTCGGCGTGGCCAGCAGAGTCGAGTCCCTGACGCTCGTAATGTTCTATGCACTGTCTGCGGTCATCGGTCCGTTCGTCGGGCAAAACGTGTCTGCCAATCGGCCCGACCGAATATTCCAGGCGCTCTGGTTCTGCACGATCTTCTGCATTGGCTCCGGATTGCTGATTGCGCTGGCCCTCGCCCTGTCCGGCGAATGGATTCCGACGCTGTTCAGTGACGACACCCAGGTCACCGGCGTTGCGACCCTGTTCCTGAAGATCGTCCCCATTAGTTATGGCGCGTACGGCATGGTCATGGTCATGAATGCATCATTTAACGGCATGGGCAAGCCGATGCCGGCTGTGCATATCAGTGTTGCCCGCATGGTTGTTATTTATGTGCCCCTGGCGATCGTTGCGGAGCGATTCCTCGGCATCGGCGGGATCTTCGGCGCTTACATGGCGGCAAATATCATCACGGGAGTGATTGCCTACACATGGGCAAGATCATCGGTACAGGCGCAATGCGAACTGCACGGCGCACCGGCCGCACCGGCCACACCGGTGGTCGAGGTTGGTTAGACCGGAACCGCGGCGATAACGCGGTTCCGGTAGTAGAGATGCATGCCGATGCCACGGCTGGCAAGAAACAGAGTCAGTGCCAGCCACAGACCGTGGTTGCCTAAGAAGCTGAACAGAAACCACGCCGGTAGAAAAACCAGGAATGTCGAAACCAGCATGATGTCGCGCATCTCCCTTGCCCGGGTCGCACCAACGTAAACACCGTCGTAAAGATATGACCACACTGCCACCATCGGCAGCAGGACGAGCCACGGCAGGTAAACATCGGCCACATCGATCACATCCGGAATGTCGGTAAGCAAGCGGATGATTAGTTTTCCTCCAAACAGGAAGAACAGGCTGAACAGCACCGAAACGTAGAGCGACCAGCGTAGCGCAAGTGCAACCGCGCGCTCCAGCGACGCCCTGCTCCTGGCCCCAACAGCCTTGCCAACCAGTGCTTCTGCCGCGTGCGCGAAACCGTCGAGTGCAAATGACATCAGGTTAAGCAGGTTGATCAGCACGGCATTTGCTGCAAGGACCAGTCCGCCCAGTCGCGCGCCAGCGGCCGTAACGAAGGCAAACGTAAACATCAGCGCCATTGTTCGGACCAGGAGATGCAGGTTGACCGCGAAGAACGCCGTGTACTCCTTCAGCGTTACGAGGTGCGACAGGATAATGGTCCCGCTGTGGCGCTTGAGATGTGATATGGCGAACGTGGTGCCCACCGCAAGCCCGGTGAACTCGGCAATCAACGATGCCGCGGCGACGCCATCGACGGTCATGCCAAGACCGAGAACGAACACCAGGTCGAGAATGATGTTGGTGACGTTGATCGCGAGAACGATATACAGAGGCACCCGCGCATTCTGGAGCCCGATGAACCAGCCGATCAGCGCATAGTTTGCGAGTGTCGCCGGAGCGCTCCAGATTCGAATATTGAAATACTGCACTGCGAACTGAGCGATTTCCTGTTCGGGGCCCAGCAATTGCATCGCGAGTGCGGCAATCGGGACCTGCAACAGGATCAGCATCGCAGCGATCGCAAGTGCCACGATCAGGGCCTGGCCCAGCGCGACTTTGAGGCCCACACCGTCGTTGGCGCCAAATTTCTGTGCCGTGATGCCAGTGGTGCCCATGCGCAGGAAATTGAAGCCCGCGTACAGGAAGCCGAAAATCGTCGAGCCGATGGCAACCGCCCCGAGGTAGACCGCGTCTTCGAGGTGACCGGTCACGCCGGTGTCCACCATGCCGAGCAACGGCACGGAGACGTTGGAAAGTATCATTGGCGCAGCGATGCGCCAGATATCGCGATTGTCAGGAAGCGACTCAGAAGGCATTGACGCCGGTCAGTTCCTTGCCGACGATGAGCTGGTGAACGGTTTCCGTTCCTTCGTAGGTAATGACGCTTTCCAGGTTCAGCATATGGCGCACGGGGACGTACTCTGCACTGATGCCAGCGCCACCGAGAATGTCACGAGCGTCGCGGGCAATGTCGATCGCAGCCCGGCAGTTATTCCACTTCGCAACGGATACCTGGGTCGGGGTCATGCGGCCCTGGTCTTTCAGGCGGCCGAGTCTCAAAGAGAGCATTTGCGCTGTCGTGATGCGGCGCGCCATGTCTGCCAGCCGTATTTGGATTGACTGGTTGTGTGAAAGCGGTTTGTTGAAAAGAACCCGGTCCTGCGTGTAATCGATGGCCTCGCTCAGACAGGCCTGCGCAGCGCCGATCACGCCCCAGGTAATGCCGTAGCGCGCCTGGGTCAGGCAGCTTAACGGCCCCTTCAGACCGACAACGCCGGGCAGGACGCTGGAGTCAGGCACACGAACGTTGTCGAAAAACAAAGCTGAGGTCACTGATGCGCGGAG
>Ga0224497_10002244_pt1 | contig 11581 bp, 8 predicted proteins | sample SF_Jul11_sed_USG_4_FD_167970 | JGI IMG/M metagenome (GOLD analysis project Ga0224497, IMG submission 167970) | Sediment microbial communities from San Francisco Bay, California, United States - SF_Jul11_sed_USGS_13 | ecosystem: Environmental > Aquatic > Marine > Sediment | place: USA: California...
CGACGTACTGTAATGGCAGATAAAAAATCAGCACCACTTCCAGCATCAAGTGGAGGTCTCATGAGATTCTTTGAGGATGAGACAAAAGGATTCAAAATAGATCCGAAAATCGTAGTATCAATTCCTATTAGCTTAATTGTAGTGTCATGGGTAATCAATGCATTTCTAGCTCCGTGAAAAAATAATGGAAAAAGATTCAGACGATGTTTCAAAGATACACAATAGATTTTCCCTTACTTTAGTTAATCCATCATCACATTATTTTTCATTAGTTGTATCAATGATAGTATCTACAGTAACTGTTCTTGCAATATATTTTGGTTATTTGAGTAATTTAGGATTTGAGCAAAATTGGTATAGATTACCAATAGTTTTAGGGGTTCTAGCTTTAACGCAATTATTAGACACACGATTTTCAAAGAAAAAAGAATATTCGAAATCACTGCATTCGTCTCTTTTCGGAAACATGTTATGGACAGTTACGCTATTGATGGGAATTCTTTCAAGTATTGTTTTATCAAAAGACATAGAACCATTCTTCATAACTTTTGGATTGCTACTTTTTGCTAGTTTCAGAATAGGTATTTACACTACAACTCTAGGAGCAAGTCTCAAAAAAGCTTGGGCAATTTGCTTTATTCAACCAATAGCAATGTATCTGGTATTAATTCCACAAGATCTTTGGATTTCAATACTTAGTGAGCCAATTGGATTAGGTTATGGAGTCTCTTTTTAGATAATTGCAAGTGTATGGTCATTTGTTACAGACAGGGCAGGAAGACCAGGGATGGAAAGCACACATAAAACTATTCAAGCATATCTTGCATCCCAAGGAAACGATTTTGAAGACGCTGAGAAATTAATGGAACAACGCTCAAATGAAACCAAAGTATCGACATCACAGATTAAATTTTCAGCACAGAATGGAGAAAATGAATTCAGAATGGTATTGCCAGAGATACATCCAGGGCCATATCACCCAGTGGGTGGAAGTAATATTCCCTACCTGATTTACAAAAATTTGTCATCATCTGCGATGGTAATGCACAGTATTTCAGATCATGCGTTAAATCTTCCATCAAGAAATGAAGTTGAAAAATATTTAAAAAATTTAGAAAATAGCAAAGTCAAAGAAGATGGAATGCAATGTACAGAACCGGTAACAGTTCAAATAAACAAAGCCAGAGTTACAGGCTTACTTTTTGAAAATAACCCGTTATTATTTTTGTCGCTATCCCCACACGGTATGGAAGACATACCCAGCTACATGAAAATAGAAATTGTACAGTATGCAGATAATCGAAATTATGCCAAAACAATGATAGTAGATTGTCATAATGCAATGGGTGAAGAAATTTCAAAAGAAGACGGTGAAGATATGTTAAACGCTGCAAAATCATGTTTAGATACTCTAATTACAAAGGATAGATTCCCAATAGAATTTGGTTATGCCAACACTGATGAAATGGATGTATGGACAGAAGATTTAGGAATGGCAGGATTGGGGATTGTATGTCTCAAAGTTAATGAGAAAAAATATTTTCTAGGATGGGCAGATGCCAACAATATGGAAAATGGAGTCAGAGAGAAAATCATAGACATATTTACCAAAAGAGGTTACCAATTACTTGAAATTTGCACATCTGATACACATTATGCACCAGTCAAAGCCAGAAATAGAAATGGGTATTATCAACTAGGATTAATTACAAGTGCAGAAAAACTTTCAAAATGGTTTTTTAAAATTGCAAAAAATGCAGAGGCAAATATTACAACAGCGAAATTTGAAATTTTAGAAAATGAAACCAATGTAAAAGTCATGGGTCAGAGCATATACGAAGATTACTCTAAAGCATTAGATAATTCATTGAAAATTACTAAAGGGTTTGTAATTGGCTGCGTAATACTTTTCATAACTAGTCTTTTCCTATAATCTTCATCTGATCAATATTGCCATAGAATTCATCGATAAATGATGCAAACTGGAAAATAGGAACTATGGGCACATTTTCAATGAAATCAATCTTATCTTGATATAATGTCACTATTACAGGCACAGCAATAGCACCAGGTGTTTTTGCAACATATTTTTTTGTCCTTTCAATCTGTTTTTTGACAGCAGTAGATAATGCAGAAACATTGTAACGCTTCCAATGTTTACAATCAATCAAGATTGCAATACCAAGTCTAATACCGACAACATCAATTTCCATCCTAGGTTTTGTCAGCATCATATTTTTCATTACTGCAAAATTTTTTGATGATAATATTTCTGCAGTCAATCCTTCAAAATCCCTCCAATTAAGTGCAATTGAAAGTTCATCTATAGGAAAACCTTTTACAAGTAAATCCATTGCAATTTTTAATTTGTCCCCATCTTCAAAATAATATGAATCATCTTGTTTTGTTCCAATATCATTTTTGACAAATTCCTCTAAAATTATTTCAGAATCATTTGAGTTCATTTTAGTGACAGCTGAAAAATCCTGAACAGATATGCCTCCTGGAATAATTCCCGGTAATCCAATTATCATTTTAGGATGAATTTTCAATTGTAATTTTTGATTCATATTAGAAATATAGGTTTTAGCAACAATTCGCATCAGTGTATTACGATATAGGTTTTATTACATGATTCTGAAGTGAGGACATGAAAAAATTACCAGTAATTATCATACTAGTTATTTCAATAGTACCTATAATGTATAATGAATCATTTGCAGAAAAAAATACATTTTTTGATTCAGTTAAATTCATTCAATATCTAGATGAAAATACTGCATTAGAAGAAGTGCAAAATGGAAATCTTGACACGTATTATCATACAATTTCACCAGACAGATTGGAAAATTATCAAGACAGGGAAGGATTACAAGTATTTGATTCCACAGGAGGATCATACAGTATTTTAATTAATCCTGCAGAATCAGACAAATACAATCCATTTTCAAATAGAGATATCAGATTTGCGCTGAATTATCTAGTAGACAGAAAACTAATAGTAAATGAATTGATGGGAGGATATGGCTCCCCAATCATTTCATACTATGGTCCAACGGATCCAGAATATCTTACAGTAATCGAACAACTAGAGACATTTAATTTTGAATACAACCCTACATTTGCAAATGAAATTATTTCGAGAGAATTAGAAGAAGAAGGAGCAAATAAAATTGAAAACAAATGGCAAATGAAGGGAAAACAAATTGAAGTCATAATTTTTATCAGAAGCGATGATCCTGTCAGAAAATCCATTGGTGAAATATTAGCAATAGAACTTGAAAAAGTAGGATTTGTAGTTAAAAAAGATTTTGGGGATTTGAACAAAGCATTTGTTGTAGTTTATGGTTCAAACCCTTTAGATGTAAAATGGAGCTTATACACTGAAGGATGGGGGCGTTCGGCATTTGTAAGATATGATTCAGTAGGATTAGGACAAATGTATTCTCCCTGGTTTTCAAACATGCCAGGATTTAACGATCCCTCTTACTGGAATTATGATAATGAAAAACTAGACACACTTACTCAGAAAATATACATAGGGGATTTTGATACATCAGAGCAGAGAGCAGAATTAATTCAAGAAGCAGTGGTGGAAGGGGTTAACGAGTCAGTTAGAATTTTTTTGGCAAGTAAAATCGATCAGTATGTTGTAAATGAAAAAGTTAGTGGGATAGTCAATGACTTTGGAGCAGGAGTCCCAAGTAGATTTACGCCAATCAATGCTAAAAGTAATCATGAAGAGTTTGTAATAGGAGTTAAGCAAATCTATCAAGGAGCATGGAATCCTGTCATGGGATTAACCGATAGTTATAGTAGACATATTTGGGGAATAATTTCAGATCCGGCAACGTTCAAACATCCATTTACTGGAGAAACATTTCCAGTCAGAGCAACTTGGGAAGTGGAGACTGCAGGATCAAATAAAAAAATAGACATCCCTCAAGAAGCAAAAATGTGGAATCCAGCATTACAAAAATGGGAAAACGTTGATGAAAATGCACTTGCAACAAGCAAGGTGACATTTAATTTTGAATTTAGTAATTGGCACAATGGAGAGAAAATGAACATGGATGATATTTTACATTCACTTTATTTTACAATTGAGTGGGGAACACAAGTTGATGAAAATGATAAGACATTTGACACTGAATTTACTCCAAGAGCTGCTCAAAGTATACAAACAATTATGGGAGTAAATCCAATTGACGAAGATACGGTTGAAGTTTATGTGAATTATTGGCATTTTGATGAAGGTGAGATTGCAGATTGGGCAGTGATATGGAACGCAGTACCTTGGGAAATTACAGCTGCAATGGAAAAAGCAGTAATTGATGGAAAAGTATCATTTTCAAGATCAGGGGCTACAAGCAAAAATGTAAACTGGTTATCATTAATTATTCCAAATGATGCAAATATTATTAAAAATTATCTGCAAGAATTCAAAGAAACAGACCACATCCCACAGCCATTAAAAGAAAATAATCAGAATTCAGAATATTATCAAAAAAGATACAATTCATCAATCAAATGGATTGAAACCTATAACCATGCAGTGATAAGCAATGGTCCATTCTATTTAGAGGCATATTCACCAGAATCAAGAACAATCAAAGTTAGCGCATTTGACGATAATTCATATCCATTCAATAAAGGGAAATGGACGGAATTTGAAAAGGTAGAATTTCCATCAATCAAAAAAATAAGCATGAAGAAAATCATACAGCAAGGAGATGAAATAGATATAGCAATTGAAACTGAAAATTCAGATTCCATATTATATTTTTTAACAAATAGTCAAGGAGATAAAATAGCATCAGAGACAATCAAATTAAAAGAAAAGAACATAACAATCAACATAACTTCAAACAATACAAAAGAATTAGGAATAGGAACAAACAGTATCAAAATATTTGCAGTTTCAAATTCAGTGTTAAAACCGGATTTTATTAAATCAAGTTTTATTGTAACAGATAACAAAGTGGAATTACCAGTAAACACATTTGAAAATGTTCAATTTTCTAAAAACGACTCAGAGTATTGGTTTTGGATCATACCTGTAATAGTGATTACGGGAATTCTAATATATTTAAAGAAGAAAAACTAGATCAATCCATAATCTTTTAGAATTAATTCTATTTGACCCTCATTCTCAAGTTTCGAATATTCCTCTAAGAGATTTTGATTAAGTTCATAGAACGTATGGCCCCATTTGAATTTGTCAAGTAATTCCAGAGATTGTTCTTTAGAGCCTAAAATAAATAATGAAGCAGCCAATGCTTCAGCAGTAGTTAATTTATTTAGTTTTGAATAATTCACAGGATTACCAGCAAGTAGAGGAGGAAGTTTTCTTTTGATACCTACAAAGTTTTTAGAAAAAGCTTGATCTGCAAGATTCCAAGAGCAATCAACTCCAACTATAGTATTGATTATTGATTTGTCTTTAGGTAGTAAAGTTTTTTCAGCAAATGGATCCAACACCATTCCTTTAGCACTGATTTTTTTAATACTATGGGCAAGACCAAATTTCACCATTTTTGCAGCTGTGCATTTTTTTGGATCATCTTGGTAAAACATTAAAACTTGTAATTTCAATTCAACTAAGAACAATATTTAGAGTATTTTGAATTTACTCCAAAGTTTTGTAGGTTACTTTGTAGTAAAATCGTGAAACTTGATCATCTTTCATCACTTCTACATTCCAATTTGCATCAGGCAAAAACGCAGTTGAAGATTCAGGCAAAATACTGAATTTTTCTAGGCGTACATCAGGACCACTATATCGCACATTAAGACTAATTCCATCAACTTCAACAACATCATAGATTTGACCTTGTTTTCTGGTGGATTCTTGAACTAGACAATCATCATCAAGGCCAATAATACATGTGCCTGTAACCGTAGAAACTTTAAGATTAACATTTGATTCATCGCCTCTTAAAGGAGTAATCAAGGAGCCAGAAAGAACTCTAGGAGCAAAATCTCCATCAGTAGTAATTTTTTCTTCAGTAAAGATTGAAATTGTTTTATCAGCAATTCTGTTTTCTTTTTCAATCATAATATTCAATTTTGGAGTTTGAGGTTTTTCAATTACATTAAATTTAACAGATTTTTTTTCAAAATCAGCATCAATTGTTACCTCGTATGATCCAATTGAGGAAATTTTGTCAGGGATTACATATTGATAAGTAAATGATCCAGAAGAACTTGGTCGAATAGTAGTTACAGTGCCAATATTCTCTCCACAATAAAATGATCCACAAGTAATTTCAGTTTCTGTTTTTTTAATTACACTAACATCAAATTTTTCAAGATAGATTAATTTGTTGGGTTTTCCACTAATTACCACTACATCACCCGGATAATATTCAGATTTATCAGTAGATGCTAAAAGCGCAACATCTTCATCAAGACCAAAAATAAAATCATTTGTAACGCTAAATGTTATACTGTTTGATACTTTACCATATAATGCTTTTACAGTATAGAAACCTTCACTAAATATTGTAGGTGGCAAATCAAAAAGACTTGAAAAAGATCCACCTTGTGTGGGATAAACATTAGATTCAAGAATTTGTTTGAATGGAGTAGTACCATCGAGTATTTTGATTGTAACTCTCTCTGGAATCACAAGCCCCTCATCGCCTTGTTCACGTTGAAGAACATTTCCAAGGACTTTTAATTTTTCACCAGCTTTGTACAACGATTTTTCTGTAGAGATAAAGAGCGGAGTGGAAGACAAAGAATCATTTTCAGGATCTGCTGAAACCTTAAAAAAAAGATTTACGCTTTCAGATGCAGTAGCAATTCTAATTTTGTATACTCCAAAATTAGATTTTAGTACATCTCGCCCTTCATCTATTTTGATACTTTGTGTTCTTTCAGATATAGGAGTAATCCATGACCATGAGAAACGTTGGTTTTCAACAGAAGTGCCAGAATTACGTATAGTTCCGTCAGGTTTTGTGATTGAAATATCGACTGAATTGTCACCAGTAGGTGGAAGTATACCACTAAGATATACAGTTTCACCCAAACCATATACTTCCTTATCAAGGGAAATAACAGATCCATCTTTTAAATCAAGGGAATCCACTATTGCGAAAGTTTCAGTTGTAGTGTAACCAGAATATTGGGATTTTACAACATAATTGCCTACAGTGAAAATAGATTTAGTGACATCAACTTCAATCGAATATCTACCAGAGGTTTCAGGAACGGCTAAAAAATCATATCTAACTACGCGTTTATTATCAATAGCTGAACCGGACAACTGAGTAATTTCTAAAGGAGACCCATCTTCATGAGAAATAGTAATGCGAACCCCTAAGGAGGCATCATAACTTGAATTTACATATGGATCTTTAACAAATCCACTTATCGTCATAGCATCACCAAACTCATAGACATCCCTATCAGTATCAATTGTCAAGGGCTCATCAGGCACAATAAAATTTTCAGGATCATCTACAGCGTGAATAACAAGGGTTGCAGAACCGATATCTTTTGAGACATTAATTTTATAATCACCCAATCTATTAGGATGATCTGGAATTGTGAAACTATAAGTGAAAAATCCATCACCCATGATTTGTACCCCATCCTGAATTTTAAATCCAGCATCGCTTCCAGAAGAAGAACTTCCAATAGCAAATTGTTTTGTTTGTACTACTTCCAAATCTAGAGTACTAACCCAAACTTGATTTAACCTTCCAGTAATTTCGACTTGATCACCTAAAGCATAAGCTACTTCATCAGTCCAAAGCGAAATGGATACATCTTCTTTTATGTCTTCTACTACTTCAAAACTAGTTGACGTTGTTTTATCAGAATATTCGGCAATTATATCATAAGTTCCAAATTGAGGATCAACAGTACTCATAAAAATACTGGTTAAAAATTCACCATTTGTAGGAAAGAGATTGCCATTTGCAATCAATTCCCCTTCAGAATCAGTAACAGTGAATTTCATTCCCTCAAATGGGATTATTTCGGATGCAAATCCAATGATAGAAACCATTTGGCCTGGAATATATTGAAGTTTATCAGTAGTAATATCAAGTTCTTCATCTTGTTTTATTTCTTGTTCAAAAATCTCATATCCCACGGAGAAACTAGTGTTAGCAACTGCACCTGCATAACTTACAGACACATCATAAGTTCCTTCATTAATTCCCAGTACTTGATGTAAACCAAGTGTAGTGTCATATTGAAGATCATAGTTAGGATACATGGTTATTGTTTTATCAAAATTAGGTCCAGTGATAGTAATTACAATTTGTTCAGGTTGAAAAAAGGGTTTTACAATATAGACTTCTTTAGAAACACTACCAGAAATAGATGCCACATCTCCAAATAAATAAGATGATTTTTCTGAGGAAACAGTTACATCGACATTTTCAGAATCTTGTGTTTCAATTAATTTCCCATTAGATGAACCTGTAGTTGATGTTGCAAACTTCCAATCATTAGAACTATCAAAGTCATAACCATCATAGATTCTTTGCCAGGAAGTAAAATCATTTTGAAGGTCAGAAAATATAGGAGTTTTATCAATGATAATTTCATTTTCATCTCTGAGTTCCACAGATTCATTTGCATCAGTAAACCAAACATTTTGATAAGAATATGTTAAAAATTGTCCAGATTCAATAACAGTGCCAGGTGGGATCGTCATTGTTTTTTTAAGAACAGTTGTGGATGCAATTTTCCAACCACCAATATCAATTTCAGAATCAGTTGGATTGTAAAGCTCAATCCATTCAGAAATGGATGTAAAATCATTACCAGGAGGATTGATATCAACTTCATTAATAACAACATTTTCAGACGTTTGAGCATATGCGGGAGCTAGAATTCCTACAAAAAAGAGTGCAGAAAATAATAAAGGCAGATTACGATTCATTTTGTTTCCTAGTTTCATTGATTAACGGACTCATTTTAGAATGGGATTGAGGAAAAGTTGAGCTTGTTGTTAAAGTTGACCTAAATTGTATGACTTTTAGGGGCTTTTTCACGTAATAATTACAACATTTTGATATTTAGGAGAAACGTAGGAATGGTTCTTTAGTCCATTCAACAATACTACAGGGTTTAACTCCATTAGGATTCAGTCACCATTTTAAGGATCAAAATGGACACAAAAAGATAGATTTGATTGATCAATAATGATCCTAGATATCTTCAGATGTGACATCATCAAAACTTTTCAAATCCCACATAATTGTTGCTTATTGTTGAATGAAAATTTGTGTTCATCTAGTTTGTTCTCAATTGGATAATCTTGTACATGATTACGGAATTTGCGATGTTTGTTTGGCTTAAGTACAATGAACTGCCTATTACAATATGATAACAAAAGAAGAGAAAATGGAAATCTTTGTAGAGACTATTGCAGGTCTTAGAAAAAAATTCGTTTATGACAAAGAGCAATTAGACATACAAGATCTAGAAAACAACAGACTTGCTGAAAAGCATCGAAAAGTACCTTTAGCCTAGAAATATTTGTTGGAATTCACACTATAGCGTCATTATTCTAATTCCACAGCCATTTGTAACAAAATCAAACAAATGTTCATAATTGCCACATTAGTATTTTTATTTCACTGTAGCAAGTATTCTATAGATAGTAATCAACTAGTAAAAACATCAATGTGTAAACGCGGATGTTGGAACCAGAACATAGAGTTGTCATTGGATAACTACTTGGTTTTGATTACTGTCTGTATTTACCTGAGAGGAGTTCTAAGCTCTTTGTTTTTCCAACTGTTTTTGTAGAAAAACCAAACAAACGTTTAGAGTTTACACAACATGCTCTTGTATCAGTTTAAAATAACCATATTATGGTATATTCTAACGCATTATATTTTGCATCACACTTTGACAAGTTGACTAAAGAAGTGCTCTCCAATTTTAATGAAAAACAAAAATCACAAAAAAACATCAGCCCAGATAAAATCACACTTGAAAAAGTTTGTTTGGACTACGTGAAAATGGACATACTGAAGAACTTGGCTAGAACACATAGAAGAAGAGATACAAAATATCCCACAAGAGATGGAGACAATAATCCCATTTGTAGAGATCCAAACTGTAAGGATTGCAACTAAAAGATAAGTCATTAGAATAACGCTAAAGTTTAGATAATCCAACATATCTGAAAAATTTCAGATTCAAATCTTTAGATGCTTGAACCATTTTTGGAGAGTAATCTAGTCCGTCAAAGAGCAGCCTTAGTGTTTTAGTTCAATACTCTTTGGAGTTAAAATTGACCTGAATTGTATGACTTTTAGGGGCTTTTTCACGTAATTATTACAACATTTTGATATTTAGGACATACGTAGGATTGATCTGTAAATTATGCCAAGTGCCATTTCATAAAAGAATGATCATAATACTACATGAGAACATTTTCACAATGACCAACTCCCAATTCAAAATAAAATCAAAGGGACAAGGCATCTTACTTTACAGGACCAAAGAAAAACTAGACAAGCTGATCTCATGGAATGATTACGAGATTGTCTACATGAAGGAAAAATAAACGGAGTTTATTCACATGATTGCTAATTTTACAAAAGGGATAGAAAGTTAGATGCGAGTTTTACGTATGTTGAAGCAACAATGTTTACACTGCTGCGTTTCATCAATATTTTCCAGACCACAGTTCTCACATACGTACATGCAGACAGTAGAATTCTTCGACATAAGAACCCAAGCATAATACAAAGAAATTTTGAGTGAATAAACTATCGATGACAGTACTAATTTAGATTCACTACAAAAGATTACACCTGAAAATCAGAATTGACACAGAAATTAATTGAGCATTTAAAAAATGAAGAGATGAACATTGCACCTTCTTATTAGATCAATATGCCTCACTTTCTAATTGTTAACGATAGTAACACGGTTAAAATTTGAACCATTTTAATCATAAGAGAAGTTCATGTAGAATAAATTTTAACAGTACAAGAGGATTTTCAATAAGAGTTTGAACTAAAAATCAAATATCTTAAAACCATTAAAAATTAACTCTTTTTTCAGCATTAAGCCATACGTAGAAATTATTCTTGAGAATAGTCACATTTCGGGCATTTTTTATCAAGGACCTTTGAACCACATTCCATACAAATTCCTTCTCCAACATCATTTTCAATAGATTGTTTTCTTTTTTTCACATATAGTTTGATTCCAAAATACATGATTATTACGATAATCATAGCCAGAACGAGGCCAGTGAAAGGAGTCAACCCAATCATAAAAAGCAAAAGCCCTACAATCAAAATCACATCTCGCTTCTCAAATTTCAATGAAATCACATATCAGAGAATTTGAAGAATTCATAAAAACATGCCGGAGCTCAGATCCAATTAGTTTACCTCATTTTAAAATCATCACTCTAACTCTTCCTCATTGCTCGGCGATCATATTGTAACTTAATTTGATAATAAGATAATGATGGTGGGATCGGCGAAATTTGAATTCGCGACCTCTGCGTCCCAAACGCAGAATCATACCAAGCTAGACCACGATCCCAGTAAATCCATAAAATTGCCCAATTTAAGCTTCACAGATATCA
>Ga0224497_10002246_pt1 | contig 11579 bp, 15 predicted proteins | sample SF_Jul11_sed_USG_4_FD_167970 | JGI IMG/M metagenome (GOLD analysis project Ga0224497, IMG submission 167970) | Sediment microbial communities from San Francisco Bay, California, United States - SF_Jul11_sed_USGS_13 | ecosystem: Environmental > Aquatic > Marine > Sediment | place: USA...
GCGGCCAAACTCTCGGTGTAAATTCCATTGGCACTTCTTGAGGTACCTTGAGTTGATCCAGCGTACGCAGTAATTGATCCCGCTGTATAATTGCTGATCGTATATGTGATCGTCACGGTTTTGCCGACGGTTAATATATTATTTTGCACCAGCCCTGCGGCTGTTCCGGCCGTCTTTGATGCAATTCCACCCGCTATCGACCATCCTGTACCTTTTATCCAGACGGTATCGGAGTCAAACTTGCCGTTGCTTGCCAGTTCCGGGTTCGGCGTGCTATCGGAATCCACCAGCCAGGCGCCCTTTTCGGTGCCGAATAAACTCAGTCCTTTGGCGGCGAAGTAGGTGACGGCAGTCATTTTAAAATTCCGTGATTGGTGATTGGTGATTGGTGATTGATAATAGCCGTTGGCATGTTACGAATGACCAATAACGAATAACCGTTCACGGCTCTCATACCGTCACCTCCGCCAGTTCCAGCGCGTTGCGACTGTTGCGGCGTATCAACACCTTGTCGCCGGACTCGACGCGATCGGCCAGGGTATCGATAAACTTATCAAGGCCCGCGCCGCTCAGGGTGTCACCATAGATATTGATCACCGATACGTTTTGCGTGCCGCCCGCTCCCGCGACGGAATCGCCGGGCGATTGCGGCAAACCAAATACCGGGTCGGCATTAAACGTCGGCACCGCCCCGCCGCCACCGGCGCCACCACCAGCGCCACCACCGCCGCCGAATTGTGTGTTTTTGATCGCGGCCAGGTTCGCGCCCTGGGCCAGTCCTGCGGCGGCACCGAATGCCGCGCCGAGCGGCGGGCCACCAATTCGCGCACCGACTTTATAGGCGCCGGAAATGGCGGCACGCAAATCGAGCAAGCCCTGGGAAATCGAGGCGATTTTGTGGATGTTGAATGCGGCGCGATTGTGCGTGGCGGCCGACGCGAATATGCCGGCAAAAAACTGCGCGGTGGCCTGTGCGCGGTCCTTGAACGAGGCCTGATCAAAACTTTTCATTTTCACCAGGCCGCCGCTATGCAGGGCCAGCAACTCGGCCTGGTATTGCCCCTCGAGGCCGAGCATCAGTTCGTTGCGGCGCAGTGCCGCCTCGCCCTCGCCCTGGACGTTCAGGGCCACCAGCTCGGCGCGCTTCTGGTAATGGCCGGCGAGTTTTTCTTCTTTGGTTAACAGCGAGGCCTCGAAACGGGCGAACTCTTTTTCCTCGGCGCCGCTGGCGCCAGTATCCGCGGCCGGAAGGGCGGCGACCGGCTTGCCGGGTTTAAATTCAAATACTTTGCGCAGCTTTTCGTTGTTGTCGGCCAGTTCGATAATGGTTCGTCTGTCCGCGGATGCGGCATTGCGTAGATCCAGCGCGCGTTGTTGCAGGGCCCGTGCATTTTCCGCGGCAATTTCCGACACGCGGCCGAAGCTAATTTTTGCGCGGAATCGTTCAGCGATGCTGCCGGCCTCAAGAAAACTGGCCACCGTTTCGCCAACGGAAATTTGCATCTCGAGAAACGCCTCGCGGAAGGCGGGCACGACCGATGGCAATTCCACCGCCAGGGTATTCATCAGGGCGGTGACGGCAGGGCCGGTGTTGACGATGATTTGATTGGCCATACCACGCAGAGAGTCCTGCATATTGGTAAATGAGTCGTTGACGTCCTCGAATATCCTGGCCTGATCGGCGCTGAGCGCGGTGCCGAGGATGTCGGCCTGTTCGTTGACTTGCGCCAGGCCGTCACGGTTCAGCGCCAGGGTGTTGAGCAAGGCCGTGGCGCGGCCGCCGAAAATCGAGTAAGCAATGTTTACTTTCTCGGTGCTATTCTCGACACCGTCGATGGCCTCAGCCAGTGCGGCGAATTGTTGATCGGCACTGAGGTTGATCAGATCCGCGCTGGTAAAGCCGAGTTTTTCCAGCTCGGCTTTGGCCTCACCAGTGCCGTCGGCGAAGTCCGCAATGTTGCGGACCATGTTTTGCAGGCCTTTTTCCAGCGTGTTGTTTTCGACCCCGGTGAGTTTGGCCGCCCGTTGCAGGCCGGCCAGCTTTTCGGTGGCAATGTCGAACTTGGCGGCACTTTTTGCCAGGGCATCGCCGGCGGTGAGTGAGCTTTTTATCAGGATGCCAAAACCACCCACGCCCGCCACGGCCAGCGCGGCACCGCCCAAGAATTTCAGGCGCGCGGTGATTTTGCTGAACGTGGCGGCGCTTTTGTCGCGCGCGCCAATGTTAAATCTGCCGGTGGCGGCCATAATTTCCTCGAATGATGATGATTATGCGATTGATTGATATGCCTCGATCAGTTCCATCGCCTGCATGTAGGCGTTAGGCTGATCCAATAATCCCCCGGATCGCGGCATGACGCTGTTTTTGTAATGTTGAAAAAGGCGTAAATACGCCGCCGATTGTTCGGTCACCATTGGCTTGTAACAGATAGTGGAATCGAGCGAAGGGATACCGGGAACGCCCCATTGCGCGATCGGCGCCGGGTTGCTGGCATCACAATGCCGCCCCCATTTGCAGTTTTTGCAGTCGAAATCTTGCGGTTGTGCCCTTACGACGACTGCGATGATCAGTTTTTTTTGTCGTCCTCGCTGAGCGCGGACATATTGACGATCTCGCCCGCGATTTCCTGCCGGTCCGACCAGTACAGTTTGCCGTAATTGGCCGGCTTGCATTCCACCGCGCCGTCATCGTTCTCGAAATTGTCCCATGACACAATGCCAAAATTCAACGCGGCCTTTATTCCTTTCGGCGTTAGTTGAAGTCGATCGCCATTGTTGACGGCACCTTCCAACACATGATCCAGTTGCTCGCCCGTTAATGGCCGCAGCATTAACGCAAACGGCTTGTCATCTTCTCGTTGGTCCAGCGGCACATAGCGGCACGGTGCCACCCCTTTCATTGCTGTTCGCATGGTACATCCTCATGTTGTTGTGTCATTCCCGCGAACGCGGGAATCCAGTCTTTCAGGTTTCTGGATTCCGGGTCTAGCTTCGCTACGCCCGGAATGACGATTGTTGTTTTTCCTCAGTCCTGATCGCTCAGTCCTGTCATCTGGTCTTTATCAGGTAAACGTCAAACTCGCCTGGTCATCGCCGGCGGATTCGTGGGCGCCGAATGCGAGCTGAAAACGCCGCAGCTCGTCGGACCGCTCCGGTGTGATGTCGCGGGTGCTGACGTAATCCATGGCGAGCTGCCAGCGATTGCCGGCAACGCTGCCGATGACGCCGGTGGTGAGCGCCATGACCTTGCTGGTTTCCCAGTCGTCGATAAAATCGTTGGTCCCGATCAACACGTCCAACGGGTTGATCGATCCGACGATGTCAAAATCGACGATCTGGATTTCACCATAGCCGTCGGCGGCGTTGGCATCGAGCGGCAATACGATCACGTTGCCGGCGTCAAACTCGAGCGCATTGATTGCGGCGGCATAAGCGTCGAGCGTAAAGCCCGCGCTTTTGATCACTGGCGGTTCGGTGGTGTCGAGCGTTGGCGAGCCGAGCGCGGTGTCGGTGTGTGCGCCAAAGTGCCCGTCGATGGTGAACTCGATCCAGCCGGCGTCGTTGCTGTTGCCCATGAATTTGAAGGTGCCACGCATCCCGAGGAATACGTATTGTTTGCCATCTTCCTGGAAGTACATCCCCCCACTAGCGCTGGTGGTGGAACTCGGCGCATAGACCACGGAGGTGGCAACGTTGACGGTTTCCGCCCAGCGGCAACATCGCAAGGGCACGCCAAGCTCGGGCGCGACATCGATGGTACCGGACCCCTTGATCGGCATTTTAAACGTCACCTGCACCAGCTTGTCGGCGTGGATTTGTTTGTTCGGGCCGAGCGTGTTTTTGCTGGCGTCCTTTTGCTCGACCATTTTCTGGTTGGCAAATTTCCAGTCGAAATCGAACACGCGTATGGCATCGGTGGCAACCACCGGTACCGGGTCGACTCCATAGGTGCCCTCTATTTTCATAAGCACAACTTTGCGCCGCGTGAGTAGTCCCGTGGTCATGGTTGGTCACCTCCATTTTGATCGTTGGGTTGGCTGGTTGATTTTTTGCCGGCCGCCGCGCGGGCGGTTTTTTTCTGGCCGGCGGTGTTCGTTGTTTGCGCCTGGCGTTCACTGCGCGGGCTGATTTTCTGGCGCAAGGGTGCCTCCGGCGATTGCCCGGATTCTTTTTTGTCCATAGTGGTTTTCCTTTGTGTTGATTGCGCAAGGCTAAAGCCTTGCCCTACGTTCTCGTTGTTTAGGCGGTGGTGTCTGACCAGTTGCGGCGGTACTTGACCAGCCAACTGGTGCGCACGCTGGCCATGGGTTGTTCGCCCGACTTGTCGATGGTTGGCTCGTCGGTGTCGCCTTCCTGCGACCACTGCACAAAGGCCAGGCCCAGGGTATGATCGGCCATGATCGCCGCGGTGATCTCGGCGCGCATCAGATTGAGCTGGGTGTCGACCTGCACGCTCGCCTGGCGCGTTTTGACATCGATAAAAATCGTTTGCACCCAGTAGCCATCGGGAAAGTCGCTTTCGTCCTCGATCAGCGCCTCCGGACCCATGTAAACATTGAGCGCGTCGGTGGTTTCCAACGGCCAGGGCGTGTCGCGCCCGCGGGCAACGTTGGCCCCAGACGTGGTCAGGCCGGTGACTGCGGTCACAAAGGCGGCGATGACTTGTTCGGCGCGGTGGAGGGCCATTTATAAAAGCCCTCCTTTCGGGTTATAGCCTTTCGCTGTGAGCGCGGCCTCCAGGTCAGCGGAAAATTCAGGGTCGATGTCACGGCGGCGTTGTGCATATGCCCACAACAAATCCTGCGCCATAGGGTCCCTGGTGCTCAATGGCACCTTGCCGCGCGGGCATGTTGGATACTTGTCACTTTGAAATTCGCCTTTGATTAAGTGCGCACTCATTAATTAACCGGCTCCCAGCCTTCCAGTGTCCCGAACACATGCCAGCCACACCCCGGCTCGTGATAAAGCGATGGGTTCACATTACCGTCGGCATCGATGTCATGATCTAGTGCCAACAATTCACCACACTGGCAGCGTATCCAGACATCGCCCAGGTTATCGATCACCCATGCCGGCGATGGTGCGACGTTAGACTTGCGCTGATCGTCACGCGGGATATTTATTCGGTTCATTTTCCTCAGTCCTGTGCCCTGTTACCTCAGTCTTGCGCGTTGCAATGCAAACCGCAGCTCATGTTCCATGTTCTTTTTCCATACCCGGCGCGCCTGCTTGGCGGCCTTGGCGCGAGTGGTTTCTAAAAATACATGCGGTATGCTTGGGCCGAATTTTTCATAGATGGGCAGGCGCTTTTTGCTCTGGCGGGTAAATACACCGACATGACCGCTCGGCATCCGCGCAATAAATGCGCCGGGTATTTTCTTGCGTCCGCCCTTGCCTTTGTAAGTGACGCCGCCGCGCTTGAGCTGCTTGAGCTGCTTGGCGTTGAACCGGGTCAGCGGCACCCGCTTGCCGGTGGCGATGATCCGCGCCACCCGATGTCGCCGCGTGGCTTTTAATAGTTTGAACTTGGCGCGCACGTCTTTTTGCGGCAAGCGGATATCCTTCGCCGTTTCCTTCACCGCCACGGTGTGCGCCTGCTTGGCGGTTTTGTTGATCGCCCGCGTTGTCGCCAGCGGCAACTGTTTGCGCTCCATTGCGTTGAGCGCGCGTTCGACTTCGCGATAGTCGAACGTGATGTCGAGGTCGATCATTTCAAAAACAGGTGATAGGTCACAGGTAACAGGACTGAGTTTTGTTTTTCGCTCAGTCCTGTTACCTCAGTCTTTGTTTTCATTGCTTGTGCAATTTCAGCACGGTCTGGCCGTAGCCGTCCGGCTCGATGCCGACGATGGTGTAAACGACGCCATCGATCACCCGCGTCACCGTGCTGGTGCCTTGTGTCAGGCTGGGCAGTTGCGCGCTTTCGCACTGAAATACCGGGCGGCTCGATGCCATGTCCTCGCCATAGTATTCGTCGTCAAAGCCACCGTAGATTTTCACGCCATCCACGCGCACTTCGAACACACCGGGGTCGTCGGGGCCATAAAAGGCGCCGTGATTTTCAGCAAATACCATGGTCAAAACTCATAATTGAATGTTTCCAAATCCTGCCGGTATAAATCCTCGGCGATCTCGCGCGCGTCGTGATGGTAATAGCTGCGATACTCTTTCTCGCGAGCGCTTTCATTCAGGCGCGGACAATCGAACGGCCAGGCAGGCCCGCCCCAGCCCTCGAAGTGATACACCTGGTCGACCATCAGCTCGCCCTCGACGCAGACAAAATCGACCATCGGGGCACACACATGGATGGCAAACGCGGTGCCGGCATAGAGTATCGGCACGGCCCCGCCGGGCTGGCGCCGGTCACGCTCGAGCCAGGCGGTGAAATCGGCGGCCGTCAGCCGCCGGTTTTCACGCTTTAACCGTTCGCGGTGTTCAAATCCGCACAACGACACCAGGCGATCGAACGGGTTGCGCACGATGGTGAAGGTGTCGCGATCCACCCAGTCGGTGCCGTCAACAATGTGCGCGGCGATCGGTTTGTGCTGCTGGTAACTACTCCACCCATAGTGCGCACGCAGGGCGGTACCGCCGGTGCGCGGTATGTGGATGAACAAGCGGTTATTTATGACTCTTTGGCGGCCGCTTTTTTAGATGCAACGCGCTCAACCTTGCCGATGCGTAATAACAGGCCAGCATCTTCGACGCTGATATCTTTGCCAGCGGTATATTTTTTACCGCGGACAATCGGCTCACCACTGGCGCGGGTGTTACTGACGGCGATCAGTTCGACGCCCTGAATTCCGTTGTTGTCTGACTTTTTCATCTGTTCACCTCTGTAATAAAAAAATGGAATAAAAATAAAAAAAATAAAAGCCGGGCGGTCTGGTCGTCTGACCAGCCGCCCGGTAGTCGGTGCTGCTTTGTTGTTGTCGTGCTTGCTGCTACGGGGTCAGTGCATCCTGCATGGCGCTGAATGACTCAGGATGGCGCACGGTGATGTCGACCATGATGTGGCTGGTGACTTCGATCAGGCCTTGTTTCTTCTTGGCATATGGATCAACGGTCAGCTCGATCGCGCCCCATTCACCGATCAACAGGTCGGCCCAGTTGCCGAAAATGATCGCGGAACAGGTGGTCGCCGTGCCCTTGGTCAAATTGCTCGGCACCTGGTTGGATACGCCGGCATTGTAACCGTTGAGCGGCGAGCCGGGTGATCGTACATCCCACACCCGTTCGGCGTTCGAGCCGGAATCGACAAAGGTCTTTTTCAGCTGGCCGCGCACTTTGGCGTTGGTCAGATAGGCCAGGGTGCCCATGTCGGCGTTGGCCACCGAAACGTCGCTTTCCAGGTCCACAATATGGGCCCAGGTCGGCGCCAGACCGTTGACGCCGCCGGCGACATCACCGATGCCGGTGGTGTTCAATATACCGAGCGGTTGGTTCGACGCACCGGAGCCATTGATCGCCGCCACATCCAGCCCCAGGGCATTGATCTGGATCAGGTCGTTGCGCACAAAGTTTTCAATGTCGAGCGAGCTTTGTGCTAACAACTGACGTGAAAACTGCGTGGTGGATTGCGCGGTTTTCGGCGTCAATGACGGCTGGTCATAGGTCGCGTTGGATTCGCCAACGTCCGAACCCGGATTTTCACCGGTCCAGGTCAATGTGCCGGTACCGTCCTGCCGCGGGAAGGCGACATCACCCTGCAAGCCGGTGAGCACTTGCGCCCCGAGCTGTTTGACCAGCATACGATTGCGCAGTATCTCGATCAACGGCATTAGCACCGTGGCAACGGTAAAACCACCGGTGGTGGTCGTGCCGGCCACCAGCGGTGCACGTTGGCCCTGGTCAGGCAGCCCCATGGCGCGGGCCATGGCGGCGGACACCGGCGTGTGCAGCGCGGTCGGGATGAATATGCCGTCCGTGTCGCGGCCGAGTTCCTTACCGATTGCGCGGGAAATTTCCAGCTCGCGGCCCGCTTTTTGCCAGTTGTTTGTCACGGCGCCGTTGAGCGCGCGCACCAGTGAAAAGTTGCGGTGATCTTCGTCGCTGAGCTCGGTCTCGAGCTTGTTGGCCACGGGCGTGACTTCCTTGCCCTTGCGCTCAAGTACCGCAGCATTGAAAGCCGCCACGTCCTCACCATTATCGACAAACTGGCGGGCCAGTTCGTCCTGGCCATGCGTGGCACCGATGGTGAGGATTTGTTTGACCCGTTCCTGCTCGGTCTTGCGGGCCCTGGTTTCGATCTCGCGCACGTCAACCGGCTCGGGTGTCGGTTTTGCCGGCGCCGGTTTGGCGAGATCCAGGCGGCGCTCGCCCTCGATTCTGTTGCCGTCCTTATCGACGGGGTAACCCTCTTTGTCATAAAGCATTTTTCTTTCCTCTTGTTTGGGTAAGGTGAGTTCAAATTCGTGTTCAGTGTCATCGTCCGTGCTGCGCCCGACACCGACGGTGGCGTCGGCCGGGATAGGCACCAGGCTGATTTCCATCGGTTCCCAATCGGTGATCCGGTACACGTCATCCTGGTCGTCGCCTGCTTCCTCAAGCACGGCCTTGTGGATGCGGTACATAACGGACACCTTTCGCAATATCCCATCTATTACATCTCTAAAAACAGATTCCGCGCGGTCACTTTTCCCAAAGCGCACGATTGACTGGCCCCGCCGGTCTTTGATGTTCGCGGATTCTATAACGCCCACATGATCGCGGGTGTCGTGGTTTACCAGGACCGGCCCGCCGTCCGTAAGGCGGCCCAGCCTCACAGAACCCGGCGAATGATCGAGGATTTCTTTACCGAAAAACCGCTCGACCGGCTCTTCGCTCGAAAATGATAACTCAACGGTGCGCGCCTCTTCGTCGATGGCGTCACGCTTAAAACTCAGGCTGCGATAGAGCGACTTGGTCTTAATCGTTTTTGTCGTCGTTTTCCTTTTCATCGTCATCATCCTCGGTTGTGTTTTCAGGTGGTGCCGGCGCGGCGGACGCTTTCGGTCCCAGTGTCAGGCCGGCGGCGGTGGTTTGTTCCTGCCATTCTTTCCAGTCCTCGAGCACGGTTTTCGGATCACCGCCACGCTCGCGGATCACTTGCTGCGGGCTGCGTGTTTTCCAATTAAATTCTTTTTCATTGGCCGCGCTTTCCTTGACCGGGTCCACCGGCGCCCAGCGCCGCGGTTGCCACTCGATGGCCTGGTATTTTTTCTCGCGGTCGGCGCGCAGTGGCCGACCGGCCACGGTGAGCTCGCCGGTCAGCAAGGCCGTCGACAACCACTCGCGATACATGGGCTCGCAAAACACCTCGACCATCCAGTCCTGTAATGACATCCAGACATCGCGGTCATTGAGCGCGAAGTGGCGCAGGCTGGTATAGTTCACGCCCTCCGGGTCGTTGGCCAGGGTGTTATAACCCACGCCCAGGCCGCTGGCAGCGCCCCGCAGCATGGCTTTGACGAAATCACCAAAACCGGCATTGGGGTGCTGCGGGTCCCAGGTCTTGACGGTGTAGCCGCGCGGCAATCGCTCAAACGTGCCAGCCTCGGCGTCGGTGATGAAATTACCGTCGGCGTCTTTTTCACCGCTGCCGATGATTGCGGAATCGCCGGGCAGCGGTGGCGTTTCGTCGTCTTTCTCTTCAAAGAATCCCATTTTCGCCGCCGCCACTCGCGCGGCGACCAGCTCGGCCTCTTCGTATCCACTGAGCATGTTGAATCGAAACAGGGCGGTGACGGCGCCGGGAATGCCGCGGGTTTGCCATACCCACTCGGGCAAAAAGGCGTGGATGATCTCGCTGGCCTCGATGCGCTGGTAGCTTTTGCCCTGGCCATAATAGTCGTGCGCGTTCGGCTTGCTGGTCAATAAATGATACGCCACCGGGCGCCGCCACTCATTGAGCTCGACGCCCATTTTGATCACGTTGCCGCCCGGCAATTGTTTGTTGAGCTCGGTGTCGAGCACCTGGTTGTCGAGAAATTCAAAGGCAAACCGGTGCGGGTTTTCCTTCCATCCGTGCAGCTTGCGGATCAATACTTCGCCATCGCGGAATAATGTCTCGACAAACAACCGCTGCGACGAGCGCCAGGACATCATGCCGGTAACTTCCGGGCTGCCCTGGCGGCCCCATTCGCGCCAGCCGGCCTCGATGGCCTCGTTGGCCAGGGTGTCGGCGGTGCCGCTCGGGTCCTTGATGCGTCCTTGCAAGGTGATGCCGGTGTGCCCGACGATGTTGGTTTTGGCCAGGCGTAAAAAGTTTTTCATGTGGTCGTTGTTTTGCGCTTCGTGACGAGAGCGCGCGACCAGTTTTTTTATTCCGGTTCGGATGTCGACGTTGATCGGCTGCGGCGTGACGGACCAGCTCGACATCAGGTTGCCGGTGCCGGCGGCATCGAATCCGCGACCGGATGTTTGCGAACGGGCATCGGTTGGCCAGTGACCGTTCACCATGTACCAGGCGACGTTGACGGCGCGCTGGGTAATTCGTTTGATTGCCCCCATTAAAATCGTGTCCTGATAATGCGGCCGGATTCGAGGCCATTGGCCACCCGCATGGCTTCAATTTCCTGCCGGTATAGCGTTTTGTAATGACTGTGCCACTTGATCAGGTCCTCGGGCGTCATGGCCTGCAAGCTGCGCCCGGCGATGCTGTAGCTGAGCTGGTCTTTTGATGCCTTGCCCTTGATGGTGGCCTCGAGCGCATCCAGCGTTTGTTTGATGATGCTGCGATCATCGAGCCCGTCGGTTTGCGTGGCATAGTCCGGCAACAGTTTGATCACCCCAAACCCGGCCAGGAATCGGTCGGTCGCTTTGGTGACATAGGCCTGCCACTTGTATTCGCCCGCCGGCCAGTCCGCCGTCGTTGCCGCGGCGACATTCACCAGGTAAGTGCCGTCACCGTTGTCGCTACTGGTCAGGGCGATGTGTTTCTGGTTCATCACCAACGCATAGGTCAGCGCCCAGCCGTCGGCCGGCAAGTGACCGGCCACGGCTTTGGTAAACTTGAGCGTATCACCCACCGTGAACTCGGCCGGCTCAACCGTCGGGATATTGGTGTCGTGCATGGGGTGCCTTTTTAATCTTTGACGGTTGAGTCGGCGATGATCACCGTAATATATACCGCCGCATCACCGGCCGGCGTTGAGTTTTTGCCGCAGCTCACCAGGATCGAATAGGTGCCGAGCACGGTGCCGGTGGCCCGCAGTTGCACCGCCTGGTCGATCGCCACCGTTTTTTTGTTGATGGTCAGTTGCGCGGTATTGCGCGCCACTTGGTCGATGGTCAGGTTGCTGGTGACCTGTTCCACGGCGGTCGGTGCGCCGGTCAGCAACACGCCCGACTCGAGCTGGCCCACCAACGACACCGAGATGTTTTTCAGCTTTCCCGGCGGTATGGTGTAGGTCTGCGGCGCTTTATGTGTCATGTTTGGTGTTGCCTTTAACTGTCGGTCGGCGCGGTGTATTCCATCAGGTTGTCGGGCGCGGTGTATTCCATCAGGTTGTCGGGCGCGGTGTATTCCAGTCCCACCGGCCGCAATATTCCGGCCACCGTGATCGTCTGCGCCAGATCGGTTTCGGTAACCTGGGTCA
>Ga0224497_10002247_pt1 | contig 11573 bp, 11 predicted proteins | sample SF_Jul11_sed_USG_4_FD_167970 | JGI IMG/M metagenome (GOLD analysis project Ga0224497, IMG submission 167970) | Sediment microbial communities from San Francisco Bay, California, United States - SF_Jul11_sed_USGS_13 | ecosystem: Environmental > Aquatic > Marine > Sediment | place: USA...
AATTTGTTGCTGCCGTTTGGCTTCTGAGGCCTTAATGACCTGCTGCTTTTTCCCCTCCGCTTCGTTAATTGCGGCATCGCGTTGACCTTCCGACGTCAACACGACGGCCCGCTTTTCCCGCTCGGCTCGCATTTGCTTTTCCATGGCATTTACCACGTCCTGGGGAGGGTTAATATTTTTAATTTCATAACGCATCACCTTGACCCCCCAAGGCGCCGAGGCTTTGTCCAATTCGTTGACCACGGAAATATTAATTGTCGATCGTTCCTCGAAGGTTCGGTCCAGATCAATTTTTCCAATTTCGCTTCTCAATGTGGTTTGGGCCAGTTGAGAAATCGCGAATCGAAAATCCGTAATGCCATAGGAGGCGCGTTCCGCATCCAAGACTTTGATGTAGAGCACCCCATCCACACCGACCTGCACATTGTCTCGCGTGATACAAATTTGTTCCGGGACATCCACGGCGAGTTCCTTCAAAGAATGCCGGTACCGAATGACATCCATGAACGGGATTAAGATATGAAGGCCGGCGCTGAGTGTGGAGGAATATTTCCCCAATCGTTCGACAACATATGCGCTTTGTTGGGGCACAACCACGGCCGTTTTTTTCAATATGAGTAAGGCCAGAGCGGCAAAGACAAGTGTGGCTAATAATTCGCCGGACATAGTATTCCTCCTGTGTGAACTATTCCGCTTGAATCCATAGTGTCAAGCCATCAACTCGCACAATTTTGGCGAGGGTATTTTTTTCAAGGAGCGTCGTTCCAGCATTCTTGGCGTTCCAGGTGGACCCACGAAGTTCCACTTTCCCTAGGGCTTGTGGCTTGAGTGGCTCAAGCACCGTCGCCATTTCTCCCACCATAGAATCTACGTCAGGCTCGTCAATTCCATTCAGGGTCCTTTTATTCTGCAAAGGCTTTTTCATGACGAGGAGGGAAATGACGCCCAAGATCGCGAACAGAAACCATTGGAGCCAGGCGGCTTCAATCAGCTCAGCCCAGGTTAACCCGCTCACCATCAAGGCGGCCATTCCGAAGAAGAGGAAATAAAAATTTCCCAGTCCGCCTAAGGTCAGGATTTCGATGCCAACGAGACTAAACCCTAAAATTGCCCAATGCCACCAGAGCATGCTGAGTACATTCCTTTGCGGTGTATGTATTCCGTGCGGTTATATGCCGTTGATTATCGTATCGGTTGTTGCGTAGCGGGAACTAAAAAAATCAGTGGTCGGCAAATATTGCCGGCTGATCAATGGACCAGTAAAGAAATGCTAGCATATTTTTCTGAAAAGGTCTTGGTTAGGAGATGGAAGCCATGGAACGGGAAAGCTGTACCATAATTATAGCCAGGTAAAGGTTCTCCGTTGGGAGAAGGGTGTTGATACCTCCTAAAGGTTGAGCGGGTGATTCCGATCTTTAAAAAGTCGGTACAAACTGCTTGGCAGTCAATAATGCACAGAGAGAGTTAGCGTCAGAAAGAAACAAGAATGCCCGGCATTCCTTCAGAAGGCCAGAACTCCGCACCTTATGCGAATCAGCCTTTTTATTGTTGGGTTTTTATACCCTAGGAGACGTGAAATGCATTTCATTCTTGGCTTACTCGGTACGATCGTAACGATACTCATCTTACTGAACCGACTAGCAGATGCTGGTATTGATCTCGGCGGGCTCAACCCTTTTTTATGGCATCGTCGTAGAAAGTGGCGAAAGATGAGCGGGGGGAAATCCCCTCTTTCATATTTCGGACCCCATGGATGCGACAGCCATCTTGATGGTTGCTGCTGTGAAGGCGGATGGAGATATGACAAAAGAAGATAAGGGCAATTTGCTCAACATATTCGAAACCGAATTTCACCTTTCCCCAAAAAATGCAGCCGACCTTCTCGTATCGAGCGTCCATTTATTGGGTGATGGGAAGGAGTTGCGACAAAAAATTCACAAGTTTCTCGAGCCGAGCAAGGACAGTTTTTCAGAAGAGCAAGCTCAGTCCGCAATTACCCTGGTCTCTCGTGCTGCTGGTGTGCCTGAGGAGAGGCATGAAAACGCCACGGCCCTGTTGGAGGAAGTAGAGTTACTCCTTATGCCCAAGCAGGCCAAGCAAACAGTTTGGTGAAGTGTGAATTTTCTCAATTTAATTCACCTAGGCTGCTGGGAATCGTGTAACTCCCAATTTGCGTTTAAGGATTGGTGGTCTTTGATAAGGTGGTACTTTTCAATTAGCCCATTGAAGTCGCAGAGTTTTTGAAATTTCCATGAATAAGATTGTTCAGATAAATCCAGAATTTACCAGAGTAGATGTGATAAAGGCTCCGCATCGTTTTGCCTATACAAATCCCGCCAATAAGATCGTTCTGCAGTCGGTCGATGGTTCGACGTTCAAAGTCTTGTTTCATGACCAGGAATGTAGCCTGAATGCTTCCCTTGCATGGAGTGTGGACGGCTCCACACTCTATCATGCCTATGACCAGATCTATGCGATTGACGCAGAATCCACTTCTCATAAAGCTATCACCAGTTTCCCTGAGAAATTTTCTGTCAACTTTCACTTGTATCATTCACCGGTTAACTCAAGGCTGGTGTTCTATCGTGACACCACCCTTTTATCCCTTCAGCCTGAGGTGTTAGAGCCAATTTCTCTTACAGAGCTTTCTGGTATACGCGGGTGGTTCAGCATTGCGCCTGATTCCCCAACTCTTTACGAGTTTCCAACTCTCTCCAAGTCCACTATCCATGACCCTGAGTATTTTTGGTGGCATTCAACAACAGATAAGGTTCGTTGCCTGCTCTGGAAAGAGGAGGTTCTCAGTGAGCGTTTGATCCGTGTCTGGGCTATGGATGCTCTCGGGTGTAATCGCTTGCTGTTGGCTAGTTTTCCTCAGAGACCAATGTGCAAATTTGTGTTATCTCCGGACGGAAAAACGATGGTGTATACGTATCATTTTGAACAAGACTTGGCCCTGTGGGGAGAATATGCAGGCTTATATCTTCGATCCCTTCCTGACGGGGTAGAAACTCTGGTCAGTAAGCGGGGGAAATGTCCGGCTTGGTCGCCCTTGGGCGATACGTTTGCGTATATCGCCGACGCTGCATTGTGGTTGTATGAACCAAATGCAAATACACATACGAAGATCGTTGCGATTCCAGGTTCGGATGTTTCCTCTCCTATTCGGTCTAGTGGCGGTTCACGGCAAACCCCAGCATGGTCCTGGGATGGTCGCTTCATTGCATTCTGGCTACAGAAACCAAATAAGGGGTTTTTTGAGCGTAAGCGGGGGGAATTGATTAAGCCAGGGGATATTGAAGATCGTCATGGGTTGGTTGACCTTGAGAGAAAGCAGGTCTTTATTTTGGACGAGGGGTTTTGGGAACATGTTTCTTGGCAGCCGAGTTTGGCCTGAAATCAGGTTAAGGACTGTTCCTTGCTCAAGACGGGAAGAGAAAGCGAAAGAGAGAGCTTGGCAATGTCAGATCGGGAATGATTCCTAGAAGCGTAGAATTGAAAAGTATGTTGAAAGGATCGAGGTCTATTCTCAGGCTTTTTTGACGTAGGCTTTGTAGATGGTTTTTTCGGCTCCGGGTTCTTCTTCTAGGCCGACCCATTCGTGGCCGGTGGTTTCGCACCAGGCGGGCATATCCTTTTTGATCCCTTCATCATCCGATGCCACTTCTAGCACTTGGCCGGGGACGAGTTCTTTGATTTTCTTAGAGGTCAAGATAATCGGCATGGGGCAAAAATATCCAAGGGTATCGAGTTTGACATCGGCTGGTATCATGGTAAGTCCTTCTTTATTTTATTCTGTGGTTCTATTAAATGAATAAGTTGACTGATCCATGCCGGGCTTCAGCTAAGTAGGTGCTGACTCCGGCTAGTTGGTCGACGCCATCAATCAGGGTATCTTTCGAAATGCCCATCATTCCCAAGGTGGTGGTGCAGGCGATCATTTTCACACCGAGATCTTGAGACATTTCTAACAGTTCTGCTATGCCCGGCATGCGATTGTTTTTCATGACCTTTTTCATCATGGTCGTGCCGAGGCCACCGAAATGGAAACGAGACAGGGGCAAATTGTCCGACCCTCCCTTATTGATCCATCCAAAAGCGCGGCGCATCCAGTCTTTGGCCGAGCTCGTCGATCCGGGTTTCCGGATAATATTTAATCCCCAAAAGGTGAAGAACATGGTCACCTTCATGCCCATGGCGGCGGCGCCTGTGGCAATGATGAACGCGGCCATGGCTTTATCCATGTCACCACTGAGGACGACTAGGGTCACACTGTCGGGTTTCGTTTCTTTTAATTCGGCGAGGGCGGTGGCGGGTTCAAGCTTTGTGGCATTCATGGGCGTCACCTTTATAATGTAATAAGTGAAAGAATGATTTGAATCCTCTTATAGAGTCTTAATTCCCCTGAAATTGTGACAGGACTATACCAGATTCGTGGGACTTTTTTTAGGAGGCTTTCTGTTAGCCTCGAAGAAAGCCCTTGGAAAACAACTCGTTCGACTATAATATGCGATTTTTAGGGGTGTCAAGGAAATCTGCCTATTGATGAGTCAGACGAAAGGAAAGGTGGAGTGTTCAAAATATCTCGCCCAGCAAGGCCGCAGACGTTTTGGCGAACGGAGCGTACACGGAGAGTACGTGAGCACCACAAAGGGGCGACCTGCCTGCGCGAAGCCGCTCCGGCGAAGGCAGGGAACGCCGCTGGCGGATTTTTTCAACACTTCACATAGAGGAAGGTGATGATGCGTCGATTAGTTGAAAGTGTGCCAAATATCAGTGAGGGGCGAGATCGGGCTGTGATTGCGAAGTTGAGCACCGGCATTGAAGCCGTTCCGTGCGTGGCCTGTTGGATGTGCATGTTGATCCCGACCACCATCGTTCGGTGTTCACGATGGTGGGCGAGCCGGACGCTATGGGTACGGCACTCTTTGGTTTAGTCCGCCAGGCCCAACAACTTATTGATATACGCCAGCATCAGGGTGAGCATCCACGAATCGGGGCTATCGATGTGGTGCCATGGATTCCCTTTCAAGGGGTAACCATGGAAGACTGCGTCACCTTTGCCAACGAACTCGGGGCACGCATTGGGCAGGAGCTTGAGATTCCCGTCTATTTATATGAACAGGCGGGAAAGGTTCCTTTGCGGACAAAGTTGGAAATGGTCCGTCGGGGAGGGTTGTTGGCCTTGGGCACCCGCATGAAAATCGAGCAAGATTGGCACCCGGATTATGGGCCTGCCATGATTCATCCCACTGCCGGGGCCCTCGCCCTGGGAGCCCGGTTTTTTCTGATTGCCTTCAACGTGGTGCTCAAGAGCAATGATCTTGTGATGGCCGGGTATATCGCCAAGTCCATTCGGACATCCAGTGGCGGGTTACCTGCCGTGAAGGCCATAGGAGTGCCCTTAGTCAGTCGAGGATTGGTCCAAGTGTCCATGAATCTCACTGACTATCGAGAAACATCGTTGCGCCGGGCCTTTTATCGCGTGTGCCGGGAGGCCCAACGATGGGAGGTAGAAATTTTGGAAAGCGAGATGGTGGGGTTGGTGCCTCGTGCCGCCTGGGATGATAAGTTATCCCAGGATCTCAAGTTGCGGCCGATGAAGTCCGATCCCGTCATAGAATATCGGCTAGAACAATACCCTGGTTTTTGATATATTTGAGTCTGCATCCTCCATAAGAGGGGAGGCTCAGTTCATCTGCTATTGAGGGGGGAGTGGCTATGAATCCAACAGCTGAAGGGCGGGCGGCGATTCGAGAGAGTAAGTTTGGGCATTTAACCGTCGGCGCAATCATGGAAACGCAGGTCCAAAGTGCGACCAAGGACACCAAAGCGGAAATGTTGGCGTCCTATATGATGGAAGGCTTCGGTTCCGTGCCAATTGTCGATAGCAACAATAAACTTGTCGGAATTGTGTCAGAGTTTGATCTGCTCGCGTCGCTTCGCAAAGGGAAAAAATTAGAAGATGTGACGGCAGGCGACATCCTGACAGCTAATCCGATTTCGGTTACCAAGGATACCGACGTGATGACCTTGATCGATGTCTTGCAAAATAACCATCTCATTCGCGTGCCGGTCTTGGATAATGTGGGCAACCTTATTGGCATTGTGGCTCGCCGAGACCTGCTTCGAGGCTATTTGCAAACATCGGGGAGTTGATGCTCCCAGAGGAGTTGTGCTACTGCTTTCCCTCACCGTGTTAATTCTTCCCATTTTCCAACAGTATTGATTCGGTGCTCGTTCTCCTCCTGATTCTTAGGAGGAGAACGTGCCATGAGTCCTGAGTTGACGACGATGAACAATCGAGTGAACCAGATTGTCAGTGCCCCCTGGTTTGAGCGCGTGATCATTGCGTTCATTCTGACCAATGGGGTGATTTTGGGCATGGAAACCTCACCGGCTCTGGTGGAACACTATGGGGACTTCATGCATTTGGGGAACCATGTCATTCTTGGGATTTTTATTCTGGAAGCGCTCCTGAAAATGATCGCGGTGGCTCCGCAAGTGCATCGATATTTCCGTGACGGATGGAATATCTTTGATTTTTCAGTCATCGTATTTTCGCTGATTCCTGCGACCGGGGAATTTGCCATGATCGCACGTTTAGCGCGGTTGTTGCGGGTGCTTCGTCTGGTTTCGACGATTCCAGAACTCCGCCTCATCGTTTCAACCTTAGTCAGATCCATTCCCAGTATGATCCACGTCATGACCCTCATGAGCGTGATTTTTTATATCTATGCCATCACCGGCTATCAGTTGTTTCATGAACATGATCCCACGCATTGGCGATCATTGGGGATCTCGCTGTTGACCCTCTTTCGCGTGGTGACGCTGGAAGATTGGACGGATGTAATGTATACGGCCATGGATTTTCATTATTTGTCCTGGCTATATTTTGTCAGCTTTGTCATATTGGGCACGTTTGTGGTCATTAATTTGTTTATTGCCGTGGTGATCAATAATCTTGATGAAGCCAAAGCCGAACGGCTGGCCGAACTTCAAGGCCCCGTCACACAAAAAGAGATACTTAAAGATTTGCGAGAGACTCAAAAAGCCATCAAGCGATTAGAAGAGCGTTTGGAGAGAACGGCATAATGGAACTGAAGATATTCGAGGGCTTGGGAATGGAAAAGATTCGCTGAGAAACAGTACCCAGCGACCAGGATTTCTGCCTAGTCGCTGGGTGCCATCATGAAGCTACTGTCGAATGCCGTTGGTCCAGGCGACGGTCGGCCCGACATTGACGGGTGCCGGTTTCGTGCATTTTTTCCCGCGATTGCCATAACTAATCGTCGAGGTTTTGATCGGGCAGGTTCCGAACGCTGTGCCGAATTCCACGATCCCTTCCACAACCGTCAGGGTGGTTTGGCCATCCGGCTGCACCTTGAGGTCAAATTCAGTTGATTTGACGGCGGCGGTGGCCACCGGAGTTTCGATTTCCAACGGTTTGGGTCCTCCCATGGTTTTCACCCAAACTTCTCCTGTCGCAAGTCGTAAAATTCTGGTAATGCCTTTGTCGATTTCCCATCGGGAGAGAATAAGAAAGTCGGTGTCTTCGTTGAGGGCCACCTGGATGCCATTGGTAAATTCCATTAACCCCTGACTTCCCTTGCCCGTTTTGACCCTGTCTCCTTCGTATAAGGGAAGAGACCCTTTCCCCTCCAGTTGTTCCTGGATACCATCGGTTCGAACAACCGTGAAATCTCCGACGGCATTAATGGCATTGCCCACCAATACTTCGGCTGCATGAACCTGAGTCATTGAAAGGAAACCTAGACACAACGCCAGACCACATATTCCGGAAAGGAGTTGCCGGGTCAAGCGTGGGAGCGGGTTGAGTGAAAAAAGAGAACGGTTATGTTTCATGTGAGCCTCCTGTTGTCATCATTGAGAAAACAGACAATGAATAATCGCGAAGGGATTGCTTCTGTAATATGAATGCTGTTTTAGCGTGATGCCACCACCCGAATGGGTTTTCTCCCAACGGGAAGCGTGGCCAGGACCTGGCTTGTTCCCGTATCAACAACCATCAAATTATTCGATTTCGTGTGACCAACATAGATTCGCGTGCCTACGGCATTGGCCCATACCCCGTTGGGGCCCTCTCCCACGTCAATTTGTTCCCGAATGGACAATGTCGGGCTGGTGGCATTGACCACCACGATTTTATTGAGTCCGGTGACGGTGACATAGGCATTGGGGCCGGCTGTGCCTTTCAAAGCAAAAGCAATTTGTTGAGGGGCTGGACCCACTTCGATGGTCGCGGCGATTTCATTCGTGGCTGGATCGATGACATAAATGTCATTACTGCCGGTGTTGGTCCCCCAGATTCGGCCATCAGGCCCTAACGTTAAAAAGTGGGGATTCGGGCCGACCGGGATTTGCTTGATCACTTGATGAGCTGTCGTGTCGATCACGTTGACCATTTTGTCCTGTGTGCTCACATAGGCGAATTTGCCATCACGGGAAAAGGCAATTCCCATGGGGCCTTTGCTCACGGGAATGGTACCGAGAATGCGGTAAATGGACGTATCAATAATTGAGATGGTGTTATCCGTGATATTGGCGACCCAGGCATGCTTATTGTTGTTGGTGAGTGCCACCACATGCGCGCGGGTACCGGTGAAGATCGACGCGATTGGCTTGCGAGACTCGGTATCAATGACCGATACCCGGCCGTTGGCCAGATGTGTCACCCAGAGTTGCTTTCCGTCACGACTCAGGGCCAAATCGTGTGGGCCGTAGTTAAGCGTATCAATATTCCCAATGACTTGATAGCTGTCTCCGTCAAGAACGGTCACGGTATTGGAACTTTCATTCGCGGTATAGACCCGGGTATTGAGTCCCTCGGGCTTGGTGGGGGGCTTGGCCGAACAACCTGTTAAGTGCGCCCCTGCCAAAAGGGCCACACCGATTAAGAGGGGAGTTGTTAAACGGAAACGTTCATTCATGAGTCGAGGCCTCCTATACTGAGGTGGAAATAAGTTCGCCCGTCTTATTGGATCCGGCCGAGAATCAATTGTCCTTCAACCTCACCTTTTTTGACCGGATGTTGGTTTTGGCCCGTGGCCTGGGGGACCTTGGAGGAAAGATAGGAATAGGCTTCGTCAACCGTCACGAGGCCGTCACCATCCACATCCGCTTTTCCCCTCAGCCCTTCGAGTAGATAGTAGGTAAAGACGCCATGGCCCAGATTATCCCGTTCTTCACTGACTTCTCCCGCCCGGCTGGCTGTGAGAACCACCCGCCCCTTACCTTTTGACAGGCGGTTTAAAAAACCATCCGAGAGGTTAGCACGATGGCCGGCTGTAGAAAATGTCCGGCCGGCCGTGGCCCCACTATAACAAGAATCCGTTATGAAAATGACCCGTTCCGCGGACAATCGATGGAAAATAGTTTCGACTTCCCGCATGGGTAGGCCGGTGGAATACAAGTCTTGTGCATCGGCATCATAAGGAATGAGGTATTTTTCCAGCCCATCCCCGTCGGGGCTGGAGGCATCCGGTTCCGGGGCTCCATGACCGGCATAATAGATAATGACGGTGTCTTTCGGTCCGGCATTGCGTTTTAATTCCGTGCCTAAGGATCGCTTCAGGTTTATCAGCGTGGCTTGCTCGTTGGTTAAGAGCGTCATGTGATCGTGTTTAATCCCCACATTCTTGATGAGATAATCGTGAAATGCCAAGGCGTCCTTATCCGCATATTTTAATGGGCGGACGGTTTTGTATTGTGAAATGCCGATCACCACAGCCCAGATTTGTCCCCTGTTCACTTCACGTGTCACCTGGAGTGTTCGGGTGGAAGCGAGTTGATCACCGTCATAGGCCACCACGGTGATGATATTCTCTCCCTCACGAAGTAGAACCGATTCCGAAAATTCCAACGTCGCTGGCCCTGAGTCCCTGGAAGACACCACCGCAATTCCTCGTCCCTGCCGTCTGGCCAGGAGTTCATCATTGACCCGAACTTCTATTCGGGCAATGCCGCGGTCACTGGCCGCAGCCCCGACCAGTTGTACCCGGTCGACTTTTAGGACTTGTTGATCGAATGGGGTGGCCAAGGCAATGGCGGGGGGCGTTTTGGCTGAAACCTGAGATTCGTTCATTTTCTCAAGTTTGGCCTGCAGGTGGGCCATTTCCTGCTTGAAATTCCGCAGGGCCTTCTCCGCTTGTTCCCGTTGCGCCTGCTCCTCTTGAAGGGTTTCACGCATAGTAGACAGTTCGCTCGATTTCGTATTGGCAGTGGCTTCGAGTTGGGCCCGGAGCTGCTGCGCTTCCGCCTCCCGTTTGCGCAAGGCCTGTGCAATCTGTTCCCGCTCCGTCCGTTCCCGTTCCAATTGTTCCTGTGTGGTGGAAATCGTGGATTGTTGAGAGGCGGTCATATGTTCCAATTTTTTCTGAAGACCGGCCATTTCCTGTTCGCGCTGATTCAAGGTGTGTTCGATGCGAGCCCGCTCTTGTTCAGCTTGTTGGAGCTGTTCTGACAGGGTAATGAACTGGGACGCCTTATTGGCTTCCAGCCCATTGATCATGGGTATGGGCATCTCGCCTTTGATTGATGTCTGGAGCGTGTCGACTTGTTGTTTGGCAATCCAGCCTGTTTCCTTCTCCGACAATTGGATCCGGTACCAGTCGCCAAGTTCCCCGGTCACCGCAAGTGTTTGCAATTTTTCAACTGTGGCGATGACAGAACTTTCTACTCCGGCTCCGCTGAGCAACGAGGAGCGGTCCTGAGTCACCGTCACCATTTTATTGGTGGCGATAATCTGTTGAGGGGGGCTGGTGTCTACGACCAGATCAACCTTTTCGTTTAAAAACACATTCTGGGTTTTTTCCTTGATAAATAAACCAAATCCGACTTCGGATTTTGGATAATCGGGCCACACAGTGAAGCTAATGCGGGCTTGCTTGGTGCCATCTGGCTCCAGTTGACCGAATCGAATCATCTGAGGCCGGACTTCCAAGTGCTGCCCTTCCTCATTGGTCAATTCCACCCAGGTATCTTTGGCGGGAACTGTGCCCACATTTTTTATGGTCAACAAGAGGTCGACGGCTTCACCTTTTTGAATTCGACCATCGCCATTGCCTACTGATTGTCCGGTCCCGTCATCAAGAATTTGATAATTGTAGGCTAAGCGAGGCCGAGGCGGTCCGGAGAGCGTGATCAAAGCCTTTAGGGGGTCAGGGACAAAGCCATTGTATTCTTCGAAGTGGATGTCCAGAGGGATTTCTTGGGTGGTCAGGTCTTTGGGAATGGTCACTTTCAATGTTTCCGACTTGGATTGTCCGGCCGGAATTTTCCCAAAATAGAATGTTCGTCCATCAAGGATGGGATTCGAGCTAATGGTTTTGGCTAGAAATCGGTAGAGGGGACCTTTCCCGGTATTGGAAATATGCAGGTCCACAGTGAGTTCATCCCCAGGCTTGATTTCATGGGGCTGAATCGAAAAATCCGCTTCTGCATGCGGGGGAGGGACAGGGGGCGGACCTACATCGGCATCCCTGGGAATCACGGGTTCTGTCTTGCCTTGCGCCACGTGAGTCTGAGGTATAGTTGCAGTTTGAAGACGTACG
>Ga0224497_10002251_pt1 | contig 11564 bp, 11 predicted proteins | sample SF_Jul11_sed_USG_4_FD_167970 | JGI IMG/M metagenome (GOLD analysis project Ga0224497, IMG submission 167970) | Sediment microbial communities from San Francisco Bay, California, United States - SF_Jul11_sed_USGS_13 | ecosystem: Environmental > Aquatic > Marine > Sediment | place: USA...
GATGTAAGTAAAAGCAAGAAACCTAGAATATAGTAATTTTTCATTCTACTAGACTCCTATTTATCGGGGCAGCCATCAGTATCCCTGTCTCCGTCATAGTCTTCAGGTTCTAGAGGACACATGTCTTTATCATTAATGATACCATCCAGGTCTGCATCATGTTTGTATCTTGATTGTTCTGGAACAATATCTGGGCAGCCATCATCATCTTGATATTTGTTCCAAGTTTCTTTATCATTTGGACATGTATCAATAATATCAGGAATGGTATCTCCATCAGAATCAACAGTCATCTTACCAATAGGAACAGTATCTGGACATCCGTCATAGTCATAATATCTATTCCAGACTTCCATTTGTTGTGGACACATGTCCATTATGTCTGTAACACCATCACCATCAGAATCTTGCTCTGTAATAATACTATCAGGGCAGCCGTCGGTGTCTTCAAATCCATTATAGGTTTCTGCAACTAAAGGACAGTCGTCTGCCTTATCTTCAATACCGTCATTATCAGAATCTACAACAAATGACTGTACAACAATATCTGGACATCCGTCATCGTCCTGGAATCTATTGTAAGTTTCAGCAGACATCGGACATGCATCAATCATATCAGGGATGCCATCTCTGTCTCTATCTGCTGTTGTAATATAATCATCAGGACAGCCATCATAATCTAAAATTCCGTTATAGGTCTCTGCACTAGTTGGACAATTATCTACAAAGTCATTAATTCCATCATTATCAGAATCAGGTGAACCTTTGTTATCAAATAAGGTGTCAGGACATCCGTCTTTATCTTCAAACAAGTTGTATGTTTCTGGAATTTGTGGACAGGAATCTAGACTGTTTATAATGCCATCAAAGTCGGAATCTACATCAGTCAAATATGGCGGAAAGTCAGGACAACCGTCATCGTCCTCAAATCCATTGTATCTTTCTCTATTAATTGGGCATTGATCAATTAAATCTGGGATTCCATCCATATCAGAATCAGATTCAGTAAAATCATCTGGACAACCGTCATTATCTACATATCTATTCCAAGTTTCTTTTTCATCTGGACATTGATCTAATGAATCTCTTATTCCATCTCCATCAGAATCCATTACAGAAACATCAGGACAACCGTCATCGTCCATGTATCCGTTAATGACTTCTGGTTGTAATGGGCACTTGTCTTGTAGATCCAAAATGCCATCTCCATCATTATCTAAATTAGTTAAGCTTGAAACATTGTCAGGACAACCATCTTTATCTTCAAAGCCATTGTAAGTTTCTTTTGCAGTAGGACATTGATCATTTACATCTGGAATTCCATCTCTGTCTCTATCTGTTGTGGCATCATTATCAGGGCAGCCATCTCTGTCAAAAAACCCATTGAATGTTTCAGGTTGATTGGGACACAGATCAGTATAATCACTTATTCCATCTCCGTCAGTATCTGGAATTTCTTTGGCACCATTAACAAAGTCTGGACAGCCATCATCGTCTTGGAATTTATTGTAAGTTTCTTTTATATCAGGACATTGATCAACAGAATCTACAATTCCATCTCTGTCTCTATCTTTATCAGTTGAATAAATTGGAATATCAGGACAGCCATCATCGTCTTGGAATCCATTATATCGTTCTGGTTCTAATGGACATGCATCATCGATATCCATTATTCTGTCTTTGTCTGCATCATTTAATACGCCAGAGAAAGAGGGTGCAGAATCAGGACAGCCATCATAATCTGCAAATCGGTTAAATGTTTCAGGTTCGTTTGGACAAATATCAAATCTATCGGCAATTCCATCACCATCTTTATCACTGAATGCAGTGTCTAAAGCAGTATCAGGGCAACCGTCTGTATCTAAGTACTCGTTGTAAACTTCAGGTTCTTTAGGACAGATATCAATTTTATCTGGAATACCATCATTATCAGTATCAATAAAATCAGAATCAGTCATAGTATCAGGGCAACCATCATCATCCTGGAATCTATTGTAAGTCTCAGCACTTAAGGGGCAAGCATCAATTGCATCTGGAATGCCATCTCTGTCTCTATCTGCAGAACCATAATTATCGGGACAGCCATCTGTATCAAGGACACCATTAAGAGTCTCAGGTTGATTAGGACACAAATCTACCAAGTCAACAAAACCATCTCCATCAGAGTCCGGTAATCCAGTTGAACCAGTACCAGGAACTGTATCAGGACAGCCATCCAAGTCTTGGAATCGATTATACTTTTCCCTCAAGTCAGGACACAAGTCAATATGATCCTCAATTCCATCATAGTCCTCATCATACCATGGAACAAAGTTTGATGGACAGCCATCCAAGGCTCCTTCACTGTCTTCTTTAAGATTTGGACAAATGTCTATCTCATCAGGGATCCCATCTTTATCTAAATCATGTTCGGCAAATACAGGATTAACAGGAACGCTAGATAATACTGATACAAGTAAGAATAGGAATCCGAGAAGGTATTTTGGGTTCAATACTAATTTTTCCTCGAGGATCCAGTAATTAAACCTCACTCTAAAAAACTGTCAAGTTTACAAAAGATTTGAGAAAAATTTCCATGTCAGACAAAAATCTCGATCAATTTAAGTAAACCAGAACATGATTTTATCGTGTATGAGTTGTTCTGGAGAAGTAGTAGAAAATGATGAACAGTTGATCCGGATCAGTCCTGCAATTTCAGATCAATTAAAAAAAGCAAAGTATGGAGTTTCTGATCATTCTACTGTCGAGCTCTGTCATTGGACAAAAAAATCATTCAAACATGAAGGTAATTGTTACAAGCACAAGTTTTATGGAATATCTACTCACCGATGTATGGAGTTTTCTCCTGCAGGAATGTACTGTGAAAATCGTTGCGTGTATTGCTGGAGGCCGATGGAATTTTATGATTCACTAAAAATGCAACCAGAATATGTTTCAGAGCCAGAAGAAATTTTGAAAAAACTAATGGAGGAGAGAAAAAAGTTGATCATGGGATACTATGGTGATTCTAGAAACGATAAACAAAGATTGGATGAATCATTACTTCCAAGTCATTATGCGATTTCCCTTTCAGGTGAGCCAACAATGTATCCAAAACTTCCAGAATTGATAAAATATCTCAAGTCACTTGAAGCAACAAAATCAATTTTTCTTGTTACTAATGGGCAAGAGCCAGAGATGATTCAGAGACTTCAAGATGAAGATGCATTACCAACTCAACTTTATCTCTCTACAAATGCTGCAGACTATGAATCATTTTTAAGAATTAACAAGCCAAAATATGATGATTCATGGATAAGATGGAATAAAACTCTAGAGATGCTAAAAGATTTAGATACAAGGACAGTACTTCGAATAACTTTGATTAGAGATTATAATGATCAAAAAGAAATGATTCCAGATTTTACATTAATGTTTGAAAAAGCGAGTCCTCATTTTATAGAAATTAAATCATATATGCACATAGGGCGTTCAACTAACAGATTGGAGTACTCAAACATGTTAGAAATGGACGAGGTAAGAAAATTTAGTCAGGAAATAGTAGATAGAAGTAAAATGTATTCTGTCATGGATGAAAGTTTTGTATCAAGAATTGTAATACTACAAAACAAACAGAGATTTATCAATCGTTTTATTTCTGCTCATGCAAATACCAATTAGCAAATTTTTTTAATGCTTTGTATCTATGGGATAATTCATTCTTATTGGTTGATTCAGCAAATGTTTTTTTGGAATCTTCTGGAATGAAGATAGGATCATATCCCCATCCAATTCCTTTTTGGGTTTTTGAGATTTTTCCATGAACTTTTGCCACAAATGATTTTGAACTATGTTTATCATAAAATGAAACGATTGAAACAAATTTTGCTTTTCTGTTTTGTGTAAGAAGATCTAGGATTCCTTTGTTACCTATAGTTTTAAAAACATATGATGAATATGGACCTGGAAAGCCATCAAGGGAATCTATAAAGAGACCGTCATCTTCTACAATAACAGGTTTTTTAAATTTCTGAAATGCATCAATTGCTTTGTTTGATGCTATTTCTTTAAGAGAATCAGATTGTATCTCTTCTAGTTCAAATTTACAGAATCCAAGATGTATTCCAAATGACTTTAAGATTTTTTTTGCTTCTTCATATTTGTGTTTGTTAGAGGACACAAAGTAAAGATCAAATGACTGCAGCATACCTACCACGACTCTCAATTGATGATACAAGATTTGTGATTTTAGAAAGTTGTGAATTGCCTACTATTGATTTGTAGCCCAAGAGAAAATTATTCCAAGAAGATTCCATGATTTTTGCATGTGCACTGTTAAGAATCTCCTTTATGAGTCTCAAATCTACTGCATGATCTTCGGGTTTATTGGTTTTTTGTGACAAGCCAAAATCAATTACATAGATCTTGTTTTTGTAAAGTATAAAATTCGATGTTGTAAGATCCCCATGCATTATTCCATTTTGATGCATAATTCCAACTAGTTTTCCAATTTCCATTGATTTTTTGACTATTTTTGATTCAGTTAAATCATGTACAGGTATTCCTGGAATTTCTTGCATTATTATTTCAGATTTTTTTAGATTTACATAGTAAACAAGTGGAGATGAAATTCCAAATGACTTTACTTCAGAGAGAATTTGAGATTCTCTTATAGTACGTTGTTTTCGAATTTTTGAGTCAAGTACTGAATTTCGATATTCCTTTGATTTTCTTATTTTAAGAATGGCGTTTGAATTATTCCATTTAGTAAGATAAATGTCAGCTTCTGCACCTTTTTTTAATAATTTCAACAAAGTCTCTTTTTTATTTTATAATTTAGAAGTTTATGAATTAAATCAAAACAGATGAAATTCAAAATTCATTAAAATTATAACCTAAAGAATTACAATAAGGTCAAGTTATGGAAGAAGGAGAGAAAAGATTAGAACAGGAAGATTGTAATGAAGATACTTTAGGTTCAGGAATTTTGACTCTTACTAATCGAAGATTAGCTTTTGATAAAACTCAAGCAAGAATGATGGATTTTTCGAAGCACTTTGGTGACACGGTTATTGATGTAGCATTAGATGATGTGATAAAAGTCTGGAAAGAGGGAAGACTGATGAAAAAAGTTTGTTTTACTGCAAAAACAAAGGAAGGAGAAAAGACCTATAAATTTGGTGTAATGAATACCAAAAGTTGGCTTAAAAAAATTGAGGCAGCACTAGAAGATTTTAAAAATTAATAATTCACTACAACTGAATCTAGTCTCCAGGATTGAGTGACAAAGGTATTTTCTAGTGAGACACCCTTTTTTACCTGTGATTCTAAAAGTCCAGTCCAACATATTTGGCTTCCACAATCACCTGCATATTTTAATGGTACAACAAAAAATTTTGCATTATGTCTTTTACATACATCTTGTAACATTTGAGATAATCTTTTGTTTGCAGCAACTCCTCCTACAACCATTAATTCTTTTTTTCTTGTAAATGATAAAGCTCTTTCTACCGTTTCGCTAATCATCGCAAAAGCTGTCTCTTGTAATGAATAGCATGCATCAGATCTACTTTTAGATATAATTGATTTTGAGGCAGATAACAGACCAGAGAAAGATACATCATTTCCTTTAACAGAATATGGCAGTGACACATAATTTGTGGTAGTACTTGCTAATTCTTCTATATTTTTTCCACATGGAGATGCAAATCCTATTGAGCGTCCAAATTGATCTAAGAGTTGTCCTAGTGTTATATCCAAAGTTTCACCAAATACCCTCCATTGTTTATTTAGAAATGCGAGAATCATTGTATGACCACCAGATACTAAAAGTACTAGAGGGTTTTGGGCACCAGTAAGTAATTTTCCTAATTCAATGTGTCCTATTGCATGATTAACGGGATATATTGGGATTTTGTAGTAAGATGCCAAAGAGCGTGCAACTACAGCTCCAACTCTCAGACATGGACCAAGACCGGGTCCTGCGGCATAGGATACAATATCTATATCCTCAATTTTTATTCCTGCATTAACAAGACATTCAGAAAGTACTATTGAACTATTTTCAATATGGTGTCGGGATGCCTCTCTAGGATGAATTCCTTCTCCTTCAGGAGGACGATAAATTTTTCTTACATCTGATAAAATTTTTCCTTGCTTCCCTTTTTTTTCCAATATTGCACACGAAAAAGTATGAGCCGTGCTTTCAACACCTAAACCTAACATATCATCCCCTGCTTAATGTTGAGACTATTTTGATCACATCGCCATTTTTTAGTTTGTGATCACCACCGATTCTCTGCTTTGTTTTACAATCAATTGCATGCAAAAATCCTTTTGCTATATCTGCATGAATCATGCCTGCCAAATCTTTTGCAGTAGAACCTTCAGGTAATAATTTGGCATCAGGTAAAACATCGCCATCTTTGTTGGTTAATTTAGATTCATCCTCTACAGGATAAACTACAATGAAATTTAATAAATCAAAAACTGCCGTATCCAAAATTTTTTGGATGCCTGTTGTATGAATCTTTGAGAAAACTGCTTTAACAACATCTAATGCTTTTTGTTGAGGTGGCAGAATTTCTTTACCTTCTATGACAGAAAATTTATCATCACCTGATTCATAATTAACAATCCCAGCTTTTGATGCTTTTCGTAAAAGTAATTCAGTTTCAGCGCTACAAGGAATTACAGGATCAGATATTTTTTTAATAATTTCCAGTTCCTTGCAAAGATCAGCCTTGTTTGCAGCAATAATGATGGGTTTTGTACTTTTTCTTAATTCTTTAACAAAAGTTAGCAGGTCAGAATCGTTCCATTCTTTAGGATTTTTTGATATCAATCCCAATTTTTGAAGTACTTCGTGAACTTGATAATCCTTAATTCCTAAACCAGTAAATCTTTTTGCTATACCATCAGTAAGTTTTGCTCTTTTTTGATCAATTTCCCTAGTGAGTTTATCCCATTCTCTTTTGAGAATATCAACAAACCACTGAATGAATTCTTCTTGAACAAATTCAATGTCTTCAAGTGGATCATGTGAACCAATTGGAACTGGTTGTCCTTGAATATCGGTAGTTCCTGCTATATCTACAACATGAATTAAGACTTCGGCTTGTCTTGCATCATCAAGAAATTGATTTCCCAATCCTTTTCCTTCGTGAGCCCCAGGAACTAAACCAGCTACATCAATTAGTTTAACAGGTATAAATCGAGTTCCACCGGAGCATAAATCATTTTTGTGATCAATTTTAAAATGTATACATGCGCATTTTGACTTGACATATGCAACCCCTATGTTAGGTTCAATTGTTGTAAAAGGGAAATTTCCAGTCGGGACTGGAGTTTCAGTTGCAGCTGAAAAAAAGGTTGATTTTCCAACATTTGCTTTTCCAAGTAAACCAATTTGCAATACAAACAAAAATTCTTTTGTACTTATTAGTATTGCAGAAATTGTTTAATTCAGTCAATTTTAATTTTCTAGTATGATCATAGTAATCACAGGAAATCCAGGTGTTGGAAAACATACTATTACCAAGGAGGTTCTTAATCATTTAGAGTTATCATTATTAGACATAAACAGCATAGCCAAAGACTCTGGATTGTTTGAATCAAATGGAAATACCAACGATGTTAATGTTGGGGAATTAGAGAATATAATTAATGAGAAGATTTCAGATTTTAGTTTAATTGTAGGACATTTGGCTCCATATGTAATATCTTCTGAAAAAATAGACAAAGTGATTGTATTACGAAAAAATCCATATGATTTGTTTGAGATTTATGAAAAAAGGGGGTATACAAAAGAGAAATCTAAAGAAAATGCAGGAAGTGAAGCTTTGGGAATTATAGCATATGATACAATTGCCAAGTTTGGAGATAAAGTTTTTCAGATAAATACAACAGCAAAAAGTGTTAAAGAAATTTCAGATATAGTTTTGAAGATTATTAAAAATAATTATTCATCAGAGACGATAGATTGGTTAGAGATGATTGTAAAAAACAATGATTTGAAAAAATTTTTTGCTTATTGATTAAATAAAGCTCTTGTCAAGAGAGGGTAATTTGTTTGAGATTTTAAAGAGTGATTTAGCAGGAAGAATAGGTGTACTTTATACAAACCATGGAAAAATTGAAACGCCTGCATATGTTCCAGTCATTCATCCTGTAAAACAAACAATTCCATCAAAGAAAATAAAAGAAATTGGTTTTGATTTGGTAATTACTAATGCATACATTACAAGAAATAACTATGGAGATGATGCCATAAAAAAAGGAATTCACAAAATAATTGATTTTGATGGTGCAATAATGACAGATTCTGGGGGTTATCAGGTTCTAGAATATGGGGATGTTAAGGTATTGCCAGATGAAATGGCAAATTTTCAGAAAGGTATCATGACAGATTTTGCAATTCCTCTTGACAAGCCAACTGGATATGGACTTCCATGGAAAAAAGCTGAATCATATGTTAAACACACATTAAAAATTTCAAAAGAGACTTTACAAAACAGTGAGGAAAATGGTCAGATATGGATTGGTCCGATTCAAGGTGGAGAACATTTTGATCTTGTCGCCAAGTCTACAAAAAAATTAGTTGATATTGGCTTTAAGATGTTAGCATTAGGCAGTCCAGTGGAATTTATGGAATCATATGAATACAAATTATTAGCACAGATGATTGTTGTAGCAAAAAAATACATACCACATTCTATTCCATTACATCTTTTTGGGGCGGGACACCCATTAACAATTCCTTTTGCAGTGGCTCTTGGTTGCGATACTTTTGATTCAGCTTCATACATGTTATATGCAAAACAAGAAAGATACATTACAGAAGATGGAACAAGACATCTGAAAGACATTGTTGTATTTCCATGCAATTGTGAAGTTTGCTCAAAATATACTCCTGATGAATTAAGACAATTAGAAAATAATGAAAAAATAAATGAGATTGCTTTACACAACTTACATACAATTAAGATAGAAGTAGATAAAGTCAGACAGGCAATTCATGAGGGAAGACTGTGGGAATATGTATTAAAAAAGGCAAGAGCCCATCCTAAATTATTTGAAATGATCCAAGTTTTAACTAGTAACTCTGATTTTCTTAGAAGAACTACTCCAAAGTTTAAGGAAAAGGCAATATTTCTTTTTGAGAAAGAGGACCAATTTCGTCCCGAAGTCCAATCATATCACAATATAGTTAGAAATTTCAAATCAAAGAAAAATGCACTTTTAGTTATAGAGGAACCAAGGACAAAGCCTGCATATCTGTCACAGCAATATTTGTCATTAAAAAAGAAACTCAGAGATATTGATTCAATCCAAATTTGTCTATACGAACCACATCTAGGTTTAATTCCATTAGAGATTTCAGACATTTTTCCAGCTGCTCATCATGAAACTGCAAGAATTGATTTTAATCCAAAGGAATTTTCAGAATTTGGGATTACTTGGAAAAAGTTTTTTGAGAACAACAAATTTTCAGAGATTTATTTTGACAAGAGTGATAAATTTCTAAGTCATCATATTAAGTCCATTCCAAAAGGAATCAAGAAAAAATCAATTCGTTAAACTAAAAATAAGAAAAAAGTGTGTGCTTTAGAAACAGCTTATAGTGCTGCGTCTTCTGCCCAACCTTTGATGAAGATACCGTTTTTGTGAAGAGGAACTGGTTGTCCAGCTGTATAATTCATTGGTCTCATCCAAAAGATTGATTTTGTTGGGCATACACCGATGCATGCACCATCAGAAATACATCTTTCTGGATAAAATACAAATGCTTTACCTCTCTTCCAGCCTTCAACAGGTTTTACTCTAAGGACATCAGGACCAAGAGTTGTACAGATTTCTACACATAGTGCACATCCGATACATCTTTGTTCATCAATGTCTGGAAGTATTGCTATTGGCATTACAATTTAATCATTGGTTGGTTACTATTTAAACCATGATTGAAATTCATAACTCTGTTATGAAAATGATCGGAGATAGTTATGCGCAGAATCTAGAAGAATAGAATTTAAAAAACAAAAAGATAACGTGGTTTACACGTTTATTTTCTCATTGCGTCTATTTGACCAGAAGTAACCCAGTCAAGTAATTCAGCTGAAGATGGATTTAGATCTGCTTTCTGATTCATCAGATTGTTTACCCAAATCCAGTTAAGTTGGTTTAGGAGTGGTTTGTTTGCTTCGTCACCAGCACGTGTTTTAGCGACGACGGCTTGATCTTGTTGTCCTAACCATTCTTGGAAGCTTCTTCCCATGAGAATTGAATCTTAGCTTACACTAATTAAAGCTTTTGTAGATTTTACAGTAGACATAATGATCGGTTCGGTCTTTGAGAAGGTTTTAACGTCGATACAAATCCAATTTATTTCTTGGATGTTAAAGTTTTAGGGGCAGCAAACGAAGTTGGTCGATCAGGATTCTTGGTGAATTGTCAGGGCACCAATCTCTTATTGGATTATGGAGTGCTTTTTGGTAGACGTGGTACTCCACCTGGATATCCAGTTCATGTAAAGCCAAAAGATGTAGATGCGATAGTTATTACTCATGCTCATCTTGATCATTCAGGAAACGTGCCATCTCTGTTTGTTAGTGGCAGTACAGATGTTTATGCAACACCACCAACATTTGACTTGTCAAAATTGTTAATTGAAGACATGCTAAAAATTGAAAAAAATGCCCATCCATTTGATTTACCTGAACTAAACAACATGATGAGAAATGCTAAAGAAATAGGATTCAAACAAAAAGTAACTAAAGGAAATGCCACTTTTGAATTAAGGGAATCAGGACATGTAATTGGAGGAAGTACTGTTTTAGTAGAATCTGAGAAAAAACGACTTTTCTATACCGGCGATATTAAAATTCATGGTTCTAGAATGTTGCGGGAAGCAGATTTGGATGTAGGAGATATTGATCTTTTAATTACAGAGAGTACTTATTCTCTGACAGAGCAAATTCCAAGAAAAGAATCAGAAAAACAATTGATAGAATTTGCAAATGAAGTAATGGATAGAAAGGGAATACTGTTTATTCCATCATTTTCAGTTGAGCGTTCACAAGAAATTGCATGTATTTTAAAGAATGCAAATTTCAAACATAAGATAATCATGGATGGAATGGCACTTAAAGTAAATGAGATAATGTTTCGACATCCTGATTATCTAAGAGACGCAAAAGTATTCGCAGATGCTATCAATAATGCAGTTTCAATTAAGGAGCATGGGGAAAGAAAACGTGCGATGGAAGAGCCGTGTGTTGTTATTTCGCCAGCGGGGATGCTCGTGGGTGGAAATGCAGTATATTATTTGCAACAACTTGCATTTGATGATAAAAATGGTATTGCACTAGTATCATATCAAGGAGAAGGAACACCTGGAAGAAAACTATTAGAAACAGGAAAAGTTTCTGCTAGAGGAAAAGATCTTAATGTTTTAGCTGAAGTAAAACAATTTGAATTTTCTGGACATTCTGATAGAAATGGGCTTTTTGAACTAATCAGGAAAATAAGGGGCAATCCCAAAGTTTTGACAGTACATGGAGATACAGAATCGTGTGAGAAATTTGCCC
>Ga0224497_10002253_pt1 | contig 11563 bp, 10 predicted proteins | sample SF_Jul11_sed_USG_4_FD_167970 | JGI IMG/M metagenome (GOLD analysis project Ga0224497, IMG submission 167970) | Sediment microbial communities from San Francisco Bay, California, United States - SF_Jul11_sed_USGS_13 | ecosystem: Environmental > Aquatic > Marine > Sediment | place: USA...
CACGGTCACCCGCATTCGCCTGGAACACCTCGACTGCGACTGACAAACTTTTTCATATCTTGGGCGCTGCACGCCAGCGAGGAATAACTGCATGTCTACCGGATCCCGCTATACCGGATTGATCGAACGCTATCGCGACCGTCTGCCGGTTTCTGCCGACACCCGTGTCATCAGCCTGGGTGAAGGCAATACGCCGCTGGTGCGGCTGGAAAACATCCCGCGTGAGACCGGCAAGGATGTCGAACTGTATATCAAGTACGAGGGCCTCAACCCGACCGGTTCCTTCAAGGACCGTGGCATGACCATGGCAGTGACCCGGGCGCTAGAGGAGGGCTGCCGTGCCGTGCTGTGTGCCTCCACGGGCAACACCTCGGCCGCGGCGGCCGCCTATGCCGCGCGTGCCGGCATCACGGCGTTCGTTATCATCCCCGAGGGCAAGATCGCCCTCGGCAAGCTGGCGCAGGCCATGATCCATGGTGCGGCGGTGTTGCAGATCCGCGGCAATTTCGATGACGGTATGCGGCTGGTCAAGGAAGTGGCCACCGAGGCGCCGGTCACTATTGTCAATTCCATCAATCCCTACCGCCTGCAGGGACAGAAGACCGCGGCCTTCGAGATTGTCGACGAACTCGGGCGGGCGCCGGACTACCACTGCCTGCCGGTGGGTAATGCCGGCAATATCACGGCCCACTGGATCGGCTATTGTGAATACGCCCATCACGGTGATGGCGAGGTCACGAGCGCCTGTGTCCTTTGCGAAGGACAGTCCTGTGACTATGGGGGCAGGGGCGTGACCGACACGCGCCCGGTCATGGTCGGTTACCAGGCCGCCGGTGCGGCCCCGTTCATGCGCGGTGCCATGGTGGATCACCCGGAAACGGTTGCCACGGCGATCCGCATCGGCCATCCGCAATCCTGGGACAAGGCCTGGAAGGTCAGGGAGGAATCCGGCGGCTGGTTCGATGAATGCACCGACGAGGAGATCCTGGCGGCGCAGAAACTGCTCACCTCACGCGAGGGAATCTTCTGCGAGCCGGCCTCGGCGACCTCGGTGGCGGGCGCCCTGCGCGATATCAAGGCCGGTAAAATTCCGGAAGGCAGTACCGTGGTGTGCACCCTGACCGGTCACGGTCTCAAGGACCCGGACACGGCCATCAAGCAGTGTGAAGGCGCGCTGCAGACCGTCGATGCCGAACTCGGTGCCGTCAAGGATGCCATCCTGAAACACCTGGGGTGACTTTAGTCGCTGCTTCATCGCCGAGACGCCGGGGTCGCAATTTCGAAAAAACATCAAAAAACCACTCACCGCAGAGGCGCAAAGGACGCAGAGAAAAACTTAACTAAAGTATTTGGTTGACAAAGCATGTCGTGGATATGCAGGTTAATAATCTTCGAGGTATTCGAAATAATTATTTCTTTTCTCTGCGTCCTTTGCGCCTCTGCGGTGAACAGGTTTTCCCTGTCCGCATTTCACCGTGCCATTGACTCAATCTGTGTGACTTTAATGATCTACTGTTTTGTCTGATTCGGATTGCAAGCTTGTCCTGGTGGTCCCGGGTCTGTGCGGCCCGGCAAGCGACGCCCCGTTTTCCGCCTGCCTCGATGAGCACCCGCTGGCGCTGGAGAAACTGCTCGCGCGTGCCCGGGTGGAACATGGGGCTGCACGGGATCTTGATGCAACCGTGGGTGATTTCTTCGGGCTGTCGGCCGGGGCGCCGGGTACGCTGCCGGTGGCGCCACTGACCTGGCTTGCCGATACCGGCACCCCGGGCGCGGGCTATATCATGCGTGTCGACCCGGTGCATTTGCGCGCGGACCAGTCCAGTTTGCGCCTGTATGACAGCCGTGCCTTCTCCATCGATCCCGGGGAGGCGCAGGAACTCGCCGCAGCCTTCAATGACCTGTACCAGGATCGCGGCTGGCACCTGGAGGTGGTGGCGCCGGCGCGCTGGTACCTGGCACTCTCCGAGCCCCCTGTGCTGGAGACCCGGTCGCCCAATGAGTGCGCCGGCCGGGATATCAATGAACTGTTGCCACGCGGTGCCCACAGCCGTGAGTGGCATGCCCTGCTGAACGAGGTCCAGATGCTGTTTCACGCTCACCCGATCAACACGGCACGCGAGCTGCGTGGCGAACCGCTCATCAACAGCATCTGGCCGTGGGGCGGGGGTGTGCTGCCCGATGTGGTCGAGACATCGGTTGCGCGGGTTGTCACCGACCACCCGTTGTTGATGGGCCTGGCGCAGCTGGCCGGCATTCCCCGGCGTGACCTGCCGATGGACGCCGCAGAGCTGGCAGCGGGCCTTGTCGACGGTACCCACCTCGTTGTCATCGATGCCCTGGCCGCTGCACAGCAGTATGCGGATGCCGAGGCCTGGGCCACGGGACTGATGCAGCTCGAGACCGCCTGGTTCCGGCCCCTGCTGGAGATGGTCGGTGCCGGTCGTATCGGGCAGCTCGAACTCTATCCCGTCAACGGCAGGCGCTATTGCGTTAGCCGCCGCCTGATGCGGCGCTTCTGGAGGCGCCCGCGCAGTCTCGCGGAGCAGTGTCGGCATGACTAGGCGGATCGTGCGGCGCCAATCCCGCAGCACGGCGGTCGACTGGCCGGAAACTGTCCCATCCCTGCTGCGGCGGGTGTATGGCGCGCGTACCGTTGAATCGGCCACCGACCTGGATTATGCCCTGAACAAACTCGAGCCCCTGGAACTGCTCGGGGGGCTCGACGCGGCCGTCGGCTTGCTGGAGGAGGCCCTGCGTGAGGAACAGCGCATTGTCGTGGTCGGTGACTTCGACGCCGACGGGGCGACCAGCACGGCGCTGTGTTTGCGCGCCTTGCGCAGCATGGGGGCCCGGGACGTGCATTACCTGGTGCCAAACCGCTTCGAATTCGGCTACGGGCTGACCCCCGAGATCGTGGCCGTGGCCGCCGGGCTGCACCCGCACCTGATCATGACCGTGGATAACGGTATCTCCAGTAATGCCGGCGTCGAGGCCGCCAGGCAGCAGGGGATCCGTGTGCTGATCACCGATCACCACCTGCCGGGGGCCGTGCTGCCGCCGGCAGACGCCATCGTCAACCCGAACAGTCCGGGCGATGAATTTCCCAGTAAAAACCTGGCCGGTGTCGGTGTGGCCTTTTACCTCATGCTGGCGCTGCGGGCCCGCCTGCGCACGCACGGCTGGTTCGGGCAGCAGGGTATCCCGGAACCCAATCTCGGCCGTTTGCTGGACCTGGTGGCGCTGGGGACCGTGGCGGATGTGGTGCCACTGGATTGCAATAACCGCATCCTGGTCCAGCACGGTATCCAGCGAATCCGTGCCGGGCAGTGTGTCCCGGGTATCCGCGCACTGCTGGAGGTGGGCCGACGCAATGTCGCGCGCACCGTTTCCACCGACCTCGCCTTTGCCGCCGGCCCGCGCCTCAATGCCGCCGGGCGCCTGGAGGACATGTCGCTGGGGATCGAATGCCTGTTGACCGACAGCGAGGCAGCCGCCCGTGAAATGGCGGCCCGGCTGGACGCACTCAACCGCGACCGCAAGGAAATTGAATCGGACATGCAAACCCGTGCCCTGCAGGCGATCCGTGCGCTGCACCTGGAAACACAGGGCCTCCCGACCGGCCTGTGCCTGTTCGATCCCGACTGGCACCAGGGCGTGATCGGGATTCTCGCGGCCCGCATCAAGGAGCAGTTCCATCGCCCGGTAATCGCATTCGCGCAGGTTGGCAACGGTGAATTGAAAGGCTCGGCACGCTCGATCCCGGGATTCCATATCCGCGATGCCCTCGATGCCGTGGCCGCGCATCACCCGGAACTCATTACCCGTTTCGGCGGCCATGCCATGGCCGCCGGACTGACGCTGGACGAGGCGCACTACCCGGCCTTTGCCGTGGCCTTCGATGCAGAGGCCACGCGCCTGCTGTCCGAGGATGACTTGAACCACGCCATCTACTCCGATGGTGAACTGCAGGCGGACGAGTTCTCCCTGGAGACGGCCCAGGCCCTGCGCGAGGCTGGACCCTGGGGGCAGGGTTTTCCCGCGCCGGTGTTTGACGGTCGCTTCAGGCTGATCAGTCAGCGGGTTGTGGGTGAGTGCCACCTCAAACTGGTGCTGCAGCCGTACAACGGGGAAGGCCCGATCGACGCCATCGCCTTCAACACTGCCGAGTTGCCGGGATCATGCCGGGAGGTGCTGGCGGCCTACCAGCTCGATGTCAATGAATACCGTGGCAGGTTGAGTGCCCAGCTGATCGTGGAGCACATCGAGGCTGCCTGATCGGTCCGGTACGAAATAAAGCGCTTTACACCCGCTCGACAGCGCTGCCTGTTGCAGGATATCCCGGTTATGCAGGGAAGGGTGACTGCATCTGCAGCGGGTTCGGTGTGCCGCTACAGTAGTTTCCAGCGGCCAACAGCGGTATGATATCGGGCTGCAAATTTCATCTGCCAGGCAGTGGTTTAACATGCTAGACCTGAATCCCATTCGTGTCATGATCAAAGACCTCGACGGGCGTGCCGCGGCCCTTAGGGGGTATCTTTGACCTCGATGCCAGGAGTGAGCGCCTGACCGAGGTCGTTCGCGAACTGGAAGACCCCGCCATCTGGAACAACCCGGAACGCGCCCAGGAACTGGGGCGTGAGCGTGCGCGCCTGGAAGAGGTCGTGCTGACGCTGGCCACCATGGCCCAGTCCCTGCAGGACGCCGGGGAACTGCTGGAGATCGCGGCCGAGGAGGACGATGCAGCCAGCGTGAAGGAGATCGAGGCCGATGTCACCAGGCTGGAGGCGGAAATCGCCCAGCTGGAGTTTCGCCGCATGTTCTCTGGGGAAATGGACGCGGCCAATGCCTTTGTCGATATCCAGTCCGGTTCCGGTGGTACCGAGGCCCAGGACTGGGCCGAGATGCTGCTGCGCATGTACCTGCGCTGGGGCGAGCGCCACGGGTTCAAGACCGAGTTGATCGAGGTGTCGCCGGGCGAAGTGGCCGGCATCAAGAGTGCCACGGTCAAGTTCGAGGGCGACTATGCGTTTGGCTGGCTGCGCACCGAGACCGGGGTTCATCGGCTGGTGAGAAAATCGCCGTTCGATTCCGGCAGCCGGCGCCACACCTCGTTCGCCGCGGTGTTCGTTTCGCCGGAAATCGCCGATGATATCGATATCGATATCAACCCTGCAGACCTGCGCATCGATGTCTACCGCGCCAGTGGTGCGGGTGGCCAGCACGTCAACCGTACGGAGTCGGCGGTACGCATCACTCATGCTCCCAGCGGCATCGTGGTGCAGTGCCAGAACGACCGGTCACAGCACAAGAACAAGGCGACGGCAATGAAGCAGCTCAAGTCCAAGCTCTATGAACTGGAGATGCAGAAGCGCAGCGCGGACCAGCAGGCCCTGGAGGAAACCAAGTCGGACATCGGCTGGGGCAGCCAGATCCGCTCCTACGTGCTGGACCAGTCCCGTATCAAGGACCTGCGCACCGGTGTCGAGGTGGGTAATACCCAGGCGGTGCTCGACGGTGATCTCGACCAGTTCATCGAGGCCAGCCTGAAGAGCGGCCTGTAGCCTGTATTTGATTCATGAAGATCTACCGCAAAGACGCAAAGCGTGCAATGAAATCATTAACAATAAACTCACCGCCGAGTCGCAGAGGGCGCTGAGAATAAAGACAATATATATCAGTATTATATTGGTTTCCTCTGCGTCCTCCGCGTCTCTGCGGTAATATTTTTATGTTTCCTTTGCGTGCATTGCGCCTTTGCGGTGAACGGATGTTTATAAGTAGAGTCGGGAAAACAGACAGACCATGACAGAGCAGGATGAAAATGCCCTCATAGCCCAGCGGCGCGCGAAGCTGAATGCCCTGCGCGAGGCCGGCAATGCCTTTCCCAATGACTTCCGCCGCGATGCCATCGCCGGCGAACTGCATGCCGAATACGATGACAAGGGCAACGAGACTCTCGAGGCCAGCCCGATCCGCGTGAAGGTGGCTGGCCGGCTCATGGCCAAGCGCGTCATGGGCAAGGCCAGTTTTGCCCAGGTGCAGGACATGTCCGGGCGCATCCAGCTGTTCCTGCAACGCGACTCCCTGCCAGAAGGGGTCTACAAGGATTTCAAGACCTGGGACATTGGCGATATCGTCGGGGCCGAGGGCGTCCTGTTCAAGACCAAGACCGGTGAATTGTCGGTGCGCGCCGAGACGGTCCGGATCCTGACCAAGTCGCTGCGGCCACTGCCGGAGAAGTTTCACGGCCTTGCGGACCAGGAGACCCGCTACCGGCAGCGCTACGTGGATCTCATCATGAACGAGGTCTCGCGCAACACCTTCCGGATGCGCAGCCTGATCGTGCAATACATACGCCAGTACCTCAACGAGCGTGACTACCTCGAGGTGGAAACCCCGATGATGCAGGCCATCCCGGGAGGCGCCACGGCGCGGCCGTTCTCCACCTATCACCATGCCCTGGACATGGACCTGTTCCTGCGTATTGCACCCGAGTTATACCTCAAGCGCCTGGTGGTCGGCGGCTATGAACGGGTCTACGAGATCAACCGGAATTTCCGCAACGAGGGCCTGTCGTCACGCCACAATCCCGAGTTCACGATGCTGGAGTTCTACCAGGCCTACGCCGACCACAATGACCTGATGGACCTTACCGAGGACCTGCTGGTCAGCATGGCATCAGCCATGCTCGGTACCACCACGATTGAATACCAGGGCGAGCACTACGATTTTGGTCGGCCGTTTCGGCGTATGACCGTGCGTGATTCCATCCTGCATTTCAATACGGACCTCACGGCAAACGACATCGATGAGCTGGACAGGGCGCGCGCGCTTGCCGACAGGCTCGGCATTCCACTGAAGGAAAGCTACGGCCTGGGCAAGGTGCAGATCGAGATCTTCGAGAAGACAGTGGAAGGGCGTCTGGCCGATCCCACCTTCATTACCGCCTATCCGACCGAGGTATCGCCGCTGGCACGGCGCAATAACGTCGACCCGTTTGTCGCCGACCGCTTCGAGTTCTTCGTGGGTGGCCGTGAGATCGCCAACGGGTTCTCCGAGCTGAACGATGCCGAGGACCAGGCGGAGCGCTTCCGCAGACAGGTCCAGGAAAAGGAGGCGGGCGACCTGGAGGCCATGCACTTCGATGCCGACTATATCCGCGCCCTGGAGCACGGCATGCCGCCGACGGCCGGAGAGGGTATCGGTATCGACCGGCTGGTGATGCTGTTTACCGATTCGCCCTCGATTCGCGACGTGCTGCTGTTTCCGCATATGCGGCCGGAGGTGTAGGTTTCTGCAGTTTGGTTTGCTTCGGCGATGCCGGTTGCAACAAAGTCGGCTGAAGCGCTGTTGAGTCAGCCCGTGCGGCTTCAGGTGCCCCGTGCGGTGTCGATGAAGAGCTGGAGACGCTGTCCAGGTTGCAGATATTGTCCTTCCGGCAGGGTGTTCCACGCCCTCAGATTGGCGATGCTGACGTTGAATCTTCTCGATATCAAGTACAGCGAGTCACCCTTGCGTACGGTGTAGCTGAACGGGTGGGGCGCCGCGTCGTCCTGGCGGATGACGAGTACCTGCCCGGGCCTGATAATGGAGTCGGGGTCCAGGTCATTCCACAACGCCAGTTCGCGGACGTTGACCCCATTGCGCCACGCAATTGTCGATAGATTGTCGCCATCGCTGACGCGGTAGTTTGTTTCACTCGAGGGTGTGTCGTTGGCGGTGTAGGTTTCCAGCGCAGGATGGCTGACCGGGGTGTGTGCCGCCACCGGTACCAGCAGGTGGCCGCCGGCGCGGATGGTGTTACTGCGCAGTTTGTTGCTCGCGCGTAATACCGGGACGGTGGTGTCATAGCGGCGGGCGATATGGCTGAGTGTTTCACCCGGGCGGATCTTGTGACGCACCCATTTCATGCGTTCCGAGGGCGGCAGCCTTGCAAGGTTTTGCTCGAAGCTGGCGAATTTCTCCTGCGGAATGGCCAGCTGGTGTGGTCCATCCGGGTGCGTGGCCCAGCGCTGGTAGCCGGGATTCAGCTGTTGCAGCTCCTCGACCTCCATGCCCGCCAGCTCAGCGGCGACCTCGAGGTTGATCTGGCCAGGTATGTCAATGAGCGTGAACCAGGGCTGCTGGTCGAGCGGGGTCAGATGGACGCCGAAGTCCTCCGGCGCCTCGATGATGGCGCTGATAGCCAGCAGCTTGGGTACGTAGGCCGAGGTTTCGCGCGGAAGACCGAGGTGCCAGAAATCAACGGGTCTGCCGGCCCGGCGGTTTTTCCTGATGGACTTGCGCACCGTCGCACTACCGGCATTGTAGGCGGCCAGTGCCAACAACCAGTCACCACTGAATTCCTGTTGAAGTTTATCCAGATGGTCCAGCGCGGCCTGGGTCGAGGCCACCACGTCACGGCGGCCGTCATACCACCAGTCCTGTTTCAGGCCGTAGTGCCTGCCCGTGCGTGGAATGAACTGCCACAGCCCGGCTGCCCGTTCGGGTGAACGGGCCTGTGGATTGAAATTGCTTTCGATGAACGGCAGCAGGGCAATTTCGGTGGGAAAACCGCGCTTGTCCACTTCGTTGTAGATGTAGGCCAGGTAAGGTTCGCTGCGCTCGAATGAGCGTTCGATATCGCGGGTGTGTTTTGCATAGCGATGGATATGGTGCCTGACTAACGGCTTGTGTTTGTCGGGCAGTCTGAAACCGCTGCGGATAGGGTCCCAGATGTCGCTTACGGATGCCTGCACCGGCAGCTGGACCACGTCATCCCGGGGCACATCTGCGCTGACAACCACCGGGACATCTTCCGGTGAGTGATCCACGCTGGTGCTGACCGCGGGCTGTTCCTGGATTTCCGGTCGTGACGAGCTGGTGTCCAGTGATGCGCAGCCGGATAGAAACAGGATCATGATCCCCGGCAATGTGAAGCGGCTGATAATCATTGATTAAGTATGAACATTAAACTCGATTCATATCAGGGCAAGATTGTGATGCAGGTCACTATTAGCACATCACGGCATCCATGCGGGCGACCGCCAGTATGCTGACAGGCCACCCGCTCAAGGTCAACATCCGGGAGTATTGCCGGCGCCAGGGCGGTATCTTGACGCCAGATGCGGTATGATTTTGCGGCAATGAATACGGCTTCGTCAGTGTCCCAGCAGGCCATGTCCCTGCGCCGATGGTACCGACGCCCATTAGGGTGCCAGCTGGCCGATGTCGAGTTTTCGGCGCTGGCGGACGAACTCCCCAATATCTTTGGTTATCACCTGTTGGTGGTCGACCCACCCTGGGATGACTGTTCACTGTCCGCCAGCCGGATTACGCACCACGTGGTGCAGCGTATCCATATCGACCCACTGGCACAGGCGGGTGTGGTCGGGGATACGGAATCATGGCCGGTGATGACTGATACCGTTGACGCCATTATTCTGCCACATACCCTCGAGATGACTCCGGACCCGCACCAGGTCCTGCGTGAAGCCGACCGCAGCTTGATACCCGATGGTCACCTGGTCATCCTGGGCTTCAATCCACGCAGTCTCTGGGGTGTGCGACGGGTTTTATCGAGGCGCTCACAGGAAATGCCCTGGTCGGGTCGCTTCCTGAGTATGCACCGCATCAAGGATTGGCTCAGCCTGCTGGGATTCGACACCCTGGAGAGCCGCTTCCTGTTCCACCGTCCGCCGGTGCAGAACACGCGCCTGCTGGAGAAATTCCAGTTCCTCGAGCGCGATACGCCGCATGGCCGGATGCTGCTGGCTGCGTCCTATATCCTGGTCGCCCGGAAACGCACCATGATCATGACGGCCATCAAGGCCGGGCATGCCACGTCACAGCAGTTGTTCCCGGTCGGTATTCCGAGTTCCAGCCAGAGAAATCTGCGGCGTGCCGGCTGAAACGGAGATCTATACCGATGGCGCCTGCCGCGGCAACCCGGGTCCGGGTGGCTGGGGCGTGGTGCTGCGTTACAAGGGTCGCGAGAAGAACCTCTACGGGGCCGAGGCGCTGACCACCAACAACCGCATGGAACTCATGGCCGCGATCATGGCGCTGGAGAGCCTGAAGCGCCACTGCCGGGTCCGGCTGACCACGGACTCGCAGTACGTGCAGAAAGGGATCACGGAATGGCTGCCTAACTGGAAGAAACGCGGCTGGAAGACGGCCTCCAGGAAGCCGGTGAAGAACATCGATCTGTGGCAGCGCCTGGATGCGGCCATCGTAGGGCATGATATCCAGTGGGAGTGGGTGCGCGGCCACAGCGGGCACCCGGAAAACGAACAGGCGGATGCGCTCGCCAACCAGGCCATCGACGAATTGCTGATGATGACTGAAACCCGATAATTTCACCGCAGAGACGCAGAGGGCGCGGAGAAAAATAATATTTTAGATCACTGCTGTCCCATAAACTCCCTCTCCCACCGGGTGTATAGACCGGAGACAAGGGTAACGGGTGAGGGTATCAAAACAGATAACTGCTTGTATTTAAATCCCCTCATCCTGGCCTTCTCCCTGAGGGAGAAGGGACGTTCTGTTTGTATGGCGGCGACGCGGATTCATGTTCCGAGTGTAGAGGCAACTGGTATCAGTCTTGTCATACATGAATTTATAGTTAATCCTATCAATGTTTATGGGACAGCAGTGATTTTAGATATAAAACATGCCCTGATGTGTCGATTGTATTGGCATGTATTTACTTTGTTCTTTGGTATTGGTTCACTTCGCGCTCTCTGCGTCTCTGCGGTGAATCTTTTGGTTTAAATCTGGAACTACTATGCGACAGATCGTACTGGATACCGAGACCACCGGGCTGGAGCCTTCCGACGGGCACCGGATCATCGAAATCGGCTGCGTCGAACTCGCTGACCGGCGCATAACCGGTAACACCTATCACCAGTATATTCAGCCGGAGCGTGAAATCGATGCCGGTGCCATGGAGGTGCACGGGATTACCAACGAGTTCCTGCTGGACAAACCGCGGTTTGCCGACATTGCAGACGAATTTCTCGAGTTCATCCGCGGTGCCGAACTGATTATCCACAACGCGCCTTTCGACGTGGGTTTTATCAACCACGAGTTTTCACTGCTGCAGCAGCGCATCGGCACCCTGGACAAGTACTGCAGTATCATCGATACCCTGGCGATGGCACGCCGTCAGCACCCTGGCCAGCGCAACAACCTGGATGCGCTCTGCCGGCGCCACGAGATCGACAATTCACAGCGCGAGCTGCACGGCGCGCTGCTGGATGCCGAGATCCTGGCCGATGTCTACCTGGCCATGACCGGCGGGCAGGCCAGCCTGTCACTGGACAGTCGCAGTGAGCCTCATGGTGAGCAGGGCCAGGCCATCCGGCGCCTGCCTCCAGACCGTCCACGCCTGCGGGTGATTGGTGCAAGCGAAGAGGAGCTGCGCGCCCACCGGACACGCCTGGATGCCATAGAAAAGGCCTGTAACGGCACCAGTGTCTGGCGCCGGCTGGAGGAGTAGCTATTTCGTCAGATCGGGCAGCCGTCACCCGGCGATTGGGATCTGAAAGGTGTCCGCATTGATCCACATGTGGGTCAGAAT
>Ga0224497_10002254_pt1 | contig 11553 bp, 14 predicted proteins | sample SF_Jul11_sed_USG_4_FD_167970 | JGI IMG/M metagenome (GOLD analysis project Ga0224497, IMG submission 167970) | Sediment microbial communities from San Francisco Bay, California, United States - SF_Jul11_sed_USGS_13 | ecosystem: Environmental > Aquatic > Marine > Sediment | place: USA...
GGCAGGCAATCTCTCGAAGATTCGAGGAAGACCGGTTTTCCAGCAATGTTTGTTGGAGTAATCGGCGGTACCTTGCTGGGCATCGGTGCAAAAGAGAATGCTGTTTTATTAATTCTATTTGCGCTTGTCATTGAGCTGACTCTTTTTCGTCGTGACAGTTTGACGTCATCTACCCTCAAACAGCTGCGCAATTTTTACCTGCTAATCCTTGCGGCTCCGGTAGTGGCAATTCTTCTTTATGTGGTCATTTATCCTGAATTCATTCTCAATGCCTATTCAATACGCTCATTCTCTCCCTACGAGCGGGTATTAACGGAAACGCGAGTATTGTGGTTTTACCTCAGCCTGTTACTTATACCGAGCATCAACAGATTGGGTTTGTTTCATGATGATATTGTCATAAGCACTGGTCTACTCCATCCCGTCACCACTTTGACTTCAGCAATATGCATCCTAACCGTTCTGGCATTTTCAATTATAAAACACAAACAATTTCCGGTTTTGAGTTTTGCCATACTTTGGTTCTTCGTGGGACATGTCCTGGAATCAAGCATTTTTGGACTGGAAATCGCTTATGAACACAGAAATTATCTGCCAAGTTTTGGTCCCATTTTTGCTGCAGGCTACGCCATCATTACTTTCACATCGAATATCGAATACCAAAAAAGAAATTATGCGTACGCCACACTACCCCTTGCCATTGTCATGATATTTTCTTGGAGCACGTGGACATGGGCGAACACCTGGAAGGACACCGACACGCTTGCAAAACATCAGGCCCTAAATCATCCTCTTTCGCCGAGGGCAAATAATTTTGCTGCCTATGTCGCCATTCGTGAAAAGTTCGATGTTATCGGCGCGATAGAATTCACAATGAAAGGGATAATTGTCGCTCCAGAAGAAGCAGGATTTAGAATAGACATGGAAACTTTTCTTGCATACCTTTCATTAGAAATAAACACAAGCCTGTCTAAAGAGCGTATCAATGTTTCCACCAAGAACTTCCATATACCTGCTTTACCGGATTACATACTGGTCAGGAATGACAACAGAAATATAATCTTGAAAAACACTGAATCTGATAAAAAGACAATAACCAGTTTACTGCGCAACAATCCTATTGCTGTGCACAGCGTTGTGGCGCTGAACAAGCTGACAGAATGCATAATTAACAAAGTCCCGCATTGCCAGACTTTGAAAACGGATGCCATTGAATGGCTTGAGACTGCCGCCGAGAATACGAGAACGACACCTGACTACCGCGCCTTTATCACAGCGGATGCAGCCAAACTGCAGGCGTACAATGGTAATTATTCAAATGCTTTGGCATACATTGACATTGCCAGCCAGATGTTCCCGAATACGCTGTATTATAAATTGGGGAAGGCTGAATATCACATCAGGCTGGGCCAGCGGGGGAAAGCCGAGACAATTCTTGATGCCATCCAGAAAAGCGAGGCTTCTAACAGCAAGGATCAGCAAACGCTGACATTACTTCGGAAGATGCTGAAAGATCCTGCCAACTTGGAAAAAAATAGTAAACATGGTCTGAATTAGATGCATCTGGATTTTTCCATCACCATACCCGTGAGTAGGATGAGATATACTGTATATCTACATGTGTCAGTATCACTCCAATCAGGGCGGACCTTAGAATAAATACCTGCGATCATGAATTCATTGTCAATCATTATTCCGGCCAAGAACGAGGGACCAGGGTTGAGCAAAATCCTCCCTCGCCTGCGCCAATTAATGCCACACGCAGAAATTATCGTGGTCAATGACGGTTCTACGGACGATACGGAGAATGTCTGTCTGGCGCATAATGTTGTATTGATTTCTCACCCGTACAGCGCAGGTAACGGTGCGGCGATAAAATCCGGCGCACGTGCCGCCAAAGGTAAAATCCTCGTTTTCATGGATGCGGATGGACAACATAATCCTGATGATATCCAGACGCTAATAACTCAGATTGAAAAGGGATACGACATGGTTGTCGGCGCAAGGAGCCGAAAATCACAAGCTAACGTTGGGCGTTCTATCGCCAATACGCTTTATAATTTGCTTGCAAGTTGGATGGTGGGCAGAAAGATCGAAGACTTAACTTCCGGCTTTCGGGCAGCCAATGCCGAAAAGTTTCGTGATTTTTTATATTTACTTCCCAACGGCTTTTCCTACCCCACAACGATCACGATGTCATTCTTCCGCGCCGGCTACAGAGTAGCCTATATCCCTATCCATGCGTTACCGCGGGACGGCAACAGCCATATCAATCTGATGCGCGACGGAATCCGCTTTTTGATCATCATCTTCAAGATTGGCATCTTGTACTCACCGCTCAAGATTTTCCTGCCAGCCAGCTTTAGTTTCTTCCTGCTGGGCACCGGCTATTACGCATTTACATTCCTGGAATATGGCCGGTTCACGAACATGAGTGGATTGCTCTTCATTACATCGATACTGGTATTTCTTATTGGGCTGGTGTCAGAGCAGATCACGACGCTCATCTACAAGGAATAACGGCGCGCAGACAACATGGACAGTCATGCTGCGCGCAAAATTGTCAGCCCTCTCCGCCACACGATACTTCATCCTCAATGGCTTCTTCTGCGCCATGAGCGCCGGTTGAATAAATTCTATAAACCGAATTTGCATGGGATCGTGCTTGATATCGGTTGTGCCGGCAAAATCGCACGCCAATCCGTGATTGCCCTGGGCGCCACTTATGTGGGCCTCGATTATCCGCGCACAGCCGTTGCCATGTATGGTACACGTCCGGACATCTTTGGGGATGCGCACAACCTGCCCGTGCGCTCGGAATCGGCCGACACCGTGCTGATCCTGAACGTGTTGGAACATCTGCTTGAGCCCGACAAGGCACTGGGTGAAGTAGCGCGTGCGCTGAAACCCGGAGGAAAATGCCTGCTGGAAGTACCGTTCCTTTACCCCCTTCATGACCAGCCTTTCGACTACCAACGCTGGACCAGACATGGCCTCAAGACAAGCGCGGCACGTGCCGGCCTGCAGGTCACCTCACTGGTGCCAATCGGCAAAGCGCCCGAAACTATCGGCCTTCTCTGTAATTTGATGCTGTCTCGGGCGATCTTGCGGCTGCTTGCCAACCGTAATCCGCTGGTGATTCTCGCGGTACCGTTGCCCGTGATCATTGCTGGTATCAACATTTTCGCGCGCCTGCTTGCGCTTGTGGCCAAAGACGACTCGATGCCAATTGTCTACCGTGCCGTGTTGACAAAACCTGGTCAAGCGGGAACGCACGGGCATGAGTGAGAAGATTCGTGTTCTCATGGTAAGCACATCTTATCCTGAAGATGAACGGGACTGGCGCGGTCGCTTTATTGCAAACATCGTTACCGCCATTTCGCGCCGTTCCGATCTGGAGCTCTCTCTGTGGGCACCACCAGGCAAATTGCCAGATTCGGTCGCGAATGCAACAACCAAGACTGAGTCAGCGTGGCTTCATGCACTCGCTGGCCGCGGTGGCATCGCCGCGTCATTGCGCGTCGGCCCATTGCGAGCGGTCAATGACGCACTGGGTTTGCTCTGGCGACTGCGCAAGGTCTACCGTCGTAGCGCCTCGCTCGATATCGCGCATGTCAACTGGTTGCAAAATGCCTTGCCGCTGTGGGGGCTGAACACGCCTGCCGTCATTACCGTGCTGGGGACCGACTTCGGACTGCTCCGTCATGCACTGATTCGACGATTGCTTCGCGCTGTTATACGGCAACGCCGCTGCATCATTGCCCCCAACGCGGCTTGGATGACTGCGAAACTGCAGGAGAGTTTCGGAGATATTGCCACAGTGGAAACCATACCTTTCGGTGTGGATCCTGCCTGGTTCCGGATACAGCGCTCTACCGATGTCTCCGTCAAACCGAGATGGCTGGTTGTCTCCCGGATTACTGCCCCTAAGATTGGCGCGTTGATCGAATGGGGCCATGGTCTGTTTGACGCGAAACGTGAACTGCATCTTCTGGGGCCAAAACAGGAATTGCTGACTCTTGCACCTTGGGTAAATTATCACGGTCCCACAAATCCTGATGAACTCATCCGCAATTGGTTTCCGCAGTGCGCGGGTCTTATCACACTAAGCCGACATGACGAGGGCCGCCCGCAAGTGATCCTGGAAGCCATGGCGGCAGGCCTACCGGTGATTGCGTCCGATCTTCCCGCCCATCGCGACGTCATCCAACACGGCTCGACCGGTTGGCTCGTTCGCAACGCGGAGGAGCTGGCCGAGGCATTGAACACGCTGGAGACACCACAAATCAATCGCTCGATTGGCGAACAGGCCAGAAAATGGGTCACCGCTCAAATCGGAACATGGGATGATTGTGTCCTCCGTTATCAAGGGGCGTATCGGCGTCTTGTAGAAACAAGCGGGGGTACGACTGGATGAATCGCCGGCGCATCCTGCTCATCGGAGGCGGGGGGTATCTTGGCTCCCAGCTTGCCAACCGTCTTGCAAGCGAGGGGCAAGACGTTGAACTCCTCGTGCACAATCAGGAAAAAACCGTTCCGCCCGGCCTGCCGGTCCATGTCGGCGGACTGGGAAACGTGGCACTGTTGCGGCGCATTCTGCCAAGCTTCGATACAGTATTCCATCTCGCTTCCGGCACCACACCCGGCGTCTCCGCTCGCGACCCTTCGCTGGAAGCGGAATTGAACCTGTTTCCGACACTGAGGTTCCTGGAAGTTTTCCAGAACCATTCACAGGCTCGCCTCGTCTTTATATCGTCAGGCGGAACGATATACGGCAATCCAATTTCGAGTCCAGTTTCAGAAGACGCTCCCTTGGCACCACTGTCTTTCTATGGCGCAGGCAAAGTCGCGCTGGAGACTTTTCTCACGGCCTATGCACACACCCAAGGCGGTCGCCTCACAATCCTGAGGCCCTCGAACCTGTACGGCCCGGGCCAACCACACTACTTCGGCTTCGGGGTCATACGCACAATGCTTCAGCACCTGCTCGATGACAGCAGCATGCAGATCTGGGGCGATGGCGAGGCAGTGCGCGATTTCATCTACATCGACGATTTGGTCGAGGCCTGCGTGATGTCCATGATGGACCCCGCTCCGATCGGCATTTACAACGTGGGATACGGTACTGGATACAGCATCAGGCAGCTTGTAGACATCGTGCGAGCTGTGTGCCACAAAAATCTGCAGGTTGAATATCGTCAAGGACGCAAAATAGACGTTCGAGCCATCGTGCTTGATTCGACGCGATTCCGTGCCGCCACGGGTTGGGAACCTCGAATTTCACTTGAAACCGGGATTTCGCGAACATGGAGCTGGCTGCTATCGGAGAACACCCAGTGAAACCGCATCCTGTGGGCTTGTTTTGTCCTGGATGCACGCAACCGGCGCTGGGACAGTACCCCGCTTCCACCCATCAGTCACCCGTCACTGGCCAGAGATACCATCTGTACCACTGCCCGTCTTGTGATCTAGATTTCTGGTGGCCGCGCCAGCTGAGCCCGGAAATTTACCGGTCGGCGGCTTTGTCTCAGTATGAAGGGTACCACCAGGGAACCAGGCCCTTTCCTCCGTGGGCACGATTGTTTTTCGATCTGATACCAACCCATTCCGGAAAACTCTTGGATGTCGGTTGTGGAGATGGCGCATTCCTCGCGCGCGCCGCGACAAGCGGATTTGAAATACATGGTATCGACTTTGATTCGAACAGCATAAGAATCGCACGAGAAAAACATGGCCTGCAGAATGTGGTAGATCAGCCACTGGATCTCTATCTCGAGTCGGTGCGACGTTCCCACACTTACTTCGATGTCGTCTGCTTCTTTGAAGTACTGGAACACCAGGCAGAGCCAAGCGAGTTCCTCGAAGCGATCCTAGGCGTACTGGTGCCGGCTGGCTGGATCGCCGGCAGTGTACCTAATCGCAATCGGTTTCTGGCGAAACTGGATCGCCGGTTCGGGGCGGGTGACTTGCCTCCACATCATTTTTTCTGGTTCTCCGCACGCGCCCTGAATAACCTGCTCACACGAAAGGGATTCTGTGATATCCGGATCCTGCCGTCCGGAAACATTGGCTTTCAGGAACTGCTCACGAAACTCGTTCATTTGGCGCAGTCGAGACTCGGACCGTTCGCTGCACGCTGGCCGCGTATCAGTAAGGCCATTTCTCACATTGCATTATGGCCGGTTGCGGTATTTCTGTGGCTGGGATTGACATGGCGGCCGGCGCATCTGTACTTCCAGGCGCGTCTCGGCAGTAATGATGGGCCATGAAATACTCGCTGCGCGATGTTGCGCGCCGATTCAGCACCAGTTTTCCGGCAATGCTGGATCTCGAGCGTCGTAAAAAAAAGGGACGCAAGGTTGCCGCCATTCTGGAGGATGCGCTTGCCAGCCAAAAGGTCGATGTTGTGCTCGACATTGGCTGTTCGAATGCGCTGATTCTTGATGTCGTCGCGCAACGACTGAAACCAGCACTCGCCATCGGCATTGACCTCGACGCCACCACCATGCCTCAACCTCAGCCACGCAGATCTCTGCTGATTGCAGATGGAATGGCATTACCGATACAAAGTGGACAAGTGGATGTCGTGATCTGTAATCATACCTATGAACACGTTCCTGCTGCTGAACAGTTATTTGTAGAAATCTGGCGCGTATTGCGTCCTGGCGGCTTTGTATACTTTTCTGCGATGAATGCCCGGTGGCCGATGGAACCTCATTTCCACCTTCCTTTTATTCACTGGCTACCGCACTGGATGTCGAGATTGCTAATGCGCATGGCGGGCCATCGCCACGGCTACCTTGAGCGCCCGCTCGGAACCGCCGCACTCCGCCGCCTCGTTTCAAAATTTGAACTTCGCGACTACACGTTACGAGCCATTCGAGATCCCGAACGATTTGAGGCTGACGATCTCATGCCCCGCTCGAGGCTGCGATGGGCCTATCTGTTAGTTGCGCGACTCGCTTATGAGGTTTTACCCGGTTATCTATGGATATTGGTAAAACCAGCCACAAATAGCGAAAGCTCCCGATTTGATAAATGAGTCCACTGCATCGGACGATCAGAGTTTTGTGGCTGCTTGTCTTCGGGCTCGCGGCTGCTTTCTTTATCTGGCGCCATTCAATTGACCTCTGGTCGCATATACGCCGGCCACTGTATTTCTCCCCCGGCGCCATCACTGCACTTGTAGCATTACAGTTCCTTTTTTGGGGAATACTGGCGTATTCCTGGAAACGGTTGCTTTTTTCCGTTGGCATATCGGATACGCCGCTCTCGGTTTGTTATTGGCAGCAGATGTTACTCTTGCTCGGAAAATACGTGCCAGGCAAGGTCTGGGGGGTGCTCGCGCGCGGAGGAGAAATGGCGCGCCGCGGCAACCGATTCGTTAATGTTGCAGCAGCCACTTACCTTGAACAGCTGCTGCTCTTGCATTCCGGCCTGGTCACTGCCGCAATGCTGTTGCTATTCTTATTTCCTGTCCCTTGGGCGGTTGCGTTGTGCGCAGTCGCGGTCATTAGCATTCCCCTGGCCGCGCATTGGCTTGGCAAAAGCGTACAGCTACTTGCCCATTGGGCACACAAACTGGGAAAAGTTGAACCGACACCTCATGATCTGAACATCCCGGCAGGTCGCTATTTGTCACTACTGGCTGGATATGGATCACTCTGGCTTGTGTCGGGATTGATATTTGCTGCCCTGTTCCTAATTACCATTAACGAGCAATTTACCTTCGAGTTACTGCTCGCGCTGATGCTATCCAATGTCGTTGGAATCGCCGCAGGTTTTGTTGCGCTCTTTGCCCCGGGCGGCATCGGTGTGCGGGAGGGGGTCATGATCGGCCTGCTGCTCCCCTATATGCCTGTTGAACAAGCCATGCTTGCAGCGATCGTCGCGCGTCTCTGGCAACTTGTTACTGATGTGCTTGGTGGACTGCTCGGACTGTGGCTCGCGAGACAAAAGCGGGAATCCACCGGGCAATAAATCCGAACCCAAACAATCCGGACAAGCCTTCCTAAATTTGGCCATCCTGACTAGAATACGCCCTCCGTTGGGCACTCCATCGGATTCAGGGGCGGTAGCTCAGCTGGGAGAGCGCTGCGTTCGCAATGCAGAGGTCGAGGGTTCGATCCCCTTCCGCTCCACCAATTCCTCGCCTGGCCGGAAATCCCGGCCTTTTTTCATGCATGCCATGTCATCACGAGCGGGGGAATTTGATTATGCTGCTGCTAGAATACCGGCGGGCCCCGGTAGCTCAGTGGATAGAGCAGCCGCCTCCTAAGCGGCAGGTCGCCGGTTCAACTCCGGCCTGGGGCACCAAATTAACTGACTATGTCTTCAACTGGTAACGGGGAGGCCGTCTTGCTGGAAACAGTCGATCTGGAGTGTGTCCGCGGTGACCGCCCCCTATTTAGCCATTTGTCCTTCACGCTTAAGCCGGGGGAGCTGCTCCATGTCACCGGCGTGAACGGGAGCGGCAAGACCACTTTGCTGCGCACGCTCTGCGGCCTGACGCGCCCACAAACGGGAGAGATCCGCTGGAACGGCACCGCCATTCGCAAGCTCGGTGACGACTATCATGCCCAGCTCGCCTATGTCGGCCACACGAATGGCATTCAGGGCGACCTGACGCCAGCGGAAAACTTGAAGGTGGCGACAAACCTGAGCGGTGTGGCGGATGGCGCGGAAATCCCGGCGACTTTAAAGCGGCTTGGTCTTAGCGCTTATCACCGCTTCCCCGCCAAGATCCTGTCCCAGGGCCAGAAACGACGGCTTGCGCTCGCGCGCCTAATGGTCGAACGCAAGCCATTATGGATTCTGGACGAACCCCTAAGCGGGCTCGACGTGGACTCCGTGTCACTGATGACAACCATCCTGATGGAACACCTCGCGCAGGGCGGGTTGATCATCATTACATCCCATCAAGATATCGACATACAGACAAAAACCGTGCTGCAGATTCGGATCAACTAGCGTGCCCAGATTATTCAAAGCCATTGGCCGCCTGTATTGGCGCGACCTGACGGTTGCCCTGCGACGCAGCACTGACATCCTCACACCGCTGGTTTTTTTCGTTATTGTCGTGAGCCTCTTCCCCCTGGGTCTCGGGCCCGAGCCCAACACGTTGCGCACGATCGCGCCCGGCGTCATCTGGGTCGGGGCGCTGCTCGCGACCATGCTCTCGCTCAACCGCCTCTTCGCTAACGATTACGTGGACGGCACTCTGGAACAGATGGCGCTGGCCCCCTACCCGCTGGCGCTGCTGGTCCTGACCAAGATCGCGGCGCATTGGACGCTGACCGGCCTGCCGCTGGTGCTGATCTCGCCCCTGCTGGCGGTGCAGATGCAGTTGCCGGAGGCGGCCTTTCGCACGCTCACGTTATCTCTGTTGCTGGGCACGCCTATCTTAAGTCTCCTCGGGGCTGTCGGCGCGGCGCTGACGCTGGGGCTGCGCGGCGGCGGCGTACTGGTGTCACTGTTGGTGCTGCCGTTGTATACTCCGGTCCTGATTTTCGGTGCCGGCAGCGTGGCGGGAGTTTTGGTCGGCATCGATACCGGAGCGCATTTTTCCCTGCTGGGAGCCTTTCTCGCCTTGGCCCTGACGTTTTTGCCCTGGGCCACGGCGGCGGCACTGCGCGTTTCTTTGGATTGACGCATGCACAAATACGCTTCACCCAAATTCTTTTACGTCCTCGCTGGGCAACTTGTTCCCTGGATTGCCACTATCACCATAGTGCTGCTGCTGGCGGGCCTTTACCTGGGGCTGTTCGTGGCACCGTCGGACTACCAGCAGGGCGAAAGCTATCGCATCATGTTCGTACACGTGCCGGCCGCATGGATGTCGATGTTCATCTACGTGCTCATGGCCGGCGCCGGCGCGGTGGCGCTGGTGTGGAACATCAAACTGGCGGAAATTTTCGCCAATAGCTGCGCACCCATCGGCGCCTCGTTCACCTTCCTTGCGCTTGCCACCGGATCGCTCTGGGGCAAGCCGATGTGGGGTACCTGGTGGGCCTGGGACGCGCGCCTGACCTCGGAACTTATCCTGTTTTTCCTGTACATAGGCTACATGGCGCTGCAGGCGAGCATTGACGATCCCCGTCGCGCGGCACGTGCCGCCGCGATTCTGGCGCTGGTGGGCGTGGTCAATATTCCGGTCATTCACTTTTCTGTGGAATGGTGGAACACCCTGCACCAACCGGCGTCGTTGGGCAAGGTCGGCACTCCCTCGATTCACCCGAGCATGCTGGCGCCCCTGCTGCTCATGGCCTTCGCCTTCAAGACCTTCTTCGCCGGCACGGTGCTGCTGCGCATGCGTAATGAAATTCTGGAACGCGAGCGCCACACCACTTGGGTGACCGAAATGCTGGAGTCCAAACCATGAACTGGCAGGAATTCTTTACCATGGGCGGCTATGGGTTGTACGTATGGGGTTCTTACGGCATTGCCGCGCTGATCCTGATCCTCAATCTCTACCTGCCGTTGCGACGCCGGAAAGTGGTCCGGCAGCGGCTGCGTGAATTTTTGCACCTCAAGGAACAAACACGATGAAGACAAGACACAAGCGCCTGGCCATCATTGTCACCGGCGTGCTCGGACTGACCGTTGCTGTGCTGCTGGTGCTGGACGCCTTCCAGAGCAATCTGGTCTTCTTCTATTCGCCCACGGAGGTATTGGAAGGAAAAGTCAAAATTGCTCCCGGACAGACTATCCGTATCGGGGGATTGGTGGAAACGGGATCGGTCAAGCGCTCCGCCGACGGCCTGAAGGTGGATTTCGTCATTACCGACAACAACAAGAAACTGCCGGTGCATTACCAGGGCCTGCTGCCCGACTTGTTCCGCGAGGGCCAGGGCGTGGTGGCGCAGGGAAAGGTCCAGGAAGGCAATACTTTCGCGGCCAGCGAAGTGCTGGCCAAGCATGATGAAAAATACATGCCGCCTGAAGCAGCGCAGGCCTTGAAGGGCGGCACCTTCGAGCCGGGCGACACAACCAAGAAACCATGAAGAAATTCATCGCCCCACTGATCCTGTTCATTATCCTGGGGCTGTTACTTGCGTATGGATTGAAACTCGATCCGCGCAAGATTCCCTCGCCCCTGATCGGAAAATCCTTGCCGGCGTTCTCGCAGCCGACGGTGGCCGACCCCGCGCGGCGGGTCAGCCGCGACGATCTGCGGGGGCGCGTGTATCTGCTGAATGTCTGGGCCTCATGGTGTGTCGCCTGTCGCCAGGAACATCCGCTTCTCAACGAGCTTTCACGCAACAAAACCATCCCCATCATCGGTCTTAATTACAAAGACAAGCGTGAGGATGCGCTCGGCTGGCTTGGCAGCCTTGGCGATCCTTATGAACTGAGTCTCGCCGACCCGGACGGGCGGCTTGGCATAGACCTTGGCGTCTACGGCGTTCCGGAAACTTTCGTGATCGACAAGGAAGGGGTCATCCGCTACAAATTCATCGGCCCGATCACGCCGCAAGCCTGGGAGCAACACTTGGCACCGTTGATTAAGGAATTGTCGTAATCCCGTTGTCTCGGGAAAGGAATCATGCTGTT